>Ga0247841_10000032_pt1 | contig 370652 bp, 343 predicted proteins | sample LaCruzMarch2015__2_FD_192410 | JGI IMG/M metagenome (GOLD analysis project Ga0247841, IMG submission 192410) | Freshwater microbial communities from meromictic Lake La Cruz, Castile-La Mancha, Spain - LaCruzMarch2015_18m | ecosystem: Environmental > Aquatic > Freshwater > Lake | place: Spain... | reverse complement strand
TCGGGCTTGTCGGCCTCGCCCGGCACCCTCACGAGCCGCCTCCAAAAAATTCCGAAACATTCCCACCCCTCAAGTTCTGCAAAAGCGCGCGTTTCCGCCACGAGCCTATCGATCTCTCCACCCGTCGGGGCCGAAATCAGAGCCAATGACCCGAATCGCTCGACCGAGATATCGCCTGCCCCGTAAAGACGGAATGCCGTTGTCCCTGCAGCTTCGAGTCCGCTGAAAACGGACGCCTCGATCCATCCCGCCCTCACGCGACGTGGACAAATGGCGGCATCGGACAATCGAGAGTGTCAGCAATCGCTCGGAGCAGCTCGACCTGAGGATCATTCACATCGCCATCGCTCATCACCACCGCGCCGCAGGCTGTGAGGACTGTGCGCTTCACATCGGGCGAGGCTTCTGCAATCCGGTTCAAGGCCTCATCAAAAGCCGCAAGCTGGATCACCCCGGTCCGCTCCATCGGAAACGCGGAGGGTTTCACCAAGAGCTCAACAACCCCTTTTCGAAACGCCTCATCCTTATCTCCCGCCGACCCGGACTCAGCCGCAGCCAACGCAGATAAAAGAACGCCAACATCCGGAAGAATTGGCATGACCGACTTGAACTTCACCGCCGCGCCACTCTCATTCGAAAAATACAGGTCCAAATGCCTCACCAAGATCTTCTGCAACGTGTATTCAAAGAGGTGGATCTGGCCATCCGCATCCACAAATTTTTTCACCATCCCGCGAAATGTCTGATACTGGTCCGGCGAGAGATGCCGGAGCGTGGGAATCGCGAGATCAATCAATGCGATTTTTTGCGACGATGACAGCCCCGCATTCTGATCTGCCAACTTCAAAACTTCCCCCCTCGCTGCAGGCGCCACAAACTCAATCTGACGATCCCTCACCGTCGCATCCCCCGAGATCAAGAGGGAGAACACCGACGAGCACGCCCCGTGCAACTCGCGCACACACTGCCGGGTGGAATCCGGAATACTTTCCAGCAAAGCCGCCGCGGCCAGCATCTGCGGTTGTCCCGGCAGCAGGGCCTCTGCCAGTTTTCCACCAGCGCGAAAACTCCCCGGCGGAAGCTTGCGCGGACCGGGCACCTCGGCCGCCGCCTTCGCCGCCACAATGTCGAAGCCTGGCGCGATACGCTCGATCCGCTCCCCAATCGGCGGATGCGTCGCGAACAAGGCCAGCCACGAATCTCCCGTCCCACTTCCAAAAAACATATGGCTCGCCTCCTCCGCGCGCGGGCTCTGGAGGCTCGACGAAAACTTGCTGATCTTTGCCAACGCACCCGCCAAGCCCTCCGGATTCCGCGTGTATTGGACAGACGCGGCATCCGCCAGAAACTCTCTCTCCCGACTCACGGCCGCCTTGATCAATTTTCCAAAGACGACCCCGATCCAGCCGACCAGATAAAGAGCGAGTCCACCAACCAAGAACGCAAAACCCACCGAAGCCCCAGAGCGGCCGTCCCGCGAGCTCGATCCCCCACCCGAAAATGCCCCCATCCGCATCGCAAAGCCGCCAATCAGCGCTAAAAAAAGAATCCCATTCAACACCCCGATCAGCCGCAGGTTGAGCTTCATGTCCCCATGCAATATGTGGCTGAACTCATGGCCGATCACCCCCTGCAACTCATCGCGCGACAAGCGCTCGATGCAACCCCGCGTGACCCCGATGGCCGTATCGCCCGGACCGTGCCCGGCCGCAAAGGCATTGATCGTCGAATCCTCCAGCACAAAAAGCTCGGGCACCGGAACGCCGGAGGCCAAAGACATTTCCTCGACAACATTGATCAATCGTCGCTCCGAAGGCTCCGTAGAGTTCAGATCCACCGGCACCCCGCCCAGCATCGCCGCGACCGCCCGTCCGCCCTGCGACAACTCGATCGTTTTCACCAGACTGCCCAAAATCACCGCTGCGATCACCCCGACTGCGGTCATGCCGAAACCCTCCGCATCCCAAATCGAATACCCCAACACCAAAGAGAAAACCACATGCAACGCGACGATGATTCCCACCACCGCCAGCACAAAGTAGACGATCAGCAACGAAGTCCGCTTCTGCGCCTGCTCCTGCCGTTCGAAAAAATCCATTCCAAAAAACCTGCCCGATTCCCGCCGCCCCGTCAAAATCCATTCTGCCCGACACCGACGCTCCTCCACCAAAAACGACCCGGAGAATTATCCCCCGCTCAATTTCCAGTTTGACGAACCCGCCGCCAAAGGAGAGTATCCCCAACTCGACTTCACGCAGCCGTAGCTCAATTGGATAGAGCATCTGACTACGGATCAGAAGGTTTGGGGTTCAAATCCCTACGGCTGCACTTTCTCCATCAAGGAGTTACGCCTTCACCCCGCAGGCCCTTTGAGCCGGGCAGTATCAAAAACCCCCGATTTTTGATACTCCCAGTATCAAAAAATCGCCCTTTGCCCCGTTCCGGAAAAACCGGAACTACGATTGGGATGAAGGCCACTGAGACAAACATTTACCGCCACGAAAATGGAACGCTCGATTTCGTGGCCCGACGGAACGGAAAATTCCATGTCCGCTCGCCGGGCACACAGGACCTGGAAGAGGCCAGACGGTCACTGCGTGAAAAAGGCATGGAGTATTTCTTTTATTCCCGTCTTCAGAAACGCTCGGAAGCTCAGGAGGAGAGTGATCGGTCAGGAAAAAGAAGAAACCGGCAGTTGACCAAAACTTCCCCAGCCGCGCCTACGACTTCGGTGGAGGAAAGAAAACCCTCATCTGCATCAGTGGTGCAAACTACACCACAATTGGATCAAAACATATCACTTGAGGATCCTCTCAACAAACATGACTCCGAGCTGACGTTTACCAAACCCGGGACCCTCAAGATGATTCAAACCGCCCGGGCCGCCATTTCGCGTTTCTGCCCATCGCTGGAGGAGTTTTCCTGCATTGACATCTGGAAAGAATACCAAGCCTAGGGTCTGCGAAAAACTCCTCGTCGCGTGGGAGCAGCAACCAACCACCTTCTCTGGTATTTTCGATCGTTCATCCCGTGGGCCGTTGAGCAGAGCTACCTCCCCTCAGAACAATCCAAAAAACTCGAGAAGCTGGGGAAAACCCAGGTGGATTCACGTTTTATACGGATCACTGCCCCAGAGAAGCTCGAAGAGTTTTTGCAGATGGTGGAGTCGGAGGATCCTGACGGCGCCGCCTTCCTGCGCTTTCTGGCCTGCGCGGGAACTCGTCGCCGAAGCACTCCGGTCGAGCGGTCGGTGGTATGGTGTGACTTATCGGGAGGACCATTGTAGTGTCGTCGGCGCGCTGAACGAAATGGGCGCCCAGAATCTCTACCCCACCCCACTTTGGAAACCCGAACCATAGACACACACACAGCAGTTCCAATCGTCCAACGGGGATTTCAGGTTGACGGATCGTATTTGGAAAGCCGCCCCTACGGAGGAGGCCATATCAATGACACGTTTGTGGCAGTGTTCAGTCACTCGGGCCTGCGGACTCGGTATGTTTTCCAGCGAATCAACCACGAGATCTTCAAGAACCCAGTCGCGCTGATGGAAAATGTCGAACGAGTCACACAGGAGGCGCGTCGACGATTGGGAGAGGCGGGCGTGCCGGACGGATCCCGGCGGACGTTGACTGTGATTCCCTCGCGAGATGGAAAACCATATTACGTCGATCCAGAGGGAAATACTTGGCGGTGCTATTTGTTCATCGAGGGTGCCCGCACCTATGACATTATCCAAAATGAACGTCAGGCTTTTGAAGCGGCGCGGGCATTTGGAGAGTTCCAGAACCTTGTCGCAGAACTTCCCGGTGAGCGGCTGCACGAGACGATTCCGAATTTTCATCACACCCGATCCCGGTTCAATCGCCTCGCCGATGTGGTCGGGGAGAATCCCAGACGAAGACTCAAGGAGGTTGCGCCGGAGTGGGCATTCATTCAAGAACGCGAAGGTCTCGTCGATATCTTGCTCGACCTCGCTGGCACAGGGCAAATCCCCGAGCGAGTGACGCACAACGATACAAAACTAAATAATGTAATGATCGACGACGCCACCGAGGAGGGAATCTGTGTCATCGATCTCGACACGGTGATGCCGGGGCTGGCGCTCTACGATTTCGGCGATCTTGTGCGAACAGCCACGAGCCCGGCCGCCGAGGATGAAATCGACTTATCGAAGGTGCACATGCAAATGCCGATGTTTGCTGCCCTGGCGAGGGGCTACCTCTCCTCCGCAGGCAGCTTTCTCAATGAGACGGAAAAAGCCTACCTCGGTTTTTCTGGCAAATTGATCGCATTAGAGATCGGCATTCGGTTTTTGACCGACTATTTGGAAGGCGACGTGTATTTCAAAACAAAACGCCCCGGCCACAATCTTGACCGCTGCCGCACGCAGTTAGCCTTAGTGCATAGCATTGAGAGGCAAGAAGACGCCATGGCGGCTCTCATCGAGGATCTTAACCGATGAAGGTCGTTGTGACGGGCGGGGCAGGGTTCATTGGGAGTCATGTCGTGGAGTCCTATCACGACAAGGCGGAGGTCATCGTTCTCGATAGCCTGCGGACCGGTCACCTTCGCAACCTCGATGGCTTGAAATGCCAGTTTGTGGAGGGCTCGATCCTCGATCAAGATCTGGTCGCAGAGGTCGTCGCGGGAGCAGATTACATCTTTCATTTGGCGGCTATGGTGAGCGTGCCGGAATCCATGGCTAAGCCTGCCGAGACCCTTGATCTCAATGTGCGCGGCCTATTTAACGTTTTGGAAGCAGGGAAAAAGGCGGGCGTTAAGAAGCTTGTTTTCGCCAGTTCAGCTGCGGTCTATGGAGAAGAACCTGTGCAACCGAAAGTAGAAACGATGGCCCCCGATCCCCGGAGCCCGTATGCGATCACTAAGCTCGATGGCGAGTATTACTGCGGACTCTATGCGCGGGAAGGTTGGATGCCGACGGCTTGTCTCAGATTCTTCAATGTCTTCGGTCCGCGCCAGGATCCGAAAAGCGCCTACGCAGCCGCCGTGCCAATCTTCCTGCATCGCGCTCGCATGAACGAACCGATCACGATCTATGGCGATGGAGGACAGACACGCGATTTTGTGTTTGTGAAAGATATCGTCGGCGCTCTGGCGTTTGCTGCGGAGAGGCCGGAGATCCAAGGGGTCTTTAATGTCGGCTATGGCCACGCCATCACCATCGCAGAGCTCGTCAAAGAAGTCCTCTCCTTGACAGGATCCCACTCCACAATTTGTCACGAACCGGTCAGACCGGGTGATATCCGCCACTCCACGTCGGATCCCAGAAAACTTCAAGAGGCCGGATGGGCACCGCAATTCGATGTTCCCTCGGGACTGAGACAACTCATCGATGACATTGGGTGGAATACAACGATTTGAGGCCACACAGTTCGCTTGGCCACCTGGGCCCGAGCGAGTGTGTGCGAAAGAACCGATCTGACGGAGGCTTCGTGCCCCCGGAACCACACGCCGCTCGACTCGTAGGACTCGTCTTTAGCGCCAGCACGACATAGCGCCTTTTCATTCGAGTCAGTTTGGCGTCCCTGCCGATTTTTGTTTTTCCTTGTCAGCGGTCGGCGGCTGTGGCAACTTTCCGCCCTCAAACACAAAAAAGAAAAAATGGCAAAGGCAGCAACTACTGTGGATTCGCTTCGAATTCACGAAAAAGACACCGGCAGCGCAGACGTTCAAGTCGCCCTGTTGACGAAACGCATTACCGAACTCACCGAGCACCTCAAAGCTAACGCGAAGGATCATTCCTCGCGCCGCGGTTTGCTCAAAATGGTCGCCAATCGGCGCACACTCCTCGATTACCTCAAGCGGACAGCATCGGACCGCTACGCAAACGTTCTCGAGAAACTCCAACTGCGCAAGTAGCGCAAAATCCACCACGGAAGGCCCCGGGGATCACGCTCCGGGGCGTTTTCGTATTCCCCGGCTCCGGAATTTTCGGCGCCTAATCAAATCGCATCTCTAAAAACTATGACTCACTCTGTTACCGCCCAAGTCGGGCAAACCTCCCTCACGATCGAATCCGGAAAAATGGCAAAGCTCGCCGACGGCGCCGTCACCTTGCGCTCGGGCGATACCATCGTCCTCGTCACAGCCGTCTCGGCGACAACAATCAAGGAGGGCCAGGACTGGTTCCCTCTCACCGTTGAATACAAAGAAAAGGCCGCAGCCGTCGGAAAGTTCCCCGGGGGATACTTCAAACGTGAGGGCCGCCCTTCGGAAAAAGAAATCTTGGTCTGCCGCATGACGGATCGTCCCTTGCGCCCGCTATTTCCCAAGGGTTATCTCTACGACACGCAGATCATCACGCTCCTCCTGAGCGCCGACGGACAGAACGATCCGGATATTCTCTCGATCAACGGGGCCTCCGCGGCTCTCGCCGTTTCCGACATTCCCTTCGCTGGCCCCATCGGAGCCGTGCGCGTGGGACGGGTCAACGGAGCGTTTATCGCGAACCCCACCCACGACCAACGCGAGCACAGCGACTTGGATTTGATCTACGTCGGTGATGGGGAGAAAGTCATCATGATTGAGGGCGCTGGCGAGGAGATCCCCGAGGATCAATTCCTTGCCGCTCTCGATTTTGCCCGTGAGAACGTCCTCGTTCTCGTGAACGCCCAGAAAGAACTCGCCGCCAAAGTTGGAAAAGCCAAGCGCGTCGTTGATCTCTTCCAAGTGGACGACTCGATCCTCGAAATCGCTTACCAAGTCGCTGGAGACCGGATCGAGTCCGCACTCTACACTCCGAGCAAAGTCGCCCGTGGAAAAGCCGTCGGCGCGCTCCGTAAGGAAGTCGAAGCGGCTGTGCTGGAAAAATTCCCTGCCGCATCGAAGTTCGACATCTCTCAGGCGTTTGATTACCTCCAGAAGAAGGCATTTCGCGTCAGCATTCTCGATCGCAAGCAGCGGTGCGACGGTCGCGGCCTGCATGACATTCGCGCGCTTTCCGGTGAAGTCGGTCTTCTTCCTCGCTCGCACGGATCGGCCCTCTTCGCCCGCGGAGAGACTCAAGCTCTCGGCATCACGACGCTGGCGCCCGCTGATGAGGCCCAAAGCATCGATGCTTACGGTGGAGGAGTTGATTCCAAGAGCTTCATCCTGCATTACAACTTCCCGCCATTCAGCGTTGGGGAGACCGGTCGATTTGGTGGCCAGAACCGCCGCGAGATCGGCCACGGCGCGCTTGCAGAGCGATCCATCGCCCCGGTTGTGCCTGACGAGAAAGACTTCCCTTACGCAATCCGCGTTTCCAGTGAGGTCATGGAGTCCAATGGCTCGACCTCGATGGCAACCGTCTGCGCCGGAGTTCTTTCGCTCCTCGATGCTGGTGTGCCGCTCAAGCGTCCCGTAGCCGGAATTTCCGTCGGTCTCGTGACCGAATACGACGGCGACGCCTTGAAGCGCTACACCACGCTCACGGATATCATCGGCAGCGAGGATCACTTTGGGGACATGGATTTCAAGCTCTGCGGCACGTCCGTCGGAGTGACGGGATTCCAACTCGACCTCAAACTCGCCGGCGTTTCCCACGAGATCATGGCAGAAGCGGTTGCCGAGGCCACCGAGGCCCGGACGAAGATCCTCAGCGTGATGGACGGGATTCTTTCCGGACACCGCACCGAGATGAGCCCTTACGCACCTCGGATCGAGACGATCCGCATCAACCCTGAAAAAATCGGCCTCATCATCGGGCCAGGGGGCAAGACCATCAAGGGAATCGTCGCCGAGACAGGTGCCGAGATCAATATCGAGGACGACGGTGCCGTTCACATCTACTCCAGCAATGGCGACAGCCTCAAACGCGCCAAGGAAATCATCCTCGGCATGACGAAGGAAATTGGAGTCGGCGAAATCTACCAAGGCACCGTTGTGTCGATCAAAGAATTCGGCGCTTTCGTCGAGGTCCTTCCCGGCAAAGATGGCCTGGTTCATATTTCCGAACTCGCTGACTTCCGCGTCAACAAGGTCGAGGACGTCGTGAAGAATGGTGACTCCGTCTGGGTCAAATGTATTGGAGTTGACGACAAGGGACGCGTCAAACTGAGCCGAAAAGCCGCGATGAAAGATCGCGACGAGGCCGCAGCCGCTCAAGGCTGATTACGGGTTTCCCTCCCGCAGAGAAAGCCCGGATGCTGCAAGGCCGGCAGATACCTTGCGTCTAACCCTTCAGCGCGCCGCTGGAAAGACCTCGAACGAAGAGCTTCATGGTGAAAACGAAAATGATGATGAGCGGCAGGCTCGCAATGAAAAATGCGGCCATCACCCGGCCCCATTGCTTCACGTATTCGCCATCTAGGTAGATCAGACCCACGCCAATCGTGAAAAGTTCTGGATCGCGCAAGACGACGAGCGGCATGAGGAAATCATTCCACGAACCGAGAAACTGAAGGATTGCCAACGTGCCGATAATCGGGCCGCTCATGGGAATCACCACGTGCCACAGTTGCTTAAAGTGAGAGGCGCCGTCCATCTCCGCCGCCTCAAAGAGATCCTTGGGAAGATCCTCAATAAAGTTTCGCAGTACATAGATACAAAAGACCTGGCCGCCGGAGATCCCAAGAATGATCAGCGCCCAGAGCGTATTGAGAAGGTTGAAGGACTGGAGGAGAGCGAAAAGCGTCACAATATTCGCGACACCCGGCAGGAGCATCAGGAGCAAGAAGGCCGCCCACAACACGTTCCCGCCCGGCATCTTGTAGCGGGCGAAAAAGTAAGCGCCGAGCAACGCAGAGAAGAGGACTCCGGCCGTGGATGTTACCGACACGACGACGCTGTTCGAGACAAACGGGAGGATGATCTGGAGCGCCTCGGCGTAGTTCTGCCAGACCCAATCTTTAGGTAACGCCGGCAGCCAGGTATTCTCGAAGAACATCTTATTATTCTTCAGGCTGATCTGAATCATCATGTAGAACGGCAAAAGCTCGAGTCCGAGCACGAGCCAGATCAAGACGTGCTTCGGGAGGTCGGAGGCTTTTCGGCCGACGGAGACAGTGGAGGCATTCATTTTTCGACCCTCACAAATTTGTTGTTGATCCAAGTAAGCCCGAGAATAAAGACGAAGAGAAAGAGGCCAAGCGCACACGCGTAGCCGAATTCGCCCGCAATAAATGCCCGGTTAAACATCCAGAGCCCCGGCACCATGCCGCGGCCTCCGGCCCCACCGTTCTCACCAAGCAGCAAAAACTGGAGTCCATATCCCTGCAGGGTGCCGATGATCAGCAACACGAGCATGAGGCGGACTTGCGTCATGATGAGCGGAAACTCAATGTGGAGGAATTTCTGAAATGGAGTCACTCCGTCGAGATCGGCCGCCTCATAGACTTCGGTGCCGATCGATTGCAGTCCCGCAAGAAAAATCAAAACCCCGACGGCCCCAACCCACGGAAATCCCCAAATTATCAGCGCCGGGATGATCAGCGCCGGCTCGCCGAGCCATGCGGTGGGAACTCCCTCGAAGAAAACTCCCCAACCAAAGACTTGATCCATCTGGACGAGAAGCGTCTTGAACCCGCTCTGGTCGAGGGCCGCATTGAGAACACCGAGGTTCGGATCGAAGAAAAATTTCCAGATAAAGAGAGTGACCAAGCTCGGCACAATCATGGGAAGGACAAGAATCACACGATACCAATACTGCCAGCGATCGCTTTTCAGGCGGTGAATGAGGACCGCCAGAAAGATCGAGGGGACCATTTTGAAGACGTTCGCGATGACCAAGATCCCGATCGTGATGAACGAGGACCAGAAGACGCGATCCGCCAGAATATCGCTGAAATTTTTCAGCCCAATAAACTCTTTGGCATCCCCTCCCCCCCATCGGAAAAAACTGTGGTAGATGGCACTGATCGTTGGGTAGTAGGCAAAGACGGCGATCAGAAGCACCGAGGGAACGACAAAGAGGTAGAGCTTCCATTCGAGCAGGGCTTTTTTCTGGGAAATCGGGAGTGCCATGGTGCCGTCTAGGGTTCCTTGTTTTGAGCTGCGTCATTGGCCCGAAGCGCGGCCTCGGCCATATAGTTCCCGCGCTCCGCAAGGCTCTCGGCTTGGAGTGCCTTGTCGAATTTTTCAGCCAGTTTGAAATCCGTCGGAGCCTTGGCACGTTGGACGACCAGAGAGGCCAAGACCGTATCACGCCTTTTGGAATTCATGTGGGTGGAGAGGAGCGATCGGCGGAGATCGGACGCCTGAGCATCAAGAAGATTTTTGGAGAGGGATTTGGCGAACTTTTCGGGGGATCCCTCTTGGCCGAAGAGATCGTTGATGCTCGTGCCATAAACACGCATCGCGTCGGGCTGTGTCGCCAAGGCAAAGCCAGGCGTCGCGCCTTTCGTAATCGGCAAGAACGGCTCAGCATCCGGGTGAGGAGGAACCCCCAATACCGACGGAACCCAGCGGCTGACGTCTGTCCAAATCTTGTTCGCCGGTTGGCTCCCGAGAAAGCGCAAGAAGTCCTTGGCGATTTCAGGGTGCTTCGAAGCACGGGTGAGTCCGAAGCTCACTGCAGCGAGCGAACCTGCCTCTGAGACACCTCCTTTAGTAAACTTTCCGAAGTCTGGATCATCGGTCGTTGGGAAGGGAATCGGGCTCACCCCGACTCGAAACGGAGCCTGTGAGCGAATGCTCGTAGCGTCCCAACTCCCCGAACAAATCATCAGGGCGCGCCCTTGAACAAAATAGAACGTGGCATCATCTCGCTGCAATTGCATGAACCCCGGCTGCATGAATTGGGCGACCTCGCGCATGAGACGCATGCCCGAGAGAATGGCTGGAGATTCCGGGCTCCACTTCCCATCGGCATACCATTCGAGGGTGCTGATGGGATCCCGCATGAGGCCGCCGGCTGGACTCAGTTCCTCCATCAGAAGCTGCGTTTGAGATTCAAACAGCAAATTCATCAGCTGGGGACCGTTGTATCTTGATCCAGCGATGGGAACGAGAGCACGTCCGGTGGACTTTCCGAAATCGACGGCTTGGCGACAGAGGGCGATGAACTCACGGAATGTCGTTGGCAGCTGCTCGCTCCCCGTGATCTTTCGAAGGAGGTCGAGGTTGTAATACATCCTGATCGAGGTGCCACTCAAAGGCACGCCGTAGTATTCGAGGAGGTTCTCGTTGTATCCGCCCAGCATCCCATCGAAGAAAGTCTCCTGCATCGGAACCTTCTCGAGGGCCGTTCCCTTGTTGTAAGGATTCGGGCTCTCGACCAAGGTCGTGATGGGGTCGAAAAAGCGCGCCAATCGTTCGTCACTGATGCCGATTCCGATCTGGATGATATCTGGCGCGGTGCCACCAACGAGCTGCGTGATCAGCCAGTTCGTGTAGATCCTTTCCGGGATCGGGATCTGCTGAATGCGGACGTTCGGGTGCATCGCCTCGTATTCTTGCCCAAGCCTGTCCAGAGCCTCGCGCACTCCTCCTTCGAGTTGCCAGTGAGCGATGCGGATCGTTTCGACATCACGTCCGTCGGCGGTCTGAGATTTTGGCCAGGCGATTCGCCCGAGCGAAACGACAAAACAAATCGCCAGCAAGCTCAGCCCGATCATGTTGAGGATCCGTTCTTTCATGGTGCAGGCGACTCGCTGGCTTCGATCTCTGCGAGATGCTCGGCCAGAGTATGGGAACGCACGTCTCGTTCGTATTTCTTCAGAAACTTTCGGTAATATTCGGCTGCGATTTCCTTTTTGCCTGAGAGCCGAGCAGCCTCCGCGATCGTTATCCAAGCACCGCGTTCGCTGAGGGGGCTCGTGATTCCCTCCGCATCGGCCGCGAGCAATTCCTCGAGCCCAGCCGATAGGTCTCCGGCTTTGACGAGAGCGAGCCCGAGATTCAGATGAAAATCTCGGCGTCCCTCCCTCGTCTGCAGATTCTCCGCGAGGGACCTGGCCGCCAGAAGGACCTCTTGCCGCTTCGCGGGGTCACGCTCGGAGGCTTCTTCGATGAGTGCCAACCGAACAGCACTCCCCTCGACGAGTGGATTTCCCGTGTTCTTTTTCAGAAGTTCTCTGTAGGCAACCTTCGCCCGATCGATTTGAGGCGGTGAAGTGTAATCCTCCCAAATGCGGGCGAGGTAGTAGCTCGCCAAGTATCCGTAGAGATCGTCTTCCTCGGCCAGCGCTGCAAACATTTTCTCGGCACGCGTGATGTTACCGGGAGTGCGTGGCTGCACATTGAGAAGCGTGACAGCTTCACCGAATCCCCGCTCGCGCTCATCGACTCCGCGTTGGCCTTTCAACTTCTTGAATGCGGTGTGCGCCTCATTGAACAAGTTCACTTCCGCCTGCTCCCATGCGGTTTCCATCGAGACCGGGTTCGCCGCACGGGAGGAATCGAGGAATGCGCTGCCGACAACTAGAAACCAGACCGCGAGCGGTGCGAGGGAACGAGTCGGCATGGACGTGGGTGAACTCATGTCGGGACGCTGTGTTACCCAAACAATTTCTTACCGGACAGCGGAATCAACCAGAAACCGTCCGATCGCACGCGAGGCAGATGGTTTCTTTAGGCTCGCAAGATTGTTGCGCCATGCCTGCCACAAAGAGCCGTTGTTGGCGAAAGCACCGAGAAGGAGGTGGCAAACCTGCAAAGGGTGACCAGACGCCAGCGCGCCGATCCCGCTTTGTTGAATGAGGACGATGTTCCCCTCCTCTTGCCCTGGCACCACATGGCTGACGAGAAATGGGATCTGCGCGGCGATGGCTTCCTGCACGGTCGCGCCACCGGCTTTTCCAATGAACACATGGTGCGACGCCATCAGCTCTGGGATTTGGTCGGTCCATCCGGTGAGCGTTCCCCGGCGGGGCAGGCCAGCTTGTTGCAGGGTTTTCAGGATTCGCTTCCTTCGTCCTGTCACGACATCGACCGTGACATTCTCAAGGTCGGCCAGACCTTCAAGAGTCTCAAGAATCCTCGCCGACGGACCGCCTGGGAAAAACAGGACTTTCCATTGCCCGTCGGCGGGCGGCTCTACCGGCGAAAGTTTTTCAAATGCCAGCCCGACGGGAAATCCGAGCACATGAATGCGTTCGCGAGGCACCCCGTCCCCTGCGAGGACAAGCGCCGTTTGCTCATCGGGAACAATCGACCCATCGCACGGGCACCGATACCATGCCGAGTTGATCTGGGTAGAATCGGTGATGACCGTATAAAATGGGACCGTGACCGCAGGATCGAGCTTCCGGATTTTCGCCATCAGAAATGAGAAGACCGGATACGTCGAAGCGATGACATGCGGTTGAAACTCCGCAATCAATCCCCGCACGGCTGCCGTCAACTCCGCGAGCATCGGTCCCATTCCCTCGACCACGCCACGCCGACTGAGAAGCTCGAAGACAACTTTCCACGCGCGGGGGTATTTATTGATCGCCATCGTGTATCCGCTCTGCATGAGGCGATTGATAAACGGGTTCGTGCGAGTGTAGGGGTCTGCAACCAAAACTTCGCAGGCCTCCCCAAGTTCGGCGCAAATCGCGTCTCGGATATTTCTCGCCGCCGTATTGTGACCTTCGCCCATGCTGGCGGTCAGGATCAGAACTCTAAGGGGCGGGGAGGATGGGCTCACAGCGAAAGAGTAAGAAGTTGGCGGAACAACGGATTCAAATCAAGTCGTTGCGAGATTCATGAGCCGCTTGGAAACGTGTTCGAAGGACAAATGCTGTTGAGCGCGCGCCTGCGAGTCTTCAACCGCGACTCTCCAAGCGTCGTCATCCCGCAGCAGCTCGCGAGCGATCAGCAGGGCGGCGTCCGGCGTTGTGTTCGCCGCCCTGCCAAAAGCCACGCGATCGACCTCCCCGTTGCCGCCCACGCACGGCATCCGGCAGAGGAGGGCATCGCCGGCGACCTGGCCGGGGACATGACTGCCGTCGAGTTGCCAGACAATCCTGTGGAGCGCCATCATCCGGAGATAATCGGCGTAGGGCAGCGGGGCTTCGATCAGGAACAGGAGTGGATTTTTCTTTCGAAGACTTTTCAGAATCATCCCACCCCGTCGGCCTTCGCAATTCAGCACCGCGAGCGGGCAGTCGAATTCGCGGGAGATTTCGTTGGCAAGGACGACAGCAGCCAGGTGATTCCGGCTCGGGACGGAGAACTCGCGTGTGCCAACAAAAATGCCGCGGCGCTTCTCGAGTGGCACTCCGAAGTTCCATGCGGGAAAGTCAACTGGGTAAGGCGTCGGAATATGATGAACTAACGGACACCCACACGCCGTCAACAAGGCCACCAGCTCCGCCGTTGTTGCGAGGCCACCGCGCGATGACGAGCAGAGCTCGGAGAAGAGCTCGAGCCGCGTCACGTCGCCCAAGAGATCTGCGATCTGGTGGGAGCCGGATTCCTTGCAGGTGACCAGAACCGTTGTTCCCCCGGCGCGAAGGATCCGAGAGGCGTCGAGGGCCTGCCGAAGGTTTCGCTTGCGAAGGAGAAGGAGGACGGTGGCTGTCCCAGCCGGGACCGAGCGGACGCTCCGGAAAAAACCTCCTCCAGAACACGCTGCAAAGGCGTGGAAGTTCACCGGGGCATGTCGGGGGAGATCCGGAGTCCCCACGCCGCCCGAGAAATCGACGTCTGGGTCGCGCCCGCCGGGATTGAGAACAGCAAACCTCACGCCGACTTCGCTTTCTCCCAGATCCGGTCCAGTTCTTCCAGCGAGGCTTCCTCGACCTTCCTTCCATCCCGCGCGAGTTCGCTCTCAATGAATTGGAATCTTCCGATGAAGCGGTTTGTTGCGCCAGCCAGCGCGGTTTCGGCATCGACTCCGAGCTTTCTGGCGAGATTCACAGCCGTGAAGAGCAAATCTCCAATCTCGGCCTCGATGCGGCTCTCCGTTCCGGATGCCATCGCCTCCCGAATCTCGGAAACTTCCTCCCCGATCTTACCGAAAACCGGTTCCGCCTCGGGCCAGTCGAACCCGACCCGCGCCGCCTTCTTCTGTGCATTCTGCGCGCGGAGCAACGACGGGAAGGTTTTTGGGAGTCCGTCCAGCAAGCTGCCGGAGCCACCTTTTTCCTCACGCTTGATCTGTTCCCATTGCCTCAGAACATCGGACGACGTCTCGGCGAGCTGACCTCCAAAAACGTGCGGGTGGCGCCGGATCATCTTCTCGCAAATTCCGGCAGCGACTTCCTCCAGGGTAAAAACCCCTCGCTCATCAGCCATTTGCGCCTGCATCACGACATGGAGCAGCAAGTCGCCAAGCTCCTCGCGCAGATTCCTATCATCGGAGCGCTCGATCGCGTCAATGACCTCGTAGCATTCTTCGACCAGTGCTCCACGGAGGCTCTCATGCGTCTGCTCGCGATCCCACGGGCATCCCCCTGGCGCACGGAGCGCCGCGACGATTTGGCGGAGTTGGGTGATCCCGGTCGACAGCGCAGCAGGCTCGATTTCTTCCGTCATGCGCTCAGCGGGTTTTCTCTTCGGCCAGAAGTTCCGCCCGCGCTTTCTCGAGCTGACTCTTCTCCTTTGCTGTGAGGCTCGCCAGGCCATTGCGGGATATTTTTTCCAGGATCGGGTCGATCGACTCGGCGGCACGCGCCGGTTTCGGAGGCGGCTTGATTGGAGCTCGGGCCGGGCGTTCCGCGCGTTTGGGAAGTTGGAGGATCGGGCCGAATTTCCTGTTCGCGACCAAGATGCAGGCGGCGGCAGAATCGAGCACGAGGGCACCGAGCGAAACGAAATCCGTCAGCGCCACGCACTGGATCGCATTAAATACAAAAAACGCCCCGACGACCCAGCGGGCTTGCAGGGAGAATAGAATCTCCGCTCTCGGGTAGAGCATCGCGAAGGCGGCAAAGATCCCAAAATGCAAAGCCCCCGATCCCGCAAAAACCGAGGGAAACCCGAGCATCCCAGCAAGTGCCAGCACGACCGGCGGCAGCAACAAAAGCGTGGCGTAGATCTCAATGAAGGCGCGCCGCCCGAGGAACTTTTCGACCTCCTGTCCGAAGGCAACGAGGAGATAGAGCTCCACGAGGAAGAGGAGATATGGCGGCTGGTGAACAAACGCATAGGTCACCACCTGCCAGAGCGACAGATCCTGCACGACAGCCGTGCTCGAAAAAACAAACGCCTGGATGACCCGCTCGGCACCCATCGCCATCGCGACAGCCGTCAGGATCATTGTCAACGTATGAACCGCCGCCAAGATCGTACTGACGTAGACAGGGAAGCTTCCCACCCATGTCACGGGACGGTTGTCTCCGAAATCTCTTTCCGCAATCATTCGGCTCCGAACCTACGACTCGCGGAAAAATCCGACAAGCGGGAACTCGTTTCTCTTGCGGCCCCCCGAACAAGCTGATGTCATTAGGATAACTAATATAATCTCCATGAACAAAGCCACCTCCCTCGGAACGACTAGACCGAACAACACCGCGATTATCGCTTGGGTCGACGAGATCGCCGCACTCACCCAGCCGGATCACATCTTCTGGTGCGATGGGTCCGAGGCCGAAGATGCTCAGATGCGAAGCCTGCTCGTCGCCTCCGGAGCGGCGCTCTGGCTCGACGAAAAGAAGCGCCCGAATTCCCTCCTCGTCCGCAGCGACCCACGAGATGTGGCCCGCGTCGAGCAGCGGACATTCATTTGCTCGAAGGCGCAGAAGGATGCCGGCCCGACCAATAATTGGGAGGCTCCGGCGGCGATGAAGAAGCGCCTCAATGCCCTCTACAAGGGCTGCATGAAAGGCCGCACACTGTATGTGATCCCATTCAGCATGGGGCCGATTGGGTCGCCGATCGCACAATACGGAATCGAGCTCTCCGACAGCCCGTATGTCGTGGCCAACATGAGGATCATGACGCGCGTGGGGACGAGCGTCTACGACGAGATCGCCAAGACCGGGGTCTACGTGAAATGCATGCACTCGGTCGGCCAGCCGCTCGCACCCGGCGCCAAGGACGTTCCGTGGCCGTGCAATCCCGAAGAGACCTACATCACGCATTTTCCCGAAGAGCGGCTCGTGATGAGCTACGGCTCCGGTTACGGCGGCAATGCCTTGCTCGGGAAAAAATGTTTTGCGCTGCGCATTGCGTCGGCGATGGCCCGCGATGAAGGCTGGATGGCCGAACACATGCTGATCCTCGGCGTCAAAGACCCGACGGGCGGCAAGACCTACGTCACGGCAGCGTTTCCGAGCGCGTGCGGGAAAACGAATTTTGCCATGATTATTCCGCCGAAGGTTCTCCGGGACGAAGGCTGGGAGGTGAGCTGCATTGGCGATGACATCGCCTGGATCAAGCCGGGACCCGATGGGTATTTCCGCGCGATCAACCCCGAAGCCGGATTTTTTGGCGTCGCGCCGGGCACGTCCTACGATAGCAACCCGATGGCGATGGATTCGATCCGTTGCGACACGATCTTTACCAATGTCGCGCTCACCGACGATGGCGATGTCTGGTGGGAGGGAATGACGAAAAAAGCACCGGCCCACCTCATCGATTGGAAGGGCCAAGACTGGACGCCGGGGACAAAGGATGCCGAGGGCAAACCAGTCCTCTCCAGCCATCCGAACAGCCGGTTCACCGCCCCCGCGAAAAATTGCCCGAATATTGATCCGGATTGGGAGAACCCCGCCGGTGTGCCGATCAGCGCGATCATCTTCGGGGGTCGCCGCGCCACGACCATGCCGCTCATCTTCCAGACGTTCAACTGGATCCACGGCGTCTACATCGGTGCCACGGTGGGGTCCGAAATGACCGCGGCGGCGGCGGGAACGATCGGCCAGGTCCGCCGCGACCCGATGGCGATGCTTCCGTTCTGTGGTTACAATATGGGCGATTACTTTGCCCATTGGCTGGAGATGCGTCGCCACGTCAAACACCTGCCGCGCATTTTTCATGTCAATTGGTTCCGCAAGGGCGAGGACGGGAAATTTCTCTGGCCGGGCTTCTGCGAGAACATGCGTGTGCTCAAGTGGATCGTCCAACGCTGCCAGGTCGGGATGCACGCCATCGAGACATCGATCGGCTGGGTGCCGGACTACAGCGATCTCGACATGCGGGGACTCGAGACCGAGATGACCGAGGAAAAATTCTGCGAGGCTCAGAAAATCGATTTCTCCGAGTGGAATCGAGAGCTCCTCATGCAAGATGAACTCTTCCTCAAGCTCTATAGCCAACTGCCGAAAGAGCTCGTCTTCCAACGCGAATTGCTGATCTCCCGACTATAACGTTACGCAACGTTGCATAGATGCGGCTACAGGTTTCCCCCAAAGGAGATTGCGGGATCCCCGTCGTTGCGAAGGGCTCCGAAATATCAGAATTTCATCTCGTTATGAAAAAGCCATCCATCAAACTATCGGTTCAAAAAGGCTTCAGCCTTGTTGAATTACTCGTCGTTATTGCAGTGATCGCGGTCATCGCAGCCATTGCCATTCCGAACATCGCCAACATCACGGGCGCAGCCAATGCCGCGAAGTCGCAGCGCAATGCCCAAAACCTCGCCTCGGTTGCAGCGGCGGCGCAAGCCGCAGGAGCCAGCTTGGGAGCAGGCGACAAAGCCGCCACGGTGGCTTTGCTGTCCGGCAACGGAACCACCGCCACGATCAACGGAGTGGTGATGACCTTCAAGGTTGACTCCTTGAGCGCCGATGAGCAAACCGCAGCCCTCGCCTACTTGGCGGCAGGAAACGGAACCCTAACCTATGTTCCTGCTGGAGGGCAGTAACCTGAGTTAGACAAAAACTTGAAGGGCGAGTCGAAGGACTCGCCCTTTTTTGTCGAAGAATTTGCAACCCTGTGAAATTGGTGCGACCTTTTAAGTGCGAGATGAAATCGCTGTGGGAGTTGGCCATGAATCACAGAAACAATGCCTTTACGCTCGTTGAGCTACTTTTGGTCATTGCGATCATCGGGATCATGAGCGCCCTCATCGTCTCCTCCGTCACAAACGCCGCGCAAGACTCGCGGATCGTCGTCGCGAGGCAGCAGCAGGTGACACTGCAGGATGCGCTGAACGCATGGGTGGCGCGTGCATCGAGCGGCACGAACACGATCGCGACGGCAAGGTCGCTTTACGCCGGAGCCGGCACGGCGACAGCCAAGTTGGCTCTGCTCTCGCCGTATCTTCATCCAGAAACCTACAGCCATTTCACAACCTACTCCACGTCAAGCCAAGTTCGCTCCGAGGCGATGGTGAAAAACGGAACCTATCTGCAGTTTTCAACTTGGGGAACCGCCTCCTCCAATTCCTATCCTTCCGTGCAAATGTTGCCATGAAGACATCGTCCCCCCCCATCGATCCCGGATTTTCTCTCGTTGAAGTGCTCGCGGCGATCACGATCATCGGGATCATCACATTCATGGCAATTCCGAATATCGTCCAGCTCAAGACCGACGGGGAAGAAAATCTGGCCCGGTCCCGGGCGGAGGCTCTCAACCTCGCGATCGCCTCGTATGTGCAGGCCACAGGGGCCAGCGCGGCTCAGACGGCATGGACGGCGGCTAACAACGAGGCCCGCTATGACCTGATCGCTCCCTACATTTCCTTTGCCCAAGCCGACCTGAGCAACAGCTTCATGCCCGGGGGATATGACGCCACCCTCCCCACAACGATCAATCCGTTGAGCACCAAAACCACGCTCACCGGGCCATCGGGAACGATCAACTATTGATGAGCCGATGAAGCACTCCGGAGGATTCGGTTTCCCTCTTACGAGGATCGCGCGAACGCGGAGTCGATCGGCCGTCTCTTTGGTCGAGCTCGTCGTGGTCATCACCGTGTTGGGCGTCATGGGAGCTGTGACTATCCCGCGGATCATCAACCTCGGCCCGGCGGTGAGCTACGAGACGGCGGAAAGAAACTTGAACTATCTCAACGGTGCTGTTCTAAGTTTCAACCAATCCAACTGGGAGCTGGTCCTGACGGCCTCTGCCGGTGGCACAGCAGATGAAGAGGCCATATTTAATTCTCTCCGCTACCGCGATCCCACCAACCCGGCACCGGGATCTCCCTACCTTCCCTCCAATGCCCAGTTTGTCGCCAGCTCGCTCAACACGGATTACCGCGCCCGATGGACGGGACGGCTCTTTGAAATGGTGCCCCGGGGTTCCTCCGGAACCGGGATCGACCTCATGCAAATGACCGGCCCGGAATCCCAATCGACCGCAACGAACACGCCAGTGCCCCCCCAATGACGACGACGGCTTGGGAGGAACTCGCGGAGCTTTTGCGGCAGAATGGATTCGAGGCCGGCTCGTATCCCGAGGAGTCTCTCGACCTCCATCACCACATTGCACAGGCCAATGGGATCTCTTCCGAGGAAGCACTCGAGTGGTTCGCGAGAAAGTTCGGGATTCTTCCTTTCAGTCCCGTTCGCACGAGTTGTTCAACCCGCGCCGAAGGGTGCTTCCGTCGGCTCAACCCTCAGCGCAATGGTGCACAGGAATGCTGGACACCGTTTGGAACACTCGGCCCGCTACTGCTCTGCGCCCACTACAATCCGGCGAGCGTCGAGTTCTGGGGAATCCCGAACGAGTTCATTATCCCCGTGCTCATCCCTCAGACAAAGTATGCCCTCCTCCAGCGTGATCTTCTGGCGCGGATCGAGATGCAACCGCTCGAGGAACGGCCACCAATCACGTTCTCCGCGCCCATGCCCGAGAGCGCAACCCCGCAGGCGATGCTCCAGTGGCTGCTGAACGAATACCCATTCGAGGCGGAAGTCTTGGCAAAGATCGAGCCTGCCAGAAATGACCTCGCCGAGATCACGCTCGACGGGCTCTCGGCTGTCAAATCTCTCCCGCTCAATTTCGGAGTCGCCCTCCGGCGCCTGTGTTCCGGCGATGCCTGTTTCAATGCGGACCACGCACCTCCGCAAGTGATCTTCCCCGAGGCCCTGCTGGAGAAGCATGCCGTTTACCCATTGTATGCCGGGTGTAAGACCGTCTATCTCCTCTCGGCCGAGAAAGAGAATTTTGGTTTCGAGGACGAATGGCTCTCCGGCGGCAACGACCCGCTTATCTTCCGGACCGTGCTCGCCGAGCGGGAGGCCATCATCAGCGTCATCAACCGCGAGAGGAGTCGCTCGGTCTCATCGAATACCGTCGCAGCGGACGGCGACCTGACATATTCTGATGCGGCGAATATCGTCGATATCGACGTGCAGGAGATTCAGCGGGTTAACCCCTCCAACATCAACGCCACACCCGAGCAGGTCGTCCACTGGGTTCTCTGGAGAGCGATCACCGGGCGCGCGAGTGATCTCCATATCGAAAAGTATTTCAATACCGCCCGGTTCCGCGCACGGATTGATGGTGAGTTGAAGGTGATCCACTCGTGCCCGGAGGAACAACTTGTCCGGTTCGTCAGCCTCATTAAAAATTATTCCAACATGGGCCAGCGAAGGCAGGACGCCCAAGACGCACGCTTCTCGCTCACGCTGGGAAAACGCCGCATCGATTGCCGCGTCTCGGCGATCCCCTGCCGGAAAGACTTGCAGAAAATCACCATCCGCTTTCTCGACAAGCAGGACGGCGTGCGCAAGCTCAGCGAGTTGAATCTCTCGCAGAATCAGCTCTCAATCCTGAATGCCGCGATGGGTCGGGATCAAGGTCTGGTGCTGGTAACCGGCCCAACGGGGAGCGGGAAGACAAGCACGCTCTATGCGCTCCTGAACAGCATCAACTCGGACAACATCAACATCCATACGGTCGAGGACCCGATCGAGTATGAAGTCGAGGGATTGAACCAGACGCAGACCGACCCGCACAACGGAATCGGATTTGCCGAGGGCCTCCGGCGCCTCATGCGGGCGGATCCGGACGTGATTCTCATCGGTGAGTGTCGTGACGAGGAGACAGCCAACTCAGCGATCAATGCCGCGCTCACAGGCCACTTGGTGCTCACGACACTCCATGCAAATGACAGCCTCCGGGCGGTGAGCCGCCTCATTTCTATGGGGATCCCTCCCTACCTTCTGGCGGACTCGCTCGCGCTCAGCCAAGCCCAGCGGCTCGTCCGGCGGCTCTGCGCGTTCTGCAAGCGGCCAGCCATGTTGACCCCGGAAATCCGAATCATCTTCGAGGCCAACCGGATCGCCATCCCGCACGATACGCAGGTGATCTATGAGAAGAACGGCTGTCCGGAATGTCGTGAGACGGGCTATACCGGACGCATGGCGCTCATGGAAATGTGCCCGTCCGACAATGCCTTGGCCGACCTGATTTCCACGAATGCTCCGCAGAGTCAGATGCGAAAACTCGCCCTCGAAAAAGGTGTGCTCACACTCTACCAAGAAGGCCTCCGCCAAGTGCTGGCCGGGAACACCTCGCTCGAAGAGATCAGTTGCCTGAGTTATACCTCCGTCGATGCCGATTGGGACAAAGACGTGGCATTGGACGAGTAAAACTTAATTGACCAGACCTGCAGGGGTGTCCCTAGTAGAGCTCGACTGGCGAACGCTTCCCATCCTCAGGACTCCGCTCCGCAGCGGTGGACTCTCCGAGGACTGCGACTCGAAGGTCCCAAATCTCGGAGTCGATCTTTCGAAAGTCCTCAAGGGAAAATCGATCAGGGGGGACGAGCTTGGCCTTGCATCGGGCGACTGAAGCAAGCGCGGGCTCCAGTTTTTCCCCGAGCGGCTCGATCGCTTTCCTCGCGGCGGCCGCCATCTCGATACGGTGGCAGATCATCAGCAAATCGTTTCCGGCCTCGATCCCAAGGCGCATCGTCTCGTCGAAGCCGTAGTGGTTGAGAATCGCCCCCATGTCGAGGTCATCGGTCATGACAAGCCCGTCGAAGCCAAGGTCGGACTTCAGAAGTTGATCAATAATGACGGGAGAGAGCGAGGCCGGACGGTTGACTTCATCGAGCCCGGAAATCGCGATGTGGCCGATCATCATCGAATCGACGGATTTCGCAAACGCCCGGAAGACCGCGAGCTCGAACTCCTCCATCTCGGACGCCGAGCGCTCGAGTCTCGGGAGCTCGTGATGGGGATCGAGCGTTGCCGAAGCATAGCCAGGGAAGTGCTTTCCACAGGTCAGCACTCCTGTTGCTCGGAGACCGTCATTGAAAGCGCCGGCCTTCTCGACAACCTCGGCCACCGTGCGCCCGTAGCAGCGGCCACGCAGCGAATTGTCGGCCTCGTCGTCAAAGGAAAGGTCGAGAACCGGACAGAGGTCGAGATTGAATCCGAACTGTCGCAGGAGTCGGCCGGTGATGTCGCCGTGGCGACGGATGAGGGCCAAGTCACCCCGGTCTCGAAGTTGCTGGGCATTCGGGGGTTCGTTGCCGATCAGCTTGAGCCGAGAAACCCGTCCTCCCTCTTGGTCGATCGTAATGATCGGCTCGACATCAGAAATGTCCCGGAGGTCGTCGATCAACCGGCGCAACTGGGTCGGAGATTGGATGTTTCGTCCGAAAAGAATAAATCCCCCCGGTCGAATCTCGCGGAAGAGCCGCGCGGTCTCTGGGTCGAGTTCCGGTCCGGGCACACCGACAAGGAGGAGTTGGCCTGCATCGCTGGATGGCATAGTGGGCAAGGGAGAAACAGAATTTCGGGAGACTGTCGAAAAAATTCGACTCGGCACCTCGCGAGCGACCGGGTCACCCGCGAGTCACGCGGTCTTCGAACCGAGGAAGTCATCGGAGTTCGGACCTCCCACCGATCGGCATCCCCGTCGATCCCAGCTCTCTCATCCCTCTTGATTTCGCTGCATTCCGTGTCATCCATTTGGCTCAGCACCATGAAGATTTATACCAAGACCGGAGATAAGGGCGAAACCGGCCTATTTTCCGGGCAGCGCGTTCACAAGTCGCACCCCCGGGTGGCGGCTTATGGAACGCTTGATGAGTTGAATTCCAGTCTTGGCGTCGCGGCCGCTTCTCAACCATCGGCTGAAGTTGCCAAGGCGATTACCGCACTGCAGGCGATGCTTTTTAATCTCGGAGGCGATCTCGCGACCATCCTCGTGCCACCCGCGGTCGGCAGGATCAAGGAGGAACACATCCGGCACCTCGAAGAACAGATCGATGCCATGACGGCTGAGCTGCCCGCGCACCGAGCATTTATCTTGCCGGGCGGCTCCCTGGCAGCAGCGCACCTTCATGTTGCCCGGACCGTATGCCGACGTGCCGAGCGCGAGGCTGTCGAGGCTTCGCAGACCGAGGACATTTCGGAGAACGCCCTGAGATTTCTCAACCGCCTCTCGGACTATCTCTTCGTCCTAGCGAGGTATGAAAATTTGCGCTCCGGGCAGACTGAGACCGAGTGGAAATGAATCCGCCGCAAAAAGTTGGCCTGTATGGAGGCAGCTTCGACCCGGTCCATCACGGACATTTGATCCTGGCCCGCGAGGCGATGGAAACGCTCGGGCTGGATCGCGTGATTTTCATTCCAGCCGGAGTTTCTCCCCACAAGCTCGACCGCCCACCGGTCTCGCCGGCGACCCGCCTCGAAATGGTGCAAGCAGCGATCGCGGGAGAGGAGAATTTTTTTTGGGATGACTGCGAGGTTCGGCGTGACGGCCCTTCCTTTGCGATCGACACAGTTCGTTTGATGATGGGCCGGTATCCCGGAGCTGAGATCTTCTTTCTGATTGGCGAGGATAACCTTCCGGCCCTCCACACGTGGAAAGATGTCGAGACCCTCCGTGGGCTGGCACGCTTCGTTGTGCTGGCTCGCGGGACGGGCGTGACCGAATCCGGGTTTGATACCATCGGGCGAAGCGTCGATATTTCCTCGACCGACATCCGGAATCGGATTGCCAGCGGGATGTCCGTGAGGTATCTCCTTCCGGAATCCGTATGTTCTCTCATTTCCCTTCATCGCCTCTACCGGAATGATTGATTCCGAGCAACTCGCGAGGACGTGCGCTGCGGCGGCGATGGAAAAAAAGGCGGAGAGCTTGGTTTTGCTCGATCTGCGGGGCGTGTCGACGTTTACCGATTTTTTTCTCATCTGCTCGGGAACGTCCGAACCGCAGCTCAAGGCGATCTCCTCGTCGATCCGCGAGGTCGTTCGAGAAGCCCACGGCCAGCGCCCGCACGCGGAGGACGGATACCCATCGAGCCAATGGGTCGTGCTCGATTACTCAGACGTGATCTGCCATATTTTTCTGAGTGAGAAGCGCGAGTTTTACGATCTGGAGAATCTTTGGAGCGACGCCAAGAGGGTGAATCTCGACGCCTGACACGATGGACGTTGTCGAGGATGTCGAGGTCTCATGTCCGTATTGCTGGGAGATGTTCGCCATCAGCGTCGACACGTCGTATGCCACCTGCGAGATGATCGAAGATTGCGCGGTCTGCTGCCGCCCGATCCAGCTTTCGATCCGGTGCCGAGCGGGGTCGGTTGTGTCGGTTGAGGCCGAGCCCGGATGAGATCACTTGCGCCGCGGGGAAAATCGGCTTAATTGACTAGCAGGATGTCTAGTCAGCAAGACGGTTTGGTAAAGCTGCTTCGCGATAACGATCCGGACACAGTGCGCCTTGTCAAAGAGCAACTGGCCGAGTGCGGCGAGGAAGGGCTCGGGCAGTTGTATGAACTCTGCCGGTTCGACGATGCCCGCGTGTCCGCGCATGCCCGCGAGGTTGTCGCGGAGATCCAGGGACGCTCGGCTGTCGATGATTTCTCGCTGATCTGCCACTTTTTTGGCGAGGGGGTAAACTTAGAAGCCGCTTGCTGGGCACTGGCCCGCGCGATCGAGCCCGGGCTCTGCACAACAAAGTTCGAGCACAAGGTCAACCATTGGGGCCGTCAATTTCTCATCAAAATCGCCGGCGCTGTGAGCAACCGGGAACGCGTCAAGCTGCTGGCCGAATATCTCTCGGGCGACTTGGACTTCCGTGGCAACTCGGACGACTACTACTGCGAGAGAAACTCTTTGCTCCCCCGCATCATTGATGCGCGGTGTGGAATCCCGATCACATTGACCATGCTCTATATGATGGTCGGATCTCGCGCGGCGATGAAGATTGAAGGCATCAATTTGCCCGGTCATTTTCTGGCAAGGCATGGCGAAGTTTTTTTTGATCCGTTCCACCGCGGGCGGATTTTAACATGCGGAGACATCGAGAAGATCCTCGCCAAGCAGGGGCTGGAATTGACGGAGAGCCACCTCCAGCCGGCGAGCCCCCGCCAGATCATGGTTCGGATGTTGGCGAATTTGCTCTACGTATATGACCTCACCGGGGACTGTGAAAAACATGCCCTCGTGCGTGGATGGGTCGACTCCCTCGTGGGCGGGCACCCGGGCGAATGATCGTCGAGGTGTTGAATACCGGTTCCGAGCTACTCCTCGGAGAGGTCGTGAACACCCATGCGGCATGGTTCGGAAAAATGCTCTTCCCACTCGGGCTGCGGATTTCGAGGCAAACAACCGTGCCGGATGGATCCCCGATCCGCGATGCGTTCCTTGAGGCCTTTTCCAGGGCCGACGTCCTCTTGGTGACTGGTGGACTCGGACCGACGACCGATGATGTGACCCGCGAGATCGCGGCGGAACTTCTGGCCCGGAGGCTTTTGCCAAACGAAGCCGTGCGGGCCAAGATCGAGGCCCGCCTTGCCGCACGCGGGATTCCGCTCCGCGAACGGATGCTGCGGCAAACGATGGTGCCCGAGGGCGCTGTGGTTCTGGAAAATCGGAACGGAACAGCGCCTGGACTTTATCTTCCCGCCACCGAGAGTCCGGCGACGGCCACACCGCATATTTTTCTCTTGCCGGGCCCGCCACGCGAGCTTCATCCGATGTTCCAAGAATCCGCCGTGCCAATATTGAAGACTCTCGCTCAGGGCCTCTCGGCTCAGGATTGCCGGGTCTATCGCGTTGTCGGCATGGGGGAGAGCGAGGTCGAAGAGTTGATCGGACTCGAACTCTCGAAGGATCCCCGCTGGGAGATCGGCTACTGCGCGAGGCCGAACGAGGTCGACTTCCGCGTCGTTGGGAAAACCGCCGACCTGGACGCTCTGGAGCCTCGGATTCGGGAAGTGCTCGGGAAATTTCTCGTAACGACAACGGGCGAGTCGCTGGAAGCATGGGTCGTGAATCATCTGATCGAAACTGGAGCGACGCTCACAGCCGCCGAATCCTGCACAGGCGGGCTCCTGCTCCACCGGTTGACGAATGTTCCCGGCGCATCCCGGGTGCTGCGAGAAGGGTTTGTCACCTACGCGAACGAGGTCAAGGTCGCCACGTTGGGAGTCGACGCAGACTTGATCGCCACCGAAGGCGCCGTGAGTGCAGCCGTCGCCCGCGCGATGGCTGCCGGCGCTCGAAAAAAGGCCGATGCCGACTTTGCCTTGTCGCTTACAGGAATCGCCGGCCCCGATGGAGGCTCCGCCGAAAAACCCGTCGGCCTCGTCTTCATCGGCCTTGCGACACGACACAGCGAACCCGTAGCGAGAGAGTTCCGCTTTCCCTCCGATCGCGAGACGTTCAAACAACTGGCGACCCAAGCCGCTCTCGACATGCTCCGCCGGGAGTTGCTGCGATAAATTTCGGCATTCATCCCGATGCCATTGTGCTGGCAGCGGTTGATCGCTAGGGGCCCGACTGGCGGAGACCGAAGAACTCGAAGCTATCCACCAGTGCGAGCCAACTCGCTTCGATGATGTTGTCTGAGACGCCGACGGTTCCCCAAGTCGAATGTCCGTCGGTGGAAACAATGAGGACTCGGGTGCGGGCGGCCGTGCCCCGCGAGCCATCTACGATCCGCACTTTGTAATCCGAGAGGCGCAGCGAATCGATCCATGGGTAAAACGGACGGAGGGCTTTGCGAAGGGCTGCGTCGAGGGCGTTCACCGGTCCGTCGCCCTCCTCGACCGTGTATTCGGATGTGCCGTTGACATCGATTTTGACTGTCGCCTCGCACGTTGTCGCTCCGTCCAGCGAGGATCGGCGGAATGAGCAATGGTATTCCTTCAGCGTGAAGAGCGGTTGGTGCCTTTCCAGCGTTCGTTGGACGAGCAACTGGAACGAGGCGTCGGCCGCTTCGAACTCGTAGCCGAGAGCTTCGCTGTCCTTGACCTTGCGAAGGATCGCCGCGACCTCGGGCGACCCTTTTTTGAATTCTAGATTCAGTTCCCGTGCCTTCCCAAGGATGGCGCTCTGGCCGGACATGTCGGAGACAAGGATGTTTTGAGCGTTGCCGACAAGGGTTGGATCCATGTGTTCGTAGCTCCGCGCGAGCTTTTGAACGGCGTGGACGTGGAGTCCACCTTTGTGAGTGAAGGCCGCATCGCCGACATAGGGGGCGCGCACGTCTTGCGGGACATTGGCGAGTTCGTCGATGAACCGCGAGACCTCCCGAAGACGGGAGAGGTCCGCCACGACAGGGATCCCCAGCTTCACATGCAATGTGGGGATCACCGTTGTCAGGTTACAATTTCCCACCCGTTCGCCATAGCCGTTGATCGTGCCCTGAACCTGACAGGCCCCCTCGCCCACCGCCGCCAGGGCATTTGCAACGCCGAGTCCTGAGTCGTTGTGGGTATGGATGCCCACCGGAGCTCCGAGTGAGGCAATCACTTCACGGGTGATCCGTGCAATCTCGGTCGGAAGCGCTCCCCCGTTCGTGTCGCAGAGCACGATAAGATCTGCTCCCGCATACCGGGCTGCGCGGACGGTCTTCATCGAATACTCGGCGTCGTCTTTGTAGCTGTCGAAAAAATGTTCGGCGTCGTAGAAAACCTCGCGTCCATTCGCTTTCAGGAACGCCACCGTGTCCGAGATCATCGCGAGATTCTCTTCGGCGGAAACGCCGATGACTTCGGTGACATGGAGGAGCCACGTCTTTCCTACGATCGTCACGACCGGGGTCTTCGCATCGAGTAGTGTCTGGACCTGCGGATCATCGGCAACAGCGACTCCGCCGCGACGTGTGCTCCCGAACGCGGCGATCTTCGCGTGCTTCCATGTCCGAGACGCCGCCTCCTCGAAAAACGCCACATCGCGAGGATTCGACCCCGGCCAGCCACCTTCAATAAAATCCACCCCGAAGTCGTCGAGCTTTTCGGCCACGCGAATCTTGTCGAGCACCGAAAAGGAGATGCCCGTTCCTTGCGTGCCATCGCGAAGGGTTGTGTCGTAGATCGTAACCGGTTTCATGGGAAAGGACGATGAGCCTAGGCCCGAAGCGCGCTGGGATCAAGAGCAACGGCAGGCCTAGCGTGCGAGAATGCCGGCGAGCCTCCGCGCGGCGGCGGCCGGGACGAACGGCGTCACATCGCCCCCGAGGCGGGCGACTTCCTTCACAATGCGCGAGCTCAGATAGGTATAATCTTCCTTTGGCGTGAGAAACACCGTTTCCAATCTGGCTTCGAGCTTGCGATTCATGAGGGCCATCTGGAATTCGAATTCAAAATCCGAGACAGCGCGAAGGCCGCGAATGACCGCAAAAACGTCCTGCTCCCGTGCGAAATCGACGAGCAATCCCTCGATCGACATCACCTTCACGGGAAGCGAGGGATCGATGCTCTCGCGGAGCATCGCCATTCGGTCGTCCACCGTGAAAAGCGGATTCTTCGTCTCGCTGGTCGCCACGGCCACGATCACCGATTCGAAGAGCTGCGTGGCCCGGACGATGACATCCATGTGGCCGAACGTCACCGGATCGAAACTTCCCGGGTAAATGGCGCAGCGTTGTTTCATGCTCAGGGTCTTAGCAGCGGGCTTCGGGGGCGGCAAGTCCGATGGATGCCGGCAAGCGGACTTGAGGAAAAAGCGGTTGACAGGAGGGGCGCAATGCCATATCGAGTATGGCATGAAAATGACGATGCATATTGATGAGGGATTGCTCGACCGGATTGTGAAAGCCCACGGCTTTGCCAGCAAGACCGAGGCCGTGAACCATGCCTTGCATGAGATGGACCGGAAGACGCGGTTGAAAGAGTTTTTTAAGAAGGGCCTCGGCATCGAGCCTGCGGCGCTCCGGGCGGGAGTCGATCCCGACTACGACATCATGGCGCTCCGGGCCGCCGAGCCTTCCTCAAAATATGGCAAGCGTCGCTCTCGTTGACAGCAACGTCTTCATCTCGCTGCTGCGGGCGCGGATCGACCCGGTCTCGTGGCTCGGGCAGCGATTTGAAGATGTTTATACCTGCGGGATGGTGCGCCTGGAGGTGCTGAGGGGCCAGAAATCGGTGGGCCAGCGCAAAGCTTTGGAGTCGTTTTTTAACGTGCTTTGCAACGTTCCAACCGACAACTCGCTCTGGGAAGAGGCGACCGAGCTCGCTTGGCAATTGGACCGCAAGGGCAGGGTCTTGCCAGCTCAAGATGTGATCATCGCCTGTTGCGCGCGGCGAGCCGGGGTGCCAGTTCTGACCGGTGACCACCACTTCCGCGAGGTGCCGGGCATCTCGGTGATTCCATTCCTGGAAGACTAGAAAAGCCGGTCACTCCCACTCAATCGTGGCAGGCGGCTTGCTCGACACGTCGTAGCAGATCCGATTCACGCCTTTGACTTCATTAATGACGCGCGAGGCGATGCGGCCCAGAAGATCGTGCGGCAGGCGGACCCAATCCGCCGTCATTCCATCGTGGCTCTCCACAATGCGCAGAGCGATCGTGTAGTCGTAGGTGCGTTCGTCACCCATCACCCCGACCGACCGCACGGGGAGGAGGACGGCGAAAGATTGCCAGACTTTGTAATACCAGCCAGACGCCTTCATTTCTTCGATCACAATCGAGTCGGCATCGCGAACGATTCGGAGGCGCTCAGGGGTGATCGCTCCGAGGATTCGAACGGCGAGGCCCGGGCCCGGAAACGGCTGACGCTGGACGATTTCTTTCGAAAGACCGAGTTCGGCACCGACGCGGCGGACTTCGTCTTTGAACAATTGGCGGAGCGGCTCGACGAGTTCGAACTTCATGCGCTCGGGGAGTCCTCCGACATTGTGGTGGCTTTTGATGAGCGCGGCGGGATTTCCTGAGATCGAGACGCTCTCGATCACGTCCGGGTAAAGTGTGCCTTGGGCGAGGAATCGGTAGCTGCCGGGCGCTTTCTTTTTCAGGTCGCGGGCGGCGGCCTCGAAGACCTTGATAAATTCGTTGCCGATAATCTTCCGTTTCCGCTCCGGGTCGGTCACGCCTTTGAGTTTCCCAAGAAACCGATTGGCCGCATCGACTTTTTGCATGCGAATCCGGAACTCTCCCGCAAAAAGCTTTTGCACGGCATCGGCTTCGCCCGCACGGAGGAGTCCGTTATCAACAAAAATGCAGGTGAGTTGATCGCCAATCGCGCGGTGGATCAATGCCGCAGCGACCGAGGAATCGACGCCACCGCTCAGTCCAAGGATGACACGCCCGTCGCCGACCTGCTCACGAATCTCGCGGCACGTGCGGTCGATGAATGATTCCATCGTCCAAGCCGACCGGCATCCGCAAATGCGGTGGACAAAATTCGCGATGATCTCACTACCTCTCGGGGTGTGAACGACTTCTGGGTGGAACTGGAGGCCGAAGATCTTGCGCTTGAGGTCACCGATGACCGCGTGGGGAGAATTCTCTGTTCGGCCGAGGGCTCGGAATCCGCGCGGGAGCTTGGTGATCTTGTCCCCGTGGCTATTCCACACATCGAGCTTGGCAGGAAGACCCTCGAAGAGAGCGCAGCGGGAGTCGCCATGGAGTCTTCCCGAGCCGTATTCCCGGCGGTTCGAGCGTTCGACTTTTCCGCCAAGCCCGTGGGCGATGAGCTGCATTCCGTAGCAAATCCCGAGGATCGGCACGCCGAGGTCGTAGATTCCGACATCGACCTTCGGTGCCTTCGCCGCATAGACGCTGGCCGGGCCGCCGGAGAGAATGATCCCGGACGGCTTGAGCTTCGCAATCGCACTGGCCTTCGTGCGGAATGGCAGGATCTCTGAGAAGACATTGCACTCGCGAACGCGGCGCGCGATGACCTGAGTGTATTGTGAACCGAAATCAAGAATGAGGATTTTCTCCCCTTGGGATTGGGTGGCGGTCATCGAAATGGAGTTGCTTGGAATGAGCTGTCCGGTCCGTCAGCGATACTCGGGCCCGAAGGAATCGGAGGTCGGGTCATTCGGAACGATGCGGCCCTGGCCTTGGAGCCCTTGCTGGACCTGACGTCCCACGTCTGCTCCGGCCTGCTCAGAAACGGTGCACGCGCTGAATGAGAAAAGGACGAGCACCAACGAAAAAAAGATCACGCTTTTCATCCGCGGGAGCATAATGGCTCGCTGACAAATGGCAAACATCATTCCACCGGAAGCGCTGCTCGGCTTCTACCGTAACGGCCTCTTCCCGATGGCGGGGCCGGACGGAATCCGCCTCTTTTCTCCCGACCCTCGCGGGATCATTCCTCTCGAGGGGTTCAAGGTTCCGCACGGCATGAAGAAAACGCTCAAAGACGAGCGGTGGGTCGTGACGGTCGATACGGCGTTCGAGGAAGTTTTGCTAGGATGTGCAGACCGCGACGAGACATGGATCGATGAATCGATTTTTCTTAGCTACACACTCCTCCACCGGCAAGGCCACGCGCACTCGGTCGAAGTGTGGCGAGATGGCGTCCTCGGAGGCGGACTCTACGGCGTATCGATCGGTGGCGCATTTTTTGGTGAGTCGATGTTCCATCGGATCACGGGCGCCTCAAAGGTCGCGCTCCTCTGGCTCGTGGAGATTCTTCGCCTGGGCAACTTCCACCTGCTCGATACGCAATGGATCACCCCGCACCTTGCAGGCTTCGGGGCCGTCGAAGTGCCTCGCGCGGTTTACATGAGGATGCTGCAAGAAAGCGTCATCAAAAAGGCTGTCTTCCAGGCTCCGACCTCGGAGGCCTGCCGAACGGTGTTGAAGCCGGATCCCGCTCCAAATCGCGATCGGTCGGGAATTTGAAACCTGGCACTTCTCGGAGATTTACACTCGCTCGGAGAATGCGATAAGTCTTCGCTTATGCCCTTTTCCCTCGGAATCGACTACGGAACAAATTCCGTCCGCGCACTCATCGTTCGTAACTCTGACGGCCGGGAATTCGGCTCCGGCGTGGCCCCATATCCCTCCGGCAAGGCAGGGATCCTGCTCGATCCCAAGGATCACCATCTCGCACGGCAGCACCCGGGCGACTACCTTGTCGCCATGGAAAAATGCGTTCGCAGCGCCCTCGTCCAAGCTGAAAAATCCCAAGAATTTCGGGCGATAGACATCGTGGCCATCGGCGTCGACTCCACGGGGTCGAGTCCGATTCCGGTGGACTCGCAAAACAGGGCCCTCGGGATGCAACGCAAGTGGAAGCGAAATCTGAATGCCCAGTGCTGGCTGTGGAAAGACCACACCAGCTGGAAGGAAGCCGCGCGCATTACCGAGCTCGCCGCAAAGTTTCGTCCGCAGTTTATCGCCAAATGCGGGAACACCTATTCTTCGGAGTGGTTCTGGAGCAAGCTCTGGCGATGCTTGAAGGTCGACCCCAATGTCTTCGCCTCGGCATTCTCATGGGTTGAGCTCTGCGACTGGATCCCATCGGTCCTCGCTGGTGTTACCGATCCGCGCGAGATCCGGCGTGGGATCTGCGCCGCCGGGCACAAGGCCCTCTACTCCGACGAATGGAAGGGATTGCCCGACAAGGCATTTTTGGCAAAACTCGATCCGCGCCTCGCGAGCCTCCGCGATCGGCTTTACGATCAAGCACACGATGCCACCGTTTCGGCCGGCGGCCTCGGTCCGGAGTGGGCAAAGCGGTTGGGCCTGCGCATCGGCATTCCGATTGCGATTGGCGAGATGGACGTCCACTACGGAGCGATTGGTTCCGGGATTGCCGAGGGCACGCTGGTCAAAGTGATCGGCACCTCGACATGCGATTGCGCAGTCGTTCCGGCGAAGAAAAAAGTCGCCGACATCCCTGGCATCTGCGGGATCGTTCCCGGCGCGATTCTGCCGGGATTTTACGGCATCGAGGCCGGCCAGTCTGCCGTTGGAGACATCTTCAAATGGTGGATCGAGTCGGTCTGCGAGGGCGACTCTGGGCTGTATGCACGCCTTGAAGAAGAAGCTGCCCGGCAGAACCCCGGCGCCTCCGGTTTGCTCGCGCTCGACTGGAATAATGGCAACCGGACCATCCTTGTCGACCCGATGCTCTCCGGCCTCTTGGTTGGCTCGACGTTGCACACGACCCGGGCAGAAATCTACCGCGCGTTGATTGAGGCGACGGCGTTCGGCGCGAGAGCGATCATTGAACGGATCGAAGAATATGGCGTGCCGGTCAAACGAATCGTCTGTGCAGGTGGCATTGCCGAGAAGAGCCCGATGCTCATGCAGATCTACGCGGATGTGACCGGTCGCACGATGCTCGTTGCCGGTTCGAGCCAAGCCTGCGCGCTCGGTGCCGCGATCGCAGGAGCGGTCCTCGCAGGCGACCACCGGGACATCCCGACCGCGCAGCGAAAGATGACCTCGGTGAAGAATGTCCACTACCGCCCGATCGCTCGCCACCGGAAGACTTACGATCGCCTCTACCGCCTTTACAAAGACATCCATGACGCATTTGGCGGAGTTAACAAATCTGCCGATCTCTCGGACGTCATGAAGCAACTTCTAAAAATCAAAGAATCCGCCCTATGAAACAACCCACCATCTGGTTCGTCACCGGAAGCCAGCACCTTTACGGCCCAGAGACACTCCGCCAAGTCGCGGCGAACTCCGAAGCGATCTCTTCATCACTCGCCACGGCCGTTCCGCTTCCCGTCATCTTCAAACCCGTCCTGACCACACCAGAGGCAATTCGCGATCTCCTTCAGGAGTCCAATTCGGACCCGTCGTGCGCCGGCCTTATCCTGTGGATGCATACGTTCTCGCCCTCCAAGATGTGGATCGGCGGGCTCTCGGCCCTGCGCAAGCCGTTCCTGCACCTTCATACCCAGTTCAATCGCGATCTTCCATGGGAGGCGATTGACATGGATTTTATGAACCTCAACCAATCCGCTCACGGAGATCGCGAGGCGGGGTTTATCCACACTCGGATGCGGCTTGCCCGGAAAGTTGTGGTCGGACATTGGCAGGATCCCGAAGCGATCGAGCGGATCTCCGCGTGGATGCGAGCGGCGCGAGCCTGGCATGATTGGCAGGGCGCGAAGTTTGTGCGTTTCGGCGACAACATGCGGCAGGTTGCCGTCACCGAGGGAGACAAGGTGTCGGCCGAAATGCGATTCGGGTTTTCCGTCAATGGCCATGGCATCGGCGACCTGGTGGAAGCCGTCAACGCCGCGACGGATGCGGAAGTTGGCGCGCTGTGCAATGAGTATTCGGAGACCTACGAAGTCGCACCCGAGCTTAAAAAAAATGGTGCCCGGCACGAGGCGTTGAGGGACGCGGCTCGGATCGAGATCGGGTTACGAAAATTTCTGGTCGCCGGGAATTTCAAAGGCTTCACGACAACATTTGAGGATCTGCATGGTCTCTGCCAACTCCCGGGAATCGCGGTTCAGCGGCTGATGGCCGAGGGCTATGGGTTCGGCGCGGAGGGGGACTGGAAAACATCGGCGCTTCTGCGCGCCATGAAATCAATGGCGTCCGACCTCGGCGGCAGGACGTCGTTTATGGAAGACTACACCTACCACCTCGAACCCGGGAATCACTTGGTCTTGGGCTCGCACATGTTGGAGGTCTGCCCATCCATCGCCGCAGCGAAACCGACGTGCGAGATCCATCCGCTCGGCATCGGAGGTAAGAGCGATCCGGTCCGATTGGTCTTCGACGCCCCTGCCGGGCCGGCCCTCAATGCCACGCTCGTGGACCTCGGGAACCGCTTCCGCCTGCTCGTGAATGAGGTCGATGTGATCGCGCCGCCGCACCCCCTCCCGAAGCTGCCCGTCGCGCGGGCGGTCTGGAAGTGCCGCCCAGATTTCAAAACCGCGTGCGCGGCATGGATTCATGCGGGTGGAGCGCACCACACAGGCTTCAGCTACTCGGTGACGAGCGAGCATCTTGAAGACTTCGCGACGATGGCCGGCATCGAATTTCTCCGTATCGGAAACGAGACGGCACTCCCGGAGTTCAAAAAGGAACTGCGCTTTAACGAAGTCTATCACCATTTGGCCGGAGGGATCGTTTCGTGAGCCGTTTCGCGGGGATCCGGGAGGAATGCTGCGCGGCGAATTTCTCGCTGCCCGCAAGCGGATTGGTCGATCTGACATTTGGAAACGTCAGCGTCCTCGACCCGGACGCAGGCGTCCTTGCGATCAAGCCGAGCGGCGTGGCCTACGATCGCCTCACCCCGGCGGACATGGTGATCCTCGACCTCGAAGGGATTGTCGTGGAGGGAAGTTTGCGGCCATCGTCCGACTCGCCGACCCATCGGAGGCTCTTCGCGGCATTTCCCGGGATCCGCTCGGTCGTCCACACCCACTCTCGGCATGCCGTGGCCTTCGCGCAGGCTGGCCGCGACCTCCCGGCACTTGGCACGACTCATGCGGACTATTTTCATGGCAATGTGCCTGTCACCCGGGCTCTCACGGATGAGGAAATCTCAGCCGATTACGAGTGGAATACCGGCGAGGTCATTGTCGAGGCGTTCGCATCCCTGGACGCCCTCGCGATCCCGGCGGTGCTCGTCCGCCACCACGGGCCTTTTGCATGGGGACATTCCGGCGAAAAGGCCGTGGAGAACGCACTCGCACTGGAGATCGTTGCCGAGATGGCGATCAATGCCCTCGCCCTCGACCCTGCGGCGTCACCGCTTCCGCAGACATTGATGGACAAACATTTTTTCCGGAAGCACGGCTCCGACGCCTACTACGGCCAATCCGCCAACGGCTAGTTCACAGCATCGCCGCCCAGCGGGTGAAAACCATGTCGGCTGTCTCACGGAGGCCGGGCAGATATTCTTTGGCTTCTGCACAAAGTCGGTCGGGGTCGGCTCCGGACGCCGCGAGATCGTCGCGCGAATCGGTTACCATTTCCTCGAAAATCTCCGGAGTCATCTCCAGATGAAACTGCAGGCCATAGAGTCCCCTGCCGTAGCGAAAGAGTTGGTTCTGAGTCAGCGCGGACGAACCGAGCCGCATGCCGGCTGGAGGAAGATCAAAGGTATCCCCATGCCAGTGGGTCGTGACGAAGTCGGTCGGAAGATCGCACCAAATCGGATCGTAGCGAGCGATCGGGTCGAGGGTGACCGGGAAGAATCCGACCTCCTGCCGCTCACTCCGGCGGACCGGGGCACCGAGCGCCGATGCCATGAGTTGGGCGCCAAGGCATAGGCCGAGGACGGGTTTTTCAAAGTGTGTGGCCTCTCGGATGAGTTCGCATTCGCGCAAGAGGTAAGGAAATTTCTCGACCTCGTAGGCACTTTGAGCGCCCCCACCGACTGCCAGACCGTCGAAGCCGTCGAGATTCGCCGGAAGGGCCTCGCCAGTATAGGGCCGCCGGATTTCCAGCGCCACGTGCCGCGATTCTAAGGCGGCACCGAGGAGCCCTGGCCGGTCCATGTCCCCATGTTGAATAAAAAGAACCCTCTTCACGAGCTTTCCCTCACCAGCAATCCCTGTGCCAGTCTTCAGTAATAGCAGAAAAACCAGCCAATGTCGGATTTCCGAATTGCCAGACTGCTGGTTCTGCAGGAAAGTGACGGGCTCGTCCGTTCTAGGCTCCCTGCCGAGACGTGGCGACCGTGACCTTTTTATCGATTCATGAGTGTGACCAAAAAAAAGCCATCCGTTGAAGACGTTGATTATGCGAAAAACGCAGTCAACTCCCGCCTCTCGCCGGAGGATAAGATTCGTTACCTCAAAGATATGTTCCGGATCCGTCGCTTCGAGCAAACGGCTCTGAAGTATTACACGACCGGTGGCTCGATGGGCGGATTTCTCCACCTCTACATCGGCCAGGAAGCCGTTGCAGTGGGCACGGTCTCGCTCCTTGGGGAGAACGACCATGTGATCACCGCCTACCGCGATCACGGCCACGCCCTCGCGGTGGGAATGTCGATGAACGAGTGCATGGCTGAGTTGTTCGGGAAGGCGACCGGATGCTCGAAGGGAAAAGGCGGATCGATGCATTTTTTTGCGCCAGATAAAAATTACTGGGGCGGTCACGGAATCGTCGCCGGACAAACCCCACTCGGGCTCGGGTTGGCCTTTGCCGTGAAATACAAGGGCCTCAAAGGTTGCTGCCTTTGCTTCATGGGCGACGGCGCGGTGAACCAGGGCGTTTACCACGAATCATTGAATCTGGCGGCCCTCTGGAAACTTCCTGTCGTCTACGTCATCGAGAACAACCAATATTCCATGGGCACGAGCATGGAACGTTCCTCGGCCATGAAGAACTGCCTCGCCGAGCGGGCTGAGGGATACGGGATCGCGTGGGATGTTGCCAACGGAGAGGATTTCTACGAGGTCCGTGCGAGGACGGCGGCGGCGATCAAGCGCGCCCACGAAGAGTCGCTGCCAACGGTGCTGGAAGTTGACACCTACCGCTACTACGGCCACTCCGTCGCTGACGCGAATGCCAAAAAATACCGGAGCGCCGATGAGATCGAGCGGTTCAAGACACACCACGACCCGATCCGTCTCTGGCGGAAGCGTCTGATCGACGAGGGGATTATTACCGACAAGGAGGCAGACGCAATGGATGCGGACGTCAAGCTCGAGGCCGACGCTGCAGCCCAGTTCGCCCTGGACAGCGCAAACCCTGAACCGGAATCGATTTTTGACGACGTTTACTGGGAAGTGGACAACCAAACCGATGCCGGAAAAACCGGACGTCACTTCTTTGGAGATTAGCAGCAAAATGAGGATCCGAACCCGCTTCTGCCCCGCGCCCTTCGCCCTTCGCCCTTTTTAGACATGCCACTCATTACCTACCGCAAAGCCATCAACGAAGCCCTTGCCGAGGAGATCATCCGCGACGAAAACGTGGTTATTATCGGCGAGGAAGTGGCTCAGTATAATGGCGCTTACAAGGTCACCGAAGGCCTCTGGGAACGCTTTGGAGACAAGCGCGTCGTCGATGCGCCGATCAGCGAGGCGGGATTCATCGGAATGGGAATCGGCGCCTCGATGTTGGGGATTCGTCCAGTGATGGAGCTCATGTTCTGGAGCTTCGCCTACGTCGCATGGGATCAAATCATCAACAACGCCGGTCAATGCCGCTACATGAGCGGCGGGCTCCTCCATTGCCCGATTGTTATTCGTGGTCCGGCAAATGGCGGCACGAATGTCGGGGCGACACACTCGCACACCCCTGAGAACTTCATTGCAAACACTCCCGGCCTCAAAGTCGTGAGCCCGGCCACTGCCTACGATGCCAAGGGCCTGATGAAGGCCGCGATCCGGGACAATGACCCCGTCTGCGTCATGGAAAATACCGTGCTCTACGGCGAGCTTTGGGAAGTTCCTGACGAGGAATACGTCATCCCCCTCGGCGTCGCGGACATCAAACGCGAGGGGACCGACATCTCGCTCATCGCTCACGGCCGCGCCGTCCTCACGGCCCTGAAAGCCGCGGAGATTCTCTCCACCGAGCACGGGATTAATGCCGAGGTCCTCGATCTCCGATCGATTCGCCCGCTCGATGAAGAGGCGATCCTCCGCTCGGTCGCGAAGACCCACCGCGCGGTTTTGGTGGATGAGAACAAGCCGTTCTGCGGAGTCTCGGCGCAGATCGCCGCGACGATCCAAGAGAAGCTTTTCGACGACCTCGACGCTCCCGTGCAGCGCGTGTGCTCGCTCGATGCACCGGCCATCTACTCCCCTGCCCTCGAACCTCTCCAGCTCCCGACCGCCGAGCGCGTCGTGAAAAAAGCCCTCGATATTTGCTGATCAACACCCGACGATAGGAATTCTTATGCCCGATATCTCCATGCCCAAACTGAGCGATACCATGCTCGAAGGCACCCTCGTCAAATGGCTCAAAAAAATTGGCGACAAAATCGAAGTCGGCGATGTCATCGCTGAGGTTGAGACGGACAAAGCGACGATGGAAATGGAGGCATTCGATGAGGGTGTTCTCACAGAGATTATCGTTCCGGATGGTGGGGTGGTAAAGGTGGGACAGAAAATCGCGACGCTCGATGGAGCCTCAGCCCCGGCGAAAGCCGCCTCGAAAGCCGCTCCTGCTGTCGCAGCTCCCTCCACATCTTCGCCCGCAGCTCCGAAGCCTCGCGCGGCAGCGACCGCACCAGAGGGGACTCGCGCGAAGGCCTCGCCCCTCGCCCGGAAAATCGCGGCCGAGCGCGGAGTCGATCTCTCGAAGGTCACGGGCTCAGGACCCGGCGGCCGCATCGTCGCAGCAGACGTTCCAGAGAGCGGAGCCGCTCCGGCAAGGCCATCCAGCCCGCCAGCCGCCCGCATCGCTCCGACAGAATCCGCTTCGGACAAGCGTATCCCCCTCTCAGGAATGCGCCGCACGATTGCGGAGCGACTGCTCGCCAGCAAGACCCAGATCCCCCATTTTTACCTCTCGCTTGAGATCAACGCCGGTCCCCTCGCCCGTCTCAGGAAGGACATCAATGCAGCGGCCGAGGCCTCCGGGACTCCAAAGGTCACGATCAACGACTTCATTTTGCTGGCGACAGCCCGCGCCGCATCCCTTCACCCGGCCGTTAACTCCGCCTTCGCCGGCGACGCGATTATCGAATATCCATCGGTTCATCTCTCCGTTGCCATCGCCATCGATGACGGTCTCATCACCCCCGTCATCCGCGATGCCCAGAAGCTCAGCCTTCGCGAGATCAGCGCGGCTGTGAAAGACCTCGCCATCCGCGCACGCGGGAAAAAGCTCAAACCGGAAGAATACCAAGGCGGGACGATCACCGTCTCGAACCTCGGTGCCTACGGAGTCGAAAGTTTCTACGCGATCATCAACCCGCCTCAGGCCGCGATTCTGGCTGTGGGTGCCATCGTCAAGAAACCAGTCGTCAACGCCGAAGACCAAGTGGTGGTCGGCGAGCGGATGACACTCGCGCTCAGCGGTGACCACCGGGTCGTCGATGGAGCCGCTGGGGCGCAGTTCCTAGCCACCCTGAGGAAGAGCTTGGAAGCCCCCGCCACGCTCCTTTTCTAGAGCGACCAAACGAACGTCACATCCTTCTCGACATCGGGATGCAGGCTGTGGTGGACCGGACAGGCCAATGCCGCCGCCTCGAGGAGCTTGCGTTGAGGATGATCGGCTGCGAGCGGGATTCGGAAAGCAACCGTGATCCGTGCGATCCGGCGGGGAGAGTCCGACGACATAACCTTGTCCACCCCAACAGTCATGCCTCGCAGATCGACTCTATGACGTTCGGCAGCGATGCCCATGATCGTGGCCATGCAGAGCCCGAGCGACGTAGCCGCGAGGTCGGTTGGGGAAAATGCCTCGCCCTTCCCGTGATTATCGACCGGAGCATCGGTGAGGATTTTTATGCCGGAGGGACCGTGGACTGCCTCGCACCGGAGACCGCCGAGATAGGTAATATCGGAGTGAACCATCGATGAAGAAAAGCAGAGATGTCCGGCATTCGCAACCTCCGCTAAATCGATAGGATTTGACGGCGGCGGCTGAATACCTTCTCTTTCCCCTTTAACAGTTCGGCGACCGCCCATTGCCGACCTTAAATTCCCGGGCATCAACGCAACAAAATCATGGCTAAAGTCACACTCAAAAACGTTTTTAAAATCTACCCCGGAGACAAAGGCAAGGACGTCACCGCCGTCCGCGACTTCAATATCGATATCGTCGACCGCGAATTCGTCGTCTTCGTCGGTCCCTCCGGATGCGGAAAATCCACCACCCTTCGAATGATCGCGGGCCTCGAGGAAATATCGAGCGGCGACGTCTCGATCGGCGATCGACGCGTCAACGACGTGCCTCCCAAAGACCGCGACATTGCCATGGTCTTTCAGAACTACGCGCTCTACCCGCACATGAGCGTCTTTGAAAACATGGCATTCGGATTAAAACTCCGCAAATTCCCGAAAGCCGAAATCCAGAAGCGCGTCAACGATGCTGCCGCCATTCTTGGTCTCGAGCAACTTCTCGACCGCAAGCCGAAAGCCCTCTCTGGCGGCCAGCGCCAGCGGGTAGCCGTCGGACGGGCAATCGTCCGCCAGCCGAAGGTTTTTCTTTTCGACGAACCGCTCTCGAACCTCGACGCCAAGATGCGTGTGCAGATGCGAATGGAAATCATCAAGCTCCACCAACGCCTTCAGGCCACGATGATCTATGTCACCCACGATCAGGTCGAGGCCATGACCATGGGAACGCGCATCGTGGTGATGGATGCCGTGGTCAATCCGGAGACAGGCCTCAAGGAAGGGGTGATCCAGCAGATTGATGCCCCGCTCAAACTCTACAATGAACCCGTGAATATCTTCGTCGCTGGGTTCCTCGGCAGCCCGCCCATGAACTTTCTCAAGGGCACGGTCCGCAAAGAAGGCACTCAGATTGTCTTCAAAGAAATCCAAGGCGGCGCGGTCGATCTCAAGCTCGGAAACCGCCCAGCCGCAGAGGCCTACATCGGGAAAGACGTGACACTCGGCGTGCGTCCCGAGGATTGCGATCTCGTCCCGGCCGGCCAAGCTCCTTCAGAAAATTCGTTCCAAGCCGTCGTCGACATCGTCGAGCCAATGGGCGCGGAGACGTATTTCTACCTTCAGACCGGCGCCCATACGGTCATCAGCCGTAGCCATGCCGCCGTGGATCAGCGGGAGGCCGGGCACCGTCTCCGCTTCGAGATGAACCCGGCGCGGATCCATCTCTTCGACCCGGTGAGTGGCATTCGAATCCATTGAGCAGAACGATTCCGCATGACGTGCCGACGCGGAGTCGGGCAGATTTTGAGCGCGAAGAAGCGGGCCGGATGGCTCCGTGGGCGGTTCCTCCGACCGGCTCGGTCGGGCGGCAGTTTCCCGAGCCGCCTCACGCCTACCGCGCCGAGATCCAGAGGGACCGGGCACGGATCATCCACTGCGCGGCATTTCGACGGCTCGATGGAAAAACTCAGGTCTTTCTCAACGGCACCGGTGACCATTATCGCACCCGCCTGACCCATACGATCGAGGTCGCCTCGGTGAGTCGGAGCATGGCTCGCGCGCTTCGCCTGAACGAAGATCTCGCCGAGGCGATTGCTCTGGCCCACGACCTCGGCCATCCGCCTTGCGGACACACCGGCGAGGAAGAGCTCGACCGCTTGCTCGCGGACCACGGCGGCTTTGACCACAATGTGCAGAGCCTCCGCATCGTCGAAGAACTGGAGGAAAAATATCCGGCATTTCCCGGACTCAATCTCACGTGGGACGTGCGCGAGGGCATCCAAAAACACGCGGACGGCTACACGCACCCGCTCACCGGGGAGCGCTACGCCTCACCATCCCTCGAAGCCCAGGTCGCGGATCTTGGAGACGAGATCGCGTATTCGAGCCACGACCTCGACGACGGCCTCGATGCCGGACTCCTCACCCTCAATGCCCTCTCGCAGGTGCCTTTGTGGGTCCGTGCGGAAGAAAAAGCTCGCGCGGAATCTCCGAAGATCGACTGTGCGCGCCACCGTGGATTTGTCATCCGTTGCCTCGTCAACCTTCTTGTTGATGACCTCATCGGCGAGACCGCTTCCAATATCAAAAAGTCTGGCGTCGCCACGCTCGACGAGGTCCGCCGCCATCAGAAACGCTTGGCCGCATTCCAGCCCGCAACTCGAAAGCAACTCTCTGCCCTCCGCCGGTTCCTCTTCGCCAATCTCTACAAGCACCCCGAGGTGGCTGACGCCAACCGACAAGCCGCCAAGCTTATCTCAGAGCTCTTCACCTTCCTGATCCACCACCCCGCAAAACTCGGACGCAAGGCCACCGCCCGGATCCGAAAAAATGGCCTCGAACGCAGCGTTGGCGATTACATTTCCGGCATGACTGACCGCTACCTCACACGCCAACACCGCGAGTTCGGCTTGCTCATACCTAGCCGCGAAACAACCAAGACCTGATTCGCTAACAACGGTGCATCGGGCATGGAAAAGGCAAAACTCAGAAGCGGTTTTCGACAGGATTAACAAGATTTACAAGATTCCGGAAAAGACCAGTTGAAGTAATCAGCCCAGGATTGCCTTTGACCCGCCATGCATCTGAGGTGAATTTGAGGCGCGCACCGCGACTGAGGCTACTTGAACTCGTCACCTCCGCGTCGGTTTGGGCGGGTTCTCAATGCGGTTGGGTGGCTGTTTCAATCCGCGCACCCACAAGGGGCGCGACACTCCGAATCGCGACCGAGGCGAAAAACGATAACGTTTCAATCCGCGCGCCCGCGAGGGGCGCGACCTTCCGGCACCGTCGGATTCCGCACCGGCACACCGTTTCAATCCGCGCGCCCGCGAGGGACGCGACACGTCCGCGCGCTCTGGCCATCCCGGTGATCCTGTTTCAATCCGCGCGCCCGCGAGGGACGCGACTTTAAATCAATGGAAATCCTAGTCCTAATGTGTGGTTTCAATCCGCGCGCCCGCGAGGGACGCGACTTCGCCCCGGCCAATCGCCGCGTTGACCTGATTGTTTCAATCCGCGCGCCCGCGAGGGACGCGACGCAGAGGGCGACGATTTGCCGTCTCGCTCTATTGTTTCAATCCGCGCGCCCGCGAGGGACGCGACCTGCGAGTTTTTCCCTGTATTCTGCTTCTGAGATGTTTCAATCCGCGCGCCCGCGAGGGACGCGACCTTTGCTGCGGGAGAAGGGCGTGTTGCCCCCGCGCGTTTCAATCCGCGCGCCCGCGAGGGACGCGACAAGGCGTTGCCGACGCCAAGATCTACAGCAGCTCGTTTCAATCCGCGCGCCCGCGAGGGACGCGACTCAAGCTGACGAAGGCCGACGAGCCTCGCTACGAGTTTCAATCCGCGCGCCCGCGAGGGACGCGACATCGCTCGGCCAGATCCGCTGCACCTCGTCGATGTTTCAATCCGCGCGCCCGCGAGGGACGCGACCTAGATGGTTGGCGCACTCTATGTCTTGGTATGCGTTTCAATCCGCGCGCCCGCGAGGGACGCGACCATCGGCCAGCGGTATCTCGAACTCGCACCACTTGTTTCAATCCGCGCGCCCGCGAGGGACGCGACTCTTCATATTATGGCAAGACTCCAAAAACAGTTTGTTTCAATCCGCGCGCCCGCGAGGGACGCGACTCCGCTCATAAGCGTCCCTTGTGATGATTTCTGTGTTTCAATCCGCGCGCCCGCGAGGGACGCGACGCAGGCATCCGGCCACTCGCGCAAGATGCCAGTGTTTCAATCCGCGCGCCCGCGAGGGACGCGACACTGCGGCAAGCCGACGACTGGCCCGCTCCTGATGTTTCAATCCGCGCGCCCGCGAGGGACGCGACTCAGAAATCAGCACAGCAACAGTGTCGGGAATCGTTTCAATCCGCGCGCCCGCGAGGGACGCGACGCAGCGGAACCACTCTGAGGGCTGCGAAGGACTTGTTTCAATCCGCGCGCCCGCGAGGGACGCGACAACAACAAGGAGGAAAACTAAGGTTATGCCATCGTTTCAATCCGCGCGCCCGCGAGGGACGCGACCAAGCGGGCGTTCCCGGAGAAACTGGAGAAGAAGGTTTCAATCCGCGCGCCCGCGAGGGACGCGACAAACCACTGCCCGATCTGAAAGTCCGGAAATGCGTTTCAATCCGCGCGCCCGCGAGGGACGCGACCGGCAGCACACTCTAAGCTAATAACAAAACTATGGTTTCAATCCGCGCGCCCGCGAGGGACGCGACATGCCGCTCGCGAGGTCGAACGCGTGAGAGAAGCGTTTCAATCCGCGCGCCCGCGAGGGACGCGACGGAAAACGGAAAATCATTCATTGGAACTTCGATTGTTTCAATCCGCGCGCCCGCGAGGGACGCGACGAAAACGCCTTGGAATGTCTCGCCGCGAAATTTGTTTCAATCCGCGCGCCCGCGAGGGACGCGACTCATTATTTCTTGGACGAGTTGCACAAGTTCTTGTTTCAATCCGCGCGCCCGCGAGGGACGCGACACAATCCAAAGCGTGAGCATTCCGCCCGCAATAAGTTTCAATCCGCGCGCCCGCGAGGGACGCGACGTCAAGGGTTCTGCGTTCGCAGTCGGAAAACAAGTTTCAATCCGCGCGCCCGCGAGGGACGCGACAGTGGCATCGTAACCTGCTGATACGATAGACTCAATCCTGCGCTTATGGCGAATCGGAGGCTTTGGGAATCTCCGCCCACCAAAAACGAGTTTCAAGATGTCAAAGATCGCTCTCCATCAGGGAGCTGCGCAGTGCGCGAACCTCTCCTCCGGAGCATGAACACTCTATGTTCGCCGGGTCAAACAATCAAAGGCGACGAGGGGTCAAAGGAAGACTTTACTCCTACATGTTCGACGCGCTGATCCCATGTGGAACCAAGATTGTAAAACCGAAGCGAGTCCTTGCTGGTTTCGATTGCTTTTTCCAAGCGGTTCTTCAGTTCCACATAACGAGCGGAATCGACCTGGCATTCAAAAACGGAAAACTGCACCCGCTGTCCGTAGTCGAGACAGATTTTGGCGACACGGCGAAGGCGTTTTTTTCCTCCTTCGGAAGATGTGGCGACATCATAAGTGATCAGCACATGCATGGGGTTTATCTCCAAATAAACGAGGGATAGGCATCTAGGTCGCCGCGAATGGCACGGGCGAGCAGTCGTGCCTGCACGAAGGGCACGAGCCCGAGGGACATTTTTTCCTGAAGGAAAGGGTGCGTGATCTCGTCCTGCTTGCGCTCCTGCCATGCGACTAGAAACTGCTTCCGGGCACCCTCGGTGAGCTCGATGGCCCCAGTCTCGCGGTGCACAAAATCGGATGGTTGGATCTGCCTGCGGTTTATCATTGTCAGGATGCAGCGCTCGGCGAGGACGGGGCGAAATTCCTCCATGAGATCCAGCGCAAGAGAGGGTCGACCCGGCCGGTCCCGATGGAGAAAGCCCACGGCGGCATCGAGTCCTACAGATTCCAGCGCGGACCGGCAGTCATGGGCGAGCAGACTGTAGGCAAAGGACAACATGGCATTGACCGGATCGGTGGGAGGACGCCGGACGCGTCCGGGAAATTCAACCCCCGGCGCGGTAATGAGTTGGGAAAACGCCGCGAAATAGCTGTTGGCGGCATCTCCCTCAAGCCCTCGTTGGGAATCCAAGTCCGTCGAGCGAAGCGCTGCGAGGGCATTCCGTCGCAGGACGATGACCGCCGCCTCGATTGCAGGGTGCGAACCGTGGTCGCGGGCGCTCCGCAGCAGCACGTTCTTTCCATTTGTCAGCTTTGCAGCAATGAAGCTGCCAGCAAATTTCGCGCAGGAAGCCGGATCATCCGCCTGGCGATACTGTGCCCTTCGCAGCAGAACATTTCCGGCTGTAAACCCCCGCACTGCGGCGAGGAAGCGTCCGTGCGGCGAGCAGAACGACAACGTGACACCAGCTTCCGCACATCCCGCCATAAGCTGCGCGCTGGCCCCGATGTCATAGCCCAGGCAGACAATGCCATCCAGATTGTGCAGCGGGACACGCAGCAGCGACTGCCCATCCTGCCGCACCTCGACCGCGGCCCCATCCTTGCGCAGATAGGCCCCCTCTCGTGTGACAAACAGCGTGTTGAGATGTTGTTTCACGGGGAGACATTTTGAACTTCAGGGAATTCAGAAAGGGAATCGTCGAGTTGGGAAACGAGCCAGGATGTGACCGATCGGGTCGCCCGCGGCTGACAGATGTCGGAGAGTGAGCAGGCCCCGCATTTTCTCTTTTCGTAGATCGCCTGAGGGATTTGTGGATTATTGAGGACCTGCTGCAATCGCCGGGCTGACTCCCGCACCAGATCGCGCAACTCCTTATCAATCTCCACCGTCGTTCGCCGCCGGGGCTGGCCATAAAAAAGAAAACCTTCCGGAACATTTGTCCTCAGCGTTTCCTCCAGGCACATCGCCTGCGCGGCGAGCTGAACTTCGTCTGCCCGGTGCGCTTTGGGTTTACCCCGCTTGTATTCCACCACCACGATCCGCCCGTTCCTGTGAAACTCCACCACATCGCACATCCCATGCAGGCCGAGTTCCTCGCCGCGCACCGGAAGCCCGCGCGTGATGCGCACTCCTGGCCTAGATTCGTCCGGTCCGTCATGCGCCCGGTCGTGCATCGCCCGCCCCTCCGCCGTGAACCGGTTCTCCGTCCACTCCCGCTCCACATGGATCAACGCGCACTGCCGCTCGCAGTAGAGCAAATGTTGGAGTGCCGAGATCGGGATCGTGTCCATCCCGTGTCCTACGGGAGCCTGAAGGGTTCGGAGTTCATGCTCCCGCGTCGCCGCTCATAAAAGTCCGGTGGGATTGTTGTGAGTAGAAATCTGGCGTGTGCAATCTGCTCCTCGAACGTTGGCTCGGGATGACCCAACGGCCCTTCTCCCTCCCCAATCTCCGGGAGGTTCAGATCAAACGGATCGCCGGAGGTCGCTGAGGAGGCGCTCTTTGATGCTAGGTGTGGCATATCGGTTCAGGATTTCTTGGAGTTCGGGCGAGTCGGTGTCGAGGCGATTGATGCGGATCAGATTGAGAATATCATAGTAATCCTTCCCCTGCACGGCCCGATCCCATGTGCGGGTCGCGTGAAGCTTGAGCGCGATCAGATGCAGGGCACCGGCAACCTGGAGAACGCACCCGCCATACGCGCGCTCCTCACTTCCAGCCAGGAGCTTCCCGAAGGTCTCCGCGTCCACTAACATCAGATCGATCCGGAACCCCCCGCCGCCAACCGGCTCGAACTGCGCAAAGGCTTTCACCTCGTGGATCGGGCGGTATCCAAGCCCGGACAGGATCACCTTCCAAGCATCCAGATCCGCCGCAGGAATCAGGAAGTCAAAATCCAACGTCGTCCGATCATACCCACGCGCATTCACCGCATGCCCGCCGATCAGAAGAAACTCCCGCCTGGCAGACTGCGCGTCGCGCACGACGGATTGGAAAATGTTGGTCTCGCTGTTCACACGATTCGGCGGATGAGGGTGACGCCAGCAGGGATGGCAGACTCGCCAATTTTGACCTCGTAGTCAGCAAAAGCGCGAGGCACTTCGACATCGGGCTTCCGCGTAATAGTGACGGCTTCGAACAGCTTGTGGCTGGCAGCATCGCCAAGTTGCGAACTGTGCTCGAATACCAGGAGCCCGCGCGGGTTCATGCTGCCGGCCGGACGCGCTGCCGATTGGTCGAACTGAAATGCGTTTTCCAAGGCTGTGAAAAGTAGTTCCCGATCCGCATCCGAAAAGCCGGTCTGAGCGGCAAGGAAGGGATTGATAAACCCATGCGCGCGGTAGAGCGCGTAGGGAACAGTGAATTTTCGGCCCATCGTGCGATTGTCGCCGGTTTCCTTGTTTATCTCCTTTTCCGTCTCGGCGGAGCAGCGGGTAATCGCATGCTCGGCGGTTACAATCCGGTCAATGGATCGGGCGAATGAGAGTTGGACGGGGCCACGAACTTGGCCACAGTTAGCTTCCTTCATTGACATCACAGCTCCGAAGGCACGGACATCGAAATAGTGCTCGCACATGTAGTCCTTCGGCGACTTGGCCTTTTGTTCAGTAGCAGGCTTCCTCTCCGTGGAAAGGGCGATCTCCCTCGTCTGAACATAAATTTTGTTCGGCGAGGCGTCGCCTTTAACGGTTTGAACAAAATTCCGAACCTTTCGTTTGAGCATGACATCGGTGGTGAGGCCCTGGCCGGTTTCGGGATCGATGCGGGGCAGGTTGCCGGCATCGGGGTCGCCGTTCGGGTTGGCGTCGAGGACGTCGAAGAGGTAGATGAAGTCGTAGCGGTTCATGGTGTATTGGTCTTTCTATTGTGCTGTTGTGGTTTCGGGTTTGTCTTTCTTTGGGAAAAAATCCTGTCGCTGGTGGTAGTAGCCGATGGCGAAGAGGCCTTGATCTTCTAGTCCGAGGTGTGTGGGGAACGAGGACAGCGCTCCGTGAATCGCTTGAACAAGCTTATCACGGTTGACTTTGTGCCCTCCTTCAAGTTTCGAGAGGTGGTGCTGATATGTTCGGAGTAGTCTTGGGAAGACGGCTCCCGGAGTAGCGGAGGCACTCCCATAGAATCGGTCTCGAATGGTGGCGTTAATTCCGGGGAGAGCATCCTCCTGGGTTTTCTCCAAGGCTGCGAAAAGGCGTCCGAGGAGATAGGCGGGTTCGGTGCGGGTGGTGTCAAGGCTCATAGGTATTTGGATTTGTGATTGTCGGGTAAGAAACGCTTTGATCGCGCAGGCTCGGAGATAGTTGATGTCGTGGTCAGCGCGGATTCGGTTGAGAACCGCGTTGTAAAAAGAATGAGGGTATGGGGTCCCGTTGAGGATCGCCTGCATGAGGCTTCCGCCGAGAAGGGGCGGGATGTCCTTTGCCTCGCGTCCGGTTTGACGCAGCAGTGCCCAGACCGGAGGAAACTCAGGGTCCGAGTCACGGGATCGCCGAATCTTCAATGCATCGAAATGCGAGTGCAGACGCTCGATCATCTGGGCGATGGTCCCGATATGCCAAAACCGCACCGAAAGCCGGGTCACATTGCCGGAAAGACCAAGGATAAAAAACTTCGTATCCGGGTCCCCAAGCTCGGCGGGCAGTGTTCCCCCACCCTTTCGAAGGGTGTTTAGAAATGCCTCCAACCGTGCGTGCATGACCGGATCGTCGCCTGAGGAATTCTTTTCCTCGGTATCGCCACCGAGAAATTTGGCGAAAAGTGACTCGGCGACCGTCTCGCGCTCGGTCCAGAAGACGGTCGTGGCATCACCAATCGTCACCCGGTGCCGCCGCGACTGCGGGCCGGAGAGGAGGGCGTTCAGGGCGTTGCAGTATTGAAAGGTTGCCTGCTCAGAAACGGGAGAATTGAAGGTTTGCTCTTTGCCGTAGGACTCAAAGGCATCGAGGTTAAATGAAGCGAGTTTGGCCCCGCCGGGAGCGGCACCATTGACACCTTTAATTGCCGGTTCCGCGAGCCTTGCAATGGAGGCAAGTTGCCCCGTAACAAGACACATGGCTTTAGCCTGCGAACCATCGGACGCGCTGCTTTGCGCAATCCACCACTGAGAGAAGCCAAGGGATTCGTGAACGTAGGATTGCTGTCCAAGAATCCGGAACACTCCGAATCCCGTGACAGCAAAATCATCAAGTTGGCCTTTCCAATCGAGCGCCTTCTCTGGAGACCACGCTTCAAAAAACCGGCACACAGCGGAGTAAGCGGAATCGTTGACGACGGATTCGAAGGACTTGTGCTGTTTTCTGGATTCGGTGAAACACTCCAAACTCCGCTCCGGTTTGGCGTCGTCTTTTTTGTAACCGAGCAAGTAAGCCGAGTTGTCCCACAAAATGCAGGGATTGATTCCCTGCCCTGGCGGCTTGGCATCGCCCGGCACAAGCATCTGCCTCGGGACCTGTTTGCTTTTCACCGCTCCCTTTTTGCTGGTCTCAGAAACCGTCTCGCGGGCGTCTTCGATCGAATGGAGGCGGCCATCGGGGTGAAGCACGATGCAGAAGGTGACTCTTTGCACGCTGTATCCCGGAGTCGGAAGCCCATAGGAGGGATCCTTGGCGAGGCGTTCGTAGAGTTGGTTGAGGGAATGAAGAATCATGCGATGGCTTGGTGGAATGGAGGGACGGTGACGACGCCGTTTTCCATGACCGCTCGGAAAAAGCGCGGTGACGTGTCACGGACTTTTTTAGTCTTCGGATCCTGATCGAATGCGATGTCGTGGAGCATGAACCCGAAGTCCCGGTCGCGGTCCCCCTCGGGAAGTTCGCAGGCCGGCATGTCCGAGCCGGATTCGACAAGTGAGAAATCCGCCGGGAATTCGCGGGTTCCGAAATAGGGGTGGTGGAAATACTGGCCCTTGCGGGCGCGGCGGTTGAAGATATCGAGATGCTTCCCCTCCGGTTCGGAGGAATCGAGAAGATCAAAGTGGGCCTCGATCACGTAGTCCACATCGCGCAGCAGGAGCGATGCCCGCTGCTGCCGCTCATCCTCGATGATCAGGGCCATGTCGCCCGGAGCCTCACCACGAATCTGGGCAGCGTTCGGGGAGACCATCTTTTTGCCGACCTCGTTCCGGCGGATTGAGGTGAAGCGGATGGGCTTCAGCACATGGATCCTGTCAATCACCCACCGGATTTGCGGTTTCCAGTAGATGGCTTCAAGCAGCCCTCTGGCGGCAGATGGCGTGATGATGTCGTAGGAGACGCGTTCGGCTTTCATTTCCGGGCGGGTGAAGCAGGCGAACTCGCCCCAGACGTGGAGTTTGATTCCGTAGGACATGAGATTTCAGAGGATAGATTGTTCCGGTCGCATGGCGAGATCAGGCTCTGGATGAAGGCCAAATTCTTCGCTGTAGTGGTGGGTGCTGTTGAGGATGTGAAAGCGGTCGTGGATGGTGAGGAGGATCCCCGCCGCGAGGAGCCTCTGGTGTTGTTGTTTTGGAATGGACACCGAAAAGCGCTGGAGCTTGCGGGCAAGGTAGCGGAGGCGGCCGGGATCGAATGTTTTGCGAAGCTCTTCACACAGGGCCTTCCCTTCGTCCCCGTAGGGAATCAGGATCGGATCCGTGTAATCGTCGATGAGATGGAAATTCTCGGCACAGGTTTTGAAACGGAAGAGCAGGAGTTCGTCCGGGCGAGTCATTTGGCCCGGCCAGCAGTCGAGAATGCGGTGTTTGTCCATCTGCGACTGGTGCTGCCAGTAATGGATGCGAAAATAGGCTTCGATCGCATCCGGCGAAAGAAGGTCGGATTGCGAAGTCGCAAGCACCTCTGCGGCGGAGGCAGCCGTGTCGCGGAGGAATCCCGCCGGAGGCAACTGCGGCGGCTCAAAGATAAAGAGTTGCCCGCCGGGCTCGCCAAGCATGGCTGTCAACCGCCCCTCGCGGTCGCAACGTCCAGCCGCCTGTGCAATCGAATCGAGTCCCGACAGCGCCCGAAAAACCACTGGAAAATCAATGTCCACCCCCGCCTCAATGAGCTGGGTGGAAATCAGTCTCACCGGCAATCCCTGTTTCAGGCACGATTTGATTTGATCCAGCTTGGCTTTTCGGTGCGCCGGACACATCAGCGCACTGAGATGAAAACGGTTGTTGTCGCGTGGGAGCAAATCGAACAACTCGCGGGCATGCCGCCGGGTATTGACGATGCAGAGAGCTTGCTCGTGCGCGCAAAGACTTGGAAGCAACTCTTCGGTGGACTGCTTTCCAAGGCGCACCGCTTTGACACGGCGAAGCCTCCGGTGCAGGGACGCAGGGTCGGGAATGATCTCCGTTGGAGTTCCAATACCCTGCGGAAAATCGTGCCTGCGTTCAATGGATGGTTGGGTTGCTGTGCAAAGAACGACCGATGATCCGTAATTTCGTGCCAGTTCTTCCATGCCCCGCAAGCAGGGAGCAAGGAAGTCCACCGGCAGCGTCTGCACCTCGTCGAGAATGATGACAGAACGCGCCAGGCGGTGAAGTTTCCGGCATCGCGATGTGCGGTTCGCGTGGAGCGACTCGAAGAACTGGACATTGGTCGTGACAACAATGCGGGCATCCCAGTTTTCAGCCGCAAGGCGGGAGCTGGTCGTCGAGTGCTTCGCATCGGAATCCAGATTGGAATGGTGTTCCAGAACGATATCCGGGCCGAGAGAGGCGAGCGCCTCGCGAAAAACTTCGGCGTTTTGCTCGATGATCGAAGTGAACGGAATCACGTAGATCACCCTGCGAAGGTTGTGGATCCGCGCATGGCGAAGAGCGAACGCCATCGAGGAAAGCGTCTTCCCTCCCCCGGTCGGAACAGTGAGGGAGAACAAGCCGGGAGCATGCTCCGCACTTCTTGTGCAGACTTCAAGAACCTCGGAGCGGATGCGGTTCACAGGCGATGAGCCAGGCACGAAACTCGCTAAATGCTGAGAAAGCGCCCTTTCGATCTCTGCCATTTCAGGCAGAGCACGCGGACGGAATCCCGACTGCTCCGGCGACATAAATCTCTCGGTCGCGAGAAAGTCGGCATCCGCCAAAGCCGAAAAAAACATCCGTAGGAAAAAGGAAAGCGAGAATCCGCTGCGCATGGCAAACATTGGCGGCGGCAAATCAGTGACACTCTCCAAGAGCGCCTCGGGAGCGGGATCAAAACAAGCCACTTCCTTCCTGAGGCGATTTTCCAGACTGGATGGGGAGTCGTCGATACCGTCAGGGAGTCCGGCGTGATGCCCGGCCAGCACATACGCCAGAATGCGTCCAAAGGTGGAAAAATACCGATTCGCAAACTGTGCCCCCGCTGTCGAGTGATCTACTTTGCCAGCAACCTCATCGGCGTGCGGGTCGGATTTGAGTTTGAGATACTCCTGCCACTCTGGAGCGAACTTTCCCAAATCATGCCAGAGGCCGGCGAGTCGCCCCCAATCGCGGGCGGCTTTTGATTCATCGGATCCCTCGAGAAACATCTCCCCGGCGAACTTAGCCGTCCACCAAGCGACTTTGTTTAGATGTCCGTGGAAGCGATCCAGGTTCTCGCACTTTCTACAATTCTCGCCCGGGCACTCCTCCTCACCATCTCCAAAAGGAGTGAAAAGCGGCTCCCAATTTCGCGGGTCGGACGAGCTTGGGTCGGTATGGGCGTAAAAATCCATGCGGTCCGTGCCGGGAGGGTAGCAGGCCCCTGAGTGAGGGGAAGGCGAACTTGGCTGGGATCTGACCTGGATCATGGCGCGAACGATAATCGGGCCACCCGGTCAACGGCTGTCCTACCCTTTGATTTTTGGGGATGGCGACTTAACTCGCTGTCCGTAGCTTGCGAGGCGTGGGCTTCGGCGTGGGTTTAGGCGGGGGACTTGGAGTGGGCTTGGACGCTGGCTTGCTACTTGGCTTCGGTGTCGGGCTCGCCTTTGGAGTGGGCTTTGGTGTGGGCTTCTTGGCGGCATCGAGATTCGGCTTTTTGAGGACCGGGATCTCCTTGAGGGCCTCGATGCGGACTTTTGCTAGCCCGCGGTCGTAGGTGCCCAGCTTCTTCGCCGCGACGACGCTGAGGTCGATGATCCGACCTTTCACGTAGGGACCGCGATTATTGATGCGGACGATGATCGAGTTTTTGGTTTTCAGGTCGGTGACCCTAACCATCGTGTGAAACGGGAGTTTTTTATGAGCGGCTGTGAAGTCAGTGGCGCGGTAGCGCTCGCCATTAGCCGTGAGCCGCCCGATCCACCGTCCGCCATACCACGAGGCGATTCCTTCCTGCACAAATGTCGGCTTGGCCTCGTAAATCGGGCCCTTTGGCTGGTCCGGAGTCACAATGATGTTTGGTGTGGCGCAACCGCCGAGGAAGGCCAGGAGCAAAACGGCGGTGATCCATCTCATTGCGTGGTTCATTTTTCGTAGGGTGCGAGGCGCACGGAGAGTTCGCGCGGGACATGTGCATGGATGACGGCGTCGTCGCCCTCATAGTGAATATCGAGCACGTGCCCGACACGGTGAATTTCTGCCAATAACGCAGACTCTGAAGTTGGCACACGGAATTGCCCGCGCAGGCGCCATGCGGCCAGCCGCGTTTCGAGTTCGCGGATCAGCGTCTCCATCCCCTCGCCGGTCCGCACCGACACGCCGACGCTGCCGGGGTAGCGCGCGAGTTGGTTGACGACAATCTCGCGATCGGGGACGAGATCGATTTTATTGAAAACAAGGATCGTTTGTTTGCCATAGGCGTCCAGCTCAGCGAGCGCCTCATCCACGGCAGCCATCTGTTCATGGTGTTGCGGGTGGCTGAGATCGACAATGTGGATGAGCAGGTCGGCGAGCTGCACCTCTTCGAGCGTGGCTTTGAAGGACTCGATGACCGTATGCGGAAGCTTGCGAATGAAGCCTACCGTGTCGGTCAGCAAGATCTTCTGCTTATTCGGCAGCATGACTTGGCGGGTCGTTGGATCGAGCGTGGCGAAGAGCTTGTCGACCGCGAGAACGCCAGCTCCGGTGAGACGGTTGAGGAGCGAGGATTTCCCGGCATTCGTGTAGCCGACAAGTGATGCCACCGGCCAATTTTTCCGAAGCCGGCCCTCACGCTGGACTCCCCGGTTTTTTCGGACTTCCTTGAGGTCGCGCTCGAGGCGGGCGATCCGCTCCTGCACGCGTCGGCGATCGACTTCGAGCTGGGTCTCCCCGGGCCCGCGCGTCCCGATTCCTCCGCTCTGGCGGGAAAGGTGGGTCCACATCCGCGTGAGCCGAGGCAGGAGATAGTGGAGCTGGGCGAGCTCGATTTGGAGGCGTCCTTCGCGGGTTCTCGCCCGCTGCGCGAAAATGTCGAGGATGAGCTGCGTGCGGTCGAGGACTTTGAGGGACGTGAGTTGTTCGAGATTCCGACCTTGGGCCGGCGAGAGTTCGTCGTCGAAAATCAGCGAGGTGACATGCTTCTCCTCACACTGGATGGCGACTTCCTCGGCCTTTCCCTTGCCGATGTAATAAGGGGCTGTCGGCTTGTCGAGTCGCTGGACAACCGTATCAACCACGTCGGCCCCCGCCGTCGCGGCGAGTTGGCGAAGTTCGTCCAAAGAGTCCTCAACATCCCATCGGTTCACGCCATCGTGCTCGAGGCCGACAAGAATCGTTTTTTCGCTCTCCCCGGAGCCGGAATTCATCATGTGGATGGCCCGGCGAGGAGCGTGCTAGCGGCTTCGAGGGGGTCGGGCGTCGCAGTCAAGTTCAGTAGGGGGAAAGTAAATTGATTCCGACACCAGGTCAATTGCCTTTTGGCGTAGCGCCACGTGGCCGTGATGATTGCCGCACGACAGGCTTCGAACGTCGCCTCGCCGCGGAGCAAGGCTTGGATCTCACGATATCCAATCGCCCGGGCCGCCCCCAGACCGATCCCCACCGAGCCCTGCACCTCGTCGATGACTCCGCTGGCAAACATCGCGTCCACATTTTCCTCGATCCGCTGTCGCAACTCCTCGCGTTCACGAACGAGCACGAACCCGGCAAACTCAAGGCTTGGCGACGACCATGTTTCGCGCGATTGCGAGAGCGGGCACCCGGTGGAGAGAACAATCTCAAGCGCCCGGCGCACGCGGACGGGATTCCGGCAGTCAATCAGATCCGGCGCATCTGGATCGGCCTCGCGAAGGCGCGCGATGGCCTCGGGCAGTTCCATCGCCGAGACCTGCTGCCGGAGCACGGGATCGACCGGAGGCAGATCCGCAAGCCCATGCGTCAAGGCCTTCAAATAAAGGCCGGTGCCACCGACCAGAATCGGAACGGCCCCACGCGCGACGACCTCCGCGATTTTCTCACGGGCTGCGCGAGCATACATGGCGGCGTCGCACGATTCGGTGGACGGAATCGTCCCGATGAGGTGATGACGGATCCGACGAAGAATTTCCGGCGCCGGTTGAGACGTCAGGATCGGCAGGCTGGCGTAGATCTGAAACGCGTCCGCCCCGATGATTTCCCCGCCCACCCGCTCAGCGAGTTCGACGGCGAAGGAAGATTTTCCCACCCCCGTTGGCCCCGTCACGATAATCGGACGGGGCCGGGGAGCAGATGTTGAGTTATTGTTCAGGCTGACGGGTGCGCTCGCTGCGGCGCTCCTCGACGGCTTTCGCTCCGCTGACGACGAGCTTGCGGCTCATGTATTCCTTGTCGTGCAGCTCGGCCACCGCCCGCTTGGCTTCATCGATCGTTTGCATCTGGACAAACGCGAAGCCTTTCGACCGCAACGTGTGACGATTCATCACGATCTCGACGTTCTGGACGAGCCCGACTCCGCTGAAGAGCTCGGTCAGGTCGCTTTCTGCCGCGTCAAACGACAGGTTGCCGACATAGAGCCGGGCCGATGTGACCTCGACTTGCTCGGGCTTCCGCATTCCCGTGGCTCGCTCGGAACGCGCTGGACGCTCGCGGCGTTGCTGGGGCTCGGATGATGACGGTGCCGACGACCGCGCCGGCGCTGCCGCTGGCTTCTCTGGGCTGAAAAATCCGAGGATTTTTGAGATCAGCGATTTTTTTGGTGGAGTCGGCGGATCCAGCCGGACTCTCTGGCTGTTATCGCGGCTCGGACGACGTCCGCCGCGACGGGATGAGCGGCCGGAGCCGCTCGGTGAGTATTCTCTTGGCATTTCTTTTCTATTTATTGCAGTGCATGAGACGCGTTCCCGCTCCCGAAGGCATTGCATTGCTCGCCCTCAGAGTCGTGGGAACCCGTCCGTTCCTCCTCAAGCGGTGCGATCCCCTTCGATGGCTCTTTTGGAAAAGATCTTGTGCCGCGAAGAACATGGGATGCGCTCATGGACCCGAGCTGGCAGACATGACATTCCAAGCCAACCAACCCGGATGGCATTCGGTTAACGCCTGAGGTCCAACTGAGAGTTTCACGATTCGCGGTGCCATTCAAGCTCGAAAAAGGTCCTCGATAAATTTCTGAAGGTTTGAAGATTGACACGTTGCCGCGATTCGCTACGGTCTCCCTCCCGCCGAAATCCGATCATGGCCAACACCGAAGTTATCCTCACCACCAATATCCCGACCCTCGGCTCCGAAGCCGATATCGTCAAAGTCCGTCGCGGCTACGCCCGCAATTTTCTCATTCCTGGAGGCAAGGCTCTTGAGGTCAATCCCTCCTCGCTCCGGAGAATCAATCACCTCAAAGCCCGCCGCGCCGAGCGCGAGGCTCGCGAGGTCACCGCTGCCGAAGAACTGGCCGCGAAGATCAACAGACTCCGTCTTTCCTTCACTCTCGAGACCGGTGAGTCCGGCAAGGCCTTCGGCTCCGTCACGGCGAAAGACATCACAGATCGGATCTCTGCAGAATTGAAACTCGAGGACCTGCCGAAACACGCGGTCACGCTCGACAAGAGCATCAAGGAGACTGGCGAGCACGAGGTCAGTGTGAAACTCCACCCCGACGTGATCGCAAAGCTCAAAATCACGATTGCCGCACCGGTTATCGAGAAAAAGTCCGATGAAGAATCGGATGGAGCCAGAAAGCCTCGCCGGAAAACCGCCGCCAAGGAGTAGCCGCAGAAGATGCCCTCAGGTTCTCCCGCAAACGCCGCGGAGACACTCGTTTCATCCAACGGGGGCGCACAGGGAAAGTCGAAGACGCGAAAGGCCGATTATTCGCAAAAAGCTGGTAGTTATTTACCAGATATTCACAGGCTCCTGCCCCAGAGCCTCGACGCCGAGAAAGGCCTGCTTGGCTCCGTGCTGCTCTCGACATCGGTTCTCGACGACTGCATCGCGCAGATCGACTCGAAGCATTTCCATCTTCCTGCGCATCAACGACTTTTCGACCTTCTGGTCGAAATGCGCAATACGGGAAAGCCGATTGACCTGATCTCGGTTACCCAGACGCTCGAAGATCGTAAAATGCTGGAGGAAGTCGGTGGAGCGGCCGTCATCACCGACTTGTTGACCTTCGTTCCGACGGCGGCGAATGCGGACTACTATCGGGAGATTTTATCGGAAAAATTTCTCCTCCGGCAGATGATTTCTGTCTGCACCGAGTATGCTGCCCGATCCTACGACGAACAGGGCGACGTGCGCACTCTGCTCGACGAGGTCGAGGGAAAGGTCCTCGCGATCGGAGACGACCGCTTCCGGGCCTCGCTCCCGACCATGAAGGAAATGGTCAACGACGCCATCAACAGCATCGAGCTTCTCATTCAAAACAAGGGCGGCATTACCGGCCTGCCCACGGGATTTCCCGCCCTGGATCGAATGACCAGCGGACTCCAAGAAAGCGAAATGTTTGTCATCGCTGCCCGTCCGTCGATGGGAAAAACCGCGCTGGCCATGAATATCGCGGAGCACGTTGCCATCGAATCCAACAAGGCCGTCGCCGTTTTCAGCTTGGAAATGAGCGCCTCGCAACTCGTCCAGCGCATGCTCTGCGCCCGCGCCCGCGTCAACTCAAAGGACCTCCGGGAGGGATTTGTGGGGAAACAACAGATGGGCAGCATCGGCACGGCGGCCGGGTTGCTCACGAAGGCGAGGATGTTTGTCGATGACACGCCGGGCATTAGCATTCTGGAACTCCGCGCGAAGGCGAGGCGACTCCAGAACCGCGAGAAGATTTCCCTCGTCGTGATCGACTATCTCCAGCTTCTCCGATCAACATCCCGCCGCGCCCAAGACAACCGGCAAATCGAAATCGCGGAAATCTCGGCCGGCATCAAAGCCATGGCCAAAGAACTCCGCATCCCGGTCATCGTTCTTGCCCAGCTGAACCGAAACCCTGAACAGCGCAGCGGCGACAGCAAGGGACGCCCCCGCCTTAGCGATCTTCGCGAATCGGGCTCGATCGAGCAGGATGCCGACGTCGTCGCCCTCCTCGTTCGTGAAAAATATTACGCGGAGGATGAAGAGGCCCGAAAAGAAGCGGAAGGGAAGGCCACGCTCATCATCGCCAAACAGCGAAACGGCCCGACCGGCGATGTCCCCCTCACCTTCATCGAAGACTACGCCCGCTTCGAAGAGCGCGCCGACGACCGCCGCGAGGAGTAAGCCCTTTTTGACACCCAGACGGGTGGAATCGACGGACGATCCGTTGACTTACGCTGGCTCCGCCATCTGGTTGGGGAGCGCACCCGTCTCGGGTGCTGGTTTCGGCGTCCCGCCGAAACAGGCTTTCCCTGGAAGTTCGCGTCAGCGGGCCGCTGCCGCCCGCACCTGGGACGGGTGCGCTCCCCGGAATACTCCCATGGCACACCGACTGGAATTTCGGCACGCGTCGTTTCACCTTTTTCACCGTGGACTTGGTATAAGCCCCCGCGCGGCCCCTCGCTCAATTCTTCATCTCCAGAGTGGCACTCCCGCACTTTTCCTGTGAGGATCCCCACATCCGGCTCGTGGTGGAATGGCAGACACAGAAGACTTAAAATCTTCTGGACGAAAGTCCGTGCGGGTTCGAGTCCCGCCGAGCCGACCAACCCTGCAAACCCGGTGGCTCCGGTCGCGATTCGAAAGAACCGGCAGGAGAACCTCTGTTCGCCAACCCGCAGCCCCCCCTCACTAGCCGCAAGAAAATGCGGACGCCTTAATGCAATCCTCTGCGCGCTGACCCGATTGGACCGGCGACCGGCCTATCGCGAGATTTGTGTGCTCGGGAAGGCTCTGAGGGTGGCGAAGAGCAAAAGAACTCCTGCAAACGAGTGGACTCCGGCCCCCCGTTATCCTACCGCTCGACTTCTCGCCCGTTCCCAACCATCCTCTCCTCGATGCAGACACCGGCCAGCGTCCTTGTTACCGGAGCCTCCTCGGGCATCGGACTCGCGACCGCGCGCATTTTGAGCCGATCCGGCTTTCGCGTTTTTTCCGGAGTTCGCAAACCGACGGGAACTCTGGAATCGCTTACCTACCGCGAAGTCGCCCTCGACGTCACAGATCCCGCGTCGATCGCCGCCGCACGGCGCACGGTGGAAAGCCAACTTGACGGAGGGGGGCTTTTTGCAGTGATCAACAATGCAGGCGTTGCCGATATCCGTCCCTTGGAGTTTACCCCGCTCGACCAATTTCGCTCCGTCTTCGATGTCAATGTCTTCGGCGTCGTCGCGGTAACCCAATCCTTTCTGCCCCTATTGCACCAATCGAGTGGACGGATCATCCTCATCGGTTCGGTGGGCGGAATGGTCACGATCCCCTTCGGATCCGCCCTTTGCGCTTCGAAGCATGCGATCGAGGCCATCGCCGACGCATGGCGCCTTGAATTGCGAGCCTCTGGCATCCGCGTCACCTGCATCCAGCCAGCCTCGATCAACTCCGGCTCCGCCGAAAAGCTCGCTGCGCAGACGGAAAAAACCATTGAGAGCCTCAGCCTTGAAGGCCGCAGTCGCTATGCCGCGAAGATGCGGCATTTCATGAAAGTGACCCTCGCCTCCGAGACCGCCGGAAGTCCGCCCGAGGTCGTTGCCCTCGCCGTCCTCAAGATCTTGCGTCAAAGAAATCCCCCAGCGCGCGCGCTGGTCGGAAAGCACTCACATCTTCTGAAATTCCTTGCCCGCTACCTCCCGGATCCCATCCGAGACCGGCTATTCCAAAAGCTTTTCCTCGACGTCCCCTCCCGTCCCGGCACCTAGCCCACGGAGTCCGGTTCGCTCCGGCCTGCAGCTGGTCCGCTAGGCTGCCACAGCGAGCGGGACCAGTATTTCGATCACAGTGCTGCCCGGGTCGCTTTTGCCCAAGCGGACCTCACCGTGGAGGACCTTGGCGATTTTTTGGGAAACGGCCAACCCGATGCCCAAGCCGTCAGGTCGTCGGGTCATACCGGAATCACCTTGGACAAACGGTGCAGAAACTTCCTGAAATTTCTCTGGCGAGAGGCCCGAGCCAGAGTCTCGGACGGAAAAGCGGATCATTCCCGGCGTGGGTTCGTCGTAGCTAATGCCGATGGCCCCAGCGCGGGTGAACTTCACGGCGTTTTTAATCAGCTGGACCAAGATGAGATAAAGTTTGGGGGCATCGCCGAGACGCCAATCTCCCGAGGTTTTTACGGAATCGAAGGCGTCCACTTGAATTTGCGAGGCATGCTCCGATTGGTCCAAGTAATCGTGGAGGGTGACTTCGGCCCGGCCGATGAGTTCCGCCAGGGAAAATGGGGCATTGCGGGGGGAGATGTCGACGGCGTCGAGGGTGGCCAGCTCAAGGAGCCCGGTGATCATTTCCAGAAACTCTTCTCCGCTATGTTGGATATGGTGGGCGAAGTCCAGAATTTCCGGGTCGGCGGAGGATTCGACGATGAGCGAACTGAATCCAATAATGTGATTGAGCGGAGTGCGAAACTCGTGGCTGATCATGGACAAAAACGCTGATTTGATCTGGGCGCTTTCTTCCGCTCGCGCTTTCGCTTCCGCGAGCTCGCGATCAATCTTTTTGCGGTCAGTTATGTCCAGAGCCGTTGCGGCGAGACTGTGCGTTCCGTCCGGGGCGGTCAGCCGGATGCCGGTCATCAACATGGGGAACTCCACGCCGTCAGCCCGGCGGTGCCAGACCTCCCGCCCGACAAATTTCCCCTCGCGTTGAATCACTTCGATCAGCTCTTGGACCCTGCCGATTTGGTTCGGGGAATGCAGGCGAGAGATCGGCTCGCCGACGAGGTCGGCCGGCTCATATCCGTGGTCTTGGGCGAAGGCCGTATTGACATAAGAAATCTTCTGGTCTTCGCCCGCCAAGACGATGCCGAAATTGGCTTGATCCATCATATTTCGGAAACGCTGGAGTTCACATTGGGTGCGGAAAAGCTCCGTCACGTCGCGATCGCTGCCGCAATAACCAATAAGTGAGCCATCGGAGGCAAGCTGCGGGCGTCCATTCGTCAAAACGGTGACACGCCGCCCATCTTTGGCAACCAGCTCATTAACCAGGGAGCGAATGGGGGCTTTGGCGGCAAAACACGCATTAGCGGCCTCTCGAACGCTGGCCCGGCTCGACTCCACAAGAAGGTCAGACCAGTGGTGCCCGAGGAGTTCTTCAGGTTCGTAGCCAGTGACCTCCCGCACACCACCGCCGACATAGGTGTAGAGGCCCAAGGGATTAACCTCCCAGAGAAACTCGCCAACAATTTCCGAACACTGGAACGATGGACGGTTCCGCGACTCCGACTCAGCACTGTGGTTGTTGGGATTCAAACCTGTTAACTATCCGGAGGAGAATCATAGGCTAGACCCTCGAGATTCCAAGAAGCAAATATGGCGATCACGCCGGTAGGCCAGAGACCTATTTTTACGTGAAAAAAGAATGTTGGCAGCAGCATCGCTTAACGGCGGCGGGGAGCATAAGCCAGCGAGGCCCCTCCCTCCGACCCGAATAGCCTATCTTGTGATTTGTGTGCTCGGGAAGGAGATGAGGGTGGCGAGGAGCAATAGAACTCCCACAAGCAGCAGGACCGCAGCCCCAAGGATCAAGGCGGCTTGCGCATAGGTCTTCTTCGAGGGGTGGGCACCCTGACCGAAAGCCCACACGAGGAGCATGATGATGTTGACGACCGGAATCCCCAAAAGGACGAACGTGACAATCCAGTCACCGATGCTGACAGGTTTGGTTTCTGTGGTTGCCATGGATCCGACGATTTCTCTTCACGAGGTTGGTATTTCGATTAACCGGGGCCAGTCAAGCCTTTGTGTCGCGGGAGCAGCAGATTTCGATTGATGACGGAGCATGACTTTGCCAATTTGCCCGCCGTGACTTTTCACCGTATAAAATTCCTTTTTCTCTTCGTGTTTAGTCTGGTCACGTCCGCCGCGGTCGCCCAGACCGAGGTTCCCGTGGGATCCGATCTCCGCGCAGGCCTGTTCGATCTCGCGCGTTCCGGAGTTGAGGAAATGGCCGGCCGGTCCGTGAAGTTCGCCGGATCGCTCCAGCAGCTCGGCGGCTACGCCTTTTTCAAGGGTCGAATCGTAGATAAATCCGGGAAGACCATTTTCGTCGGAGACCATGAGAGCGGTGACACGGTCATCCTTTGGAAGAAGGCGGGCGGACGATGGGAAGTCGTGACCTACGATGTCGGGATTACGGATGTCTCATGGGCACGATGGCCTGAGCTCTACGGTGCGCCGGAAGAACTTCTCTTCCCTTAATTGCCGGCCCGCGCCCGCAGGAAAAGCTCCTTGAGGAGCAGGTTATCCAAATTGGGGTAACGGATATCGCTGATCTTCCACTGCTTGTTCTTTCCCTGCTGAAACTGAAACGAGATCATCTTCTTCTTGCCCCCGTCTTTGAACGTCACTTGGACGACCGCCTTGTCATCCGCTCCAAACTTCTCGTCGCCTCCCCAGCCGGTGCTCATGATCTCGAAATCCGAAATCTCCGGATCCTGCGAGCCGAAAAGTGGGTCAAAATCCAGCGCGCCAACTTCGCCATCCGCCTTCACCGCATCGTTCCAGATGAGATTCGCGAAATCCTTCTCAAAATACTTATCAACAACCGCCCGGCGTTTGGTCTGGAAAAACGGCCCCGTGCCGGCTTTCTGTTCGGCATAGAGACCCTTCACCACCTCATCCGGATCCGGTGTTCCGGCCTGAGCTTTTGCCCCGACAAGGACAGAAATGGTGACCGCTAGGGTGGCCATCAAAAAGGTTTTGTTTTTCATAGATTGCGACAACCTTTCCCACTTGTCTCTTGTGATTCCAAGAGGAAAAGACACCCGAATGGCCACTTGCCGCCATGGCCTGAAGTTCCTCGCCCCATCGGCTCGGAGTTGCAAATCCAGCGCGGGCAAATACCTTCCCTGTTCTGATGTCATCCTGTTGTTCCTGCAATCCCGCTCCGACCGATGGTCCGTCCGAGTCCTCGACGGGATGGTTGCGGTTGGCCATTGCGGGATTGGTGGCCGGTCAATCGATGATTTTTGGATTGGCGGCCAGCATTTCTCCACCTACCGGATCCGCTCGACTGGTGATCCACTTGGCCTTGGCGGTCTCGGCGGTAGTCGTCTTCGTTCTCGCCGGACTGCCGGTGCTGCGTGAAGCGGTGCGGGCGGCGCGGCGCGGGAAGATTGTTATCGAGCAACTTTTTCTTGCCGGCATCCTTGGCGCATTTGCGGCGTCCGTTCAATGCACGATCACCGGCTACGGCCACGTCTACTACGAGATCGTCGCGATCCTGGTCGCGATCTACACATTTGGGAAATTGCTTGGCGAAAAACGGAGGCGTGCGGCTCTCGACGCCGCGAGAGCGCTCGGGGTCGAGTTCGATCACTGTGAGATCCTCACTCCTGGTGGATCGACTCGGCCGGGGCGGGCCGCTGAAGTTTCTGCCGGGGATCGCATTCTTGTTCGGGCCGGAGCAGCGATTCCGACGGACGGCGTGATCGAGGAGGGAACCGCCTTCATCCGTGAGACGGCGTTGACCGGCGAGCCATTCCCTGTCGTCAAACGAGTCGGCGACGCCGTGATGGCCGGCAGTTACTCCGTCGACGGATTGCTCAAGATTCGGGCCACGGTCTCCGGAACCGCACGCCGCCTCGATACCCTGCTCGATAGCGTGAGGGCTGCGCAGGACCGGCCCTCGGATCTCCAGCGCGAAGCGGATCGGCTTGTCGCGTGGTTTTTGCCATCCGTGCTCGTGATAGCCGCCGCGACATTTGCCTTCTGGACGTGGCGCGAAAACTGGTTGGCCGGGCTTTTCAACAGCCTTGCAGTGATTCTCGTGGCCTGCCCGTGCTCGATGGGGCTGGCAACTCCCGTCGGCGTGTGGTCCGCACTGGCCGCGCTCGCCTCGCGAGGGATTCTCCCGAGAGACAGCAACTTGATTGAGCAACTGGCGCGGACGGACACCGTCGTCTTTGACAAAACCGGCACGCTTGGTGAAGACGAACTGGAGCGCGTGGACTTCGTCGAGAGCGAGGGCGTGGACCGAGCCGCTCTTCTCGCGGACATTGCCGTGCTGGAGTCCTCGAGTTCCCACCCGGTCGCCCGCGCTTTCCGAGGAATCGCCGGACCATCCATCCCAACAACGCCCCTGCCCGGAATCGGCATCGAGGGGTGCGTGAATGGCCGGATCCTCCGCGTCGGAAATGCCGGAGTGATCCCGCCCTCCGCGCGCGCCGAGGCCGAGTCCTTGAGCGCCCGATTGCTGGGTGGTGGCGACGGTGGCTCGCACAAGGTTTTTGTGGTCGTCGACGGACACATTGGTGGAGTCGCCCTCCTCCGCGAAAAACTCCGCGACTCCGCGCGGCAGGCCATCTCGGGTCTGGAAGCCCTCGGAATCCGCTGCGAGGTCATGACCGGCGATCGTGCCGAAGCGGCAGCCGTCCACGGCCTGTCGAATGTCCATGCTGGACTCTCGCCCGATGGGAAAGCTCAATTGGTATCTGAACTCCGAGCCGCCGGTCGCAGGGTTCTCTTTGTTGGGGATGGGGTGAATGATGCTCCGGCAATGTCCGAGGCCGACGTGGCGCTGTCGATCGGATCCGGCAGCGCGCTCGCGCGCGAGTCGGCGGCGGGGGACTTGAACTCCGGCGACCTCACCGCCGTTCCCTATGCCATCTCGCGGAGCCGTCAAGCCCTTGCGGCCATCCGCGGCAACCTTCGATTCGCCGCCGCTTATAACGTAATCGGGATCGCCCTGGCTGTTACCGGGATCCTCCATCCGGTCGCAGCGGCTTTATTGATGCTGGCTTCGAGCTTCACCGTGACTTGGCGGGCACTGGCCGTGAACGAATCGACACGTGCCCCAAAGACGTCGCCTGCCATTCCTTGGCGGGTCGTTGTGCCGGCTGTGACCTTGGTATTGCAGGGTCCGGTGATTGTTTATCTGGGAGGATTCGGAGGACTCATTGCCGCCGGATTTCTGCTTCTCTTCCTCGCGGCGGGCGCCGCCTGCGGGCTCTGGCTCGCGCGGCGGCCATTCAGCCCGTTTGCCGAAATGGCGCTCGGAATGTTCTCCATCGGCGGACTCGCGATGCTCGGCGGATGGTGGGCCGATGCGGGATTTGCCCCGATCGTCCGACAGGGAATCTGCCTTTGTGGATGCGCGACGTCGAACATGGGTCTCGGGCTTTTTGCCCGCGTGAATTGGATGGATGTTTCGATGCTTGCCGCATCCATCCCAGCCGCGTTTATTGAGCCGAAACGATCTGGCCGTTGGACCTGCTGGCTGGCTGGCGTGGCGGGAATGCTTCTCGGTATGGAAGCTGCCGCCGGGCTCATGGCCTTCATCCCGGTGGCCTCGCCACAGGTCGCCTTCTTTGCGACTTACGGAGCCATGATGTTCGGCATGTGCCTTGGAATGATTATTGCCTGCGGCGGGTGGCAGCGATGGAGGGCGCGGAATTGAGTCCCCAAGTTGTCCCGGAAAATCCCGAAGCCCAGCGGCGGAAAATGATCGCGGAGCGGCAGAAGCGCTCGCTGGCATGGCGGATCATCCATCTCCTCGGATCGTTGCAACTCGCGCTCGTCCTGCTCGCGACCATCGCGATCGCCTGCGCGATTGCGACATTTACCGAATCCGAGTTTACGACAAAGGTTGCCCAAACGTATATTTACAAGGCTCCGTGGTTTGTGGTTTGGCTCGGCGTGCTCTGCGTAAACCTGTTTGCCGTGACGCTCACGCGCTGGCCCTGGCAGAAGAAGCACACGGGATTCATCATCACCCACTACGGGATCATTACCCTGCTCATCGGCGCGATGGTCGGCCTCCACACGGGCTTCGAGGGCAATGTGACTCTCCACAAAGACAACCCTCCCGTGCGCAAGATCACGGTAAACCGCAGCATCATTCAAGTCGAGAGCCCGACAGACTCCGCGCTTTACGTCATGCCATTTGACGCCTCGACCGCGCGTCCGTCGGAGAAAAGTCCGCGCACATTCGATGTCCCCGGGACGGATTGGAAAATCGTGGCCGACGGAACGAGTGACAACTTGGTCCGCGAACAAAAACTTGTTGCTGCCGATACCGGCACTCCGGGCGTGATGCTCCGTTTCACGAGCCCGCGCATGGGGCAGACGCTGGATATGCCGCTCGTCCTGTCTGATTCGACGCCGCGGATCGAAGACTTCTTCGGCCTCGCCAGCGTGACATGGCAGGCCGCCCTCCCGCCTCCGCCGCCCCCATCGGCCTCTGAGACGCAGATGATCTTTGGAAAGTTTGCACCGATCGTCCATTCCGATATCCAGCCGAGCGGGGTGCGCGTCGTCCTGAGTCCTGACGGAGAGAAGATTTCCATCGCCTCCGCCGATCTCACGAGCGCAACCTATCTTCGCGCAGAAATCATGGGCAAGCCGATCGTGGCCGGCGCAGCCGCCGTCACCGTTGAAGGATATTGGCCGGATTTCGAAATGCTTGATGGGAAGCCCGCCACGAAATCCAACGATCCCAAGAACCCTGCGGCGCTTGTGCGCATCGCCCTTGCCGGAGCCGATCCGGATACGAAGCCCAGCCTCATTCTCGCGCCCGATGGGGACGGCGTCGCCTACCAACTCCGTCGCAACGGCGGCACGTATGCCTCGGGCCGCGCAAAAGCAGGAGATTCGTTTGCCCTTGGCTGGGCCGACTGGCAGGTCGAAATCGTCGATATTTTGCAAAAGTCTGTCCAAGCCTCGCTCGTCAAACCAGGCCCGCCGCTTGAGTCCGGCGCTCAAGGGGTTCCCGGATTCCGCGCCCGACTTCAGGCGCCCGGCGGACCAAAGGCCGATCCACGCTGGGTCGAATCGGGCGAGGTGACCTCCCTCACCGACGGCCGCCGTATCGTGCGGATCGGCTACGGGTTGGAACTCCGTCCAGTCCCATTTTCCCTCCGATTGGTGAATTTTGAAGTGCCCCGCTACGAAGGGACTGAAACGCCGTCCAACTTCATCGCGACCGTGGAGTTCGAGGACGCGAAGACGGGCGAAAAGAAATCCGGAACCGCTCGCATGAACCATCCGGCCAGCTTCCCCGGCACGATTGCGGCGAACCTCACCGGGATCAATTACAAATTCTCGCAGGCCGAGTGGAACCCAAAGGATCTTGGCGAAACGACCTTGCAGGTACTTTACGACCCGGGGTGGTTTTTCAAGTGGTCGGGGTCGCTCGCGATCTGCATTGGCATCGCGATTATGTTTTACTTGAAGCCCAAGCCGGCACGTCAGGAGAAGTAATCCCAGGCAAGTTTCTCGCGATCGATTTCGACGACTCCGAATCCGGCCTCCGTGCCCCAGTTGTCGCCTTTCCACCAGGCACCACAGACCGCGCCGCCTGTGAGGAACGTCCGGGAATTCCATCGGATCGACTCGTTCACGTGGAGATGCCCTTGCAGAACAAGCGGGAGCTGGCGACCGGCAAAAAGGGCGAGGACGTCATTCGCATTTTCCACGACGAGGTTTGGCGGAAGCGCGGTGACCGGACCGTCTTTATTCTGGAGGAATGTTGAGCGAAACGGGATGTGCGAACACAGCACGAACGGCACATCGTCCGGCGTTGCTGCGATCTGCATTTTTAGCCAAGCCATTTGTTCCGCGCCGATCCAGCCGCGGTAGGAATTTGTTCCGGGCAGTAGCTCGACGGAATCGAGAATCACGAACCGATACCCGCCACGGTCAAAAATTCGGCGAACCTCGCTCAATCCAAAAGTTTCACGAAAAAACCGAGCCGGATCAGCTTCCGGCTTCGATCCATCAGCAGGCTTCACTCCGACCAAATCATGGTTGCCAAGCACGGCCTCGACGGGACGCCCGAGCCGGTCGAGAAAGCTCCGGAGCACGGCAAACTTCGGCTCCATCGCACTGGCCGTCGATGTGAACCCTCCATCCACAAAGTCCCCGCCCCCGATCACCAGATCGATATCCAGGTCGGCAATCCGCCGGGCGATCTCATTCATTTTTGACGGTGCCTCGCGCTCGAGCATCGAGTGAACGTCGGTCAGGAAAACAAACCGGAGCGGTTGGCTGCCCGAGCTGGCTGCCGAAAGCCGCACGAGAGGGAGGCCCATTGCGCCGAGCCCGATTTTCAGGAGTGTCCGGCGTTCGATCATCCAGGCGATTTCGGACCGCCGCACGAAATTGTCAAGAGCCGACGTTGCCGCGTTGACCGGATCGGGTTTTCTCCTCACGATAAAACGATGCCCGCGCCGGCCCAGCCTCATCCGTTTTTTCGCCCTTCGTTTTGGAGGATCAATTTCCTTGTCTGGTTCAGCTTCGGCGTCATCGCGCTTCTGATTCGCTACATCATGCACCAAGACTTTGAGCGCGCTCTGGGGCTCACTCTCGCGGCTGAGACGCTCGGATTTCTTCTCTCCGGCGTGCTCCGATTTCTCTACCTGCGCTTCGAGAAAGCGACGTTCTTTCGTTCGAATACCGTAGTGATCGCGGTTCTTGTGACGCTCGTTACAGCGATCATTCAGTCCGGCCTTGTCCAGATTTTCATCCGCTCCACTGGCTGGGCATTGCCGGAATGGAATGCCGCCGAGCGGTGGATCCTTCTCGCGATGTTGATGTGGCTTGTCTATCTCGCTTGGACCCTCGGATATCTTTGGGTTCGAGCTGAGGTGTCGGCCCGTGACGGTCGGCTCAGTGCCTCGGAAGCAAAAGTCGAGGCGCACCGTCTTGAAGCTCGCTTGCTCCGCGCACAGCTCGATCCCCACTTTCTCTTCAACTCGCTCAATGGCATCGGATCCGAGATTGCCCCCCATCCGACGACCGCCAGCAATATGGTCCGGGAACTTGCGGACTATCTGAGGTTCTCGCTCGAACACCGTCATGAAGTGATCACTCCGCTTTCCATCGAGCTCGATGCCACGGCGGCCTATCTTCGCGTTGAAAAAACGAGATTCGGTGATCGTCTTCAGACAAAAGTCTCCGCCGACCGAAATGCCCGGACGATGCTCGTCCCGAGCTTCCTCCTGCAACCGCTCGTTGAGAATGCCGTCAAGCATGGCTTCTCCTCGGTCGAACCACCTTGGACATTGTCGATTTCCGCTCGCGCTGCCGGAGACGTCCTGACGATTGAGGTTGCGAACTCGGGCGACTCCAAGCATCCGCACCACGGGAGCGGACTGGGACTGGAATCGATTCGACGGCGCCTCGAACTGCACTACCCCGGTCGCCATCGGTTCGAGCTCAGCGAGGAATCTGGAATCGTCACCGTGCGCATGATCCTCGAGGGGGCTCCATGCTTCGCATAGCGATCATCGACGACGAGCGACTCGCGCGGCAGGCGATGCGCCAGTTACTAGCGGCTCATCCCGAACTGCAGGTTGTCGGCGAGGCGGACAGTAAGAAACAGGCTTTGGCAATGCTCGATCGCGAGAAACCTGATGCCATTTTTCTCGATATCCAAATGCCGGGGACAGACGGGTTCTCGATTTTGCAGGCTCAGGACCCGGCGCCGAAAGTCGTTTTTGTAACCGCCCATGCCGAACACGCCGCACGGGCGTTTGAGATCGAGGCGGTTGATTATCTTCTGAAGCCAGTCCGCCCGGAACGGTTTGCAATGGCCGTCCGCCGGATCGAGGCGGCTTGTCACTCGTCCGACCAGCCCAGCCAGCCAGCCGGGTATTCGACGTCCGATCGCATTTGTCTCCGCACTCCGCAGAGGACGATTATCGCGCCGGTCACTGCCCTCTGCGCCCTCGAAGCGGATGGAGACTTCACGCGCATCACCGTGCGAGAGGCTCCGCCGGTGATGATCTGCCAATCTTTGAGCACGTATGAAAAATCCCTGCCCTCGCCACCATTCGTCCGCCTCGATCGCTCGCTCATCGTCAATATCGACCAAATCGCGCGAACGGAGCGCAAGTCCCGCGACAACGCCTCGTTAATCTTGAAAGGTATCCCGACCACAATCTCCCTCGGGAGGACGGCGCAGCAGCGGCTTCGCGAACACCTGCCGTGACTCCGAAGGCGGTCTCCCTGTCGATTGTCCTGAAAAACCGGTGCCCTACTCGCTAACCTCGATATGGCAGAATATCTTCATGGAAGCATGTGCTCCCAGCTTCAAATTCCACGCCAACGCCCCGAAGTGCCAAAAGCGATTTCCAATCAGACGGTCTACGAAATAAATTGATCTGATCCAATTTCATTGTCGTCTGGCGCGGAAACATCTCGCCCCATCTTTCTCGGCATTCTCCCCCATCCCACCGGACACCCGGAGGAACTCCAAGCCGCATGTCAATACGCCATGCCTGCCCGCTTCCTTCCTGAAGGAGTTTGTCCTTTACGCGGCGGCCAACTGGATCGATCAATGGGGGGCGTGAGCGAGTCGCTTTATCCGATTACCTATCGCTTCCGGTCCCCGGACGGGGGATTGAAGGTCTTCCACGTCGAACTCGAGCGTCCCGACCTGAACCTGCATGAGAAAGAGCCTCCGCTCGATCTCCCGGTCTGGACCGAGTTGGGCCACGAGCAGTGTCCCAATTGCCCCCTTTCGACAAAGCAACATTCGCGCTGCCCGATCGCTGTCAACCTGGTCGGAGTGGTCGAGGCATTCAACGATGTCTTCTCGTATGACGAATCGGATGTTGAGGTGACCACAGAGACGCGGAAGTTTTCAACCCGCACGAAGAATACGAATGCCGTGGGCTCCCTGATCGGCATCTACATGGTCACAAGCGGATGCCCGATCATGGACAGACTCCGCCCGATGGTCCTGACCCATCTTCCGTTCGCCACCACCGAAGAGAGCGTCTACCGCTCGATTTCAATGTATCTCATGGCCCAGTATTTTCGCCAGAAAAACGGCCTGCCGCCCGATTGGGACCTCAAGGAATTTGCAGCCTTCTACGAGGAAGTGAACACGGTGAACCAGGCCTTCATAAAACGCCTCACCAGCTTTGTTGAGCGGGGGACCTCACTCAACGCAGTTGTTCTTCTCAACTGCTTCGCCACGGCGACCCGACGTGTCGTCAACTCCGAACGATTCAAGGAAATCGAGCGGATGTTCGGCGCCCACCTCGCCGCACCGTCCGGCGAGTAAGAAAGGCCGGGCATTTTTTGAAAAAGCTTGATTCCAGCATTTTTTATGGAATCATGCATTTATGGCGATTACCATTAAAAACGAGGAGGTGGAGCGGTTGGTGCGCGAGGTAGCCCGGGAGGAGCAGACGAGCCTGACCGAAGCCATACACTCCGCGCTCAAGCTGCAACTTGCTCAGGTCCGCGGGAAGCGCAGGCAACCCGCACTGCAGGAGATCTTGCTGAATATCAGTGCCCGCTGCTCCGCGTTGCCTGATCTGGACAAACGATCTGCAGACGAGATTTTGGGTTACGACGATACCGGAGTCCCCAGCCATGGTTGTTGATACCTCGGCACTGATTGCCCTGCTTCTTGGTGAACCCGAAGCCGAGCGTTGCGCACAAATTCTCGCGGCAAATCCAGCGTTTTCGATTTCTTCTTTCTCCGTTCTTGAGACCAGCATTGTGCTCTCGGCCCGCAAGGGTTCAGCCGCCACCCGGGAACTCGATTTGCTGCTCCACCGGGCTGATGCGAGGGTGGTTCCTCTGACCGCGGAGCTGGGCGAGTCCGCGCGAGATGCATGGGAACGTTTTGGAAAGGGTCGGCATCCCGCCGGGCTGAACATCGGGGACTGCTGCTCCTACGCCTTGAGTCTATCCCTGGGTGAGCCGCTGCTTTTCAAAGGCAACGATTTCGACCAAACGGATCTTAAAGTGATTGCACTGTAAAACGGCTCGGCGCCCCGCAGTGGCGAAACCGACGCGATGAATCAAAGCCACTCAACCGCCGGACAGATACCGGCCGTGATTCCGAATGCGGTATCAGTTGCATAGTGGGAATTCTTGATCGAAACTCCCCGCGCCATGAAAAGACGTTTCCGCCGGTAAATATGCGAAGTTGTGCCCTTGCCCTTGTCCTTTTGGTAGCAGGAGGATCCGCCATGCCCGCGCTGGATCTCGCCTCCATCGAACACGTTCCAATCCAGGAGAACGGGAGAAAAAAACCATTTTTGGTTTTCGCCAATGAAAGTTTACTCGGCCTCACCGGCCGAAAATCCGTCAAGAAGGACGACGTCTCGCTGTCGGCCGTCGACGCCGTGGTCTCGCTCTGGCTCACACCAAGCGGATGGGAGAAGACGCCGCTAATCCTTGTTAATCACAAAAAGCTCAAAGAAGCCGTCGCGCTCGACTCCAAGCGGAAACTCTACAGCTACGACGAGCTGGCCGCAAATTCCGCGCTTCTGACGATGCTCCAAGAGGTTTCGGCGGCCCGCGCGAAGAACCCAAAGGTCAAGCTCGACCCCGTTCGTAAAGCGGCGTCCGACGTCGGGATGCGCCTCGCCATATTCGAAGGACTCATCTCCGGCCGCTCGGTGACCGTTCTCCCCACTGGAGCCGCCGCGTGGAGCCCGCTCGGGCCGGAAGATCCCGCGCTGAAGAAACTTCGCGCAGCCTTCCTCACCGGCAACCAAGCTGAGTGGCAGGCTGGCATCGATTTGCTTGTCAAAGAACAAGCGGCGGAGAATCCCAGATTCCAAGCCGATTCCAGAAAAATTGCGGTCGAGACATTTTACCAAAAGCTCCATCCCTTCCGCTGGGCATGGATTCTCTACCTCGGTGCCGGCATCTGTGCCCTCGCCCTCGTCGGCCACGCGTCCCGTGTAGGATATCTCGCAGCGTGGGCGCTCGCTCTCGGAGGATTTTCCATGCAGATCCTTGGCTTCATCCTCCGCATCATGGTTTCGGGACGCCCGCCCGTGACAAACATGTATGAGACTGTCGTGTGGGTGGCATTCGGCACAATTTTCTTCGCCCTCATCTTCGAGGCCATCTACCGGTGCCGGTATTTCCTGCTGGGAGCCGTGCCGGTCGCTGTCGTTTCCCTCATCCTCGCCGACACCCAGCCGATGATCCTCGACCGGTCGATCGATCCGCTGGTCCCCGTGCTCAACGACAACTTTTGGCTCACCACGCACGTGCTCACGATCACGATCAGCTACGCCGCATTTGCCCTCGCCCTTGGAGTCGCCCACATCGCTCTCGGGAAGGTTATTTTTGGAATCAAACCCTCAACGGCTCTCTACAACTACGTCTACCGTGCCCTCCAGATCGGTGTGCTGCTCCTTGCGATCGGCACCATTCTTGGCGCTGTCTGGGCAAACTACTCTTGGGGCCGATTCTGGGATTGGGATCCGAAGGAAACGTGGGCACTCATCGCCCTGCTCGGCTACCTCTTCATCCTCCATGGCCGCATCGCCGGGAAGTGGGGCGGCTTCGGCCTCGCCGTGGGTGCTGTGCTGGGATTCCAGTCGATCATCATGGCATGGTATGGCGTGAATTTCATCCTCGGCGTCGGGCTTCACAGCTACGGCTTCGGGACGGGCGGACTCCCGGCTGCCATTGGGTTTGTCCTCGTCGAGTTTGCCTTTGTCGCCCTCGCCGTCTTCCGTCAAAACAAAAGAAAACCCGCACCCGCCATCGCTTGAAACTTAGGTCTCCTCGCGTTGTCGGCGAGTGAGCCACAAGGCGATCACAAAAATCAACAGCAGGAGCGTGCCGAGCGCCGCGCCGAACGGCTGGTTGCGGCCTGAGGTGAATTGCTTGAAGATCACTTCGCCGATCGTGGGATCCGTTCCGCCACCCATCAGAGTCGTGATCGCAAACATCGCGATCGATGGAATAAATACCAGCAGCGCGCCGGCTGTGATGCCCGGACTCGTCAGCGGAATGATCACCTGAGCAAAGGCCCGTGTCGGTCCGGCCCCAAGATCATAGGCGGCCTCGATCATCGCTCCGTCGAGGCGCTCGACACTCGTGTAGATCGGCAGGATCATGAACGGCAGGAAATTATAGACCAACCCGAGCACGATCGCGAAGGGCGTGTAGAGGAAGGTCACCGGCTCCGCAAATAAGCCAGAGCCGACCAATAAACTATTCACCAGCCCGTCGCGGCTGAGAATCGTGATCCATGCATAGGTCCGAATCAGAAAACTCGTCCAGAAGGGAACCATCACGAGCATGAGCAAAATCCCACGCCAACGCTCGGGAGCGCGTCCGATGAAATATGCCACCGGATACCCGATCGCCATACAGATGATCGTCGTCAGGAAGGCATACCAGACAGAGACGAGAAGGACTTTGAGCCAGACCCAATCAAACGCGCGGATGTAGTTCTCAAACGAGAAATTGTAGACGACCCGCCCGAGCGCGTCCCGCTCGGCGAAGCTCACCACGACCAGCATGATCGTGGGGACGACGACGAACAGGACCAGCCAGGCGAGCAGCGGTGCCAAGACCAGCCAGGCAGCAAGGCCGGGCTTGCGCCGGAGACTCTTGGAGTCCGACACCCCCAGCGATGCTGCCACGGCGGCCATGACGGGCTATTGAACTTTCAACGAAGTGACGATCTCGTCGATCTTCGTGGCCTGCTGCCCGATATCCTCGAATGTCTGCATTTTGGCGAGCTCCGCATCGGACGGGAAGCTCGCTGAATTTGCCCGCTGCTCGGGAGTGAGCAACTCGCGCGCGGCGAGGTTCGGATTGAGATACGGGAAAGCATCCGAGATCTGCTTGCTGATGTCTGGGCGGAGGATGAAGTTCATAAACGCCTGCGCGTTTTCCGGGTGCTTCGCTGTCTTGGGAATCGCTAGGCTGTCGATGAAAAGATGGGTGCCTTCGGCGGGGATCACCCATTTGAACTTCTTGTTTTCGTTGAGCAGGATCGCTCCCTCGCCGCCCCAGACCACGCCGATGGCGACATCGCCATTGAGCAGCGCGGTCTTCGGGCTGTCGGAATCGTAGACCTTGATGAGCGGAAGCCACTTGGCGAGGAGCGGTTTGACCTTCGCTAGGTTCTCATCGCTCACGTCGTTCACAGGGACGCCCATGGAGAGCAGGCCCCACGAGACAATTTCCCGCGCATCATCAAGGACCACAATGTTCCCTTTGTATTTGTCCTGGAAGACATCGCTAAACGTTTTGATCTCCTCCGGAACGACCTCGGTATTGATGACGATCCCCACGGTTCCCGCCATGAAGGGAACGCTGAACTTGTTACCCGGATCGAAGCTCATATTGAGAAACTTCGGATCAACATTCTTCAGGTTCGGAACGCTTCCCGGATCGAGAGGGCGCAGAAGCCCTTCCTTCACCAAGGCTCCCACAACATACTCGCTGGGTTGGATGATGTCGTAGCTACCACCGCCCGCGAGAAGTTTCGCGAGCATCTCCTCGTTCGAGGCATAGTTCTCGACGGAAACCGCCAAGCCCGTCTCCTTACTGAACTGGTCGATGACCGATTGCGGGATATATTCCGACCAGCAGAAAATATTCAGTTTCCGCGACTCCGTGCTGCCAGTCGGGGCCGTCGAGGGCTCCGTGACCGAATCCTTCGAGGAGTCCGTCGGTTTCGGTTCCGGGGCTTTCCCGCATCCAGCAAGCGCAAATGCGGCTAGGGCGGCTATCAGGGTGTGTGTTGTTTTCATTGGGATTTCCTTTTGACGAAGACCTCGCTCAAAACCACTACGAGGACCGTGCCGACAATAAACAGTGTGCTCAAAGCATTCAACTGGGGATTCAGACCGACTTTTGCCATGCCGTAAACTTTGAGCGGGAGCGTCTGGGTTTGTGAGCCGGTCGTGAAGACCGTGACGATATATTCGTCGAGCGAGAGGGTGAACGCCATCAGCGCACCCGATACGATGGCCGGCATCAGATACGGCACGATCACTTTCCAAAACGCCTCGACCGGTGTCGCCCCGAGGTCCATCGCCGCCTCCTCCAAGAACGGGTCGATCCCTTGCAGCCGCGCTTGGACGCCGACAAGCACGAACGGGAAACAGAACGTCGTGTGGGCAATAATCAACGTCGTGAAGCCGAGCGGGATATTCAACAGCTGGACAAAAAGCACGAGCAGGCTCACGCCCATCAGAACTTCCGGCATGACCATGGGAATGAAGATCAAGAGCCCGATCGCGCGTTGAAATGGAAACCGATACCGATACAGCATCCATGCGCCGATCGTCCCCAGCAGCGTCGCGAGCACCGTCGTCGCGCACGCCACAATCAAGCTATTCTGAAAGGCCTCGATCAATGTCCTGTTCGCAAAAAGAGCCTCATACCACTTGGTGCTGAACCCCTCCCAGCGAATATTCAGACGCGAGGAGTTGAAGGAAAACACCACCAGCAGCGCGATGGGGATGTAGAGAAATGCGAAGACGACGGCTGTCCATGCGCCAAAGAAACACGTCTGCAGCCGGGGCCCGGTCAGCCAACGGCGAACATCGCGCAGCTTGAATGGAAAGAACGCCGAAGCGACCGCCGACATGGGGGATGGATAGCAGCTTCCATGCCGCCCGTCCAGATCCCCGGCACGAAATAGCCCGGCCGATCCCGGCCACCGAAATTGTCCTTGACGACAATTCGCCCATGGTCAAGATTCCTGTCGATCTTATCGAGAGTGGCAGAGGGACTGGCCCGATGAAGCCACGGCAACCGCCGGATTCGGAAATCTTGTTTTCAAGAAATTCGAGCCCGGGCCCAGGTGCCAAATCCAGCTCTGAGAGGCGCGCAAGCACCTGTCGGGGAAAAGATGAGAAAAGGCATTTTCGGTTTGCAGCAGTGTCTTGTCGCTCGTCCACTCTCGGTCGGATCACCCACGATCCATGAGCCAACCACAGACATTTTTCTCCAACCTGAAGTGCCGCGAATGCGGACGCCTCTACCCGAAGGAAGCCATTCACATCTGCGAGTTCGACTTCGGCCCGCTCGAAGCCGCCTACGATTACGATTTGATCTCCCGGCATATCAGCCGCGATATCATCGCCTCGCGTCCTCAGACGATGTGGCGCTACCGCGAGTTGCTCCCGATCGATGGTGAGCCCACCGTCGGCCAGCAGGTCGGATTCACGCCGCTGGTCCGGGCCGACCGGCTCGCGGCGAAGCTCGGCGTCGATGAGCTCTACATCAAAAACGATACCGTCAACTACCCGACCCTCTCGTTTAAAGATCGTGTGGTCTCCGTCGCATTGAGCCGCGCCCGGGAACTCGGTTTCCAAATCGTCGCCTGCGCGTCGACCGGAAATCTCGCAAATTCCGTCGCCGCCAATGCCGCAGCGGCCGGGCTGACCAGCTATGTCCTGATCCCAGCCGACCTCGAGCGCAGCAAGGTCGTTGGCTCACTGGTCTATGGCACTCAGGTCATCGGAATCCACGGAGCCTACGATCAAGTCAACCGCCTCTGCTCCGAGATCGCCGGCAAGTATGGCTGGGGATTCGTCAATGTGAACCTCCGCCCTTACTACGCCGAGGGCTCGAAATCGATGGGCTTCGAGATCGCCGAGCAACTCGGCTGGAAGCTCCCGAAGCATACCGTCATCCCGATGGCCAGCGGATCGTTGCTGACGAAGATTCACAAGGCCTACAAGGAATTCATCCGAGTCGGAATTCTCAATGAAGAACCATTCTCGGTGCATGGCGCGCAAGCCTCCGGATGCTCGCCAATCTCATCCGCCAAGAAGCGTGCGACCGACATGGTCAAGCCCGTGCCGAATCCAAAAACAATTGTCAAATCCCTCGCCATCGGCACGCCAGCCGACGGCTACTACGCCCTCCGCAGCATGCAAGAAACAGGCGGCAGCGCCGAGGATTGCACCGACGAGGAAGTGATCGAAGGGATTCGGCATCTGGCCGAATACGCCGGCATCTTTGCCGAAACCGCCGGCGGCGTCACCGTGGCCTGCGCACGGAAGCTCATCGAATCCGGAAAGATCCCACGGAACGAAAGTATCGTCCTCTGCATCACCGGCCATGGTCTCAAGACGCAGGAAGCCATCCACGGCGAGTGCGGCGAGCCCCGGCTGATCAACCCGAGCCTTCGCGAATTCGAAGCTCTCATCGCCAACGACAACATCCCAACCACCACCACCACCGCTTCATCATGCCCATCCTAGTCCGCATTCCATCTCCGCTCCGCAAGCTGACCAACGATCAGGAAATCGTTCCCGCCGAAGGCGCCACCATCGGCGACGTGCTCGCCAACCTCGACTCGACCTTCCCGGGCCTCGTCGAACGCATCTGCGACGAACAGGGAAATGTCCGGCGTTTTGTCAACATCTTCGTCAACGATGAAGACATTCGCTTCCTGGAAGAAAAGGCCACCACGGTCAAAGAGGGCGACGAGATCAGCATCGTGCCCGCCATTGCCGGCGGGTAGAGATGCCCCCGAGCCTTTCCGCCCTTGACGATTATCTGGCGACTGGGTTCTCTCGGATTCGACATGCAAACCATCCCTCTTTGGTCCGGCCCGGCTCCATTTGCCACTGGTGGGACCCCCGCGGACATTCCGACATTGGATATCTATGAACCGTTCGGCAAACGCTTTGCCGATGCGGCTGTCCTGATTCTCCCGGGCGGGGGCTACGGAATGCTTTCCGCGCAGGAGGGCGAGGGGTTTGCCGGGGTCTTTCAGCTTCAGGGATTCAAATCTTTTGTTCTCAATTACCGGCTCGGCTCGAATGGCTATCGGCACCCGGTGATGCTGACCGACGCCGCCCGCGCTCTCCGCATCGTCCGCTCGCGCGCGGCGCAAGACGGCTTCGATCCACAAAAAATCATCATCGTCGGATCTTCGGCCGGCGGCCACCTGGCAGCCACGCTTATGACGAAATGGGACGACGGAAACCCCGAAAGCCCCGACCCCATCGAGCAATCCAGCTCGCGACCGGATCTTGGCATTCTCTGCTATCCCGTCATCACAATGCTGAGCTCCGGCCACTCCGGTTCCCGCGACAATCTCCTTGGCTCCGGGCCATCAACAGAACTCCTCCACGAGCTCTCCGCGGAACTCAATGTCACCTCGACAACGCCCCAGTGCTTCGTCTGGCACACTTACGAAGATGCCGGAGTTCCCGTCGAGAATACCATGCTCTTCGTGCAGGCTTTGCGACAGGCCGGGGTGCCCTTCGAATGCCACATCTATCAGGATGGGGCGCACGGACTCGGGATGAAAGACGGTCTCCCGTGGCCGGAGGATTGCATCCGATGGCTGGCCAAGCGCCTCGGGTAAAAATCAGGAGCCCGCTGTCCGGAACGTTTATGTCTCCCGGAGGCTTGCTTTTTTCCATCAGAGTCTGCGAACTGTGATCAGAAGATGAACCTCGTTATTGATTCGCTCGTCATCGCGGCCTACTTCGCCGTCATCATTTACATCGGGCTCCGAGCTGGGCGGGGAAACAAAAATCTCAGCGAGTATGCGCTTGGAGGTCGGTCGATTCCGTGGTGGGCGGTCCTCGCCTCGATCATCGCCGCCGAGACGAGTGCGGCGACATTTCTCGGTGCGCCGGCCGAAGGATTCAAGACGAGGAGCTTTTCCTACGCGCAGTTGGCGATCGGCACCATCATTGCCCGCGTCTTCATCGCCTACCTCTTCATCGCGCCGTATTACAAATACCGCGTTCAGAGCATTTACGAGTTCTTGGAGTTGCGATTCGGACCCTGCACGAAAAATATGGCGAGCGCGATTTTTCTCGTGACGCGGGTTCTCGGGATCGGAGTCAGACTCTATCTCGGCGGTGTGATCTTGGTTGTCGTGTGGCGATTCTTGTTTCCGGAAGCCCCCATCACGCTGGGCACGTATTTCTGGGGCATCTTGTTCGTGACGGCGGTCACGACGCTCTACACGGCCATCGGAGGCATCAAAGCGGTCGTTTGGACCGATCTCATTCAAGCCTGCCTGATGATGGGTGCGATTGTCTTCGCGATGTTCACATTGCTTGCCCAGATCCCGGGCGGCTTGGATACGACTCTCGAGATGCTGTCGAAGAACCCCGGGGTCGGAATGATCCAGACCGGCTGGGATTCCAGCAAACCATTCTGGGAGGCGTTCGGCGGGATGCTCACCGAGCCCTACACGATCTTCGCCGCGATCGTCGGCTCGACATTTTTTACCATGGCCACGCATGGAACCGATCAGGACATGGTCCAGCGGATGCTCACGGCGGAAAATCCCGCTCGCTCCCGGTTTTCACTCATCCTGAGCGGGTTCGCAGACATTCCGATCGTGCTGGCGTTCCTTGCCGTCGGAATCCTTTTGTGGGTTCACTACGAGATCTCGCCAGACGCTCTGCTGCCGAAGGCGGCGAACGAGGTCTTTGCGCACTACATCGTGCATGAGATGCCGGTCGGGATTCGCGGGCTCATCATCGCTGGCGTCTTCGCGACGATGATGGGTTCGACATCCGCCGCATTAAATGCGCTGGCGACGTCGTTCGTTCGGGATTTTTATGAGCCCTATATCGCGAAGGATACGACCGATGACAGGCGCACGGTCTCGGTGGCCCGGTGGGCGACGGTTGTTTTCGGATTACTCATGGTCGTTGTCGCGACTGCGGCAGCGTATGCAGTCCTCCAGACCAACATTACCATCATCCCGCTCGCTCTGGGGATTCTTGGCTATACCTACGGAAGCCTCTTGGGAATGTTCCTGCTCGGCGTGTTGACGAAGCGACGGGGTGAAGACCGGATGAATGTTGTCGCGATGGTTCTCGGATTTGTCGCCGTGCTCGTCCTCTGCAAAGTCGAGGTGCCTGCCATCGAGATCGGATCGCTTTTGCAGGGACAGGTTGTGCCGTGCATGTGGAAGTTTGGCGGCATCCTTCCAGACTGGTGGCCCAAGATCGCTTGGCCGTATTACGTTTTGGTGGGGACGCTCGTTAGCTTCTTCTGGGCCTTGTTGTTCCGCTCCTCGAAATCTCTTCCTGAGGTCACTGCTTAAGATCATCGCCTCGGGTTAGACGACGAACGAGCGGGAGCATGAGGAGCGGGCAAAGGGCGGTGGCCAGCAGGCCGACGCGGAGGCCAAGGGACTGAGCGCCGAAACTCGGCCCGAAAAAACTCTCGAGCCATTGGGCATTCCATCCGGAAGCATGGTCAGCGATGACGCCGACTAACCACGGCATAAGGGCTGCACCGGAGTCGCCTGCTGCTGCGAGGAGTGCGAAAAGCGATGCTCCTGCGAGCGGAAAACGGGCGGCCGCGAGCGAGATGCTGCCCGGCCAGAGCATGGTGACGAACAAGCCGGAGGTCGCACACGCAGCGAGGGCGATCCATGCGGGGAGCGGGGTTACCATCAGGAGGCACATCACTGCAGACCATGTCGCCGAGGCCAGCATCACCGGCCGCAAGTTTCCATGCTCGCCGCGCAGGCCGAACCACAGCCTCCCGATCACCATGCCGACAGCAAAAAGGCAAAGCCCGGCAAGGTCGGCAACGAGCTTTGTGAATCCCAAACCCTTCTCGACATAGGCAGACGCCCATTGCGCGATGGTTACCTCGGTCGCCCCTGCCATGGCCATGGCGGCCAAAAGGAGGAAAATCTCGGGTTTCTGAAACATCGAGCGCAGCGTCTGCCTCGCTTCGGGAGGCGCCAAAGGAGGAAGGCGGACGAAGGCGAAAGCCAGCGTGTTTGCGACGGGAACAACCGACCAAGTGATGAGAATCCAAGGCCAGGCACCGGCACCGAGGAAGTAGAGCACAAGGCCGGTGACGAGGACGACAGCAACTTTTCCGATCGGGTAAAAAGCATGGAGCAGTGCCATGTCGCCACTTTTCCGCTCGGACGGGACGGCATTAATGATCGGGCTCAAAAGCACTTCGAGCAGCCCGCAACCGACCGAAAAAATTACCGTTCCAAGCAGCAAGCCGACATAGGGATCGGCAAAGAAAAAAGGCGAAATCGAGAAGACCCAGAGCCCGACCGCCGCGAGGAAATTCGCGCCAATGACAAGAGGCTTCGGATTCACCCGGTCGGCCAAAGCCGTGCAGGCAAGGTCGACGGCCATCTGGGTGAGAAAATTGACCAAGACGAGTCGCCCGATCTGCTCGAACGTGAGATCGAATTGCTCGCGGAGCGGGATGAACAAGAGCGGGGTGAGGTTGATCACCATCGCTTGCACAAACATGCCGAGATAGCAGCATCGAACGACCCACGCGTATGGTCGCATCGGAATCAGGGCGCGAGGGGACGAAGGATATCAAGAATGCTCTTCACTCCCTCCGTCGCATTGCCCGGGATATTTTGCAGAGCATTGGTTCCCTTTTCGATCAACTCTTGACCGAGAGCTGTCGTGAGGCGCGCGGAAAGGTCCTCGGTCGGGTATTGAAGGGTGCCGCCGACAACGAGATCGGCCCACAGATACCCGTCGCGGGCCGTGCGAAACACCCGCTCTCGCGAGCCCGGGAGCCACTGGAGAGTCTGCGGAGTCACCCCAATCTCAAACCGGCCATCCAGCTTCCCGTCCGGAGCGACTTTTGCCGTGCCGATCATGCGCAGAAGCCCCTTCGACTCGGCCGTGAGATTCTGAAATTCGAGCCAGCCATTGCGATACGAGAAACGTGCGGCCATTTCCTGCAAGGGCATTCTTCGGAAGGATGGGTTGCCGGTGAAATCGGCGATGAGTCCGAGCACGGCGAGATCTTCGATTCGTCCGTCTTGCAGGAGGACATCGCCTGCAATCTGTCCCGAGGCCTCGATCACGGCGGACCCGGAGAGGGTGCCAGCGAGGTGTTTCCGCCACCCCGCGTCCATAATCGATTTGGCATCCACGCTGTCCCATTGGAGGCGAAGGGATCCCCCATCCGCAGACGTGCCCGAGGCCGAGAGTTTGCCGGAGTCGCCCAGCGCGAGATGGCTCTCGGAGAGAAAAACTTCGTTGCCCTGTCCACGCGCGCGAAAATCAAGAATCTTCAATTCCGGCAAATGCGGAGACATCAATCTTCCGCCGGACCCGATGATCTGCCATCCCGTGCCATCGGGAGAAATCACCAACGAGGAATCTGTCATCCGGACATCACCGAACAAGATCTCCGCGTCGGCGATCTTTGCCCGACCGAGCTCGAACCGCCGGGGCAGCCATGACAGGAAGGGGACGCTCGGGGCAGCCTGAGGGGCACTCTGCGCGGCGGGCTCGGGAGCTCTCAAACTGGCTTGGAGACGCGTGATATTGACTTCCTCGATCCTCCATGTTCCCTCAAAAATTGCCCGCCAATTCATCTCCGCCCGGATCTGGCGGGCTTCGAGGGTCTGGACCGCCGAGCCGGGATTCCCTTCCAGCGTGGCCTGCTCGGAATACACAGAGGCACCGGTCCACCGCAGCGGACCAAAGCTGGCGGCCGACCGAAATGTCGATCCCGTCAGGCCCGAGATCAACGCGAGAAATTCCTTGCCTCGCAGGTAGGACTGGAACCACTGCGTCCCCACGACAAGCGCCACGAGAGCTGCGACAACGACAACGATCCCGGAGATCCAGAGCAGGCGGGGTTTCATGCCGGTAGGGGTAGCAGAGTGAGGCCGAAGTGCAAAGGTCTCTTGCGGGCAGATCGCGGCCGATCTGATCTGGCTCGCGTCCGGGGATTTTCTCCGCGTAAGAATGTGGAATGTCGTCCGATAATCCTCAAGAAATTCCCGCGGGCTGGTTCGAATCCGGCGCCCGCCCGCTGGAAATCGACTTCGGCTGCCACCGGGGAGTCTTTCTCACCGGCATGGCCGCGAGATACCCGGAGTCGAATTTTCTTGGGATAGAAAAGCAACGTCACCGAGTCGCGCGATGCCAAGCGAAGATCTTGCGGGCAGGATTTTCCAACGCTTGGGCCATTTGCGGCGAGGGGGCGGAAATCCTGCGGGAGAAGATCCCGGATCGATCAGTCGAGACATTTCACCTTTCTTTTCCAGACCCGTGGCCGAAGCGACGCCATTCCAACCGCCGGGTCTTCGACGTGGAATTTTTTCACGAGATCTGGCGGATCCTCCGTCCCGGCGGCGTGCTCCGACTGATGACGGATGACGCCGCGTATTTTCACGAGATGCAGCGAACCGTCTCCGACTCATGGGCCGAAGTGGATTGGAATGATGGTCGAGAATACGAACGGACGACATTCGAGGCGACGTTCCGCGGGATGGGCCACGAACCGTTTTGCCGCGCGCTGCGGCGCCCCCCACTCAACCCGCCAGCGCCAGATCCAGAGCGGCGGCGGCGCGGAGGTGTCGCCCGGCCTGCCAGTGGGTCGAAAAATCCTCCGGCGACAACTTCTCACGAAGCGTCGTGATCGATTGGTCGTATTGAATTTGTTCCGTCGCAGCGAAGCGGATGCCGAGATTTTCTCGAAGGGCTTCCGCCGCCCCGAAAAGCCTTGCTGCGAGCTCGGGCTTGGCTTCCAGGCGGGCTGTGTCGGCGAGGTGCTGGACGAGATACGGGGTTGACCAGCGGTTCCCAACTTCGCGGGCGATCAGCGCCCATTCGCGCAAGGCCTCGCGAGCCAACTCGGGCCGCCCCATCGAGAGGGCAACATTCGCGACGCCCCAAAGGCTGTAGCCAACGATCCACTTATCACCCAACTTCCGGAATTCGGCGAGCGCCTCGTGCTTGATCTCAAGGGCCTGCTCCAAGTGACCTTGTTGCGCGGCGATGCTGCCCCTTCCCGCATGGGCAAGGGCAAGAACTCTCGGGTCACCAGCGGAGCGTCCAATCTCCTCCGTCCGGTCAAAACATCGGATCGCTGCTTCGACGTCTCCCGCAGAAAAAACCAGGAACCCCTCGTAGCCGCAAAGGAGCCCAAGAAGATCCGGACGATCCAAACCCTCGAGGATCTCACGGGCAGACTTCAGGTATTCCAACCCTTCAGGATAGCGGTCCTGAAGCCACGCTATCCGACCGGCGCAGGTCAGAGCTTTGGCATGCAACTCGGAATGGGCCGCACAATCCGGTCTCGCGAGGACCGCTTCAACGTGGCGGCGAGCCTCCTCGAGGTTTCCGCAGATCTCCCAAAACCGTTCGAGGGCGGCGACAAGTCCCAAGGCGGTCTCGACTCCCCCCTGCCGCTCCGAGGCGTGATCGAGAGCGAAGCGAAGGTTGAGGCTTTCCGAGGTCAGCCTGCGAACCCATCGCGCAGGATCCGGCCCACGCAGGTGCGGCTCGGCCGCCTCGACGAGCTGGAGGCAGTAATCTAGGTGCCGGTCTCTCAATTGCTCGAACTCCCCCGAGTCACGAAGCCTCTCGCGGGCATATTGCCAGACGGACTCGATGAGTGTGAACCGTGGCGAAGAACCTTTTTCTTCTTCAACAAAGACGAGCGATTTGTCGGCCAGTTGTTGGAGGAGGTCCAGAATGTCATCCTCATCGATCTCTCCCCCGGTGCAGACTGCCTCAACCGCCTCGAGCGTCCGGCCGCCGGCAAAAATCCCGAGCCGGTGGAAGATGATGCGCTCACGCTGATCGAGAAGGTCGTAGCTCCAATCGATCAGGGCGCGCAGGGTTTGTTGGTGGGGCAGGATGGTTTGGCCACCACTTTTCAGGAGTTTGAACTGATCGTTGAGACGGTCAGAAATCTGCGCAGGACTGAGCACACGAAGTCGGGCTGCTGCGAGCTCGAGGGCCAGCGGGATGCCGTCCAGTCGCCAGCAGATCCGGGCGATATCCGGGGCATTCTCGTCGGTCAGAGCAAACGAGGGTTGGACCGAGCGAGCTCGCTCGACAAAAAGCCGCACGGCTTCGAACCGCGAGATTTCCTCGGCCGTGGGCTGGTGGTCGCGCGACCGGCGCCAGACATCGAATGCCGGAAGCGGCGGAACCGGAAGAGTCACCTCCCCCCGAATCCCAAGGGCCTGCCGGCTCGTCGCCAGAATGTGAAGATTCGCGCACCCGGCCAGGAGGCCCGCCGCACACTCGGCCACGTTCGCGAGAATATGTTCGCAGTTATCGAGGATGAGCAACATTTGCCGTTTGCAGACAAAGGAAACCAAGCTGTCTTGCAGGCTGCGTCCGAGTTCCTCCCGAATCCCCAAGGCCGCGGAAATCGCCTCGGCAACGCTGGCGTCTTCGTCGAAGGGTGCCAACTCGACGAGCCAAACTCCATCCGGGTAGGTCTCTAAAAGTTCACGTCCGGTCTCGATCGCCAATCGGGTTTTCCCGGTTCCCCCGGTTCCGAGCAATGTGAGGCTGCGATTGCGGCCGAGGAGTTGTTTGACCCGCTCCATCTCCTGCTCGCGGCCTACGAAGCTTGTTGGAGGAATGGGAAGATTATGCGGGAGATTTTGCTGTGACCGGAGTGGGGGGAACGCCTGCGGGAGACCGGGCACTTGGACTTGAAAGATTCTCTCCACGCGATGGAGATTCCGGAGACGGAAATCGCCCAAGCTGACCAGCTCAAGGTCCCCCTCGCCGTCTTCGAGCATGGAAGCGAGGGTTTCGGACACAAGAATCTGTCCGCCGTGCCCCGCCGCACAGATCCGGGCCACGCGGTTGAGCGTGCCGCCGAAGTAGTCGCTACCGCGGAGTTCCGCCGCGCCGGTGTGCAGCCCCATCCGCACACGGAGCGGGCCGGTTTTTCCCCAGTCCTCCGCAAAGAGGACGCGCTGTGCGGACGTGGCGGCATCGATGGCGGCCTGAGGGCTGGGGAATGCCGCGCAGAAAGCGTCGCCAACGGTTTTGAAGACGAACCCGGTCTGCGCTTCGATCTCGGAGCGCAGCAGCGAATCGTGACGGGCGAGCGCAGGCCCCATGTCCACGGGGAATCGCTCCCAGAGGCGCGAACTCCCCTCGATATCCGTGAATAGAAATGTAACCGTGCCCGTCGGTGGCTCCATAGTTTCGCGGGACTGTAACTCAGCGTCGCGGAAATTTCCCGTGCTAATCGTGCCTCTAAAGCGAAATCACCTGGGCCGCAAAAATGTCCGCATCGGTCGCGAGGCGCGCCAGAACATCGGCGTCGGGCAGACTGTCGAGGTTCAGCAACGTGAGCGCCCGTCCGCCCTGCTCGGTCCGCGAAAGGCTCATGCTGGCGATGTTGATATTTTCTTTTCCGAGAAGTGTGCCGATGTGGCCGATGATTCCCGGACGGTCGCGGTTCTCGAGGAGGAGGACAACGCCAGAGGGAGTGACCTCGACCGGACGACTGTTGACCCGCACGATGCGAGGATCGTTCTTGGCTCCGAAAAATGTCCCGCCGACGGAGATCTTCGTCTCGCCGCTGAAGACGGCAATGTGAAGCCATTCGTTGAAGTCGGTCTGCTCGCTGGAGCGGACTTCTTCGACGTTGAGACCAAGTGTGGATGCCATCGTGCGAACATTGACGCAGTTAACCTCCTCGCCACCCGCGTGCTTGAGGAACCCTGTAAGAATGGCGCGGCTGATCGCATCGGTCGGCATCTCGACGGCCTTGCCGCCGTAGGTGATGACGATCCGGTCATTACGTTTCGGCGCGAGCTGGGCAGCAAAACGTCCGAGCTTGTCGCCGAGCGTGAGGTAAGGCTTCACGACAGCTGCCGTCTTCGCATCGATGCTCGGCATATTGACGGCGTTGCGGATCTCGCCGTCGAGCAATGCGGCCCGGATCGCCTGCGCGATTTCGATACCGACATTTTCCTGCGCTTCCGCCGTGCTGGCGCCGAGGTGCGGGGTGAAGACGATATTGCCCAGCGACCGGAGGGCGAAATCTGCAGGAGGAGGCTCGACCTCAAAGACATCGAGCGCTGCGGCAGCGACTTGGCCGGACTTCAGCGCCTCGCCGAGGGCGACTTCGTCGATCAGGCCACCCCGGGCGCAGTTCACGATCCGGACGCCTTTGCGGCAAAGTCCGAGGCGTCGGGTATTGAGCATGTGACGGGTCTCGTCCGTGAGCGGCATGTGCATCGTGAGGAAATCTGCGAGCGGGAGGAGGGCATCGAGTTCCTCGACAAGCTCGACCTGGAGGCTGCGAGCACGGCTCACGGACAGGTAGGGATCGTAGGCGACAACCCGCATTCCAAACGCAATCGCGCGGCGGGCGAGTTCGGTGCCGATCCGGCCCATGCCAAGGATCCCAAGCGTCTTGTTGTAGAGTTCGACCCCCTCAAATTTTTTCCGGTCCCACTTCCCGGACTTCACGCTGGCATCCGCCTGCGGGATGCTGCGGGCGATACTGACGATGAGTGAAAAGGCATGCTCGGCAGTGGAGATCGTGTTCCCGCCCGGCGTATTCATAACGATGACTCCGTGGCGCGTGGCCGCATCAACATCGACGTTGTCGACCCCGACCCCGGCGCGACCAACGACCTTCAGCTTCTGGGCCGCATCGAGAACTGTCGCGGTGACCTTGGTCTGGCTGCGGACGACGAGGGCGGAGAATTCGGGGATGATCTTTACCAACTCGGCCTCGGGGAGACCGGTCTGGACAACGACTTCGAGCGCGCCGCCGGCGGAGAGCTCTTCAACTCCACGTTGGGAAATCGGATCGGCGACGAGAACTTTTGGAACAGGGAATGACATTTTCTTTTTTGGATTTTGGGTTATCCGTGACATGCCGGGAATGGACTTCGTCACGGAACCAATCTGTTTAAAGCCAAATCCCGCCGTCGGAAATCGAATTTTATGCGTTGGTCCTATAGAATCGCCCGCGTGTCGGGCATTGATGTCAAAATCCATGTCACATTTCTCCTGTTGCTCGGGTGGTTTGGCTGGCTGAGCTGGGAGGAGGGAGGCATCCCGGCCGCCGCCGAGGCGGTGGGATTTATTCTCCTTCTTTTTCTCTGCGTGCTCCTGCACGAGTTCGGCCATGCGCTGGCGGCGAGGATGTATGGGATCCGGACTCCCGACATTACGCTCCTGCCGATCGGCGGGGTCGCCCGCCTGGAACGGATGCCCGAGAAGCCTTCTCAGGAACTCGTCGTCGCGGTCGCCGGACCGGCGGTCAACGTGGTCATCGCCCTCGTCCTATTTCTCGTGCTGGCCGCAAAATTCCGCCTCTCGGATCTGATGAGTCTTGACCGCTTGGACGGCGACGTTCTGGCCAACCTTCTGTCGGTAAACATCATGCTCATCGCGTTCAATGCGATCCCGGCGTTTCCGATGGATGGAGGCCGTGTGCTCCGGGCGCTTCTGGCGATGAAGTTCGATTATCTGACAGCCACGACCGTCGCCGCACGGATCGGACAGGGCATTGCCGTATTGTTTTTGGTGGCCGGCTTTTTCGGGTCGCCCATGCTGATGTTCATTGCCGCTTTCGTCTTCATGGGCGCGCAGCAGGAATTGGCCTATGTCCGGTATCGCGCGGCCCTTTTCCAGCAGAGAGTTGACCTATCCCAACCGGGCCTCTGAAAGTTCTCGCCTGCTTCGAGGAAAACAGGAAAGTTGCCGCGATGGACTCCGACGACGATCCAAAGCCGATCAAGGTGCAGCCCAGAAAGGTGGCCGGATTGGACGAGCCGAAAAATGACAAGCGCAAGAAAGGTCCCGAGGGAAAGCACCTGACGATAATCGGCGCGAGAGATAAGAGTTCGACCTCGGAGCAGGATCAAAAACCTCGCGCCTTCGGGACAGAGCCTGATCAATCCTTCCGCGCGATGGTCCAGCGCGGCTCCGGAGGGGTTTCCGCCGAAAAAGCCGCGCCAAAGATTTCCAAACGTGCCGAGCAGCGAGCTGCCGCTGCCCGGCGGCGGCGCCTATTCCGGCTCTGGCCGAAGTTTGCCCGCCGGAGCATCCGGCGCTTCCATGGGAGGTTCCGACTTTGGCAGATCCTCTTGTTTTACATTGGACTTCCGCTCGCCGTCTCCGTTTTCTTTTGTTTTTCCCTCCTGTTCCGCCCATCGGGAGCCGAGACGGTGAAGCGGATCGCGCCCGGAGGACCGACGCCAGGGGTCATGATCAGCGGAGTCCTCACGGCGTTGAGCGAGGGGGATCGCGAGCGGGCGGGAGAATTGGCCTCCCGGTTGGTCGAGGCCTATCCGAATGACCCGCGGTCCCTCATTGCACGGGGCGCGGTCTTTGCGGAACGACAAGAATACGATCAAGCGCGCATGGATTTCCATCGGGCTCTTGAAATTTCCCCGGCGCTCATTCCGGCGAAAATGAATTTGGGCGAGTTGGAGTTCGCTGTTGGCAACTACGCCGAGGCCACCCGTCACTACGAGTCGGTTGCAGGGAGCATGCAAACGAATCCCGTGATCCCCTTCCGGCTCTACCTTTGTTTTTCTCTCACCGGACGGTATCCAGAAGCCCTGGGTCTCATTGAGGCCGGGAGGTTCCGTCCGCAATCCGCCGAATGGTTCTTTGTGCAGGCCGCTGAGGCGCTGCGTGCAGGGAAACCGGCCGAGGCCCGGGGCTACATCTCGACAGCCAAGACGCTCTTCGGCAAGAAGGCAGATGCCTACGAAACGTCGTTGAAGAAAATTGGTTGGCTGGATTGAACAGGGGGAGCCGGCTCCATGTTCCTGCCGAATCGTTCTTGAGCCCGGGCGGCTCGTCCGGCAGAGTCCCGAGCCATGAGCAAACGCGTCCTGATTCTGTCGGCATCCGTCGGGTCCGGTCATGTGAAAGCAGCCGATGCGCTGGCCCGGGTGATTCGGCAGCGTCCGGATGTCGAGGAGGTGCTCTCCGATGACTCGCTCGATCACACAAACGTCCTCCACAAGCAACTTTACTCCACGCTCTACGCGAAGCTCTCCGCCTTGCTGCCGGACTTTTTAGGGTGGTGGTATGAATCCAGCGACGATCCATGGGTGTCCGACAAAAACCGGCTGGCCCTCGATCTCCCCCAAGCTCTGCCGCTGATCAACTTGGTGAAGGAATTTCGGCCCGACATCATCCTGTGCACACATTTTATGCCAGCGGGGGTTCTGTCGTGGTTGATTGGCAATGGAAAACTCGATGCTCGACTTGGGATCGTCGTGACGGATTTTCATTTCCATGCCTTCTGGATCACGCGGGCGTTCAGCTGGTATTTCGTGGCTCAGGAAGAGGATAAAATCCACATGGAGGCGCTCGGTCTGCCCGGGGAGAGGATCGAAGTGACCGGGATTCCTGTGGAGCCCGAGTTCCTGCAGCCGGTCGACCGCGCGGCGGTGCTGAAACGGCATGGACTGCGCTCGGATCGGCCAACGCTTCTGGTGGCCGGCGGCACGCTGGGGCTGAGCCCGGCAACGGCTGTCGTCCGGCGGCTCCTGCAGGTGGATCGGGATTTTCAAGCGATTATTGTCTGTGGAAAAAACGAGGAGCTTCGTGCGGAGGTTTCTCAGCTCGTGCAGGACCGACCCGATGACTTTCGGGTTTATGGCTACACGAATGAGATGCCAGATCTCATGGGTGCCGCCACGATGCTTCTCAGCAAACCGGGTGGAATGACAACCGCCGAGGCGCTGGCACGCGGCCTTCCGATGATGATCCTCGACCCGATTGGCGGTCAGGAGGAAAGAAATTCCGATGTCCTGCTCGAGGCGGGAGCCGCCGTCAAATGCACGGAGGTCACGCTGATCGCGCACAAGCTCCGCAAGCTTCTTGATGACCCCGAACGGATCCGAGCCATGTCAGAAAATGCCCGCGCCCTCGGACGTCCGAATGCCGCCAACGACATCGCCAAGATCGTGTTGGAGTCGCCGGACCGTCCGCCCGCTGTCATCTCCAAGCTTCGCGAAAAGGCCCTCCGGAAGCGGCTGGCCTCTCAAAGTGGCGCTTAGCGGCACCCTGCAAGATGAATCTGGCAGACGCAGAATCCGGCAGACCCGACACCTTCCTCGCTGGGGTCGCTACATCGGGATATCAGAGCGAGGGAGGCTACAACGGCCCGGGTCAACCGCAGAATAACTGGGCCTTGCTTGAAGCAACCGGGCGGGTGGTGAAAACTGGCCTTGCGGTGGATTTCTGGAATCGCTACCGAGATGATCTCGAGCTCTGTGCCGGAATGGGGTTGAATGCATTCCGGCTGAGCATCGAGTGGGCAAGGGTCCAACCGACGACAGCATGGGGACCCGGGAAGGCACCCGGCTTTGACCTCGTCGCGCTGGACGGCTATGCCGAACGAATCGCCGCTTGTCGGGCCGCCGGGATGGAGCCAGTTGTGACACTGCAGCATTTCACGCATCCCGCATGGCTCGGTGTCGATGCATGGCTCGACGATGCCACGCCTGCCGCCTTTGAGGTGTTTGTCAAAACCACCGTCGCGCGGGTCAACGAGCGGCTGATCACCACGCATGGCCAACCACCCGTGCGCTGGTATGTGACGCTCAACGAGCCAAACATGCTCGTGCTGAACACGTATATGAACCGGCATTTTCCCGGCGGGGGAAAATCTGGAATCGATACCGGCGTGCTGGCCTACAATCGCCTGCTCGCCGCACATGTCCGGGCCTACAATGCCATTCACGACCACTATGAGGAACTGGGATGGCCGGCCCCGAGGGTCACGATGAACACGTTTTGCAGCGATGTCTATTGGTCGGAAAACATGCTGCTCGATTTGCTTTGTCTGAGGGAAAATGGCATCGCGGCCGGGGATCTCGCCGGGCACTTTGAGGCCCGCGCAGAAGATCTTCGCGCGGCGCTCCTCTCGGCTGAGTTGGCGTGCCGGGGCGATTTTTTTGCTTGGGTCGGACGCGGCGTCCACCGATTGGCGGATTACTTCGCCTCGCGGGCGGCGACGGCGGAGGGATTCGGATTCTTTTTGGCCGAGGCCGCGCGATCGAAGCGCGTTCGCGTTCTGGATTTCCTCGGGCTCGATTATTACGACCCGTTTCTTGGGCACATTTTCCGTCCTCCCTCGTTCTCCGATCTCGAGTTCCCGAGCGGGAGCCTCCACGGGCACTTGATGGACGGGTTGTCCAGCAAGTGGTGGGACTGGCACGTGCTACCCGGGGGGCTAAGTGCCTTTTGCCGGTATTACGCGAAGGCGTTTCCGGGACGGGGAATCCTCATTGCCGAGAACGGAATGGCCCAGCGCTGCAAGCTCGATAACTCGATCTGTGGCGGGCGCAGGGATCGCGTGCTGCGCAGTGATTTTCTTAAGGCACACTTCGGCGAGGTCCGCCAACTCGTAAAGGATGGTGTGCCGGTCATCGGCTACCTCCACTGGTCGCTGACGGATAACTATGAGTGGGGGTCGTTTACGCCGAGGTTCGGGCTTTTCCAAATCGACTATCAAAACGGGCTTGCCCGCATGGCCAAAGATCGACTCGGCGACAATCCCTCCGCGACCTACACGGCATTGCTGCGGGAATTCCGCTCGGCGACGTAGAGCGAAACAATCCCCAAGCACATCGCGCGGGGCCGGGCGCAGCGGAGTCCGCAAGACTCCATGAGCGCCGTCATCCCGCTGCCACGCGGGAAGGCCTCAATTGACTCGCCGAGATACTCGTAAGCTTCAGGCTGCCCGGTCGCCCAGCCGGCAATTTTTGGCAGGACATGGTGGAGGTAGAGCCGATAAAGCAGTCGAACGATGCGATTCTCCGGGAGAGAAAAATCGAGCACAAAAAGTGATCCGCCTGGCCGCAGAACCCGGCCCATCTCGCTCAGCGCTTTTTTCCAGGAAGCCATATTTCTGAGGCCAAACGCGACGGTTGCCACGTCAAACGATTCCGAGCGGAAAGGAAGTCGGAGCGCATCCGCCTGGACGAGGAGCGGGACGTTCTTCCCGGCAGCCTCCTCGAGCATGGGGAAACAAAAATCTGCGCCGACGACTCGCGCGTGAGGGCTTCGTTTCTGGATCGCAATCGCCAAGTCGCCACTGCCGGTCGCAAGGTCTAATACCGTCGAGGGATTTCGCTCCGCGACGAGCTGCGCTACCGTTTTTCTCCAAAAAAAATCAACCCCTCCACTGAGGAGATGATTGGCAAAGTCGTAACGTTTCGAGATCGACGAGAACGTCCTGCGAACAAATTCGGGATCTTGTTGTGGCAGCAAGGAAGTGTCGGGTTGATCCGGATGAAATATGCTCACGAGAGGATTCGAACCTCCAAGGGTTACCCCATACGGTCCTGAGCCGTACGCGTCTGCCAGTTCCGCCACGTGAGCGATGGGAGTTGGAATATCCTCCGGTTCGCGCCTTCTGTAAATGGCAAAACTCGTGCTCCGGGGTTCGGCGATCTTCTTGGTATTTCACGGCAAAGTCGATATGACGCCTGAGGGCATGGCGCGTTCACTGCGGATTTCTATGAGGATCATGGTCGTTGCAGCCGCTCTCGGATCGGGCCACCTCCGAGCCAGAGCGGAGACGCCGCCGCTGTCCAATGCGCAGATTGCCAGAGAGACCAGCGATCCGACCTCGGACTTGTGGTATTTATTTACCGAGGCGGCATTGACAACGGAACCCGGTCGAGAATTCAAGAAGTCCAATACGGCCACACTGGAATTCCAGCCCTCGCTCCCGCTCACCCTTGGGAACTCGTGGCGCATCCTGAATTTTCCCGACCTCACCCTCGCCTCGGAAGGCACTCCCAGCGGGCAGCAGATCAATGGCATCAAGAGCTTTTCGTGGATGCCTGCGATCAGCCCGCCAGCTCGCCAGAATGGCTTCGCTTGGGGAGTCGGCCCCTATCTGGTCTTTCCCGTCGCGACGGCTTCTGCGCTCGGGGAGAGCCTTTGGCAAGTCGGACCGGGGGCCGTCATTTCTTGGCGCTCACCAAACTTTGTTACCTCCGCATTAATCCAGTCCGGCTGGACAGCATCTGGAGACGGCGAGGAAGCCGGGTCGCTTCGGATTCAGTATAACATCCAATACTTCATCGGAGACGGATTCCAAGTCGGCCTGGGCCGACCCCGGGTCGAATACACGTGGGGACGAGATCGCGACGGCGAGTGGGATCTCCCCGTGGGACTCGATGTGGGCAAGGTGTTCCGGCTGGGCAAGATGCCTGTCAAGGTTCTGCTGGAGTATGATTTTTACATGCTGAATGACTCCCGTTGGAAACCCGAACACCTTATCCGCGTGACCTTTATTCCGGTCCTGAGAAATCCGTTCGGGGCATCGTCGGAGGAGAATTGAGATTTGTGACACTGCGCCCCGCGTTCTTGACACGCTGAGAGAGCACTTGTAATCGTTCGCCGCATGATCGGGGGCACGCTTCCATCTCGGTATCTGCATCGGGCATTCTTGGGCCGATTCGTCCTCCTCGGTATTTTCTCTGCGTTTCTCGTCGCTCCAGTCCTCGCCAGTCAGCCGATCTCAAAATACTCCAGCACGGCGGCTAAGGACGCCTTGGCAAAAAAGGACTTCGAGGCTGATCCAGAAACGGCGGGAGCGGAAGAACGGCTTTGCCCCGGATTCGGGGGATATCAGTTGGTTTTTCTGGGCGATAGCGATCGGAGCTGGGTGAATGTGCGGTTCGGGGGGCAAGTGTCCGACCTTTATGGGGTAACGATGGAGAATGCGCCGGGATTTTTTGCCACCAAGTCGAATGATGTTGTTGAGTGGAGGGGACGGGACATCGCGGGAAAATTTGTTCCCTACGCGATCATCTACCGGATCTCCGGATATAACGAAGAGCAGCAAAAAACAAAGACCCGGCTGTTGGTATTTAGCCTGCGCGAAGGTGTCGCGGAATTTGTCGGATTCGCGGAGGGAGCAGGCGAGGATGGCAAGGCTAAAACGATCGCCGACAAGAGCTATCGGGAACCTTAGGACGGGCATTAAACTCAACCGAACATTAGATGAGAAAATCCATCATTTTAATCGCCAGCATCTTCCTCACCGTCGTCCCAGTATTTGCGGCGCTGGATATCGTTCAAACGAATGGCGAGGAGGACGAGCCATTTTATGTGCTGAAAAATACCAGCACGGGCAAAGTGCTGGGGACATTTTGGGATCGCGCGAATGAGAAAAGTGACTACGGGTTCGAGTCATCCATTTCGCCCACGTTCGTCTGGTCGCCAGATCGCGACTATGTCGCTGTCGGTTACGGGAATCCCCGGGCCACCGCCGTCTGTCTTTACCGGGTCGCTGGGAATTCCCTCAAGGAGATTCCGATCCCATCGCTGAGCGCAGAGCAATCCGCACCGATCGACGCGATCACCGACACCGCCGCAACGGGGACGGATATCGTGCGCTGGCAGACGGATGGCACATTGCTTCTTCGCTTCTGGGCGGCGGAGGAGGTGAAGTCCGAAGATCAGGTGCAGCGGGAACCCAGTGTCTGGGCGGACATCGAGGTGAGTGGCGGCCAAGCAAGAATTGTCGGAACGAGCATCGAAGAGCCTTCCACTCCACCGGCCGGGATGTTCCCGAATCCCGCGTCACCAGCAGGCGAAACACTTGCTTCCATTCAACCGACAAATAGCGACCACGCTGCGCCAGCAGAAGATGATGGCTTCCCTGCGAAGGGTTTAGTCGGCATTTACAGAGTCACCGGAAAAAATCCGGATGGTTCCACCTACGAAGGGACGGTGGAGATCCGACTCGTTGACGGAGTCATCGGCATGGAATGGAAAACCGGTACTAGTGTTTCCCGCGGGAACGGTCTCTGGATTGGCGGTAAAACCCTCGGCGTGGCCTTGGACGATGGGATGGCCATCTACAGCATCGTCGGCCAAAGCGACGGCCAGTCCCTCGTCGGGTTCTGGTCCGGAGCGGGATCCGCAAAGGCCCAACCGGAGACCATCCTGATCGGGAATCCCGATATTACGGAAATGAATTTTCCCGCTGAGCCGATCAACGGAAACTACGTCTCCCTCCGCGTGGTAGACGACGGCCAAATCGAGACGGACGTTGTGATTTCTGGCGGCGATCTCGTGAAGACGGTTCTCTTAAAGTCCAGTGGAAAGGCGACGAAGTGTCAGGGACTCGCCCTCAATGGCGGCCTCGCATTCCTGACACCGGCGGGAATTTCCGTCCTCCACCAACATTTCGATCATTCGGGAGCGACCTCGTTGGTTGGAAAATCCCTCGCGCGGGATGGGCGAGTTACCAGCGAATCGTTGAGCCGGAGTGAGTGAGGGCTTCTTAAAACAGGCGGTGTGAGAAAACGAGCATAGCGCCTGACGTTCCCTCCGACGCTTACTTAAGATACATCGTATTCCCAACAGGGGCAAAGCGGCCGACATTAGCTTTCGGCATGCGGGTGTCGCGAGTCGACTCATCCATTTCAAGGAAGCCTGCGTTGCCGCTGGCGAACGAGACCATGGCTTTTCCATTGTGCCGAAAGTGGACGGTCGCCTGGCTCTGGGCGTCCACTCCATAGAACTCCTCCAGCATCGGATTTTTTGCAGAGGCAGGTTTCTGAAAAGTATTCACCTGCGCCGAGGTGAAGAAGACGACGACTTTTGTCGGGTCGGGAAGCTGCCAGTGGTTCTGCAGAGCGGACGGATTTTTATTCCAGATCCAACCTCCCCCGAGGAGGGTGTTGTAGCCGGTCCCGATGTAGCCGTTGCGGTATTTGGGCTTAAATGCATTTCCTCCGATAGAAAAGCTCGGGTCCGGGCGGATGCCCTTCGGAACATATCCGGCGAGCGGACCGCCAGCCGGATCGAACTCTCGCGTGCCTTCCGCGGAAGACTTGCTCGCAGCCGTCTCGCGGCCCCACCACCACACGGTTGCGCCACCGACCTCTTCCTCCCGCCATGGCCAGTAGGTATAATTGTGCTCCACCAGGTAGCCCATCCCACCTGCCGCTAGCTGCCGGATGTTATTCGCCGAAACAGCTAACGAGGAACTCTCGTAAACTTTCCATCCCGCACTCGCCCCGACCACGCCCAAGACGAGCGCGATCGCGACGACAGCGAGCAGCTCAACAAGCGTGAAACCTTTTTCGGACATAGATGATTAACCCACCCGCAAATCCCAAGAGGACGAATGTCGTTGGCTCCGGAACCGCCGCGTAGACGGTCGAGGAGGGCGGCACTTCATGGTCGAACGTCACTGGGTTGTAGGCCCCGAAGCTCCACGCATCCCAGCTCAGGTCCGCCAAGCTGCGGCCCGGCGATGCCAAGCTGTTGCTGGCACCAGATGGCGAGACGGTCCATGAGGAAGGAAGGGAGGTTCCGCCACCGGGGATTGCCACCGTTTGCGAGGTATTGAAATCGTAGGCGCTCCCTCCGGAGAGGTAGTAGCCCCATGAGACTCCAGCGACTCCGTAGTCCGCCACTCCCGAATAAAGTGTCGATCCGTCAACGTAATCCATTCCGGAAAGAAAGAAATTCGATTCTCCATCTCCACTGTATGTGAGCGACAGGTTCGCGTCGGCATTGTCGATCGCTATCAACATGTCGGCTCCCGAAGGCGTCCCGGTATCCCAAAGAAATCCCCACGCGAAGCTGGTCTTTGTTTCAACGGAGTGAAAATCAATCACGAGGCCGGCTCGATTTGATCCTGAACCGACCCAGAAGGAAATGTCGTCCAAGCTGGTGACGACGGCCCCGGCGGGAGCTGCGCCGAAAATTAGGAGTGCGATGCTGGCAACAAGCCCGCGGATAGTCTTCTTCATTTTATCTTTTTTCTATAGTTTGTTTTCACGGGGAAGTCTTCGGACAGCCTTTCCCCCGTATAGAAAAAGGACTACCCCTGCACGGACGCTCAAGCGACGCCGTTGTCCATCTCAGGACGGTGCAGTTTTCTCCGCCGGTTCGAACCCGGACTTTGACCTTTGCGCGACAGTGAGGGAATTTCACCCCACGGCTTCTTCGTTAAAAAAAGCCGCTGACTTTCCTAGGCCGGCGGATTGGTTTGATGAAAGAGCGAGCGTCGAGAATTTTCCTGACCTCGTAATCTTGAGGAAAATTCCCACGCCAGTCAAGTAGAGAATTAGTTTCTCTAATAATTGGGGATTTTTCCCGAATACCGCGCGAGTCCCTGCCAGGAACCTGAACGCTTGCGTGGAGCGGTGAAATCAGGGACGGTGGAGGGTTCCATGGCCAACCGTTTGCGAAACAACTGGGCGACGACGTTCTTCGTCGGACTCGCTCTGATCTGCCTAGGGCTCTACCTTTTTCTGTCGCTCCAGACCTATGATCCACGGGATATCCCCGTCTGGGCACCGCTCTTGGAGGTGGTGGCCAAGAACTCGCCGGTCACTCACAACATGGGTGGGATTCTCGGGGCACTCTTCGCGGGATACGCCCTCTTTTTCTTCGGTGGAGCAGCCTATCTGATGGCGGCAACACTCTTAGGTTATGGTGTCGCAAAGTGGTTCGTTCGCGACTACTCGCTGCGAGACAAGGCCGGTTGGGGCCTTCTCATGGTGTTGCTCGGCGCCTGCCTCTTGGAGATCCAGCCGTGGGTTCTCCAAGACTGGGACAAATGGATTCGGATCGAGGGACCCGGCGGCTGGTTTGGATCGTGGATTGGAGGTAAGGCAATCGGAAAAGTGTTCGGCCCTGCCTCGGCGGCGCTGCTGGCGATCCTCTATGTGATCAGCGTGATTTTCGCCGTCTCGACGCATCCGATCCGCGACGTTCGCTATGCGTGGAAATCATTTTTGAAATGGAACGAGGCCCGGCGGGTTGCCAAACTGGAGCGCCTGAATGAGGAGCGCCGGCTCGATGAAGAGCGGTTGGCGCTCGAGAAGAAAGCGGAAAAACTGGAGAAAAAGCTCAAGAAGAAGACTCCGGACCCCGTGGAACTTGCCAAGAGCGAACCATCGCCACCCGCCCCAGAGCCCGAGATCATCGATGCCACCGCCCCCACTCCGGCCTCGAAAAAGCCGAAGCTCTCCGACCTTCGATCCGGCAAGGAATCCGGCGAGGGATTGAAGCCTGGCCTCAAAGGTCTGCATCTCGACAACTACACGCTCCCCGGCCTCGACCTCTTGGATGTCCAAGACGAGGCCGATCGCACGCCGCTGGACCGTGAGGAACTCAAGACAATCCAAGGCCTCATCATCGACACGCTTCAGCAGTTCGGGATTCGTGCCACGCCCGGAACGATTACCAAGGGCCCGACGATCACGCGCTATGAGGTCTACCCAGACATCGGGGTGCGTGTGGATAAGATCGTTGCTCTCGAGCGAGACATCGCGCGGGCGACCCGAGCCGAGCGGATCAATATTCTGGCCCCGATTCCCGGCAAGGATACCGTCGGGATCGAGATTGCAAATTCCAAGAAGGTCAAGGTGACCCTGCGTGAACTTTTCGAAAAAGACGCGTGGCGAGAAAGCCTGTTGAAGCTCCCGCTAGCGCTCGGAATGGACGTCTATGGCCATACGATCATCGGCGACTTGGCAAAGATGCCTCATTGCTTGGTCGCGGGAACGACGGGAAGCGGAAAAAGCGTTTGCATCAATTCGATCATCGCCAGCCTCCTCTTCCGGTTTTCCCCGGAGCAACTTCGCTTCATCATGATCGACCCGAAGGTGGTCGAGATGCAGATCTACAATTCCCTGCCCCACCTGATCACGCCGGTGGTGACCGATCCGAAGAAGGTCCTGCTCGCCCTGCGATGGGTTGTGGATGAAATGGAGCTGCGCTACCGGATTTTTGCGAAGTGCGGGGTCAAGAATATCAGCACATTCAATGACCGCCCGCTGCCGAAATCCCAAAAGGAACTCGACGAGGAAGCCGCCCTCGCCGCGCCTGCTCCCGAGGAGCCAGAACCGATCGAGGCGACCCCAAGCGAGACCGAGGACGAGCCAGACGAGGAGCCAATGCCCCCGATCAAAGTCCCGAGGAGCGACGACATTATCGTGCCCGACCGGATGCCATTCATCGTGGTCATCATCGACGAGTTGGCCGACCTCATGCAGACCGCGCCGGCCGATGTTGAGAGCGCGATCGCGCGGATCACCCAGATGGCACGAGCGGCGGGCATTCACATGATTGTGGCCACCCAGACGCCCCGGGCCGACGTCGTCACCGGCATTATCAAAGCCAACATCCCGAGCCGAATCGCGTTTCAGGTCGCTTCAAAAATCGACAGCCGGGTCATCCTTGACGAGAACGGAGCCGAGAAGCTTCTCGGCCAGGGAGACATGCTCTACCTGCCGCCCGGAACCTCGAAATACACCCGTGCGCAAGGCGTGCTTGTTACCGAAGAGGAGATTCATCGCATTGTGGAATTCGTCTCGAAACAGGCGGAGCCCAAGTTTGATCCGGGCATCCATGAAAAACTCACCAGCTCAACCATCCCGGAAGAGGATGTCAGCGATGAAGACGAGGAACTCGTCACCAAATGCCTAGAGATCATTCGTCAAGAAAATCGAGCGTCGACATCCATGCTCCAGCGACGACTTAAGCTCGGGTATACGCGTGCAGCCCGCGTGATGGACATTCTTGAACAACGTGGAGTCGTCGGTCCGAAAGACGGTGCGAGAGATCGTGAGATCCTTGTCGACCTCGATGAGGATCCGCTAGGGTGAGAGGTGATTCATGAGCCAGAAACCCAAGAGATTTAGTTCGGAACTTTTTGTCGGTGCCCGCCTGGGTGCGGTCCGAACTGAGGCGGGAATTACTCTCGAACAAGCTGCCCGCGATACGCACATCCGCGTGCAAAAGCTGCGAGAGATCGAGGTTGATGATTTTTCCGGCTTCGCGCACCCAACCTACGCCCGTCTCTTCCTGCTCGATTATGCGGCCTACCTCGGGGTCGAGGCCGATGAGATTCGTCCGCTCCTCCCCGATCAGACCAAAGCGGCCTCGGCAGGATTCCAATATCTCGACGTGCTGGGCGGGGCCGCGGGCCATCCGAGCGGAGCGAGTCGGTCGAGCCGGCGGCGGATTGGAATCGCGGGCGTCTTGGTAACCCTCGTTCTCGTCACCCTCATTCTGATTGGCGCGATCTACTTTTGGTCCACGCTGCGGAAGATTGAGCGCATCTCGATTCGAACCAGCGAAGCGCCAGTGGCCGAGAGTTCCGCCACTCCAGCCGAGTCTCCCCTGCCCTCCCCGACGCCCGCCGAACCGCCTCTCGCAGAACCGCCCGCATCGCTCTGGGAGGTTGCCCCTCCCGAGAGCGAACCCCCACTTCTTTCCCCGGAGGCCCCGCCCGCCCTGTGACCGCACAAGAGCCAAAGAAGGTCGGCATGATCAGCCTCGGTTGCGCGAAGAACCTCGTCGACGCAGAGATCATGCTGGGAGGGGCGCGGAAGGAGGGGTTCGAAATCACTTCCGATCCGGACGAGGCCGATGTGCTTGTCGTCAATACCTGCGGTTTCATCGACTCGGCAAAGCAGGAATCCGTCGATGCCATTCTCGATTCGCACCGCCTTCGCGGACTCCGCGCGCGGCCCGGACAAAAGCTGGTCGTCAGCGGGTGTATGTCCCAGAGGTTTTCCAAGGAACTTGTGGCAGAAATGCCTGAAGTCGACGCCTTCATCGGCCTCGACCAAGTTGCCGAAGCGGGAAAAATCTTCCGCCGTGTTCTCGAAGACGATGGCGGGGTGCTCAACCTCGTCACCCCGAAGTCGCGCTACATTCCCGACTTTGCCACTCCGCGTTTTCGCCTCACCCCATCGCACACCGCGTATCTGAAAATTGCCGAAGGCTGCAACCACCCGTGCAGCTTTTGTGTGATCCCCCAAATGCGTGGCCGCCACCGCAGCCGAACGATTGATTCCGTCGTGCGGGAGGCCCGCCAGTTGATCGCCGAGGGGGTGAAGGAGATCAATTTAATCAGCCAAGACACGACCTACTTCGGGATGGATCTCTGGGAGCAAAAAGCCGGGCCGCGACAGCCTGTCGACCCCTCGCGTGGCACGACATTGATCCACCTCCTCGACGAACTCGCGGAGATCGGCGGCGAGTTTTGGATTCGACTTCTCTACACACACCCCGCGCATTGGAGTGACGGATTGATCGAGGCCGTTGAGCGAAATCCGAAGGTCGCGCGCTATGTCGATATGCCCCTTCAGCACATCCATGCGGACATGCTGGCTGCGATGCGCAGGGAGACCTCCCGCGAGCACATTGAGGGCCTCATCAGCAGGCTGCGGCAGGGAATTCCCGGTCTGGCCATTCGGACGACATTTATTGTCGGTTTCCCCGGCGAGACCGAGGAACATTTTGAGTCACTCATGGATTTCATCGAGGAGACCCGGTTCGAGCGGCTCGGCGTGTTTTGCTACTCCCAAGAGGAGGGCTCCCGCGCCGCCAAAATGGAAAACCAGATTCCGAAGCGCACAAAAATTCGCCGCTTTCGCCAAGCCATGGAACTCCAGCAAAAAATTGCCGCTCAAACCGCCGAAGGATTTCTTGGCAAGACCATCCGCGTTCTCGTCGAGCAACCGAACCTCGGACGCACCGCAGCGGACGCCCCAGAAGTCGATTGCCGCGTCGTCTTGACCAAGCCCTGCGACGTCGGAACCTTCATCGACGCCACGGTCGTCGGCTCTCAGGTTTATGATCTCGTTGCCGAGCCCGTGTAGGGCCTATCACTTCGTGCAGCCCTGGCAGTCTTTGATCTGTTGGAAGAAATCGTTGCCCTTGTCGTCCACGAGGATGAAAGCGGGAAAATCTACGACATCGATTTTCCAGATCGCCTCCATGCCGAGCTCGGGATATTCGAGGACCTCGACGCTGCGGATGTTGTCCTTGGCAAGAATCGCCGCCGGGCCGCCAATCGATCCCAGGTAGAATCCGCCGTGTTTGTTACACGAATCGGTGACGGGCTTGCTCCGGTTGCCTTTGGCAATCATGACCATGGAAGCTCCGTGAGATTGGAAGAGATCGACGTAACTGTCCATGCGTCCAGCGGTCGTCGGGCCAAACGATCCCGAGGGAAGCCCAGCCGGTGTCTTGGCAGGCCCTGCGTAATAGACCGGGTGATTCTTAAAATAATCCGGCAGCCCCGCTCCGCTGTCCAAACGTTCTTTGAGCTTCGCATGAGCGATATCGCGGGCGACAATGATCGTTCCAGTGAGCTCCAATTGGGTGGTGACCGGGTGACGAGAGAGCTCCGCGAGGATCTCCGGCATCGGACGGTTGAGATCGATTTTCACGCGGTGGGTCGCCGAAGCAAGGCGCAGCTTTTCCGGGATGAACCGTCCGGGATTGGTTTCCAGCGCCTCGAGCCACAAGCCATCTTTGTCGATGCGTGCGCGGATGTTCCGATCGGCTGAGCACGAGACGCCCATTCCAACCGGGCAAGATGCCCCGTGGCGCGGGAGTCGAACGATCCGCACATCGAGGGCGAAATATTTTCCACCGAATTGAGCACCGATTCCGCAGGTGTGAGCGGCGCGAAGGATCTTATTCTCGAGATCGATATCGCGAAATGCGCGCCCGAGTTCATTTCCGCTCGTCGGGAGCGAATCGAGGTATTTGGTGCTGGCGAGCTTGACGGTCTTCAGGCAGGCCTCTGCGGAGGTTCCGCCGATGACAAAAACCAGATGGTAGGGCGGGCAGGCCGCAGTCCCCAAGTTTTGCATTTTCTCGATGAGAAATTTTTCCAGGCTGGCCGGGTTGAGCAATGCCTTCGTCTCCTGAAAAAGATAGGTTTTGTTCGCCGACCCGCCACCCTTCGCGACAAACAGAAAATCATACGACATGCCGCCCGTGGCATAAATGTCGACCTGAGCCGGGAGATTCGTGCCGGTATTCACCTCATCATACATCGTGAGCGGCGCGGTCTGAGAATACCGGAGGTTCTCGCGCGAGTAGGTGTTATAGATGCCGCGCGAGATCGCCTCCTCGTCATCGCCCCCGGTCCAAACCTGCTGGCCTTTCTTCGCGACGACGGTCGCGGTCCCGGTATCTTGGCAAAACGGAAGGACGCCATGCGCGGAAACCTCGGCATTCCGCAGAAGCGTGAGCGCCACCGTGCGATCGTTATCGCTTGCTTCCGGGTCGTCCAAGATCGCTGCAACCTGCGCTAAATGGGCTGGACGCAGGAGAAACGAGACATCCCGCATGGCAATGTCCGCCAAGTAGGTCAGCGCCTCCGGATCGACTTTCAGGATGGGCGCATTCTCGAACTCCGTCACTTGCACAAACTCGGTCGTCAAAGGCCGATACGTCGTGGTGTCCGGTCCGAGCGGGAGTGGCTTCTGAAAAGAAAATGGAGGTTGGGGTTTGGACATAAATTGGTGAGGTATTAGTTTTTGTGATAGTTGCAGGGAACTTCAACAAAATCAACCACGGCTTTTCTCGTTTACGCTCGCCGAAGGGAGAGAGTCGCCTTGAATCCGGGGACGTGCGAGAGCACATTTCTCGAGGGCCAGGCGGAGACGTTCCATGTGGACCGGCTTGCTTAGATAATCGTTCATTCCAGCGATCCGACAACGCAGAGGGTCCTCCGGCATCGCATCGGCGGTCAGGGCGGTGATCCAGATCGAGTTGCCGGCATTGCGAAGGGCGGTTGTCGCTTCGTAGCCGTCCATCTCAGGCATCTGGACATCCATCAGGATCATATCAAAAGCAGACGCTTGAACAGCCTCGAGGCAGGCGCGGCCATTCTCGACCATTTCCGGGGCGTAGCCGAGTCGCTTGAGCGTGTGGCTGATGACCTTGCGATTCGTCGAATTGTCCTCGGCGATGAGAATTCGGAGCGGGTATTTCGCGGCGAACGTCTGATCGGCCATCGAGGGATCCACCACCCGCCCGGGCGCAGGCCGATCATGGATCAGGTCTCGCATGGCCACGGCGAGGACCTCGAAACGAATCGGCTTGGGCAAGCGAATATCGAAACCCAAGGCGTTGACCGCGCTCGGACCCGTGACCGAGGGCAATGTCAGCGCCAGAAATTTTGTCTTACTAATCCCGCCTCCAGCGCGCACGGACTGGATCAACGTCGCCATTTCCTCGTTTGCCAGCGCGCAATCGACGATGACGTAGTCTGGAGGATTTGCCGCCGGCCATTCCCGAGCGAGAGCCTCGGGACTTCGCGCCTGCTGAACCGTCAGCCCTATGTGGCCGAAATCGTTGGCGAGGGAGTCTGCAATAGATCGGTTCGGCACGAGCAGGGTGACCGACCGACCACGGAGCGCAGCAAAATCGATTTCAGGATCTGGTCGTCGCGTTTCGGCGAATGGAATCAAAACGACAAACTCGGACCCCGCTCCCGGGCTGCTATGGACGGTGATGGCTCCTCCCATCAATGTCGCCAAGCGTCCACAGATCGCCAACCCGAGACCGGTCCCGCCGAACCTTCGCGTTGTCGACGAGTCCGCTTGGCTGAACGGCTGGAAAATCCTCTGCTGCTGGTCGTCCGAGATCCCGATGCCCGTGTCGCGGACCGAGAGCATGACGGCGGATCCTGCGGGCAGCCACGGCCTCCGGTCGAAAGTGACCACCACCTCGCCCTCGGTGGTGAACTTGATGGCATTGCCGACGAGGTTCACGAGGATCTGCCGGAGGCGGGCCTCATCCCCGATGACCCAGTCGAGATCTGGTTGGATGAATCGCGCAACCAGCTCGAGATTCTTATCTGCGGCCATCGGGGCATAGAGGTTCAACGCCTCACCGCAGCAATCGCGGAGCGAGAACGAACGCGCCTCGAGCGAGAGCTTGTCGGAATCCATTTTGGAAAAATCCAAGATGTCGCTGATGAGATCGAGGAGCGACGTGCCGCACTTCCGAATCGTCTCAAGATACTCGCGCTGCTGGGAGTCGAGCGTGGTCTCGAGCAGAAGATTTGTGCAACCGACGACTCCATTCATCGGCGTGCGGATCTCGTGGCTCATCACAGCAAAAAAATCGCTCTTGGCACGGCCAGCCGCTTCGGCAGCATCCCTCGCGGCGATGAGATCAGACTCAAACTTTTTCCGCTGTGAGATATCGAGCCAGACCCCGTCAGCAGCGACGAGGCGACCGCTGTCGTCTCGTTGGAGCACGGCGCGATCGAGGATCCATACCTCGTGGCCCATTTGGTGAAGGCAACGAAATTCCCGGATGAGCAGTCCCTCGCCATCGGTCTCTTCCAAGTCCCAAGAATCCACCAGCGTCAGGTCTTTAGGGTGCATCAAATCTCGCATGAGGGCGGGCGATCCCGGCATTTGGGCGGCGGTGCGGCCAAGGATCTTCTGACAATCTCCCCGCCACTCGAACACACCGCCCGCCACATCGTAATGATAAACGATCTGCCCGAGGGCCGAGACAACTCGACGGTTCTGATCGATCAGGGCGGCGTTCTTCGCGCGTGTGAAATCGTTTTCCCCCTGCTGGATCAGCATCCGCTTGCGGAACCCGTAAACGAGGAATCCAACCAGCAACGAAGCCGCTCCGACAAAAGCCGATGCCAAGAGAGCAGCGGCCTCAACCTGCTGCAGGCGGATGAGATAGTCTTCTATATTCAAATCAACTCCGACAAGAGCGACTGTCTGGCCCGAAGAATTTTTCACTGGAGACACGGCCGTGAGAAACATGCCGAATTCATCGCGGAACGGCTTCCTACTCACGTAGTCGGCACCCGTGAAGAAGGCAGCTATCTCCGCCGCATCCTCTTCCGGAGATTGGCTCTCGTAGGGATCGAGCACCGAGGAAGCCTCCATCTCGCGCGGGAAGCCCAACCGCTCACTGGCCTGGGCAGTATCGAGAACAAAATGCAGTTTCCCATCCTTCACGATGAGCGTGTAGAGATACGCGATCTCTGGCACTCCTTGGTGGAAGCGCACCAGCGGCTCCAAGGCCCGAAGATACTCCGGCGTTCCTGTCCGGCCCTCCCTCACCACGGATTCATGGGCATCGCCGTCGAGCAGCCCGGCGGCCGATCTCGCCGTCCGGCTCAGGTCGCCCCGAACCAATGCGCTCTGGACATCCCGGGCGTGGAACGTCAGATAGGCAATCCCGCTGATCGAAACCAGAAAGACGAGCAATGCCACAAGCACCGCCTCGTGGAGAGGGCGGGCTTTCCCAGTCGTCATGGGGGATGGAGATATCACTGTCGAGTGCCGAATCTCCGAAGTTATTTCAGCAAAGCTGTCGGAACAAGGATGGAACGCTGAAAAACTATTTCCGATTCACCCGGGCATGGGGATTGCTCGCCAGCGTGGGATTCGATACAAGATTCCCGCCCAGAAAATTTCCCATGATTTCCATCACCATTGAGAATCTCGTCAAGAAGTTCGGAGATGCCGTCGCGCTGAATGGCGTGAGTTTTCGCATCGAGCCCGGCGAGCTGTTCTTTCTTCTTGGCCCGAGCGGTTGCGGGAAGACGACGCTCCTCCGCAATATTGCGGGCTTTTACATCCCCGACGCGGGGCGGGTCCTTTTTGGTGACGAGGATGTGACAAAGCTTCCGCCGCACAAGCGCAATACTGGGATGATGTTCCAGAGCTACGCGCTCTGGCCTCACATGACAGTCGCGAAGAACGTGGCGTTCGGACTCGAAGAGCGGAAAGTGCCGACAGCCGAGCTCAAGCAACGCGTGGCCGCCGCTTTGGATTCCGTCCAAATGTCCTCCTACGCAAACCGAAAGATCGCCCAGCTTTCCGGCGGCCAGCAACAGCGCGTGGCCCTTGCACGTGCTCTGGTGATTCGCCCGAGATGCCTGCTCTTGGATGAGCCGCTCTCGAATCTCGACGCGAAATTGCGCCTCGAAATGCGCACTGAGATTCGCCGGGTGTGCAAGGAATTCGGCCTCACGGCCATCTACGTCACTCACGATCAAAAAGAGGCGCTCTCGATATCCGACCGCATGGCCATCCTTGAGAGCGGCCACATCGCGCAGATCGGGGCACCCGAGGAGGTTTATCGTCGCCCGAAATCAAAAGTCGTCGCCGACTTCATTGGCGAGACCAACTTTATCAACGGAAAGATCAAGTCGGTCGGTGAAGCCAAGGCGTTTGTTGAGACCGAGCTTGGAATTTTTGAAGGCCTTGTCGGCGATCCGAAATGGGCGCCAAAAGTCGGTGACGAGGCGACGCTCTCGATCCGCCCGGAGAGTTGGACGTTCCGCGAATCCGCTGTGCCGGTCAATTGCGTCTCCGGCCGAATCGGAGAGGCGATCTACTTGGGCGAGGTCGCGCAATACCGTTTCACCGCCGGGTCGCAGGCACTCAAGATTTTTGAATTAAACCCGCACCTCTCCTCCCGCACCGGCGACCGGAGCCTCTATGCGACGGCAAAATCCGAGGACGTGATCGTGCTGAAACCCTAGGAACTGACGATGCGGATCTTCCTTGTCCTCTTCGCCATGGCCCTCGTGGTCGGCCTTCCGTTTGCGCTGAAGCCCAAGGAAAACATGCTGTCTGCCGCAGACGACACGTTGGTCGTCGTGTCGCCGCACAACGAGGCCATCCGCTATGAGTTCACCCGGGCCTTTTCCGCCCATTACAAGGCGAAGACCGGTCGGTCGGTGAAGATCGACTGGCGGCTGCCGGGCGGGACGAGCGAAATCGCGCGCTACTTGAAGGGCGAATACTTTGCCGTATTCGAGCGGGAGTGGACCCAAGCCGGGAGAAAGTGGACGGCCGACGTGGCGGGGGCATTTGATAACCCGAAGGTCTCGCCGGGTGCCTCGCCATCGTTCGACTCCCCGGCCCAAGCCGCTCGCCGGGCATTTCTCGACTCTCAGAAAGGAATAGGGATCGACCTGTTCTTTGGCGGCGGCGCATTTGATTTTGAGCAACAAGCGGCCGCCGGGAGGCTGGTGCCCAGCAGGATCCTCTCCACCCACCCGGATTGGTTCACCGACACGTCGATCCCTCAGACCGTTTCGGGCGAACCATTTTTTGATGCCGAGGGACGCTGGATCGGGGCCTGCCTCTCGTCGTTTGGAATTTGCTTCAACACCGATTCCCTGCGCCGGCTCGGAGTAAAGGAGATTCCCGCCTCGTGGCAGGACCTCACGCGTCCGGATATTTTCAAGCAAGTTGCCCTGGCCGATCCAACAAAGAGCGGGTCGGCGGCGAAGGCGTTCGAAATGGTCATCCAGCAACAGATGCAGGATCTGGTCAGGGAGTCGGGTTCGGCAGATCCTGCCATCCTGTCGATCGGATGGTCGCGCGGACTGGGGATCATCCAAGCCGCCTCTGCGAATGCCCGGTATTTCACCGATGCTGCCGGAAAAGTTCCCATGGACGTCTCTCTCGGCGATGCCGCCATCGGGATGTGCATTGATTTTTATGGGCGATTCCAGAGCGAGGCCGTCCAGGTCGGGGATGCCTCATCGCGGCTGCAATACTTCACTCCCGCCGGGGGATCGTCCGTCGGGGTCGACCCGATCGGGCTTCTTCGTGGCGCGCCAAATCGGGAAGTCGCCGAGGCATTTATCGCATTTGTTTTGTCCATCGAGGGCCAGAAGCTCTGGAACTTCCGAGTCGGCACGCCAGGTGGCCCCGTGCGCTATGCCCTGCGGCGGCTGCCCGTCCGCAAGGAACTCTATGGCCCGGAATTTCTCGCCTACAGATCCGATCCTGATGTTCAGCCGTTCGAGGAAGCCAAGCTCTTCACCTATCATCCGGCGTGGACCGGTCCACTCTTCAAGACAATGAGCTTCATCATCCGGGTCATGTGCCTCGATTCCCACGACGAACAAGTGACTGCCTGGAAAGCGTTGATCGATGCGGGCTTCCCCCGCGAGGCCTATGACGTATTTTCCAACGTGAGCGCAGTGGGCTACGAGAAGGCCCTCAAAGAAATTCGTCCCGCCCTCGCCTCACAAAATCGGATCGACGAAGTCCGCCTCGCCAAAGAACTCGGCGAACATTTTCGAAACCAATACCGCGAGGCTGCGCGCCTCGCCGAGGAGGGAAGATGAGGATCCTCCCGCGAAGCCGCAAAGCCGCGAAGGGTTGGGATGGAAACTCCATTGCCACAGAGGTGGTGGATTCCGCACTCAGCCTTCACAGGGATTTGGGACCCGGACTGCTGGAGTCTGTTTACGAGGTTCTCCTCGCGGATGATCTGGAGCGTCGAGGATTGCAGGTGCAACGCCAAGTGGTTGTTCCCATCGCATTTCGAGCACGGACATTTCTCGAGGGATTTCGTGCGGATCTCATCGTTGAGCGAATGGCGTGCCTCGAGCTCAAAAGTGTCGAGGCCTTCTCCAAATCGGATCCCAAGCAACTCCGAACTTACCTCCGGCTGCTCCAAATGAAACTCGGCCTTCTCATCAATTTCAATGCTCCGCTTCTGAAGGACGGCATCGTCCGCATCGTCAATGGTCTGGAGGACGATCCCTATCGCAACCCCCTTCGCGCCTTCGCGCCTTCGCGGGAGGATTAATCTATGTCATCGACCCTCGCTCGCATCGTCTTTTTCTTCACCGCAGTTTTTTTCGCGCTCTTCTTCGTGTGGCCAATCTTCGAGACGATCCGCGGGGCATTTGTGACTTCCGACGGACGGCTGACGGTGGATTACTTTGTCGAGGTTTTCCGGAATCCGATCTACCTTGAGGGCCTCTGGAACTCGCTTCTGATGGCGGTCTGGAGCACGGCGCTCACGGCGCTCATCGCCGTGCCGCTCGCCGTGATCAGCGATCGTTACCTTTTCCCCGGAAAGGCCTTTCTGGGCGCTCTGATCCTTATTCCGATGATCCTCCCGCCATTTGTTGGAGCGATCGGCGTCAAACAAATCCTTGGACAGGAAGGTGCGCTGAATGCCTTTCTGGAGAGCCTCGGGCTGATGGATCCCGCGCATCCCATGGACTGGCTTGGCGAGAGCCGATTTTTTGGCGTCATCGTAATGAACGCCCTCCACCTCTATCCCATCCTCTACCTCAACGTCCTTGCCGCGCTGGCGAACGTCGACCCCGCGATGGAGGAGGCGGCGCAGAACCTTGGTTGCACCGGACTGCGGCGGTTCCGCAAGATCACTCTTCCGCTCATCATGCCGGGGCTCTTCGCAGGAGGAACAATTATTTTCATCTGGTCGTTCACCGAGCTCGGCGTTCCTTTGATGTTTGAATTCACGAGGGTCACATCGGTGCAGATTTTTTACGGCATTAAAGACATCGGCGGAAATCCCTTTCCTTTCGCTCTCGTCGCCGTCCTGCTGGTTTCAACCATTCTGATTTACGCGGTCGGCAAGCTCCTCTTTGGGCGCGATAACCATGCGATGATGGCCAAGGCAACGAGCCAGGGCGGGCCTCAACCGACCGGGTGGATCGGAGGGATCGCCTGCACGTCGGCATTTGTATTTGTCACCTTTCTGGCCGTTCTTCCGCACCTCGGCGTCGTCCTCGTAGCCTTCTCGACAGATTGGTATGGAAGCATCTTGCCATCGGGCTGGACGCTCTCGCATTTCGAGGCCGCCCTCGGCCACAACCTGACCCTGCCGTCGATCCAGAACAGCCTGAAGTATGCCGGATTGGCGACGATTGTGGACCTCATCCTCGGCGTGGCCATCGCCTATGTTGTGGTCCGCACTCGCTTGGCTGGCCGCCAGATTTTGGATGCCATGGCCATGCTTCCCCTTGCCGTGCCCGGACTCGTTCTCGCCTTCGGATATCTGGCCATGACGCAAGAAGGCAAAGTCTTCGAGTTTCTCAATCCCTCGGTTGACCCATTGATTATTCTCGTGATCGCCTACTCCGTTCGGCGCCTACCCTACGTCGTTCGCTCCGCCGCAGCGGGGTTCCAGCAAACGAGCGTCACGCTCGAGGAAGCCGCACAAAACCTCGGCTGCCCGCCTCTGCGGACTCTCCGGAAAATCACCATCCCACTCATTGCGGCCAACTTGATGGCCGGCGGTCTTCTGGCATTTTCCTTCGCGATGCTTGAGGTGAGCGATTCGCTGATCCTTGCCCAGAAGCAGCAGGACTTCCCGATCACCAAAGCGATCTATGAGCTCTACCAATTGCTCGGGGAGGGCCGGTTCGTCGCCAGTGCGCTGGGCGTCTGGGCCATGGCCTTTCTCGCCGTGACCATCACGGGAGCCAGCTTCATTCTCGGGAAAAAACTGGGCGCTATCTTCCGGGTTTAATCTCCCGCCTAAAGCCCGTGCGAATCCTCAAACTCCCGTGAGGAAGAAGGGTCGAACTCGAACTTGGATCCGTCGGAATAGCAGGCCACGACATGACCATGCTCGTTGTGTTGGAAATGATCGACCAGTGCGAGATTGAGAATCGTTGTTGGCCCGGCTCGCACAAAAACCCTCGGGTCCAAATGCAGGGCAAATTCTTCGAGACTCTGAACAAGTGCCCCATTCTGCCCGCGGAAGAATAGCCGGGCATTTCTTTCCTCCTCTTCGATCTGAGTGATTTCCGCCACCCGGACGAGCCACGTATTCCCCCCTTCCCTTGCGAAGACTCTCGCCTCCGGGTCGAACGTTCCCACCTGCTCGACGAACGTGGGTTGAACCGCCCCGCTGAACTTCGACTCAATCCGCTGAACCGCTTTCCTCAGCCGCTGCTGGTCCACGGGCTTGAGTAGGCACTCGACCACGCCAAGTCCGAACGCGTCCAGAGCCAGGAGAGCATGAGCGGTCACCAAGACAACCGGGGGAAGCGGGGGACGAAGGCGCTCAAGTAATTGAATGCCACTCATTCCCGGGAGTTCGATATCGAGGAAAATGGCGTCAAACGCATCTCGGCCGAGAACTTCCAGCGCCTCCGTGGCTGTTCGCACTCCCGTAATCTCCATGTCGGGCGCGATTTCGATGAGCGAGTCCCGCAAGTCCTCCAGGGCAAAAGCTTCATCTTCGACGATCAGGATTTTTTTCATTGAGGCTCCTTAGCTTTTTGATAGTGGCGGATTTTCCGTCAACTGTCGAGACGGCGTTCATCCCATGGCAAAGTCGCTCGGGCTTCGACACGGGGCCCATCGATCTCCCGCATCTCCAAACTTCCCTTCCCCTCGCTCACGAGGGCGATGCGCCGACGGCAGTTGGCAAGCCCGAAGCCGCCTGTCCCTGAGGCCAGACTCCCGTCGTTGATCACGCTGATCGCGAGCGCGTTAGCCTCAAGATCGTGCGTAATCGAGATGACGATCTGCCCGCCCGCGTCAAACCTGGAGATTCCATGCTTCACCGCATTCTCAACCATGGTCAGCACAAGCATCCCCGGCAACCGCTGCGAGGCGACACCGGGCTCGCAATGGATTTCAAATCGCAAGCGCTCGCCAAAACGAATCGTTTCGACCTCAAGGTAATCGCGCACCATCTGCAGCTCCCGAGCAACGATCTGAAGTTTGCCGTCGCGATTGATCAGTAACTCGCGGAGGAGGTTGCCGAGCGAGGTGATCATCGTCCGCGCACGATCATCCTGCCGACCGATCAACGCACGCACACTGTTGAGGGCATTGAAGAGAAAATGAGGATTGAGCTGACTCCGGAGCGTCCTGAGTTCGGCATCGATCTCAATCGCACTGATGCGACTCTGGAGAGCGTCGCGCTCTTCGGTGATATCGCGGGTAACCCCTGCAACCATGGCCAGCTCGTCGTCCGCCGTGCGACGGATTGGCTGGGCATGAGACTCGACCCAAATCCATCGACCGTTGGCATCGCGGAGCCGGTAGGTATGATCCCACCGACTGTCGGGCAACTCGGCCAAGGCCCCGAAGGTTTTGTCGAATCCCTCGAGGTCGGCCGGATGAACCAACGAACGAAAGGCGGAGTCCGATATCATCTGGTCGGGCGGCAGCCCAAACTTCTTCCTCCATGACGGCGCATGACAACACCACCCGGCGGCACTCCAATCCCACACACAGAGGTCAGCCGACTCGAGAGCAAGGCTGAACTTGACGTTCAGTGCCGCAAGTTCATCCCGGAAGGCCGCGAGCAGCAAACACCCGAGGCTGGAAAAAAACGCGAGGCCGTTCAGCAAGAACTGGCGGTCATGCGAGTGCAGAATCAAAAACAAATCCTTCGACTGCCTCTCAAAGATCACCGCCAGTGCCGGAACGAGAAAAACAAACATCGCCTGGAAGAGCGTCGCCGTCCTCAAACCGAAAAGGAGAGAGACCAAAACAGCGAGAAGCAGAGCCGACCCCAACAGCAACATCGCCACCCCTGGCTCATCCCGACGACTGCCCAGAAGCAAGCCCACAATCGCCCACAGGAGGACCGAGCAGCCCAGAAGCGCATACCGACCAGACGTGCTCAGTGGCCGAAAATCCTGACGGCGGAGGGCAAAAAGAAAAAACGCTCCGAAGACCAACGTGCCGAATGCATGGGCTTGCCACTTTTCGAAAAATCCGGCCCCAAGTTGCGAGGTGGCCATCCGCCCGTCGAGCGCGAGAATCACGACACTTGTCGTCGCGGAAACAACCGGTCCAACCACACACCCGGCCACCACGAACTTCACAAAATCCTGCAATCCGGGGAGCGAGATGTCGATCTTTGCCCACTGGACGATCAGATGATAGCCGATAACAACCTCCAAAACGTTGCCCACCGGGCCGGCATAAACATTAAGCATCGGGTCGCCCGAAAGAAAATTGCTGACGAGCGTGCCGAGGTAGACGGCCGGGACGACGCGATCGAGTCCGTAAATCAGGGCCGCCGCAAGTGCCAAGCCAGCAGCCGGCCAGACTGGGCTCACAATCCCCGGCGCCGTTTTCTCGAACCAGGCGCCCGTCTGCGCAAGCATGAAGATCCCGGTCGTCAGGCAGGCAATCTGAAAAACAAATTGAGGGATCCCCACAGGCGGCGCGCCGCCGGACGGACGGGCACCTCGGGCAGATCGGGAGGACATAATTTACACCATACACAGTCCTCACCGGTCATCCAAGGAAGATCCGGCGAAAGAATGTCAAGGATAACCTTGACGGGAGGACTTCAGAAAACCACTCTTTCCGGTTTGGGAGCGGACAGTTCCAGACGGATGGTGTTTGGGAGATTGTCCGACCGAAACACAATACAATTTCTAATTATTTGAGCTGATGTTTGACAAACTGCTGGGATTTTTTTCTAACGATATCGGGATCGACCTTGGGACTGCAAATACCCTCGTCTATGTGAAGGACCACGGGATTGTCCTGCGAGAGCCTTCCGTGGTCGCGGTGCAACAGGGAACCAACCGCGTTCTGGCGGTGGGAGATGAGGCCAAGCGAATGCTCGGGCGCACCCCGGGCAACATCGTCGCGATCCGCCCCCTGAAGGACGGAGTCATCGCGGACTTTGAGATCACCGAAGCGATGCTGCGGCATTTCATCAGCAAGGTTCACAACCGGCGTCGAATGGTTCGTCCACGCGTGGTCATCGCCGTCCCGAGCGGGATTACCGAAGTCGAAAAGCGGGCCGTGAAGGACTCGGCAACCCATGCGGGAGCCCGCGAAGTTTATCTCATCGAAGAGCCAATGGCTGCGGCGATCGGCGTCGGTCTGCCGGTTCAAGACGCCGCCGGGAACATGATCATCGATATTGGCGGAGGCACGACCGAGGTCGCATTGATCTCGCTTTCCGGAATCGTCTTCAGCCGCAGCGTGCGGGTCGCGGGCGACGAGCTCGACGAGGCAATCGCGAACTACATGAAGCGGGCTTACAACCTGATGATCGGCGAGCGCACAGCCGAGGAGATCAAAATCAAAATCGGCTCGGCTTACAAATTGGAGAAGGAAGTCTCCATGGAGGTGAAGGGCCGGGACCTCGTCGCGGGGCTCCCGAAAACCATCTCCATTTCCTCGCAGGAAGTCCGCGAAGCACTGCTCGAACCTCTATCAACCATTGTGGATTCTGTCCGCATCACGCTCGAGCGCTGCCCGCCCGAGTTGTCTGCAGATTTGGTCGACCGCGGGCTCGTGCTCGCTGGCGGCGGGGCGCTCCTCCGTGGCCTCGACAAACTTTTGGCGGAAGAGACCGGGCTCCCGGTGCATGTGGCGGAAGATCCGCTCAGCGCGGTTGCCGAAGGAACCGGCCGGGCTCTTTCCGAACTGAAATTTCTGCGCGCAGTGTCTTCCGAGCGCCCGCACGCCTGAGAGCTGCCGGAACCGTGAGGGTGTAGATTTCCGTCGGCATGAAAAAGCTGAATATCGTTCTGATCTTGGCGGTGCTCGGAATCGCGATCTACCTATCCACGCTGACGCCGATGGAGATGCAGGGCTTGCAGGGCAGGTTCCTTTCGCTCCTGTCGCCATTTCTTCGCACGGGGACTGCCGTTCAGGAGCAACTGGGATCCGTCGGGGCTGGCCTCAAGTCGCTTGATGAGCTGGAGGCCGATAATCGCAAGCTCAACGAGCAGAACCGCGAACTGCGGACGACAAACAACCTCCTGCGCGAGACCGAGGCGGAGATCAACCGCCTGCGCTTGGCGCTCGAATATCGCGAACGTTCGATATTTCGCCTGCTGCCTGCGAGAATCATTGGACGCGATGCTTCAACGTGGTGGAATACCGTCAAGATCAACCGTGGGTTTGAGGATGGAGTCGAGACGGATCAGCCAGTGCTGACAGATGTCGGCCTCGTTGGAAAGACGACGACGGTCGCAAAAAATGAATCGATCGTCGTCCTGATCACCGATGAGACGTGCCGGGTCGCCGCCAAGGTTGAGGGCACTCGGGAACAGGGAATTCTCTCTGGAATTCGCATTCAGGATACCGCCAGTGTAGGCGAGTTGCAGTTGAACTTTTTGACGAAAAATGCCGTGCTCGAGGCCGGGCAGAAAGTTTACACAGCCGGCGTCAGCAACGGGGTCTTCCCTTCCGGGATTCTCATCGGCACGGTTCGAGAATTCCGCACGCGTCCGCTCGATGGCCAAGCCGTCGTGGACCCTGCGGTCGATATCGCCCTGACCGAAGATGTCTTCGTCGTAGTGGGGGCAAAATGAGGACGGCAATCGGACTCATTTCCTTTGCGGTCGGAGTCTTTTTAGCCTTCCTTTTGCAGTCCGCTTTCCCGGCGGTTCATATCATTCACGGGGCGCGCTTCGTCTTCGTCCCGCTCATTTTTTGTTACACCGCCATGGTGCTGCCATTTCCGGCCATGTTGGTCGCGGCGCTGTATGCGGGGTTGATGAGCGATCTGATGTATCTTCATGTCGTCGGTGGCCGAGTTGAAATCGCGCTGGGTTGGTCTATCGTCTTCTTTGTGATTTTCGGATGCATCGCGCAGGGGCTCCAAACGGGAGTGAAGCGGGGCCATTGGTGGCCGGTCATCCCGCTGAGCGCGCTCGCGACATCGGGATACCTTCTTCTGCAGTTTGGGATGATCAGCCTGCGGCGGGAGGGGTTTATCTTTGACGAGGCTGGCGCATGGCGAATCCTTGCCCCGGGGGTCTTGGCCGCACTTTTCGCACCCCTCCTCCACATGGGCGTCCAATGGGTGCTTCAGTTTTTTCCAAGGGAGCAAAACGGAGTGCTCAGCTATTAACCCATGAAGCGCTCTCGTTCCGCTCTTCGCATTCTCACTCTGGGCATCATCATGCTCGTGGCGGTCGCGGGAATTGTCTTCCGCCTCTGGTATGTTCAGATCGCTCGCGGGGCGGATTATGCGGCAAAAATGGGAAATCGCTCGCACGTGACTGTCCGGATTCCAGCCGTTCGCGGAGAGATTCTGGATCGAAATGGAGTGAAGCTCGTTGAAAACCGCGCGAGCTTCGAAGTCGATTTCTACCTCCCGGACATGGTTCGAGCCTATCGGGACTCCAAGGGCACGCTACCTCTGACGACCTACCGCGGCCGGGTGCACAACATGCCTCGGGATCTCAAGGAGGCTGATGTCGTGAAAATCGTTTCCGAGGAGGTCATCCCTCGCCTCGAGGAACTCGGCTTGGCGCAGGACTACAACTCGGGAGCTCTCCAAGTCCATTATCGAAACAACCGGGAAGTCCCCTACAGCTACCGGCAGGATCTGGATTTTGAGCAAATGGCTGTCTTTTCGGAAAAGAACCTTGGCCTGCCGGGAGTGAATGTGACGGTGAAGCCGGTCCGATGGTATGTCTATGGCTCGATGGCCGCCCATCTACTCGGATATGTCGGAATGCCGAACGACTTTGATAAATTGCCCGATATCCGGAATTTCAATTTCTACGAACCCGACATGGAGGGCAAAGCCCAGATCGAGCTCTACCTCAACGAGGCCCTCAAAGGCCATGCTGGCGTCCGCGTGATGCAGCGCAATGTCAAGGGCGTCATCGAGGGCGAAGTTAAGCGAACCGAGCCGATCCAAGGAAACAACGTCTTCCTCACGATTGATGCCCGCATCCAGTTCATCACCGAGCAGGCGTTGCGAGCCGTCGGTCGCGGGGCCGCCGTGGTGGTCAGTCCGAAAACCGGCGATATTCTGGCCATGGCGTCGGTGCCCTCCTACGACCCGAATGTCTTTATCCCCTCGATCGGCGCCAAGGAATGGACGGAGCTGACGAAAGACGAGACGAACCCACTCCTCAACCGCGCCATCAGCGCCTATGCGCCGGGCTCGACCTACAAGATCCCGATTGCTGTCGCCGGGCTCCGAGCGGGGATCGAAAACCGGACATTCAACTGCTCGGGCGGCATCCAGTATGGCGACAAGTTTATGCGGTGCTGGATCGCCGATAAAAATGGGGCCCACGGGACGATCGGGCTCTCGGATGCGATCAAGGTCTCGTGCAATGCGTTCTTCTATCAATTTGGAAATGCCGCTGGCATCGACCAGATCGTTGCGGTCGGGAACATGCTTGGTCTCGGTCAAAAATCCGGCCTTCCGCTCTCGGGCGAGGCTCCAGGCGTCCTTCCCGGCCCGGAATGGCTGGCGTTAACAAACCCACGCGCGCGCTGGACATCAGGGCTCACGGCAAACACCGCCATCGGCCAAGGCGACGTCTTGGCCTCGCCTCTTCAGATGGCCATGGTCGTCGCAGCGGTCGCCAATGGAGGGAACGTCTTCTACCCACGGCTCATCGACCGCGTGGTATCGCAAGAGGGAAAAGTGGAGGCCCAGGAACCCTCGCGCCTCCGGGCGAATTTGCTCACCGATGCAGGGCTCACAGATGAACAGCTTGAGAAGGTCAGGCGGGGCATGTGGAAAGTCGTCAACGAGGGCGGCGGAACGGCTGGCCGCGCACGGATCAAAGGCGTCGAAGTCGCAGGAAAAACCGGGACAGCACAATTCTGGAGGTCTGGCGTGAAAGACAACCACACGTGGTTTATTTCCTTTGCACCCTACGAGGATCCCCAGTATGCCGTAGTCGTCTTCGTTCAGGGCGCAAAGTCGGGCGGCGGGGTCTCCGCTCCGATTGCCGCCGAGATCCTCGAGAATATCTTCAAAATGAATAACGGCACGGAAGACCCCCCACTTCAGCTCGCTGCACTCGAGCCAGCCAAGGGGAACTTCCGGTTTGTCGAGAGTGTTGACTTCGGTCGCGACATTCCGGCCGCGACCACGGTGGGGGATGACGGCGAGACGGCCGCCGCACCGGAAGACGGTGCCGCAACGACCCAGGAGAATACTCCGGCCGCAGCGCCGAATGTCCGGCAGGAGGCCGATGAGCGCGGACGCGTGCGCAACCAAGACCGCAAGCCAAATGCCCTCCAAAAGTTTTTTAATTTCCTCGGCGGTAAAAAAGAGAAGCCTGAAGGCGACGAACGCCCGAAGAAAGCTCCTCCCCAAAATCGCCGATGAAGACACTCCACCAGCGCCCTTATCACGGCGCACAACCCACCCTATTTCATGATCGAAACCGTCAAACGCATTTTGGGCATTCGTAAAAAATCCACCGGCATCAAACTCATCGTCAGTTGCGAGAAACTCGAAAAGCGAGTCGCGCTGCTCGAAAACAACCAGCTCGAAGAATACACGATCGAGCGCGAGACCGATCGCAACATCGTCGGCGGAATCTACAAGGGCAAGGTCCGCAACATCGAGTCGGGCATCAAGGCGATGTTCATCGATATCGGATTCGAAAAAAATGCCTTCCTTCAATTCTGGGACGCCATCCCCGCCGCGCTGGACAGCGGGATCGAGACGATCAATCGGGGCGAGAGCAAAAAGAAAAAAGGCCCACGGGTCACCCACAAGGACGTCCCAAATATCTACCCGGTCGGATCGGACATTCTCGTTCAGGTCAAGAAAGGCCCGATCAGCAACAAGGGGCCGCGGATCACGACCGACATCAGCATGGCAGGCCGCTATCTCGTGCTCATGCCGTTCAATGACCAGTTCGGCATTTCCCGCAAGATTGAGGATCCAAAAGAGCGTGAACGCCTCCGCAAGATTCTTAGCGATCTCGAGGTTCCTGAGGGAATGGGAGTGATCATGCGCACGGTTGGCGCGGGCCAGCGGGCGCGCTATTTCGTTCGCGACCTTGGCTTGCTCCTAGAGCAATGGTCATCAATCCAGGCCGGACTCGTGGAAAAAAATGCGCCGGCCTGCCTGTTCGAGGAACCGGATCTGATTGATCGGACGGTGCGGGATTTTCTCACCGATGAGATCGATGCCGTGATCGTTGATGACGCCAAGGCCTGCGAGCGGATGCAGCAATTGGTCGGACAGGTTTCCAAGCGGGCGAAAAAGTCGATCCAGCACTACACCGGCGCGCAGCCGATCTTCGACTGCTTCGGCGTTCAGGCCCAGATCGATGCCGCTTTCCACCGCCAAGTCTGGCTCCCATGCGGTGGCTACATCGTCATCGACGAGACCGAGGCGATGATTGCTGTGGACGTGAACACCGGACGCAACAAGGGGATGAAGGACATGGAAAAAACCCTCCTTCAAACCAACCTTGAAGCCGCGGATGAAATCACCCGCCAGCTCCGCCTCCGCAACATTGGCGGACTCATCGTGGCGGACTTTATCGACATGAAAAGCCGCCGGGATCAGCAGGCGGTCTTTCAGCGCGTTAAGGACCGCCTCAAGCGTGACAAGGCCCGCACACACGTCCTCCCGATCTCGCAGCTGGGCCTCATGGAAATGACCCGGCAGCGGGCGAACGAGAGCCTCGCCAGCGCGATCTTCATGCCATGCCCACACTGCAACGGCAAGGGCATGATCAAGAGCCCGATGACGATGAGCGTCGAGCTTCAGCGCTCGTTACACTCGGTCATGCGCAAGTATCAGGACACGATTCACGAGGTCAAAGTCACCGTCCACCCCGAGCTCCTTAACCGCCTTCGCTCCGAAGATGAGGACCACTTGGTTGAGATCGAACGCCGCTACGCAGGCCGCCTTTCGTTCCGGGCTGACCCGACTTTCCACCAGGAAAAATTCATTATCACCAACGCCCTCACCGGTGACGAACTGAAGCCCTGAGTTTTTCGACGGACGCTCGGGAGAGGCAACCCGATCCCGAGCGTCGCCCGATCAACGGGGGAACAATGCCGCGGCGGCATCCGGAGACGGAAGTCCCCACTTTTTCCACGAGGCCAGATATTCCTCCCGCGGAAGCAAGACATAGCGGGGCCGGGCAGAGGCTCGCAGCCATCTCGTCAGACCAACAATCCGACTCTCCGGCATAACCGTGCAGCCGGCGGAACGGGTCTCCGAGCCACGCTGGATATGGAAAAAGATGGCGCTTCCCGCACCAGGAATCGGCGGGTCGGAATTATGCCGGATCTCGATAAGCCATCGGTGAGGCGGGTCATTGAGGCGCATTTTTTGCTTCTCGAACCATGGCGGGGGATTCGAAAGATCGACTCTCACGTGGCGGTTGTAATCCGGTAAGCTGGGGTCATCGATCCATGCGTCGGCAGCGGAGATCGTGTGGATCGGGTAATCTGCCCCGTCTGGCAGACGGGTGTCGTAGGTGTAAATCTTGCCGACCTGGAACAGTCCGGCGGGCGCGCGTTTGTCACGTTCTTGCTTGATCGGAATCCCCGGCGAGGGCGGAGAGGCAGGATGCTCGCCCAACCCCCATGCAAGACCGTTGCGGCCGTAGAGGACACGCCATGCCGGCGAGACGGCTTTCCAGTGACCGCCAGATTTTTCGAAGAGCTGCATCAAGCCGCTCGTGGAGTTCCAATTTTCGGCGACCGAAACGATCATTTGCTGAGGGTCGGAGGCCCGTGCGCTCAGCATGGCACCGGCTAGAGTGAGGGCCGCGAGGATTGTCTTCATTTCGTGAGGATGTCTGCGAGGGCCGACGTGAGGATTTGCGGGCCATGGCCTTGAAGTCTCGCATCGACCTCCTCGAGCCGTCGGATCAAGTCGATGACATCCCGGCGGTCGTAGGGACCACCGGCCGCATCACAAAAATCCGTCCGGCATCCAAACGGCCGACCCTCGTAGATCCAGCATCGCGAAGTGCCTGGGTCGAGCATCGGGCAGCTCCCGTCGGACCGCAGAGGCGCAGATTTCCGCCCGCTGGCGCGAAGCGCTTTCACGGCAACCAAAGCCTCGCCACGGGTCAGGTGGGGGATCTTCCCGGTCAGCCGAAACTGGCAGCACTCGGTGCGGAACGTGCAGGATCGAGAGATCGCCCGCTCGGCCAATTCGCGGTAGATCCCGCGGACCTCTCTCTCGGCAGATTGTTCGTTCACGGTGTCCGGATTCTTGGCAGGCATGACTCCCGGAGCATGGTCCGAGCGAGGCCTGTTCGCAACGATTTCCAGCTTTGTCCTTCCCTCCCGCGCGGGGATCGGGTTGGATGGAAGGCCCGATCAACATGTCAACGGATTCCCAACTCACTCCACGCTACAAACGGGTTGTCCTCAAACTCAGCGGCGAGGCACTCCGCGAGCCCGGCAGCCGCGACAATATCTCCCCGCAAATCGTTACGTCGATTGCCGCCGAAATTGCCGAAGTGAAAAAGATGGGCGTCGAGCTCGCGATCGTCATCGGTGGCGGGAATATCTGGCGCGGGCTTGCCGCCAGCCATCGCGGAATGAACCGCACGACCGCCGATTACATGGGAATGCTCGCGACGGTCATCAATGGCCTCGCCTTACTCAGCGCGATCGAGGATCTCGGTGTCCCCGTTCGAGTCCAGACTGCGATCGAAATGCAGAATGTCGCCGAGCCATTCATCCTGCGAAAAGCCACCCGGCACCTCGAGCTCGGGCGCGTTGTGATATTTGTCGCCGGAACCGGAAATCCGTTTTTCTCCACCGATACGACCGCCGCACTCCGAGCGAATGAGATCGGAGCACAGGTCATCCTCAAGGCCACGAAAGTCGACGGGGTCTATGATAGCGACCCGATGAAAAACCCGGACGCCAAGCGCTTCACGCACGTGAGCTACGGCGAGGCCCTCGCGAGACGCCTGCAGGTGATGGACTCCACAGCATTCAGTCTTTGCATGGACAACCACATGCCGGTAATCGTTTTTGATATGAACCAACCCGACAACATCCGCCGCGCCATCGCGGGAGAGCAAGTTGGCACACTGGTCTCCGACCGCCACGAAAGCGTATGAGCGTGGAAGAAATTCAATTTGAAGCCGAGGCAGACATGGAGAAGTCGGTCGAGTTCATGATCCATGAATTCGCGGCCATCCGAACCGGAAAAGCCTCTCCCGCCCTCGTCGAAAATCTCGATGTGGAAGCCTATGGCTCGAACATGAAGCTGAAGCAACTGGCGCTCATATCCGCGCCAGAACCGCGACTGCTCGTCATTCAGCCCTTTGATGGCGCGACGACCCGCGATATCGAGCGGGCGATCAATGAATCCCGACTCGGAATCAACCCGATCGTCGACGGGAAGTTGATCCGAATCCCAATTCCCGAACTGTCCGAGGAACGCCGAAAGGATCTCGCGAAAACCGTCAAGCAAATCGCGGAGGAATGCCGGGTCCGTGTCCGCGGCTGCCGGCGAACAGGGATGGAAGACGTCAAGAAACTCCAGAAAGAGGGATCGATCACGGAGGATTCCTGCCGAGATGCCGAAGCGGCCATCCAAAAGCTGACGGATCGTTTCGTGGCCGAGATTGAAAAACACGTTGTTAGCAAAGAAGCAGAATTGATGAAGATATGAGAATCCCAGCCCTCTGCGTTTGTATTTTTGCGTCGGCATTGCTCCCAAGCCTCCATGCCGAAGTTGTTCGTCCCGCTCCGGAATTCCGGTGGATCGATTCAACGGGGGCATCTAAATCGTCGAAGGACTTCCTCGGTCGCCCGGTCGTGGTCTTGATCGCCCGCTCGCCTCGCCAGTGGGCCTTCCGTTCACAAGTCGGGCAATTGCAATTGATGTATGAGCGCCTCGCCGCGAAGCAGATCGTCTGCGTGGCGGCTTTTTCCGGGGAACCGGGGATCGTGCGCTCCAATATCCCGTTCGTCACCGTAGCCGACGGCCCACGCGTCGCGATGGACTTTGACGCACCCGATGGCTTTGCCGTCGCGGTCATTGGACGGGATGGAAATCTGGACTACGTGTCCGACCGGGTCACTCCGGTCCAACGGATCGCGGACATCATGAACAATTCGTTCGCGGTCCAACAAGCTCTGAGACGGCCCTAGCCCTCTATGGAGAGGCTCGTCGGTTGTCCTTCCAATGGGGTAGCGGCGATGAACGCAAATTCTCTTGTCCCAAAACGGAGACATTCTCCGCGAGGCAGGCTCCTCGGACTCGCGATAGTCTGCGTGCTCACCATTGGGGTGGTTTCGCTTCGGGGGCATGGTTACGTCTCCCCGTATGCCATCACGCTGGATGGAAACATTGGCGAATGGACGAGTGACTTTGCAGTGCGCGACCAAGCGATTTTGTCAAACTCGAGTCCAGCCCCGGCCGATTGGTATACACACGATTACGGCCTGCAGTCGTATGGACCGAAGAGTCCGCAGCTTTTCAGTTCGTCCTCAGCGGCGAACCCTCTTGCGGTTGTCGAAATGCAATTTGACCGCGGGGGACCCGTATTCAACTCGTCGATTCATGCGCGACCCGTGGATGTGAGTGCAAACGTGTGGAGCCGACAGCGCCTCCTCCACGCGGCCAGCCAACTCATCGGCACTCACTATCAGCATCTGCATATCCCGACGTTTGATCCGACTCGGGTCACAGGATCGACCTTCGATTGGTCGCCAGTGAGCGGCAACGAGTATCTCCAGACAACGCAAGACCTGCGAAGCGACAATCCTGGAACGGTGCTCAATCCTTACAAGGCCCATTACAACTCGCCCCACGCGGGCATCGATTGCACCGACTTCTCGGCGTATCTCTACAATCTGGCGCTCGGGATTCAGATGCACTCGGGAACCGCGAATCAAGTGCTGACAAATTCGTGGGGTGATCCCACAGCGCTGGTCTTGGATAGTTCGGGGGCGACGATGACCCCGGTTTTTTATCAGGGACCAAACTATGGAACCGGCACCGTGAATGCGAGCGGATCACTCGATAGCGTGATCTCGCAACTTCAACCAGGCGACCTTCTCTACATGCACGGGCGGGGCGTGATTGCGCATGTGGTCGTGTGGCTCGGTGAGTATGGCACGCTGGCAGATGGCTCCCCCTCACCGGTCCCACTGGTGATCAGCAGCCATGACAACACCCCGGCCATTTTTGACACAACGGAGATCGATGCCATCACTGGACTACCACTCGATGGCCTCATAGATGAGCATTTGCCACCCCCCGGAGTTCACATCCTGCCATTTACTCCAGACACATGGTTCTACGGAAACTTCAGCCTTGCCATGCATGTCGTGCCCGAGCCATCGACCGAGATCCTTTTTTTGTTGGGAGCATTCCTCGCGGCCGGAGCCGCCATGCATCATCGGATCAGGGTTGAGAAGGATTGATAGTGCTAAGCCCCCATCGACCTGGGCTCACGAAGATTTTTTCTCACAAGTCGGCCCCATGCGCCTTGATTGTAGCACCAAGTGTAAGATACTCTCGCTGAGGTTAACAGAGATAGAAAATCTCCCCCAAACAATACGATGCCTCACTCAGACGAAACGACTTGGCACGAGCCGATCAAGATACTCGATCGGTTGCTAGTTAAACGCCTGATCGTAACCGCCGCCGAGCTAAAGTTACGCCGAGCACCCTACAGGCTGGAGGAAAGTATTCCCAGTGAACCCCGCCTAATGTTGGTCCTGAAAGGTTCTGCAGACTATCAGATCGACGACTTCACATGCCAGTTGACCAAAGGCTATATGATCTTTATGCCAGCTTGGGTTCGGAGGACATGGATTGTTTCTTCTCGCCCCGGTTACACCTCACTCGCATGGTGTCGCTTTTTGTCAACCGAGTCAGAATTGAAAGATTTGACAGTTCCCATCATCCATAAAGTCGCTGATTTGGATCTCGAGAAATCTAGTTTTGAGCGGTTGGAAAAGCTGCGGGCCGACCAGAGCCCGTCCGCGACCCTCGAGGCAGAAGGGGAGCTGAAAGCTGTATTGGCGCGCTTTCTCGGCCATGCACCAGCAGGAACTCTCACCCGAAAGAAGTCCCTAAGCTGTGGCGAACACGGAATCGAGGCCTCGCTTGAATACTTACGGAGCCACTTCACCGAACCGAAAGCACTTCGTGAGGTGGCGCGAATCGCAGGCCTTCATCCAAAGTATTTCCGAGTCCTTTTCCGGAAATACACAGGGCTAACTCCCAGCGGATATCTCATGCAGCTTCGAATGCGCGCGGCGCGATACTATCAGCATGAATCTAGTCTCCGCGTGAAGGAAGTCGCTTCTGCGGTTGGTTATGACGATCCTTTCTACTTTTCCCGACTCTATCGCAAGTATTGGGGACATGCGCCAACCGATGATCGGCGAACGGTCCAAGCTAAGGGATCGGCCGATCTGCCCTCCAATCTCAAAAAAACCGCCTTGCAGGCTGCTAGCTCACTACCTCGTCCGCAGCCGAAGAAACGGTGATCGGCCGCCCGGCATGATCGCCAAGAAACATCAGAATCTCACGCCTAAGATCACCTGCTTCGGATCGAATTCCAAATCCGTGAGGCGCGGCTTCGAGGATTCGGGTCCGGTGTGGGACTTTTAAATCTTCGAGTCTCCGACTCAGCTCAAACGATTGGGTGACGGGTACGGTTGCGTCGGCGTCTCCGTGGAACACGAGGACCGGAGGACACGCCGTGCCGAGATGGGTTGCCGGCGAAGCTTGGCGGCGCACCGCTGCGGGATCGGGATGCAATTCGCCAAACCTCCATCGCGCTCCAATCTCTGGAAGTTTAAAGACGCCGTAAAAGTAAATCACGCACGAAACCGGAAAACTCCCGTCGGTCCGGTCAAGTTCAGGATGTCCTGTGGTCACAGCGCAAAGCAACGCAAGGTGCGCCCCGGCAGAGAGGCCAAATAGCGCGGTTCGCGAGGGATCAAGATTCCATGCCGCCTTCTGTGTTGAAGCAAATCGAAGGGCTTCCCGGCAATCATGCAGGCAGTCTGGCCAGCAGCTGCGCGTGGGAGCACTTTTCAGGATCTCACCGGAAAACTCCGTCAAACGGTAATTGATTGCGAACACCGCATAACCATTCGCTGCCAAGTCGCGGGAGATTTCGACTTGGCGCCGCTCTGCTTTATCGCCCTTCGCCCATCCGCCACCATGAATGACCACGACAACGGGATGAGGACCGCTCCAGACCTGGGAATCCGGCAAATAGGCATCCAAACACTCCATTCGATCATCCGAGAGAAATTTGACGTCTCGACAGACCGTGCCTGAAAATACGGCGGCAGAGGATACGCTCACGGTTTGGAGGGAAGGACGATGCCCGCCTGCTTCCAAAAGAATTCCTCCCTCCAAAGCGCGAGACCGAACTGAACTGCAAAATAGTTCTCGTCAAATATCCGCTGGAACTCCCTTTGTCGACGAAGTGAGACTTCTTTCAGACGAGGACTTTGCTCAGGTTGCTCGGCAAGAGCTTTAAAGAACTCCGTCTGCCAATAGGCATAGGTTAGGCCCTCATCAAGAAAAGCAATCCGGGCAATAATGGTGGCATCGCCCCCTGCTGCACTCCGGGCCCGCTCAAGGATCGCCCGCCATTCCGTAATCTTTTCGACCGGATAAAAACTTGGGATTTGCTTGATAAAAAACTCGGCGCCGACCGGTGCCTCCGGTTCCTCCTCGTCTTGGCCTTCCAAGACTCCCTTCGTCGCCACTCCCATTTTTTTCGCAACCTCCTCGGTATGGCTCTCCAGCGCAGCGAAATACTCACGGACAACCGAGGCCGCTGCCCCGAACCCCTTGGCGCAATAATCCTGAACGATCTCCTCTGGGTCGAGGGACGGATTCCAGAGCAACTTGGCAAGAACATAATAGTTTAAGCCCTGCGTCGCCCAGTGGTGGACGATGGAATCGAAATCCGCGCCGACCATTCCTGTCTCATATCCATGCTTGAGATCTTCCGCGAGGCCCTTCACAAAAACGGCAGGCATCGCATGTCCCTGATGCAGGGTGTTGGGCCTGAGAATAAGCTCCGGCGCACTCGCAGCCCAACGGTTCCAGTTTTGGCGGTCCAATGTCAGGACCTGTTGGTCAAAGTAGTTCATCCCAACAAAGACCAACAGCGTGTTCGCCGGGAGGCGGGCTGCCAAGGGAGCCGATCGATAGGCATTGTAGGCAGTCACCCCAACCTTGGCCCCAGGCCTGACGCGATCAACCGCTGCGGCAATCTCAGAGAAAAATCCTACCATTCGATCTGAGAGGGCTGGGTAAAGACTGTTGAAAGAAACACCTCCAATAAAATATCGGACCGGCGTGGGCCTTGCGTTGATAGGATCCTTTTTCCGACAAGCTTCGCAAAAGCAATAGCTGTTAACACCAACGTCATTCGGGGCGATGGATACGACATCCCGACGTGGATCATCCAAAAACTTTTGATTTACCGTTCGGGCAATCTCGTCCACGAGACCAGGCGATGATTGGCAAAGGTGTTCGCGTGGGGGCGTTTGTGTTCGGAGGCCGGTGGGTTGAAGGCTGAACCACTCAGGATGCTGAGCTCCGTATTTCTCCCACCATCCCGAATAGGAATGTGTTGCCCCGGCTAGGTAACTTTGTCCAAGGCGCATGTGATCGAACCAAGATCCCGATTCGGAATGGTTTTTGATCTGAGTCTGCAGGTCCCGCCCGAGGAGTGCCATGCTCGTGGCAATTCGCTTTCCGCTTCCCTTCGGCGTTATGGTTCCCGTGATGGCATCCGTCTCAAACCGCTTAGTCCCGCCGATGTCTCTCAGCTTGCGAATTCTCAATGCGGGAGCATCCGTTTCGTCAATCGGTCCGACGGCGAGCGATGGGGTTGTGGGATAGATCGATCCGAGTTCGCCGGGCCACAACCAACGCACTCCACAGTGTTTCTCGAGGAATGTCGAAACGGCGAAGACGCTACCTCCGAGCTCGACTCCATCCGGGCGACTGTCACTTCCACAGAGGAACAAGAGATTGCCCCTCGTTGCGATGCGAAAACCTTCGAGCGGCAGCCCCTCGCTCGTCACACCGAGTGATTTTCCAATCTCGGAATCTCCGACAACGATGGCAACAGGGATCGCCTTTCCGCCTCGTGTCGTGATTTCGATCATGCTCCCGTCTGGCGACGGGGTGACAGAGAAATCGGATTCCGTGGCCGTCGGGATGTCTGCCCCGGTAAGTTTTAAGAGCTCAGCACGCAAAGTCCGTGCCGCTTCCTTGGCAGCCCGCGAGGGGCTTACCCCAAGAACGATTACCGCGTCGGACGTTCCGTTCGTGGTGATCTGAACGGGCGCTCCAATGGCTTTCGTCTCGACCAGTAGATTTTGGAGCGGGCGTGGATTGAGCGGCAATCCATCCGTCTCCGCCACTTCCTTTCCCATAGCCGTCAGTATCCAAGCCTCGCGGTGCGAGGGGTTCTTGGCGACACGGCCGTCAAGAATGGCGCGACCAACCATTCTCGAATACGACTGAATTCCCGTGGAAAGGTTTAGCCTGCTGGCGTCACGGCCAAAAAAGAAAACCTGACCCTCGCCAATCGAATGAACAGTCGCCATCGAAGTGCGTCCGTCACTCACGAGAGCCCGGGCAGTCGTGAGTCCAGCTGCGGACCATCCGCCCGCCTCCATCCATGATGCCGTCTGCAATCCTTCCGTTACCGGCGAATCTCCAACGACTCGCTGTGGGCCGGTCGGGCTCTGGAATTGGTTTGCGCCGATTAAGGGTGCCAACGGACTAGTGGCCTGTGAGCGCTCCGAAAGGACAGCGGGAGCATTACCGAGAAAAACCAGAGTTCCTCCAGCGTTTACCCAGGCATTGGCCGCAGCGACATCGCCCTCAGTCCATGGCTTCGTGGTTTTTTCGTTCAAGGAACCCACGACAACGACGGCTGCTTCAGTGAAGTCATTGGCGCTCGGTGGCCGCTTCTCAATTCGATAAGCGATATCGTAGGCCGCATCGGGCGGCGTGAGAACCAGTGCTGCCAGGTAAGAGGCGTCCAGGGCTCCAGCGCCCTCTCCAAAGAGGAGAACCGATCCCTTGTCGGTTTTCTGCGGCTCGGAATCCGCTGCCGCAATGGCATTCACGAGAAGAAGGCTCAGCGACGAGAGAATCGATAAAAGACGTCTCATTGGGAACTCGGCAGATGAGGTGTAAGCCGGGCAAAAACAATCTCCGCATAGTGCGTGTGCCCCTCGATACTCAGGTGAATTCCATCTGTGCTAAGGGCAGATTTTTGATCCGTGAGCTCGGCAAAGCCGGCTTCGACGTCAATAAGCGGCACTTCCTCCGACTCGGCCGTCGCACGGATGACCGATTGATAGGGTGCGAGCTTATCCAAGAATCTCAATCCGCTTGTTTCCTCGACGCGATCGGGGTCCACACGATGATTTGTGAGAAGAACCGCGAGCCCGCCTCCCGAACGAACTAGCCGCACAACCTCACAAAGGCCCGCCTCGAACTCATCCAATCCCACTCGCGGAATCATTCGGCCCGGCCGGTGCGAACAGTCATTCAAGCCAAACTCGATCAGAACCACGGCCGGCAGGAGCGACGCGACGTCCTTATCAAAGCGTTCAAGACCCTCGACAACGGTTTCTCCAGGCACGCCTCTTCCATAAACCGCCCAAGGTCCGTCCTGCCGGACATCGAGTGCGATTTGGAGTAAGGACGTCCAGCGCCGGATATCTGGAACACTTTTCCCTGCGGTGATCGAGTCGCCAAAACACACAATCTGATTCATAGGCATCGAGATCCAGCAAGAGATCAGTTGGGCTTCGGTGGGTAGAATGTTTTGTAAAGAACCTCTTCCCGCCAAGCAATATAGGGAAGATTGATCGCGAAAGGATCCTTGTCGAATAACTCGGAGAAAAACTTTTGCCGCTTCTCGATCAATTCCGCAACTTTGACTTTGTCTGGCTTTTCTTCCCCGGCAAATCGGTAGATCTCGGTCTGGACTTCGGCGTAGTCGACACCCAATTCCAAAAACCGCAGGCGCTCGAGCACCTCCGGATGGCCGTCGGCTTTCTCCCGTCCTCTCGCGAAATATGTGCGCAGCTTGGAGATCTCCTCTGAGGTATAGATCCCCGGCGCAAGACGCTGAATGACCTCGCGAGCAAAGTTGTTTACGTCAATTTCCTCCTCATCGCGAAGAGCCGACTCCGTGGCATCGCCTACGCTGCTGGCCATGACGTTCGTCAGTCGCTCGAGTTCATTGAAATACCCTTCCACCTCACTGGCCGCCGGGCCGAACCCGGACTGGCAATAGTCTTTCACAATAGCGTCCACATTCTGTGAGGGATCCCAGAGAAGGCGGCCCAAAACGTAATAATTTAGCCCGGTGGTCGCCCAGTGATGGATGATCGAATCCCAGTCCGACCCGATCATGCCGGTCTCATAACACCTCTTGATGTCTTCGCTCATCTTGCGCACCCAGACGACGGGAAACCCGTGTCCCGCATGGAAAGCGTTCGGACGCAGAAGCATTTCATTAGCTTTGGCGGCCCATCCATTCCAATTCTCACGGTCCTTTTTAAGATTGCTGTCGTTGAGGTAGTTCATTCCCGTGTAGAAAAGCACGACACTGGGATCAAGCGTCACATGGAGCGGCGGCGTCCGATAATAGCTATAGGCACCTGTGCCAATGCGCGAACCGGGACGAAGCGTTTGGACCTCCTTCGCGACATTATTGTAGAATGTGACAACTCGGTCGCTGAGGGCTACGTAGGGCTTGGAAAACTTCATGCCCGCAAGTTGATAGAGGACCATCACCTTTGGCCCGTTCGGCGGATCCAGCTTGCGCGAGGCCTCGCTCATGTCCCAAGTATTAGCACCCCCGTCGTTTGGTGAAAATGGTGCTGCGTCAAGGAGGGGATCTTCTGCAAACTTAGCCACAGTCTGGGAGGCGGCCTGCTGAATCATCCCTGGATGTATCTTGTTTAACCTCGGGCGGATCGGGGATTGTTCGCGCGTTCCGGTGGCTTGCAGAGCAAACCAGTCCGGATGATCCGTGTGATACTTCTCATACCAATCATCGTAGGCGTGAGTTCCATAAAGTCGCTGACTCATGCCGGCCCGCGCTGTCGCAAACCATGGAAATGCCAATGCATACCGCATGATGTATTCGTCCTCGCTTTTTCCCAAGAGTTTGAGGCCGCGTCGGATCCGGCCCACAAGATTACTCTTTGGATTTTCCGCATAGGTTTCGCGAAGCGATGGCTCGGACCAGAATTTCGGAAGATAGGGCTCGTGGTAGCCTGGGCCGACCGTCGAAATATTCCGCAACTTGCGCACCGTGAGGAGTGGCGCATCGGTCACCTCAAGCGGGTTGGCTTCGAGGGTCTTTGAAAACGGGGTAACCGTTCCAATCTTCCCGGGCCAGAGCCATCGGACGCCAAACTGCCGCTCAAGAAAATCGTAGGTGCCGAAAAGCGTCCCGTAGAGCTCGAGTCCGTTTTCCCGCCGGTCGCTTCCAGCGATGACGATCACCCCATTACTTGCGCGGTGGACAAAACCCTCCGGGGCAAGTTTCGTCGGGTCAACACCCTCGGCCCGGACCCATCGCGAGTCGCCCAAGAGAATCAGGGATTCGATTTTCTCTTCTGGGTTTGCAATAAGAGCGAATCCTTTCTCCCCTTTTTGGATCTCGTCCTCGGCATAGATCTTTAGTTCGGCCCCAATGAGTTCCTTAACCGTCCTCTGCAAGTCGATACTAGCCTGTTTGGTCGCCTCGCTCGGTGTCTTTGCCACAACGATTGCGGCTTTGGCTTTTCCGTCCCTCACAACATCTGTGCCTGGCCCGGTCAAGACTTGCTCTTTGCGTTTAGTTACCAGTTCTTTCTTCACCGGTGCCTTCGTGACGGGAGCTGGTTCTTTGACCGGCCCTAGTGGGATGAGTTCCCATGTCTCGCGGGTCGTCGGTTTTTTGGCAACGCCGGATGCCAAGATGAGTCGATTGATGAGGCTAACATAGGCTTCGATTCCCGTATCCGGTCGCGCCGAACTCAGAGGGTTCCCGAAAAATGCCACCGTCCCATTGCCGTAGGAATTGATCGTCGCGTTGGCCTTGGTTCCGTCACCGATCAGCGGTCGTGCTGTCGTCAGGTCGGACAGGGCATAGCCTCCGCTCATCCAAGGGCGAGCCTTCTTCCCGAGGGCTGGCTCGAGCTTCAGCGCTTCCGCTGTCGGTTCGCCCGTCACTCCCTTCCCAATCTGCTTTGCTCCGACAATGTCGGCCAACGTCCCAAGTTCGTCACGGGCTGGCTTTAGCTTAGCGAGAGATTCGCCGAGAAATACCAACAAGCCCCCGCCCTTTGCCATACCTCCGAGTTCTGAGACCTGTGCATCGGTCAGCGCGCTCGCCGCCGAGTCTTGAGCACAGAAAATTATCGCCTTGTAGTTGCTCAGCGGACCGCTATCGGCGAGCGATCCAACAAACTTCGCCGGAATATCAAATTTTGCCGGCTGCGGAAGCAATGCGAGGGCCTGCAGGATCGACGCTTCAAACAGGCCGGCCTTTCCGCCAACGAGCAACACTCCATTTTTCGTGTCCGGCGACTGCTGAAATTCGACCTCGGCAGAAATGGCGGGAAAGGTGCATCCGACGATAACTGCGACGGCAACGGCACATAAACGTTTGCGTTTTGACATAAGAAAATCAGACTTAACCCAGAACGACCTCAGCAGGGCCCGCGACGGAAGCACATGCTCCGATCGTCTTGAATGCCCTCCGCACGGGTAAGCGGGAATCGCTGAGAAAGGACAGGTATTCGGAATCGATGCCGACTCCCCATGCAAGCCGGGCCTTCCCGACGGCAAAGTGTAGTTGCCAACGAAAATCCTCAATGACCTCGGGATACCAAATCCCCGAGTCGTCCACGATAGCATCGGATTCGACGATCGTTCGCTGGGGGCGCCCGATGGCGTTTGGAGCAGGTGTAGCCATGAGCTTGTCGAGCAACTGAGACACTTGCGAGGCATTGTCGCGGCATTCCCCCAGGCGTTTGGCTAACTCCGCGCACAGAAGGGCTGTCGCTGTCCGGGCGTTGTGGACCAAGCCTCCGTCGGCAGCGAGTTGATCGAGAGCACCCAGCGTATTTTTCGTGGCGCATCGTCTGAGAAACACGAGTGCAACGATCCAATTGGGGGCCAAGCGTGGGCACCGGCTCGGATGCCGGGGATCATCCGAGGCAAAGCCAATCTCGCGAGACCGAATGGCCTCAAGCAACCTGGGCTCGGCGGCTTCATCACCCAACATCGCCAAAACTAAGGATGCCCTCCAAGATGCCTCAGGATCGTCCAAGAGCGGTCGGACAAGCGGAATGGCCGCCTCGCCAACAAGGGTAAGCAGATACATATGTAGACCGAATCCTTCGCGAGTCTTCTGGACTAGGTCCGTCACACTCTCCGTCGGTGCCACAAACGCATTCCCCTCCACGTGATACCCGAATCCGCTCTCGGAGTTTTCCCCGGATTTGAGTGCTCCGCTTTCCTCCAGCTTTTTCCGTAGCCATTCATACGGCACATCGGACGTTCTGCAATCGAAGCGAGCCGCAAAGGCTGCAGAGATCCCAGCGACCTCGCCTACACGCTGCATATCTCGCTGCATTCGGAACGACTGGTGCGCGTCTGGGGTCGCTCCCACAGCCCGGCATCCGATTAAGAGATTCGTGACGCCCTGCGGGATCAATGACCGATAAGGGATTGCACAACCGGTCCTCAGGCGCCAATTCCGGCATCCCCAAATCCAGAACGCGGCCTCCTCTGATTCGAATTCAAAGTCGATTGCATGGCTGTCGAAATGACAGGCCGTGTAGCCCACGGCATCCGCAAACCGGCTCCGCACGGCAAGATCGGCCAGCGTGACCTGATAGAGCGTCTCGATGTGTCTCGACTGCCGGACTCCAATCAGCGGCGCAATATAGGTCGGGTGTTCCTCACAGGTAAACTGATCCTCGCGATAATGTTCGAGTCCTCTCAGCCTGGCTCTCGTCAGGTCCCATGAATCCGTTGCGTCAACAAAGCCCGCATCAAAGTTTAAGATCCGCAAAAAGAGTTCGCCATCACGCCACCGGAACCGTCCCGAACCCTGCGAATATGCCGACGCTTGGCCGTCCGAACGAGCGCTGCGCTCGAATGAAACTCCGGCTCCGACCGCCAGATCGCCATCCCCACTCGAATCCACCCAAGCGCCGGCCCTCAATCCGATCGGTCCAAACGGGGAAAATGCGGTCACTGAGGAAATGCGCTGATCGGATTCGAGATTAACTGGCCCGAGCATTGATTCGCTGAAAACCCGGACGCCTGCCTCGGCGAGCATCGACTCGACGATCAGGGATTTGGCCATCGGGTGGAATCCGGCAATATTCTTTCGGCTTCCAAAAAGGGGCATCACCGCCGAGATCCGCTGATCGATCTCACGCTGTAGCCCGCCCTCTACGCCGAAATAATAGAGGTGAATTCCTCCTGCCGTGCCAACACCACCCAGGACTGGGAGCAGTTCAACAGCACTGACACTGGCACCCTCCCGCGCAGCCGCCAAGGCTGCAAGCACCCCTCCGGTTCCGAGACCGATCACTCCGACATCGCACGCTTCGGAACAAGCGGATCCGGTCACGACCGGTGCGCCTGGACGAGCGGATGAGGCCGGAGATACTCGCACTCGCGCGGCTGCCTCGACTCCGGCATCGATCATTGATCCAACATCTGTCGGAGAAAATGAAACCACTCCAATGTTCCCGGGGAGGTTGGCCGGGGCTCTCGGTTCCGCCGCACGAAATTCCAACGGCACGAACGACCCATGGCTGACGACCGCGCGGTTCAAGTCGGCATTCGCACGCACAAAAGCCAGCATATCCACGGTCCGCTGAGGCACGCGTCCGGGCGCTCCATGAAACCTCACCACACTTTCATTGCTCCAAATACTCGGCCCATATTCGGCATGCGTGATCCTAGCCACTGGCGATTTCCATTCTTGCACACTCGGAGCCACCGCCTCCGGATGTCTGAAAAATAATGCCGACTCGCAGGATACGACCTCCGGGAAATCGGAGCTGCCGTCCAAAACTCCTACCAGTTCTCCCCGCCCGCTGGCATCAAGCCACCGACGAGCAGAGATCCACCGCTCCCCTTGCTTGGTCCAAAATCCGATCCGGCTGACCAGCCCATCATCTTCCTCTGCATTGATCGGGACGGCATAAAATAAAAATTCTATTCCCTGCTGAAGCCCATATTCCGCAGCGACCACCTCCGCGCAGGCTCCATCGATTCTTCCATGTTGCCATGCATTGCGGCGTTCAAGAAGCCGGCGGAACCCTCCCCAAGACTCGCTTGTTCCCAATTGTGCAGACTGCAGAAATGACCATGACGCCTCTCGCACCAGCCCGGTATGGCGGCTGACCAGCAATACGCTTTGGCCCGCATTTCGAAAATCAAGAGCCGCCCCGTAAGCCGCGCAGGTGTCCCCGTAGACCACTGCGTCAAATACTTTAGGCTCTCGAATGCTTTTCTGCATATTTGCAAGATAATCTGAAACTGAACCAAGCACCATTGAGCCAACGTCCGATAGTATGGACAAAAAGACGAAAGGAACTACCTAACTCGCCGTCAGGAACTGATCAGGGGAAGAACTGAAGGGCCGAGACCAACTCCACGATCCCCAAAAAACCACTAGCCTGACAAGGTGGTCAGGCCCGACGGTGGCGGCGATAAAGGAGGAATGCAGCCCCGAGACCAAGCAACGTATAAGTTGCAGGTTCTGGAACTGTCTGGAGCAAAATGTTATCGAAGACGACTGTTCCACCCACGCCTGCGATCGACAGAGCATTGAACGAGGTGTAGATGCTCGTGGAGTCGGTGCCATTCAATAGTGTTGACCCGTCGATTTTTGTAGAGAACGAGAGCGTCGAACCACTACGGGAGATCGAGTATTCGAGGGAATGAGTAGAATTTCCACTGACAACTCCAGAGTTATTAAATGCCAAGGCCGAACCCGATTGGTTCTGGCTGGTCAGGGCATTTGTGTTTCCGGAATCGCGCTGGCGGAGGACGGTTCCGGTCGAAGACGGATTCACCCCTATTGCCAAACCCGCATAGTATCCGACGTATTCCTGCAGGTTTGCAGTTGGAGTGGTTGAGATGGAGGCCTGGTCCGATACGATAGCTGCAGCTGCATTTGAATTCGACAGTGCAATTCGAAAAGTCTCACTTCCGGCCGACGGAGCGGAGAGGAAACGATAATTCAGGGTAAGCGTGATAGAGTCACCGTCCGCCAACGAGGAGCTCGAAAAAGCCGTGTAAACCGTATTCCCATTGTTGACCTGCATGCTTTTGCCCAAGCCGCCACTTACGCTGTCATCCACCACCGCCGCGTTGCCCGACGACGCGTTCGAAATAAGGAACCAAGGTGTGAGGTTACTCGTGTTTGTCGCATTTCTCCCAATCGCTCCCATCGAAGAATTGGTGAATGTGCTGTCAACCAGCACAACCGCCCCTGCGGGAAGAACGCTGAGGAGGAGGGCTGCGATTCCGGCGAGAATTGTGTTTTTCATAATATTTTTTCGGCCTACCGAATTCAAACCCCGAGTCTGCGTGCCTGCAATCTCGAAGCCATGAAATAAACGCTTACATACATGGAGAAAAAGACAACTCATGCTCGTAATCTCAGGCTGTTGCCCCGTAGCTCACAATCCGACCTGCCCGGCGTTCCCGTGCAAAATAAACGCTGATGGCGACCCCACCGAGCCCGACGAGGAAGATAAAAAGATATCCGCTGAGGTAGTCGAACGCGCCAGCAGGGGCGAACAGGGCAGAGTAAAATTTGACCCAGAGGCCGACGCCGGTGACCAGGCACATCTTGAGAACGTTCGAGACGATGAGGAACCCGGAATTCATGGTGCCCATCTGGTTTGGCGGGGTGAGATCATAAAAATACGGTTCAAGAGCGAGGGCGGCGATGGTATCGACAATGGCATTCGCGAGACCAAAAGCGATAATGACCGCTGGCGCGGGAATCCCCCCCGGCGTCCCGAATTTCACCCATCCCCAAAACACGAGCGCGTGAAACGTGGAGAGCAAGAGCCCGACCTGAAAAACCCGGAATCTGTCAAAGCGGTCCGCGATGAGACCAGCCACTGGCAGGGCGACAAAGACATTCAGCAGGAGTTGCCACGTCTGCATTTCGCCAAGAAGTTTCTTGGAGTAGCCAAATTGCTCCGTAATGAGCAGCGGGGAGAGTTGGCCGAGGCTCGCCGAGAGACTCACCGAACAAAAAAGAAGCAGGTAAATCATGATCCACTGCCGACTGGCGAAGACTTCCCTCAGGTAGCGAAACAAATGGAACGACTCACGCGGACTGTGGCCCGCCGGTTTGGTCTCGCGCACATTGAAGGCGAGGTTGAGGACCGCAAAGATCACCAAGGCTGCTGCCACAAAGTAAATCACCTGCTCGCCGGTGAGGGTAAAATTTCCGGCGACTGGCAGGGAGAAATTATGGATCGAGTCAAACTGCGAAAGGAGTGCGTAGTTGAAGAATACCAGGGATCCGGTGCTCATCAGGCGCTTGATGACGACTGCCCGCCCCCGTTGCTGGGTCGGGACGACTTCATACAGGAGCGGACTCCAGACCGCCCCGTATCCAAAATCCGTCGCGAATTGCCAGACGATCACCACGCCGACAAGCATCCAAAGCTGCGGGGCCAGCGGGCAGGCGATCAGGGCAAGGGCGAGCACGGACCATCCGGCAATGATGAACGGTTTGCGTCGGCCAAAGCGCGTCCAGATGCGGTCACTCTTCCAACTCACATAAGGTGCCACCAGAAAGCTAAACGCCAGATTGATGCTCCCGAGAAAGGCGATCAGCGCCGGGTCGTCGATGAACTTCTTCAGCGTAAACGTCAGCGGTGCGCCCGATGTCGCCTCGACAATCGACTGCACGCCGGTCGTCGTCGTGAGCAGTGCGATGGCCCACCAGGAGACGGACTTCTGGAGTGTCCTGATCATGCCACCCCCAGACTAGGCTCCGGCCACGTAGTGCTCTCCGAGAAGGTCTTTGATTTTCACCGTTTGCTTCGTGGAAAGGGACCGAAAAACTCCCTCACCTTGGCAGACGGCCACTGCCCCCTGATACGACGTCGCCATGAGTCCCAAGCGAGCGGATTCCTCACTCTGCATCTGAAACAGATCCCGCTGCATGAAGGGATCGGCTCCATCGTGTCCGCCCTGAGAGGTCGGAACACCGATCTCCTCGCGTCCTCCGAAAAGCGGATAGAAAACAATCTTTGCGTCGGGCGTCGCGCGGACGAGCTTGCCGGTCGGATCGGGATTCGAGTGGTGGGCGACTTCGATCCGACCCTTCGTGCCATTGATCCCGATGACAAAGCCCTCCCAAGGCGTCGAAAAATTGCACGAATACGTGACGATCGCACCACGACGGTATTCGAACAATGCCCCGTAGGTGTCCTCGATATCGATGACTTCATCGTAGATATAGCGAGGCTCGTCGGGCGGATACTGGACGTCGTAGGCGATTCGGAACTCGTCCCACCCGGTGCCAATTTCATTGCTGTCCGCTTTGAAGTTTTCGGCATAGTGCTTTTGAAAATACGGACAATTCTCTTTTGTCTCCTGCACGCTCAACGGCTCGCCGACAGCGCCGTGCGGACGATGCGCCCCTTCAGATCCATAGTAGTTTCTTCTTCCGAACGCGCAGAGAGTTTCAGGGTGGTCGGCCAGCAGCCAATTGATCAAATCAAAGTGGTGGCAGCATTTGTGGATATTTAGCCCGCCGGAGTTTTTCCGCTCCCTGTTCCACCGGAAAAAGTAGCTCGACCCGTGGAACGTATCGAGGTTGTAAGTGAATTCGATATTCGTAATCCGCCCGACTTTTTCCTCCAAAAGCAGGCCCTTCAGCTTCTGCATGAGCGGCATGTAGCGGTAATTGTGCGCCATGAAAACACGGCTCGGGCTTTCCTTCTCCGCGCGCAGCACCGACCGCGCCTGCTCGGACGAGATCACCATGGGCTTCTCGGTGACGACATTCCGGCCAGCCGCCAAGGCACCGACAATGTAATCATGGTGAGTAAAGTCCGGCCCGGTCACGATCACCGTCCCCGGATTTTGCTCGGCCAACATCCGGTCAAAGTCGTCCGGATGATAGATCGGAAAATCTTTCCCCACCACCCCGCAAAAATGTTTTGCCCGGACCGCATCCGGCTCGACCAAGGCAACGATCGAACTCGTCCCGCTGAAATCGTTATTTCCAAACGAGGACGCCCGCCCGAGCAGGGGTAAAGTAAATGCGTAGATTCCGCGGACAGAGAGTCCTGCGATGGCGTAAGTATTTTGTTTCATTGGTAAAGTCTGTGGCAGCGATCAGTTGGCAGGATCCCGCCAGAACACGGATGTTGCGGAGGTGTCGAGGATGACGCTTGCTTCCGTCCAGGCGACATGGCCATCCGCAAAGAGGACGTTGGCCCCTTTGTTCGCCGGGCTCCCATGGGGAAGCTGCACCCATTGCTCCTTGCCCTGCCGATTTGAGCTCGTCGTCCCGTAAAGGGCATTCGCCGGACTTCCCGGAGCGATGGATCCATCCATAGCCACAGCAAACTGCGATGGCCGATTGATGCTGACCAAACGACGCTTCTGGCCGGCGTAGGTTGGGTTCGGAAAATACAGGTCACACGCCAATTCATTGACGCTGTAATTCCGGAAAAATGCCTCTTGAGTGGCAGTGGAGGTATTCGCTTGGAGGACCGGACACGTAAACGCGGTGGCCCTTAACCATGGATCTGCACCAACCGAAACTGCTGGCAGGCCCGCGTAGTCCCGAATTCCCGGATAGTCAGGGTTAGTGCTCGTATTCTTCCAACCAGTCGATGCCAACCGTCCCCCGTTATCGTTTGCATACGCATGCCACGCGGTTCCAAGCTGCCGCAAATTGGAAAGGCATTTCGCCTCACGAGCCCGTTCGGTCATCTTGCCGATGGCCGGAAACAGAAGTGCCGCCAGAACTGCCACAATGGCCACGCTGCCGAGAATCTCCAAGAGGGTGAACGCCGCCGATGGATTCCGTTTCGATTTCATGCTGAGATGCCCTCCATCAAATGACGTTAAGCGAGTGATCGATGAACCTCCATTGAAGGCAGGGCTTAAAGCATGAACAAAAAGCCGTCGATCTAGAAATTCGTTGCTCTAGGGTTTATGGCGTATTGTCTATGCCTCCAGACTGTCCATGCAGCCAGATGATTGCTAATTCTTCATGAAATGTGGCGTATTTTTAAGTGTGTTCTGGTTTTTGCCGTGCTCCATCCGATGGCGGGCTTCGCGAGCGGGCCGACTCAGTCGAAGAAAATTGCTGTATCGGGAAATTCCTACGCCTGCGAAGAATTCGGTGAGTTGGTTGTTAAACCCGCAGGCTTTCAGGCAACAATGTTTGCCGGCATTCCCATTCCTATCGAAGATTTTCCGACTTTCCGCGCCATCGTTTTTTCTGAGCGGGACGAAAGTGCCCTGCGGGCGGGGAGCGAATGGACACCGGAAGATCTCGAGTCCATCGAGAATTATGTAAAATCCGGCGGAACCATCGTTTTTTGCCGTTACGGGATCTCGACGGTCCTTCCGAACCGATCGCTAGGAAATTGGTCTCAGCTGACAGGCTTCGCCTCCTACCCGGACGCAGGGAACGAGGGGCAGGTCGAGCTGACCTCCGATGGACTAGCCTTGCTCGGGAAGGAGTCTGCAAAGAAGCCGGTAGATACCTCATGGGCCTTCGGCGCCACACCAATTGCAGAAGGGATCACCTCGGCCGAGGAGCTCGCGATCCTCACCGGCGCAGACGGCACAGGGCCTAAGGCCTTCATCACTCGCCATAAGATCGGCGACGGGCAGGTCTTTTTTGTAGGCACTTCGCTCAACTCCCTCAGCAGGAATCAGGCACAACCTGACTCCTTGGCTAGTCTGGCATCTTTTTTCGAGGCCACGTTGACGGCCCCTCGCTAAAGCAGGTTTAGCTGTCCTCTTCATACTAGCTCGGAATCCGCCTCTTGGAGCGGCACCGCGATATTTACTAAGGTCAGCCTGATCTCGCGTGCGATCTGTTAGCAAAACTCCATGCCTTATGCCCTCCTCTGCATGGACGGATGACCATTGTTCTGCGCATCTAAGCATCCTCTCCACCATCAGAACAAATGAACATACCATCATCCATCCGGGCACTGGCTATTGCTGGTGCGGTCATCCTCAATACCTCGATCGCAGAGTCTGCCGATATCCTTTTCATGGGAAAAGGCAGCGATACCCATACCGAGGCTTATGATGTCAACTTCCTAAAGTCCTACATCGCGCAGCCACCGGGCCAGCGATTGGGATTTACGCCGGTGACGCCATTATATGACATCGAGTCGACAACGGCTTATGTGACTCAGAATTCGTCCATCGACCCTTCAACATTTGAAGGCTTCAAAGCGGTCGTGATTTGTAGTCTCCCGGATATCCAGGCATGGACGTCCAACCAAACCCTCGCCGCGAAATCCTATGTAGAGAATGGGGGCATCCTCATCCTGCTCGATAACGCACTAATCGAGCTGAACGGGGGAACGAATCTTACAGCGACCATGAAGGGCCTGATACCGGCTGCCAAGGTCGTCACCGCGGCCGGCACGGGGCTGGTGGTGTCGAATGATACGGGTCGAGCCAATGGAAATAACGTCACGTCCCACTTGGTCGGACGCTCCGACCCATGGATGAGGGAACGGAGCGGTCTAGCGGTCGTCACGCCGGGAAGCATGGTAAAATCACTGATCTACAATTCCACGAAGGTCGAGAATGGCTACGCCACCGTGAATACTTTGCGCCACCAGATCGGCTCGGGATTTGTCTATTTCATGGGCTCGCAACTCGTCGCTTATGACCAACCGGAAGGGATCGAGCATTTCGCGTGGATGGTTGACAAAGCACTCCACGATGCCCCGCTGACCCACGATACCTCAACGACCCGGGAACGCTGGGTTCTGGCGCCGGGAGGTGCCGAACAAACATTTCCAACCGGCAAAACACTGGGATGGAAATCCATCACGTCACAGAAGATCGTGCGGACACCAGAGTCGCTGGATGTCGAGACCGTCATCCATGAGAGCGGGGTTTACAAAACCGTCATCGTCATTCCCGACACCTTCGCCGGCATATCATGGGATGATCCAATTCCGCTTGCGGCAAAGGATCTTCGGAAGGTTCTGGAACTTACGGCAGGAACCCGCGTCGGAATGAACGATGCGACCTACTCGTCGGCTGAGACAAATTACCTGGACCAACCAACCGGCATCCCGATCACCAACCGAGAAAACGTGGTCTTCACATCGAATGCGACAACCAACAAATATGATGTTGTCTACACGCCGCCTGGGGGCACACCAAAAACGCTTTCCAGTGCGATTTTGATCGGTGACCACGCGCTGGCACCGTTTCCCCTATCGATCCCGGCCAGCACCCTGCCACTCGAGGGATTCCGCCTCAAAACCCACCGAAATCTCCTCTTCGTCATCTCGCAGATTACAAACCCTGCGAATAATATGAAACTTTACGGCGTCGAGCATGGCGTGATTCGCCTCCTTGAGGAAGGGATCAAACCAACCGATCCCAAGCGAAACCCTCACTTCTTCTGGCCGGGCGAACTCGGGACCAGCATTACCGTGACTTCCCCACTCAGGATTCCGCCGATCGATCTTCAGGATTCCCCAGCCCTTCCCAACCGGAAGATTCGGAACGTCACATTAAGCAACGACGAAGAGGTCAAGATCAGCCTGAAATTGATCTACTCCAACGGCGCGACTGCAGCACCACAGACATTGATCGATCAAAAGTATGGGCAATACCTTGCCAAACACAACGAAGCAGGCCTGTGGTTCCGGCGCTCCGGCGCTGGTAGCACGTTGAACTTGGAAACCGGCCATGCCTACGGTGATTACTATGATGATTTTGAGCTATCCCACCCCGAGTGGTTTGCGCTCCAACCGAATGGAACCCGCGTTCAAGATCCGGTGCGCCCGCACCTCGATAAAAGCCAACCGGGTTTGATTGCCAATATCCGGAATGACACGCTCGCGATGTTCGCCCTCGACCCCACGCTTTACTGCGTCTCGGTCTCGCCGAACGATGGAGGCTACAACGCGTTTGATATGGGCTCGACCAGCCGACTCGCTGATCCGACGAACGCCCCGACGGCTTGGCAGACTTATTACATCGGCGGTCGGAAGATGAGAGGTCAATATCCGTCCCTCACGACGCGCATGGTGGCCTTCTATAATCAGGTTGCCAATCTCCTCGACGCAGCCGGGGAGCCCGCAACCAAAAGACTTTCGGGCCATGCTTACCAGGCCTACAAAGCCGCACCGTCTGCTCAGGTTCCAATCAACAGCAGACTCCTGATCACGTTTGCCGGCCCCCAATACCTCGACGAGGCCTCCCGCCAGAAAGACCTTGAGGCTTGGGATGGATGGGGTCGCGCATTGTATGGTCCGACGCCGGCTCAAAATGCCGATGGGCGGCTGATCCTGCGACCCAATGCCTTTTGGTTGGGCCTCGGACTACCCGTGGTTTACACCGACAAATTGAAGGATGATATTTTATTCTGTGCCGAGCGAGGGATGCTCGCCGCAGACTTTGATGGAGGCGTTCACCACTGGGCCTCGCAGGGAATCAACTATTACATTGTTTCCAAGCTCCTCTGGGATCCCAGCCAGAACGCAGCCAGCTTAACATCCACTTATTGCCGGAATGCCTTCTGGTATGCGATGAACGACATGGTCGCGTTTTTCTCGCAACTGCAGGACCTTTCCGATGCCCTCTCAGAGCTGGTCGGAACCATATCGGCTGCAACCACAGATCGCCCGCCCGATAGCGAAACGATTTTTCTGGGCAATGCTTGGCAGGTGTTTACATCGGCCGAATTCACCTCACTCAAGGCGAAGCTGGCCGCAGCCGATACCGCCGTGGACAACTCCTCAGCGTCGTCAACATTGAAAGTGACTCTCAAGAAACGGATCGACTTTTATCGTAAGTCGATCGACTACGGCGAAAAGACCATCGCGATCTACAAGATGGCGAACAACACTAACTTCTACAATGCGGCCGCCATCAAATCCGCATTGATTGCGCGTAACAGCATGTTGAAGGATTGGCTCGAAGATAGCTCAAACCCCGACAACTACTGGGCGATCGGGCTAATGCAGTCTGTCTACAAAGAGGAATGGCTGCATGTGAAAGTCGACTACAAGTATTAGACCGGTAATTTTTTACTCCCGGCCCCCATCGATCACTGGGTCGCAATCTTGACGAGCAAGCCGCGTTGGCGGGCGTTTCTGAGTGTGAGCGCGAAGAGCCACGCGGCCAAGGCCAAGTAGAGGGCATTGAGGCCGAAGGCGAGGAGGAGGTTGCTCTGCGGGAGCGGGTTTCCAGCAAGGACGGCTCGCATGCCCTCGAAGACGTGCGTCGAGGGGAGGGCGAGCGCCAAGGGTTGGAGCCAGACCGGAAGCACACTCACCGGGTAGAAAACCGCTGAGATTGGCTGGATGAGGAATGGCACCGCCCAGCCAAGGGATTCCGCAGCCTGGCCGAAACGGAGGATCAGGGAGACCGAGACGATGCCAAGAGACCAGCCAAAGATCAGGAGGTTGGCGAAGAAGGGGATGAGCAGAAAATGAAAATCCCAGAGTCGAAACGCATAGGCGAAGGCGGCGAGGATCGTGAGGACAATAACAGTCACCCCGACCCGAAGCATCCCGACAAGGGCCGTCGCGACGATGTATTCTGACGGACGCACGGGCGCGACAAATACGTTGAGCAGATTCCGGGTCCAGACATCCTCCAAAAACGAAATCGCCAGACCTTGTTGGGCGCGGAAAAGGATGTCCCAAAAAATCATCGCTCCGATGAGAAACGTAATGAAGTGCGGAAAATCGCCGCTGGTATTTTCTTTCAGAAAGACCGTGAGAAACCCCCAAACCATCAGATCGACGACAGGCCAGAAGACGAGCTCGATCAAGCGGATCGCATTTCGCGAATACAGCAAAACATACCGCAGGATCAGCCCGGCAATCACGTGAAGTTGCATCAGGCTTTCCCTCCGGCGCGGGCGAGGTCGATGAACATTTCTTCGAGCGAGGCGTGATCGGATTGGCGGACGACGTCCTGCGGGGTGCCTTCGGCAACGACCTGGCCGTGGTGGATGAAGATGACGCGGTCGCAGACTTCCTCGATGTCGCGCATGTTGTGCGAGGTGTAGAGCATGCCGACGCCGTCCTCGCGCTGGACGCGGCGGAGGGTTTTGCGGACCTTGTCGGCAATATCGGGATCCAGGCTGGCCGTGGGCTCGTCGAGCATGAGCAGCTCCGGGGAGTTGAGCAGCGCTTTGCAGAGGTTGACGCGGGTGGATTCGCCGGAAGAAAGATGCCCGGTCACGCGCTGGCGGAGCGGTGTGATCTCGAGCAGCTCCAGGAGCGCGGCCGTCCGCTGGCGGCGATTTTTTACACCGTAGATCAGCGAGAAGATGAGCAGGTTTTGCCAGACGAGCAAGTTGGACGGGAGGGGCGCGTAGGCCGAACAGAAGTTGCATCGGCGGAGGATGGCGATGCGACTCTTCGGCATGGGCAGGCCGAACGCATGGATCGAGCCAGAGGTGGGCTCGGTGAGGCCAAGGATCATATTCATTGCCGTGGTCTTGCCGGCACCATTGACACCGAGCAGGCCGAGAATTTCCCCGCGATGGAGTTGAAAGCTGAGATTTTCCACAGCGACGACGCCGTCGAATTCTTTCCGGAGATTGTTCACCTCCAAGATCACTTCCGAAGCAGCCACGACTAGACGCCCTTATAGTGAAGGCTCAGGACGCGGAGGCTGTCGGCACCTTGCTCGGCGGTGTAGAGGAAAAGTTGGAGCGAGGTTGTAGCCTGAACCCACTGATACCCGATGAGCGTCTGAAGAACCTCGCCTTCGCGAGTCTTCTGCCGAGCGATCACGCGGCCCATGCCATATTTTGTGTCGATGTTCCGGCGGGTCTGATCAAAAAACTGGGCGTATTGGACCGAGTCCCAGCTTTTGTCCCCATAGTGGAGCTCGATCTCCGCCAGCGAATCTCCGTCAAAATAGAATAGGGCGCGCTGGAGAAGCTTCTGGGGAATTCCCTCGACGACGAGCACGGAGCGGCTCTGAACCGTCTTGCGCTCGACGACCCGGGCTTGAACGCGCTTCAGGCTGTCTTCGAGACGCTGAGCGGACTCACCCCATTGGAAATTGAATGGCACACGGATCTCCTCCCCGACAAGCGCGGCGGGCAACAGAGCGAGAAGGAATACGCAGGCAATGGTGGTTCTGAATCGAAGCACAGGCGAAGACTCTCAAAAAATATCGGCCCCGCGTCAATCGCTCACACGAATTTCTGTAAGAAATCGTTTGCCAAAACCCCGAAAACCGACAATAAGCGATTCTCAGCAGGTGAGGTCGTGATTTGGTGGACGTCGCGCGGAAGAACCCGGCGGCAGTTTGAAACCCGGAAATCGGGAACAGTCTCAGATCCCAATGCGTTAAAGATAAAACCATGGGTAATAAACTCTATGTCGGCAACCTGTCGTTCAACACGACAGAGATCGCAATCCAAGACCTCTTCTCACAGAGCGGCACCGTATCCGAAGTCATGCTCATGCAAGACAAGTTCACGGGACGTTCTCGTGGGTTTGCGTTCGTCACGATGGGCTCAGACGCCGAAGCGCAAGCCGCTGTCGCAACTTTCCACGGGAAAGAACTCGACGGCCGCGCTCTGACGGTCAACGAAGCTCGTCCCCGCGAAGATCGCGGTGGTGGCGGCGGCGGTGGTGGCGGAGGACGTTTCGACGGACCTCGTCGCGATTCCCGCGATGATCGTCGCGGTGGCGGCGGCGGTGGTGGACGCGGTGGCGCCGGACGCGATTTCCGACGCTAGTAAAGTTTCACGGGAATCAGATCCCGTTCGATTGTGGTCGTCCGGTGTTTCCAACGAAACGCCGGACTTTCACTTTTTCTTGATGTTCTGCCTCAGGAAAGTTGGGACGTCTAGGTCTTCGCCTTCGACGATTGTCGGTTCGATTTTTTCGAACCGTCCCCGGGCCACTGGCTCGAACTGCAGGGTTTCCTGCTTAACCTTGGCATGAGTGGGCTTGGGTTTCGCGATCTCCGGAGCCAAAGGACGGACCGGGCGTGGCGAGGGAGTGGGCTCAGGCTCATCTGCGATGATTTCTTCCTCAGGCTCCGTCTTTTCGGCCAATGGTTCCTGATCGACATCGAGAAGCGGCAAGGGTGCTGGTGGGTCGATAGGGCGGGCGGGCGGACTCTTTGTTGGAGGCCGCGACGGCCTCGGTGCCTCACGGCGAGCAACTTTTCGCCCGTATTTCCCGAGCAGCGTCACAACAACGGGTGCAGAGGGGTCCTCGGTCGTGCTCACCCCGAGATGGAGGAGCCCGGAGTCCGCCACGTGTTTCGAAATCTCCTCCAGAATCGTTCCAACCTCCGCAAACGAAAGGTCGGGAGGCCCTGAGACGTGCACCAAGAGGCTGCATTGATCATCACCCAGATGTTCGCGGCTCAGGAGCGGACTTCGCAAGGCTTGCTCCAAGGCCTGGTGGGCTCGATTCCCCCCCGCGGCGCTCCCGGTCCCAAATAGACAAACCGCCTCGCGGCCCTCGAGAACCGAAAGCAGATCGGGAAGGCCAACGGCCAGCGGGCCGGGGGTGGCGATCAGGCGCGATAGGGTGACTAAGCAGCCGATCAAAAGATCATCGCAGGCCCCAAATGTCTCCACCACGCCAGCGCGCGGTGCCGTCAGGTCGGCCATCCGGTCGTTTTCAAAATGAATCACCGCATCGGCGTGTTCGGAAAGTTCGTCGAGCGCGACCTGGGCTTGAGTCGATCGACGACGGCCTTCGAATCCGAACGGCGTCGTCACCAGGGCAATGAGGAGCGCACCATTCTTCTTGATGAGCTCGGCAACAATGCCCGCCGCTCCCGATCCCGTCCCACCCCCGAGGCCGGTGCAGAGAAAGACAATGTCTGCGCTCCGGACGGCCTGTGCGATTTCGGCAGACGACTCGCGAGCCGCATCGAGACCGATCTCCGGATCGCCCCCGGCTCCAAGCCCGCGGGTCGCCAGCGGGCCGATGGCCACTTTTGTGCCGACAACCGAGCAAGAGAGAGATTGCAAGTCGGAGTTCATCACGACGGAGGCAATGCTATCGCCATGGACGACCGTCATCCGATCAGCGAGATTAACACCGGCATTGCCGAGCCCGATCAGGAGCACCGAGGGATCGTTATTGCGGTCAAGAAACTTGGGAATCGTAATCATGGCATGGATCGGTTGGCTAGAATGGGAGGCGAAGTTTTCTCCCAGCTGTTTTCATAAGCCTCCCAAAGAACCCCTCTTCCGGCATTTCCGAGCGGACGGCTTGGGCGTATTTCGTCAGACCGATGCAGGTCGAGTATTGAGGGTTCTCAAAAGCTGAGGTCGGACCCGAGACCGCTTGGGCGCGGGTGAGGTGGACCGGCATCTCGAAGACCGACTCTGCCACCTCGCGGATCCCCCGGATCAGGCTGCAACCACCAGTGAGCATAATGCCGGCTCCGAGCAAGTGCTCAGGCACCTCTCCAGTGAGCCGCTTGCGGAGGAGGATAAAAAGCTCCTCGAGTCGGGCATGGATAATCATGTTCAGCATCTCCCGCTCGACTTCTTTGCCGGAGAATCCCGTGTCGTTCTTCAGCACGATTTTTTCACCCGGCAGAGACTTCCCGAGGACAGCTGAGCCCTCGTCAATCTTGAGCTTCTCAGCCCGCGTGATCGGAATGCGGAGCCCGATCGAGATATCATTCGTAATGTGATCGCCACCGACCGCGAGCACTCCGCTGTGCCGGACTGTCTCGTCGAGATAAACAACGTAATCCGTCACACCGCCGCCGATATCGATCACCACGGCACCGGCTTCCTTCTGGTTCTGGTCGAGGACAACCTGAGCCGAGGCCAGCGAGTTAACGACCACGTCGTCCACCTCGATGTGAAATTCCTTCACGCAGCGGATCGCATTTTGAATCCGTGTCATCGTGCCGTGAATGATGTGAAAATCGGCCTCCAACCGGCTCCCGAGCATCCCGAGTGGGTTCAGCACTCCCTCCTGACCGTCCACATAGTAGCGTTGAATGATGGAATGGAGAATCGCATTTTCCTTGGGCAGGCTGATTTCCTTCGCCTTGTATTCCACCCCTTGGATTTCCTCCTCCGTGATCTCTCCAGACTCTTCTGGAATCGCAATCGATCCGCGATTGTTAAAGCTTTGGATGTGGCTCCCGGTGACGGCGAGCCAGACGCTCTTGATCTCCACGTCGCTCTTTTCTTCGGCATCGGAGAGGGCTTCGTGAACGCATTTTGAGGCATTCTCAAAGTCGACAATTTCGCCCTTCCTCACGCCTCGCGACGGGGCTTCGCCGACGGCCAGAAGGCGAATCTCTCCGTCCTCCCGGCACTCGGCCACCACGGCACAAACTTTGGAAGTGCCAATCTCCAGTCCGACTTGGATGTCATCCCGCGCCATTAGTTTTTCCTCCCTTTCACTTGTTGAGCCAAATTCTTGACGTTTTGTTCCGGGGCCGCGTCCGCCATGACAAAGGTCACCGGGGTATTCCTCCGCACCATGAGATTCACAGACTCCAACTCGCGTCCACTGTCGCGGCAATGCTCGAGCAACTGCCGAAGACGCGCGAGCTGACTAGGAAAGTCCTCGGGCGCGAAGATGATGCGGGCGTTCCGATCGCTGGTGACTTCGATGCAGTAGCCTTTGGTGATATTCATCGAGCGGACCCGGAGGAGAGAGTCGGGAGACTTTGTGACATCATCGAGAAGGGCCATGGCTCGACGAAGGTCTTCGTTGTGAAGCGGCTCGCCGTCGCGAATATTATCGCTTTGCACCCCGTAAATCACCGGAAGGTGGTAAAACTCCGGCTGGACGAGTCGAGGCTTCATCAGAAGCCCAGATCCGTCGGCGAGCATCGCGAATTCGGGATCAAATGGATCGGCGTCCTTTTCTGGCGGAGCGATCCAGGCGACCGGTTCCCGCGCTTCCAGAGTGACGGAAATCCCATCGGGCAAGCGCCTCTCGATCGATACGTCCGCGACTTGCGGCAAAGCGCGGAGGGCGCTCTCGGCGGCGGCAAGATCAACACGAAAAATGTTTTCGCCTTCCCGGATTCCAAGAACGTCGACCGCGTCTTCGCGGGTCATGACTCCGTCGAGTTCGAGACTGAGTCGGCGCAGGGTATATTCGGGATTCGACAGAAAAAATTTATCGAGGGCCGTCGTGACGCCAAACCACCCCGCCGAGCAAACGACAACCAAGAGTGTGGACTTCCAGAAAAATCCACCGAGCTTCTGCCGACGCTGTCGACGGGCGGTGACGGTGCGGACTTTGACATCGAGAAGATGCTGTCCGCGAGCATCGCTCAGGCGACGGTTTCCGGAGGTATGCGGTGCGAGGCGGCGTCTCATTTTGAGGAAAACCTCCTAAGCGAAAGACCGGCGATATGCTCGCACAGTTCTGAGAAGCTCAATCCCACAACCGCCGCGGCTTTCGGAAGCAGGCTGGTCTCGGTCATTCCGGGAATCGTGTTGATCTCAAGAACACTCAATTCGCCATCCGGAGCGATCAGGAGATCCACACGAGAATACACCTCCAAGCCAAGCGCCGCGACAGCAGCGAGGGCTGCGCTCTGAACGGTCTCCGTCTCCGCCGTAGAAAGCGGGGCGGGGACGTGATAATCCGAAGCCCCTTTGGTGTATTTGTGCTCATAGTCGTAGAAGCCCTCGTGGGGCACGATCTCGACAACCGGGAGAGCTTCGGCCCCAAGCACACCAACGGTCAACTCGCGACCTCGAAAAAACTCCTCGGCCAAGACTCGCTCGCCATACTGGAAACAATCGGCCAACGCCGCCGGAAGCTCATCCGGAGTCGAAACGATGTGGACGCCGACACTCGATCCTTGCCGCGGGGCTTTCACCACATAAGGAAAGTCAAATTTTGGCACCTCATGCGAGGTAAGGATTTGCCACGCAGCCGTCGGCACACCGGTGCGGCCAAAGCAAATTTTTGTCTCGATCTTATCAAATGCCAACCGGCTCGCGCTGGCACCCTCGCCCGTGTAGGGCACTCCCCTCGCATCGAGAATCGCTTGAAGCTCACCGTCCTCGCCGAATGTCCCGTGGATGACATTGAACGCGAGATCTGTTTCTGGCGGGAGCTCGAAGTCCGCCCCGGTCACGTCAATCTCCACGACTTTGGCCCCAGCCTCCAAAAGCGCAGCGGCCACAGCAGCTCCCGAACGCAGCGAGACTTCCCGTTCCTTGCCCGGGCCACCCATCAGAACGGCAACGGACTTTTCATTTAAGATTTTGGCGAAAACTTTCTTCATCCTTCGACTCCCACAATTTGAACTTCCGTTTCCAAATGGATTCCGCGATTGCGATCGGCAGCCGCACGAATCTCCTCGATCAATGTCAGCACATCGGCGGCTGTCGCCCCCCCGTCATTGACGATAAAGTTCCCGTGCATCTCGGACACCCGCGCCCGACCGACCGAAAAATTTTTGAACCCAAGTTCCTCAACGAGCCGGCCTGCAGGAATCGATTCGGGGTTCTTAAAAATGCACCCGGCACTGGCTGCCACAGGCTGAGTTTGCCTCCTTTTCTGCGATGACTCGGCGATGACGCGATCGATCTCGGCCCGCTCCGATCGCTTGCCCTTGAGCACGGCAGAGAGTGCGTAGTTCTGCCGTAGCGTGGGAACACTTCGGTAGTGGACCTCAAACTCCTCAGGAGTTCGTGTGAAAATGTTTCCATCCTGATCACAGAACCGGACGCGAACGACTTGGTCGAACGTTTGAACGCCCATCGCGCCCGCGTTCATGCGGAGACCGCCTCCAAGATTCCCGGGAATTCCCTCCATCCACTCAAAGCCGCCCAAATCGGCGGACCGGGCCAGACCACTCAGTTGTTTAAACTTCACCCCGACGCCTGCGGTTATCTCCTCGCTGTTCACGTCGTGTCGGAGGAATTCCCCTCGCGCCAGATGAGCGACAACGCCCGGGATGCCCCCATCGCGAACGAGAAGGTTCGAGCCCCTCCCCATCACCATGAAGGGGATTCCAGAATCGAAACAAAATTGAACCAAGTCCGCAAAACCCTCCTCGGTCTCTGGCTCCGCCCAAAACTGGGCCGGGCCGCCGATCCGCATGGTCGTGTGTTTGGAAAGCGGTTCGTAAAGCCGAATGGCACCCGGCCCCATCGCCGCAGAAAGTTTTTCACGGACGCCCAGATCATCGGCCAACCGGGCACCGGCCTCGTGGATATTTCCTGCCCCAAGAGTCAAAATAAGATCGCCCTCGCCGAGCTCGGCAGCGGCTGCCCGGTGAATGACAGAAACATCCGCCACGTGCCGGGCAGACGGGTGACCATGTGCTAACAGGGCATCGACAATGGTCTGGCCGGACACACCCGGAATCGGCTTCTCACTCGCTGGGTAAACGTCGGACACAAAAACATGATCGGCATCGTCAAACGAACGCCCGAACGATTCTTTTAGTGCCAGCGTGCGGGTGAAGCGGTGAGGTTGGAAAATCGTGATCACCCGCTTCCATCCACCCGTGCGCGCGGTGGCGAGGGTGGCGGCAATCTCGGTCGGGTGGTGCCCATAATCGTCCACGAGCAAGTTGTGTGCGGACTCGAATCGAATTTCGAACCGACGACGGGCTCCGCGAAACCCGAGCAGGGCCGCCGCGATCTTTTCGAATGAGATCCCTAGTTCGGTCGCCAAAGCCACAACCGCCAGCGCATTCACAGCATTGTGCGCCCCGGGGACATTGAGCACGATTTCGCCGAGAGCCGCGCCTCCGTGCTCTACCACGAATCTCGAACAGAAATTTTCCGTGTGAAGCCCGGTCAGTCGATAATCGCTGTCCTCCGCGTGCCCGTAGGAGATTGCCTTCGAATGGTTCGCACAAACGCGAACGGCTCCAGCATCATCGCGGCAGTAGAAGATATGTCCAGAGGTCTGGGAGACCAAGCGAGTGTAGACAGCATCGATCGCGGCGAGGTCCTTGTAAAAATCTAAATGCTCCGGCTCGATGTTCAGGACAATCGCGTGCTTCGGATGGTAGTTGATCAATGTCCCGTCGCTTTCATCCCCCTCGGCCACAAAATAATCTCCCTCCGAGTCCCATCGCGCATTCGTGCCGAGGATCGGAATCTCCGCCCCAACGTAGTGGGAAGGCTTGAGCCCGCACGCCCGGAGCACGTGAGCGGCCATCGACGAAGTGGTTGTTTTTCCATGCATCCCACACACGATGATTCCCTCTTTCGCCGCCATCATCGCCGCGAGGGCATCGGCCCGTCGGACCATCGGAATCCCGAGCCGCTGCGCCTCGTCGTAGGCAGGGTTTCCCGGTTTGATCGCCGACGAATAAATCACGATCTCGGCCCCATCGACATCCTCGGCACACTGCGGACTGCAGAACCGAAGCCCTTTTTTGCAGAGCCTCTGGACCTCGACCGTATCGACCTTGTCTGATCCGCTGACCTGATTGCCCAAGGCGAGAAGGAGGCCGGCGATCCCGCTCATGCCCGATCCCGCAACGCCGAGCAGGTGGACTCGGCGCGACGTCACGCCGGTGAGGGCGTCTTGAAGTTCCTGAAGCGTCATCTCCCCGCCTCCCTCACCGCTTGCTCCAAAAGATCGGCGACATTCGAGGCAGCCGATGCCGGAGGGATTCGCCGCGCGGCCGTCGACATCCGCTCGCGGCGCTGATCGTCGCCGAGCAAGTTCAAAATCAGCGCGGAAAGCGTCTCAGCCAAAGTGTCCTTCTCCACGAGCATTTCCGACGCCCCATTGCGCACATAGATCTGCGCATTCGCGGTCTGGTGATCGTCTGTGGCGTGAGGATAAGGAATGAGGATCGACGGGAGAGCGAATTGGGAGATTTCGCTCAGGCTGGATGCACCCGCTCGCGAGACAACAACATCGGCCGCAGAGTAGGCTTCCTCCATTCGGTGGTAAAATGGCGAAACATAGTGGGGAATTTCTTCCCGCTGGTAATTCGCGGCGGCAAGGCGGTCGTCACGGTCCCCGGTCAGGTGGATGATCTGGATGTTTTGTCCGGCCAGGAGCGGTGCGGCTTTGAAGAGCAGTTGGTTGATCCCCGCCGCACCTTGGCTGCCTCCCGTAACGAGGAGGGTCTTGCGATCCGGGGCGAGGTGGAAAGCTTTTCTCGCGATCGCTTGGTCCATCGCCTCGCCCAAATTCTTTCTCACCGGGGTGCCGGTCACAGCACAGGAAACGCCCGGAAGCCGAGCCTCGCAGTCTTCGAAGCCCAAAAGAACTTTTGTGGCAAACTTCGAGGCCAGGCGGTTTGCCCGGCCCGGGATGGCATTTGATTCATGAACAAACGCCGGAAGCCCGCGCATGCGCGCTGCGAGGACGGGCGCCGTGGATGTGAATCCGCCCATCCCCAGCACAACCGCCGGGCGGAACCGACGGTAGCTCTTCCGACAGAGCGAGACACTTTCCCAAAACCTTCTCAGGAACCGAACAAATGCCGGCGAGACCAGCATCGACGGCATTCCAATCGACGGAAGCTTCTCCGAGCGAAACTCCGGACGATCCTTTAGTGCAGTCGCATCGATTTCTTTCTCGGAAACAAACAACAGCACCTCGTGCCCGCGATCCCGCAGAGTCTCCGCAACGGCGAGACCAGGGAAAAGGTGGCCGCCCGTTCCGCCACAGGCAATCACTACGCGAAAGGGTTCCATCTTACTCATAATCGGGGCTGAATGCTTGCGCGGAGAAGGGCTGGCGCGAAACGCGGGACCAGCGGCATCCCGTGCCGGTGAATGTTTACGAGCACCCCGATGAGAAAGAGGCAGACCATGAGATTCGACCCACCATAGCTAATGAATGGCAGGGGCATACCCTTGTTTGGAAGGAGCGATGTCGTGACCCCAATGTTCACAGCGGCCTGCAACGAAATCATCATCACGGCCCCAAATCCCAGAAGCAGGCCGAACCGATCGCGCGCGTTCGCGGCCACCAGCGAGCCGCAGAGGCAGATCATAAGGTAGCCGACCACCGTCAGCAGTGTGAAGCGGAGCCCGAGCTCTTCTCCGATCATGGGAAAAATAAAATCTGTGTGGGCGTAGGGCAGGTAAAGCATTTTTTGGCGGCCCTCGCCGAGCCCGAGGCCCTCCATACCGCCCGAGCCAAAAGCGATGAGTGCCTGCCACTGCTGAAGCCCCTCGCCGAGGCGATAGTGTTCTGGATTGAGAAAGGCCAGGAGCCGCCCCTGCCGTTCATCAATATTCATCGCGAGCGCCAGAACAGCGCCGACGCCGCCGACGGCGATCAATGCCAGCCAGCGCAGAGCGGTTCCGGCGACGAACATGAGAGCGACCGCTGTCGCTCCAATCAGCGCAGTATTTCCAAGGTCCACCTCTAGGGCGATTGGAATAAGGAGCACGCTGACAATCGCGAGCGGAAAGACAAAACCTTTCCAAAATGTGCGTGAGTCTTTTTCAAACTTCGAGAACCACCAAGCCAAGAAAAAGATCGCCGCAATTTTCGCCAACTCGCTCGGCTGGACGACTCCGATCCCGACATTGATCCACCGAGAGGATCCATTGATTCGCAGCCCGATGGGCGGGACAAAGCAGAGGAGGAGCAGGACAAACGCGCCGGCAAACCACAGCCACCACGTCTGCTGCCAGCGATGATAGTTCACGCACGCCGCGCAAAGTGCCACCACCAGCCCGACTCCGAGCCACATCCCCTGACGTTTGACGAAGAAGTAGATGTCGCCATGAGAATCCCGCGCAAAGGCACTCGTGCTGAAAAGCATGACAAGGCCGAGGGCGATGAGGCCCGCGACCGTCAGCAGCAGGAGATGGATTCCGTGTTTCTGCATGGCGATTCTTTGTCAGCGTCCGGCTAGGGGACGACGAGCTTTTGTCCGATCTGGAGTTTCGTCGGATCCTCGATCTTATTGGCTTTGACCAGTTCCGCATAGCTCACCTTGAGCTTCTTGGCGATCGAGTAGGGATTATCACCCTTCGCGACCGTGTAGGTCGTGCCGGCCGCTTTGGTTTCGGGAGCCGCCGCGGGCTTGGGAGCTGGCGCGACTTTCGCCGCCTCGGCAACCTTTGGTGCAGCAGGCTTGGCGGCTGGGGCAGGTGTGGCTTTCGGCACGACCAGCGCCGGCTTGACCTCCGACGTGGTTACCTTCGGCACATCCACGGAGGGAATTCTCAGCGACTGGCCGACATGGATCGTCGATCCGCTCGTGATTTCGTTCGCCCGCTCGATCGATTCAACCGAGGTCTTATGCTGGCTTGCGATCTTCGTGAGCGTATCCCCGGGAACCACCGTGTAGGCGACTGCATCGGCAATCGGAGCGGGTTTCGCGGGCGTCACGGGCTTTTCCGCAACCTTGGCCGCCGGAGCGGTTGTCTCGACGGGCACCGGGGTGGGCGCCGACGTCTCGACTTTCGGCTCCGGCTGGGCAACAGCCGCTGCCTTGGTTGTGCGCTCGGCGGTCGCAGGACGGGTCTTCAGCGAGTTGAACGCGAAGACGCCTCCGACGGCGAGGACGTGAAGGGCCAAGACGACAATGAAGGCGTGTGAGAGCTTCATATTTGGCTCAGACTCACCGTCGTAGTCTTCGATCTCTTCGTTGCTGGATGCTGCCCGAGCTTGCAGGAGCGTGCGACGGGGAGGCAACCTCCTCGGGACACGGCGCGGCGTGGGCGGGCGTGATGTGGGTTTTGGTTTCATGTGGTTTTTGGTTTTTTGCTACTGAGGTTTTGGACTGCGGATTTGAAAACGTTGCCGCGTTCGCCGTAATTGCGGAACATATCGAACGAGGATGTGCCGGGGGAGAGGAGGACGACATCGCCGGCGGTGGCCAGGGCACGGGCGACCGAGACGGCCTCGTCGAGGGTTCCGCAGAGCGAGCAATCTGTTCCGGACCACGACTTCGCAATTCTCTCGCGCATTTCGCCAATAAGCACGGCCGCGCGGACCCGCTCGCGAACAAGGGGAGCGATCGCATCGAATTCGAACCCCTTGTCTTTCCCTCCAGCGATCAAAACCACGCGGCGGTCTTGCGAGCGAAGGGCTTTCTCCACCGCGTCGAGATTCGTTGCTTTGGAATCGTTGATCCATCGAACGCCGTCGAGGTCACGGACAAATTCGCATCGATGCGACGGTGGTGTGTAGCTGCCAATGGCGGCGGCGAGTTGGTCGAGGTCGACGTGAAGCGCATGGCCGATGCCGAGTGCCGCCATCAGGTTCTCTGCATTGTGGATTCCCGGCAGGCTGGTATCCGCTTGGTCGATCACTGGCAATCCGTGGTGGCAGATGATCGTTCCGCGCAGCGAAAAATCCGCGTCGTCACGAACTGCGCTGAACGTTACCTTCTGGGCCGCAATCTCCGGGAGGTCGTTGACCGCATTGACCACCGCGACATCGTCCGATGTCTGGTTTTCAAAAATCCGGAGTTTGGCCGCGCGATACTCTGCCATGCCAGGATACCGATCGAGATGGTTCGCGCTCAGGTTGAGCCACGCCGCGACCTGCGGACGAAATGTGCGAATACTCTCAAGCTGGAAGGAACTCACTTCGAGAACCATGACATCGAGCTCGTGGCTCTGGCGCACTGCGGTCGCAAATGGCAAGCCGATATTCCCGCTGGCCATCGTCCGCACGCCGACATTCTGGAGCATCGTGGTCGTGAGCTCGGTCGTCGTCGTTTTCCCGTTTGTGCCTGTAATGGCTGCCACCGGACACGAACACTCTCGGAATGCCAACTCGAGTTCGCCGATGATCGGGATTTGTTTAGCGACCACATTGCGCACCAGCGGAACTTCGGGATCGATGCCCGGGCTGAGCACGGCCACATCGTATCGCGAGGGATCGGAGTCCGCCGCCGAGCCGAGCAGCACATGGATCCCCCGAACGTGCAGCGAACCAGCCTTGGCGCGCGTCTCATCGTTTTCCAACGTCTCGCAAACCGTCACCAATGCGCCCTCCTCCTGGAGGAGCAAAGCGGCAGCCTGACCGCTATGGCCTAGCCCGAGAACGACTGCATGTTTGCCGCTGTAGATCATTATTTTACCGAAGTTTGAGAGTCGCCAGCCCGAGGAGGGCGAAGAGGACGGACATGATCCAGAACCGCACGATCACGGTATTCTCCTTCCATCCACTGAGCTCGAAATGGTGATGCAGGGGCGACATTTTGAAGATCCGCCGCCCGGTGGTTTTGAAGCTCGCGACTTGGAGGATGACCGACATCGCCTCAATGACGAAAACGCCACCAACAATTACCAGCAAGAGTTCCTGCTTGCAGCAGATGGCGACAGCACCCAGCACGCCGCCGATGGCCAGCGAGCCCGTGTCGCCCATAAATACCCGGGCCGGATAGGCATTCCACCACAGGAACCCGAGGCACGCCCCCAAGAGTGCACAGCAGAGGACGGTCAGCTCGCCGGAATAAACGACATAAGGAATTTGAAGGTAGCCGGCCGCTTTGAAATTTCCTGCAAGATACACGAGCACCGCATAAGTCGCAGCCACGGTGGCCGTGCAGCCCGTCGCCAGCCCGTCGAGCCCGTCGGTGAGGTTCACCGCATTCGAAGTGCCGACGATGACGAGAAGATAAAAGATGAACGTGAGCCCCCCCATGCTAAGGACAATCGGATCCTTGAAGAACGGGATATAGAGCTGCTGCGCGACTTCGGAGACTTTTGGGTTGCTCAGGAAAAACCATGTGAAGATGCCGGCAAGAACGCACTGCAAGCCGAATTTCAACCGGCTGCTAATGCCGTCGGAGCTTTTTTTGGTGACCTTCAGCCAGTCGTCGTAGAAGCCGATGGCTCCGAGGAAAAGCATGCTGAAAAGGACGAGCCAGACGAAGGGATTCTCAGGACGCGCCCAGAGCAAAGTCGAGATCAGAACGGCCCCAATCAAGAGGATTCCCCCCATCGTGGGGGTGCCTTTTTTTCCGCCGTGCAGTTCGAAAAGTTTATGGACTTCTTCCTTGCTGCGAATCGGCTGCCCGAACTTCAGAGAGATCAGCTTGCGGATGACAAAGTTGCCAAAAATCAAGCTCAGCAAGAACGCCGTGACGCCCGCACAGATCGCGCGAAACGTGATGTAAGAAAAAACGTTGAGGGCTTTGAAAAAATCGTTGTCCCCTGCCCATCGCGTGAGATCTGAAAGGTAGTAAAGCATCAGTTTTTAAAGTGTTCGATAACGGCTTCCATGCGAGCCGTCCGGCTACCCTTGACGAGAACAATATCGCCTGGGCGGGCGAGGCTTTTGAGCATCCGGGCCGCGGCAATGCTTTCATCCACCTCATGGGTCCTGCCCAACCCGGCATCGCGGGCGGCGGCAGCGATGGCGGCGGCTTCCGGACCGACCGTGACGAGGATATCAGCCGACCCGGCAGCTGACCGACCTGCTCGCCCATAGCCCGTAGCTGCATAGTCACCGAGTTCCCCCATTCTCCCAAGGACAGCAATTCTCCTGCCGGATCCCGGGAGCGCGCGAAGAGTTTTGAGAGCGGCTTCCACCGAGTCCGGGCTGGCGTTGTAGGTATCGTCGAGGAAGATCACTCCCCCAATGATCCGGCGTTCGAGACGTCCCCCGACGAGGTGGGTGGAAGCTAAGCCCTTGATCGCTTTTTCGATTGGAACGTCGAGGGCGAGACCTGCCGCGAGGGCGAGAAGGGCATTTTTCACCATGTGCTCGCCATTCGCTGGAATCGAAGCGTGGTAGTGGCCGGTCGGCGAAACCACGCGGAACGAGCATCCCGCGTCCGACTCGACCAGTGAATCCGCAACCAAGTCGCCGCCCGAGAGTCCAGCTAGGACCACGCGTCCGCGACTCCGTCCCGCAATCTCCGGCGATTTATCGTCGTCGGAAGAGAGAATCACCGTCCCCTCGGCCGAGACAGATTCGGCGAGCATTCCTTTCTCTCGAGCGATGGCATCCCTTGAGCCAAGATACTCAATGTGGGCCACACCGATGTTTGTTATGATCGCGACATCCGGACGGGCGAGCTCGGCGAGCGGCGCGATTTCTCCGGCGTGGTTCATCCCGATCTCCCAGACGGCCGCCGTGTCCTTGCGTGTGGCGGCGAGGATTGAGAGCGGCACACCGATGTGGTTATTGAGATTGCCGGTTGTCTTCACAACCCGGTGGCAACTTCCTAGAACTCCTGCCGTAAATTCCTTCGTGGTTGTCTTTCCATTGCTGCCCGTGATGCAGACGACCTTGAGCGAAAGGCACGACCTCCACGCGGCGGCCAGTCGTTGCAGCGCGGCGAGCCCGTCCGCCGCGATCAAGACGGGGACGTCGAGTCCGGCAGCGGCTTCGACGGAATCCAAAAGAACCGCCGCCGCACCTCGGGCGACCGCGTCCGCCGCAAAGGCATTACCATCAAAATTCTCGCCCCGCAGGGCGACATAGAGATCTCCGTGAGAAATCGAACGCGAGTCCTTACTCACGGTTGTCACGAGAACTTCCGCAGAGCCTCGGTGGAGGGTTGCTCCGGTCATTTTTGCGAGTTCTGAAAGTGTGATCGGATCCATGGTTCAAGTCTCCGTCCGCTTCGAGGCCATCGCCCGCTCGGCGACCGTCACGTCATCAAATACAATTTTTCTATCTGCAAATTCCTGCGTTTTCTCGTGGCCTTTGCCGGCGATGAGAACGATGTCTCCGGGCTGAGCAAGGTCGATGGCGCGGCGGATCGCTGCCTCGCGGTCCGCAATCGTTTCGAATCGAGCCCCCTTCATTCCGGCCTCGACATCGCGGAGAATCGCTTCGGGATCCTCCCGTCGGGGGTTATCCGAGGTGATCACGGAAAAATCGGAAAGCTCCTCGCTGGCAGCAGCCATCAACGGGCGCTTCGCCCGGTCACGGTCACCCCCGCAGCCGAAGACGGTTATGAGGCGCGCAGGCTGGAGCTCGCGGAGTGTCCGCAGCACATTTCGGAGTGCGTCATCGGTATGGGCATAGTCAACATACACTTGGAAATTCCGCTTTGCCGGCACGCGCTCGAGGCGGCCCGGAACTTGCGGAGCGTGGGCAAGTGCGGCGACGGACGCCCGGAGTTCGACCCCGCACGCCGTGGTCGCTGCCAGCGCGCCGAGCGCGTTAAAGACATTGAAAAGACCGATGAGCGGGAGCCGAACGAGGAAACTCTTCTTGCGCGCATCGAGCTGGAAAATCGTTCCGTTCGCATCGAACCGGATCGCACTGGCACGGAAACCCGCATTGACACCGCGGCCGAAGGTGACGGTTTTGACACGTTTGCTGAATTTCTCGATCAGCCGATGTCCATAGCGGTCGTCGGCATTGATAATTGCACATCCTTTTTTCCCCGTCTGCGAGGCGAGCTTTTCGAAAAGCAGGGCTTTCGCATCGAAGTAGGCCTCCATGGTCTGATGAAAATCGAGGTGATCCTGCGTGAGATTTGTAAACACGGCGGCATCAAACGAGACTCCATCCACGCGATGTTGGACGAGAGCGTGACTGGAGACTTCCATCGCGACCGAGCGATCTTGCGTGTCGCGCATCTGGGCCAGGAGGGATTGAAGGTCGATGGATTCCGGAGTTGTGCGCGGGGCAGGAATATCCTCGCCTGCCACGACATATTTGACCGTTCCGACCAAGCCACACGACAATCCGGCGGCATCCAGCAAATGCTGGGTCAAAAATGCCGTCGTTGTTTTTCCATTCGTCCCCGTCACCCCGACACACCGCAGGGCCGCCGCAGGGTTTTGGAAATACGCCGCTGCAAGGGCTCCCATGGCAGCCCTCGGGTTCTCAGCGGGGATAACAGGCACACCGAGGTCGCCCGGATCGTTCGCCCCAACGACCGCCACGGCCCCCCGCGCCACGGCATCACGCGCAAATCCCATTCCATCGAGCTTCCCACCGGGAAGGGCGAAGAAGAGGCTCCCGGGACCCGTCGTCCGCGAATCGTAGGAGAGCCCGGAAATCTCGGGATCCGCGAGGACAGTTCGGAGGCCGGCAGATTGGAGGAGAGCATTAAGCTTCATGCCGTCAATTCACTCTCCTCTCAACAGGCTGACCAAGGGCGAGCGGCGTGGCTCGCATGGGCTCCGCGCGAAGTGCGGGAACGAGATTAAGATAGCGGGCCGCTTTTTCCCCGATCCTGGAAAAAATCGGGGCCGCCACGGTTCCGCCGTAGTTCACCGCCGAAGAGATACGCGCGTTGTCGATCATCACAAGGCAGACGAAGCGGGGGTCTTCCGCCGGCAGGTAGCCCACGAAGGACACCACATATTGCCCGGGGGCATAGCCTCCGGCAGGACTGACCTTCTGCGCAGTTCCGGTCTTACCAGCCACGGAGAACCCAGAAACCTTCGCGAGCTGGGCAGTGCCTTGCTCGCTCACAACTTCGGTCAAAGCATTGCTAACAAATTGGGCGGTCGCTGGAGGCACGACGTCCCTCGTCACCTGCGGTGGCTTATCAAGGACGATTTTTCCGTCGGAGTCCTCGACAGATCTGACGATCTGGGCTGCCATGAGGTGACCCCCATTGGCGATCACCGACATTCCCATCGTGATCTGCAACGGCGTGACGGCCAGCGCATGACCCATCGGCATCCGAGTGATCGTGAGTTTGTCCCAGCGATGCGGTGGGTGGACGAGGCCCGGAATCTCACCCGGCAGCTCGATCCCCGAGCGTTCGCCAAAGCCAAACCGGCGAACGTATTCGTAAAACTTCTCATCGCCCATCATCATCGCCATTTTAGCCGATCCGATGTTGGAAGACTTCACCAAGATGTCGTGCACACTCATCGATCCGTAGCCGTGATGGTCGCGGAGGATTTTCCCGCCGTAAGCGAACTGGCCGTTCTCACAAAAGATCGATGTTTTTTGGGTGACCGTTCCCTCGTTGAGCGCGCCAGACGCAACCACGATTTTGAACGTCGAGCCTGGCTCGACCATGTCGATGACCGCACGGTTCTTCATTTGCTCCGGTCCGGCATTGCCGGGATCATTCGGATCAAAGCAGGGCCGACTGGCCATCGCGAGGATCTCACCGGTCTTCGGATCGACCATCATGACGACAGCGGTCTCGGGCTTGAGATCGTGGAAGGCTGTCTCGATTTCTTCCTCGACGATGGACTGGAGCCCCATGTCGATCGTGAGCCGAACATTCTGGCCGTTTTCCGCAGGTTCCTCCTGTCCGCGATAAAGCATGATTTCGCGACCGGTTCGGTCCCGCTCGATGTAACGAAACCCATCTTTTCCCCGCAGGTAGCTCTCCATGCTCATCTCGATGCCCTGCACGCCGGCGCCGTCGTGATCGAGGAATCCGAGAACATGTCCGAGCATTTGGCCGTTGGGATACGTCCGGACCGCATCCGGTTCGGAATACAAACCACGAAGTCCCGCCTCCTGCGCGGCGCTGAGGAGGGCTTGGGCTTCATCTTCCGGAACGCCGCGGCGGATGACGACGTATTTCCGGGCGGTCTTCAGCCTGGCAGCGAGTTCGGCCTCGTCGAGGCCGAGTCGAGGTGCCACAACAGCCGCCAGTGCTGCCGGATCCTTGATGTGCGATCCGTCTGCCGTGATGGTCCGCACGGGAAGGTTCGACGCCAGCAGCTCTCCATTGCGATCAAAAATCAAACCACGTCGGGCGTGGATGACCTGTCGCATGGTATGCTTCTGAGCCGCCAGAGCCGAATACTCGTCGTGCTTGTTAACCTGAAGATAGATGAGTCGGGCCGAGTAAACAGTGAAGACGAAGGCGACGGCTGCACAGGCAATTCCGGTGCGTGTGCGTGCCGTCCTCATCATTGACGGCGTCCCTCGTTGAAGGCTGTCCTGAGAACCCCATCGGCAGCGGCTTCGACCGGAGGAGTGAGTCGCGCGATGGCGATATCCTGAATCGGCTTGACCGAGATGAACCCATCCGCCACCCGCTGCTGGAGAGTCCGTCGGGAGGAAAGCTCTGTCACGCGCGCGAGAAGGACCTCATTTGCGGCCCGGACTTCACGGATCCGACGCTCGACCTGCCGAATCTCCTCACCCAGAGCAAATTGCTGATTCTTGATATAAACATAGACCAACCCGGCACTGCCGCACATCAGCGCGATGAGCAGCCATCGGATGAGTGATGGGAAATGGACAGGGTTGACTTGCTTCCGGCGGTTCTCAGACGTGTTCATTTTTGGGTCTCCTGGATTTTTTCGACAACCCGCAGCTTGGCGCTTCGGGATCTCGGGTTGGCTTCAGATTCCTCGATGCCAGCATCGATGGGATGCGGCGTTAGCAGACGGAAGATCCGTCCGGGATTGCGCCGCGGTTCGGGCCATTCCGGTCTGTCGATCCATTCCTGACTCCGCTCGCGGAACGAGTGTTTAACAATGCGGTCTTCAAGCGAGTGGAACGTGATGATCGCAAGACGGGCTCCCGGCGCCAAGAGCTGAGGCAGCGTGACGAGCGCCTCGCGCAGGGCGCCGAGTTCGTCATTCACCGCGATGCGTAATGCTTGAAAAATCTTTGTCGCCGGATGCCTCGCCCCAGTCCGGGGAACCACCGATGAGACCGCCGCCGCAAGATCGAATGTCGTCTCGAACGGATGCTGGATTCGCAGCGCAACGATTCTCGCGGCGACTTGGGCGGCGCGGGATTCCTCGCCGTAGTCTCGAAAAATCCGAACGAGCTCGGACGCCGGGAGATTATTAACAAGATCCGCTGCCGTTTGCGCGGCACTCTTGCTCATGCGCATGTCCAGGGGACCGTCTTTCATGAACGCAAACCCGCGAGCAGGATCGTTCAATTGGTGAGATGAGACACCGATATCAAGAACAATGCCGCCCAGCCCCCGGTGCTCACCCAGTTTCTCCAAGACCGCGCCCGCATCGCGAAAATTGGCCTCCGCCATGCGCAGATGGCTTCCGAAGCGCGCCAACCGGCGTCCGGACTCCGCCAACGCCTCCGCATCCTGATCCAATCCAATGACCTCCGCTCCTGCCGCCAAAAGCCGCTCGCTGTGCCCGCCGCCACCGAGGGTCCCATCCAGAAACAGCATCCCCGGCGCAGGACGCAGCAGAGCGGTCACCTCGTCCGCCATAACGGCGATGTGATACTCGTGAGTGCTTGCCTCAATGTTTTCCAAGTTGATTCCCAAGAGGTCGTCGGAGTCCAAGAAGTTCATATGCGTTCCGGGGGCGGATTTTGATGGTGGCGTGACTGGGCGGTTTGCCGTCGGAAGTTTTTCCGGCACTGAAGCCAAAGAAGAACGACCGGCCGCCCTTTGCCATTAGTCACTCCTCCTCATGGTTGAATGCCTCTCATTTTCAAAAATTATAGTCCGACAGCCTCCGCTGCCTTTTGGAATGTGGCGTAGCTGGCCGCAGCCGTCGCTTCGTGACGATCCTTCGCCCAAATCTCAAAACGGCTCTCGACCCCGATGAAGACCACTTCGCTCCCGAGCCCAGCGCGCTCGCAGTGCTTCTCGGGCAGGACGATCCGCCCCTGCTTATCGGTCGTGACAGTATGAGCTTGGCCGTAAAACGCTCTGATCGCATCCCGCTTTTCGACAGGGCTCAGCGTCTGCGAATCCAAGAACAGCTTCTTGTAGCTCGAGAGTTCCTCGCTCCCCATGACGAGGAGTTGGCCCTGTCCGGGGTGGGGAACAACATGGAATTCCTCGCCCTCACCCGCCACCCATGCCGACGGAATCGCCACGCGCTTCTTCGCGTCCAACGAACGCGGAAACGTGCCCAGATAGAGCGGTGGGTTTTTGGATTCTCGGTCCATGATTTCGTAGGTGCCTAGTGACAAACTCTGCCACGAGGCCCCACTATTCACCACTTTTCCCCACCGCGGTCAATAGAAATTTCTTAATTTGACGAGAGAATTTGAGTCTTTCTGAATCTTTCCCGCAAAGTTGTCCGGAATCCCGAAATAGCCCGTCAGAGGCCGAAATAGCCCGAAATGCTGTCATTTTAACGACTTACGGAAGCCGATAACCCGAAAGTTCGGAATGATACTTGTCCGGTTTCCCGCAAAGATGTCCGGAATCTGAAAAAATTGAAGGTCTGAATATCAGTGACTTGTGAAAAGTGGACATCTTTGCGGGAAACATTGGAGGGTGCGGGGTGCGGGGGTGTTTTTGGCCGGTTTTTGGATCGGTCGGATTTTGCGATGCCATGCAGAGGGTCTGAACTGACGATGCAAGGTTGTTTCAGGCGGGCTGCAATGGCGCTGCCTGGTCGAGTCTTGGCCAGGCTGGTCAGTCTCAATAAGGAGCGAACCTTCCGCCTCTCACTTTGCACTGAACTCCGAGGCGGCCGAGTTTCTCAAGAAGCCGGGTTGCCTCCTGAATTACGCGGCCCAGCTCATCGGCGGAAAGCCAGGCAAGGAGGGCTTCCATCTGGGGGCCGAGGATTTCCGAATTCCTGCTGCCCGATTCGGCCATGACCATGAGCACGGATCTGCGGGTGATGGTCTTCCGCTTTACCTGCCGCCCGCTGGGCTCCATTGCCTCAAGCTTTCCCTCGTCAACAAGTCCATATACGAAGTCGCAACAACGCCCCATCATTTCAGCGACCTCTTTTGGTTTGAGGAGTTCGCGTTCCAGGGCGAGCACTTTTTCAAACGGGCCGGGAGAGAGCGTTTCAGCATTCATCGGGAAAGGCTGAAGCACGGCTAAAACCCCCTTCGGCGCAACTCGGCGGCAATCTGGCTTCTCGCTGCATTTGCTGCTGCCATTTCAAGAACGCCAGATTCCGGGAGTGCTGTCGGATCTGCAAGATGCCTCACGCTGGCAACGAGTTTATACCATGCTTCGCCTTTTTGCCCTTTGGCAGTCATACCCTTTTTGGAGCGGAAGCCCCTGTTGTAAATCAGGAATGCCCCTTTCGGAGTTTTGACGAATGAAAGTTTTCCATCGCCAGGCTTGGACCATTCACCAGGGGAGCCAGCGGCCTTTGCCTGATTTGTCAGCGGGATCGCCAACATCCGACCACTCTTCGCCCTCACCGTCCCGCCGCGTAGCTTGTGGACAAAAGCAGGGCTTGCTATGGTGACGGTTGCTTCGTTTTCTGTTGCCCCGGTGAAGGCAGTTCCCCTTTTTACGATTTTGCTCCAAAAGTTCGAGCGAACCCAGCCACGCTTATTGCCCTCTGAATTCTTCCTGTCGAAGTGAGTGCGAAGAGCGTTTTCCACACCTTTTCCCATAGCCTGCATTCTGGGCCTTGATCCTCCCAGGCTAGCCACAAGATTTTTCAGCTCTGGCGAAATTGAGTCCGTGATCGTAATATTCATGAGATAGGCCCGATGTCCTTCCCGGAAGATCCCGAATAAGCGGCTTCTTTATATGGTAGCCTGTGCCGGATTGCAAGGGCGGGAACGCGTCAACGCGTCCACACCCAAACGGCAAAGCCGATCCAGAACAGGGCTGGACCAAAAACAATCAGGAGCGCGATAATCGTCACCATGGCTCAACGTCAATGCGTCTTGCGTGCCGGGGGTTCGCGTTGATCTTTGGAGTCACCAAGATAATACGCTGTCGAATCGTTTCCGCTGGAAGCCAAGGCCACTACCGCGAAGTAGAGCAACAGAAAAATGAGAACGACGGAGACCACGGATCAAACATGCGCTTGCCCAGCAGGAAATCAAGACGCGAAAAAGGGCGCGGATTTCTCCGCGCCCTTTTGGCTGGCTGGTTTGCGGCCTGGCTAACGTGCCGCCTTTTGTCGTGGCAAACGGCCGCGCGGGAACTTCCTATTCAGGAAGGCTGCGCGATATTCATCCTGACTCTCGATGCCTTCCGCAGTGCAGTATTTCTCGACCTGCCGCGCTCGCGCCATGGTGCGCTCGTAATCCATGAGGGCGAGCGAAATCAGGACGTGGGCTGCATTCGCCTGTGTGGCGAGCGGATCGCGAAGGTAGCGCTTTTGGAAGTCGGACAGGATGGAAAGGACATGCGCGGACGGTTGCAATTCCAGAATGGTTCCGCGCCCTTTGCCAGCGGGCTTGCGCTTGGGTTGTGCCGCTTTCATTCGCAATCCTCCGCCGCGTAGAAGGCCGCTGCCAGCTCATCCCCGAGGCTGTGTGATAGGGAGACAATCCCCGCCTGGAGAGCCTCGCCTTTCTCCCCGGTGAAGCTGCCGAAACGCGAGACGCCTTCCGAGTCTGACATGAGGAGCAGGAAGGCACGGGTCTCTTGGATGGCTGTCTCCAGCCGCAATTTTGGCGCGCGGCTTTCGCGGAAATCATAGCGGAATTCATCCGGTATTATAAATCGCGCCATTCGTGCGACGGCGGCATCGCGTGAGATCGGCCGCCGCTCCGCACGGTGGGGGATTCCGCTTTTCCCGTGCCAGTCCGTGACGAGCCAAAGATTCCTGGAAGGGTCCGCAAGAATCTCGCTTTCCCGCCAATCGCCGTTTTCCTCAGGCGCACTTTCAAAGACCAGGGAAAGCCTTTCCCAGCCCTGTTCCGCGAGCCATTCTGGCGTTTCGATTTGCGGGGCTTGGGAAACCGGAGCGGTTTCCCTGGTCAAGTTGCGTGCAGGAGGCAGGCCGTTCGTGTCGGCGTAGGCTTGCACTTTTCCTGCTGGTATTTTGGATGCCGTTTTTTTCATGCGGCCTCCTCTTCGCGGGCGATTGTGCTGCCGTTCCATCCGAGTTGTTTCATAAGCGGGGCGAGGGCCTGCTGATGCTTCCGAGCCCAGGCTTTTTCGCGCTTGGAATGGTGGTTGCCTTCGATGGTGCCGAGCATGTCGCCATACTCGCTTTCGAGAAGGGAGATCAGGGTGAGGCGGCACATTTCGCCGAATGTCCAGCTTTCCCAGGCGGCGACGATGTTCAGGGCATCGTAGAGCGCGGGCGAGAGCTGCAATTCATCGCGGAGGATTCCCTTGTGAAAGAGTTCCATGAAGAATTGCGCCTTGTTGGCTTTGGCCGCTCGATCACGGGCGGGCATGCGAGGCTCCCGGATCGCTTCGAGCGTTTCGGCAGCCCAGCCCAGGAGGGCGGATTTTGCCCAGGCTTCCGGGCTCTGTTTGTCGAACCGGGCACACCGGGCGATGTCCCGCAGTTCCTGTTTATCGAATGCCAGGGCGAGGCTTCCGCTTGGGAGCGGCGGCCGCGAGGATGCTTTCGAGGGCCTTGAGGGCGAGGCCGCGCGGGCTTGATCGGCTTTGCTCCCACTGTTGGAGCGTTCTTTTGCTGATTCCCCATTCTTCCGCCGCTTGGCTTTGGGAGAGGTTGAGACGGTTTCGCGCCCCTTTGATGCGCTCCGCGAGGCGGGTTGAAGGTTGCTCAGGCATGGTTTTGATGATATGCGTTTTGTTGTCATAGACATTCTGCTTTTACTGGTTGATGTTTGTGATAGCCGGGCGGGTGTTAGACGCACCTTCCCGGCACTTATCGAGGGCATCTATACGTTGAATGAGTATAGACGGCAAGAAAATCTTTCCGGTATTTATACGGGGTGATTTCGAGAGAGGCCGGCGAGCGATTGCATGATACAGGAACCCCGCAGAGCAAGCGTTTATGCGGGATCAGCGGCGGGCGGCTGCATCAAGGCGGCAGGCGTCCACGAGGCAGAGAATCCAAAGAACGATGGCGGGAAGCACCAGGGGAGTGGTGAAAACGATGGCGGTCGCCCAAGCGACACCCCGGCCAGTAAATCCGTTCTCAATGTGCCAGAAGCCAGGAGCGACGATATTTATGGCGGGGTTCATCAGGTCTTCATGCCTTCGTCTGCGATTGCCAAGACGATCAGAATTCCAAGCGGCGGGCAGATGATGCAGGCCGAGATAATGCCAATCCAAGCCAAGTTGAACAGAAACTTGTCCATACGGGAACTATCGCACGCATTGCCGCTTCATTCAATCAGATCGTGCCGGGCCGGGCCGAATGGCAAGCGTTGATGCGGATTCAGCGCCGGGGGTTCTTCCGTCGTTGTCCCAGTTGCAGCCAAGCCAAACCAAGAAAATGAAAAGCCCGAATGTGGGAAAGATCATCGTAATGGCTGCCAGAATGAAAAACGCGATCACGTCAAGAGTATGGCCCGGATCTCACGAGAATCAATTCATTGCTACGCGGGAAAGGCGCACGGCTGAGCGGTAGCAGAGCAACCAAAGAATCAATGCAGGAACCACAAGGGGAGCTGTTCCGAAAATGGCAACACACCAAAGGATGCCCGCGCCAAGGCGTCCTTTGTAGAGGTGGTAAGATCCAGGAGCAACCAGACTGATTGCCGGGCCAACTTTGCAGATGTCGGTGGAAGGCATGCCGGAATGGTGCCACACACGATGTTTGGAAGTCAATGCATGGAGGCCGCTCGCCTGTTTCGGGCCACCTACTTTTTCTCAGCAGGGAAAGCATCCTCTGCCGGAAATAGCGGGCCGATGGGTGCGGTTTCGTCGTTTGCGATTGCCCGGAGAAAATTGAACTGGCTTTCCCGTATCTCCGGAGTTGGAACTCCCATAAAACGCTTTGACAGTATGATTCCGGCTGCCAGGGTTGCTTTTGTAAAATCCCTTGCCGCAAGGCTATTGTCTTTGCCCTTCCTCATTGCTTCGTTATCCAGCATGCCAAGGTGGATCAGGTGCAAACGCCTGATGTAATTTGCCATGAGTTCGTGACTGTCGGAATGCTTCAACACCAGCCTTGGCATGTGTGTCCATATCGGCACCAATCGCTTGTAGGCAGGAAGCAGCAAGGACTTGAACGCATCAACAAGCAACATCTTCTGTGGAACTCCGAGCGCCTCGTTTTCTGCACCAAGATCAACGCACGTTCCTTGTAGGTAACGCTGAACGACAGGCGATTTGATTGTCGCATCGTCGTATTTTTTTGCCCGCATCGCTGCTTCTAAAATCGGGATTCTTCCCGTAGCGAACCACTCTTCATTCACGATCAAATGCCTACAAATCCGCAGGCCGATTTCCCAGCGGATTGCATTCCGGCCGGTTTCAAAAGCCGCCAACGCAGACTGTGAAATTCCCAGCATGTCCGCAAAGCCTGTCTGTGAAAGTTTTTCGGCCTCCCTCGCCGACTTCAAGCGCCTGCCCATTGCCTTTTCTGGCGAGGATGGTTTCTGGAGTGGCATTTACGACCATGCTTGCACGCAAAACTTTTTTTGAAAACCATATTGACATCATACTAGCTGCTAGTATTTGATACTAGAACTGCTGTTTATGGTTATCTCAGATCCAAGTATCAGACTCGTCCTCCGGTCGTTAAATGCGCGAATGGTGGCTCTTGGTATCACGAGAAGGGAGCTTTGCCGCCGAACCGGCTTATCTAGATCAGTCGTAAACAATGTATGTAGCGGCTTTGCGAATCCGGGAAATGGGGCAAAGCGACTGATCGAGGTTGCCATCGGTGCCCCGATTTGGAGCACGCCAGACGATTTCAACGCGCTGACGCAGATCGTGAACCGACATGCCCAGCAATTTCCGCAGATCACTCAAACCGAAAAATCCAAAAAATGAAAAAGCCGAAGAACCAGAAACCCGAAGATGCACCCGCCTCCGGCGAGGTGGAAGCACCGATCCCAAGCGAAACAGCCGTCGAGGTGGAAACACTCACCGAGGAGCAAGCAATGCGACGCTCGGCGGGGTGGACCGAGGACGATAACACTTCCACGGAAACCGCAGAGGAGCCGGAGCCCGAAGTTGATCCCAAGGACCAGCTCGCGGAGCTGGAAACGATCTTTGCGAAGCTTCCTGAGAAGCTGATCCGCCTCCGCGACCTGGAGGAACTGAAAGCGAAATACCAGCAGGAGATTGAGGATTTCAAAATTGATCCGCTTGCCGCCGATGCAGAGCGGCGGTTGAGCATCCGGCGATCACGGGAAAACCTGATTGAGATGATCGACATCGACATCTGGAAAATCATTGATTCGCCAGATCCCGAGAAAGCCAGGGCGCGGATTTTGGTGAACGATCTGGCGCAATGCGTCCGGAAGGCCATCAACCGTGACATCTCCTTGCTGTGCGATGAAGTCAGGGCCTTTGCCAAAGCGAATCCGGCCGTTGCATACCTTTTCGACGATAGCGAGTTTGGAGATGATCAGATCCGGAATCTTCCGATCTTCTTCCGGGCAATGCGAACGTCTGCGCTTTCGGACAATTTCAACGCCTATTGGACGCAGTGGGGCGCTGAAAGGCTGGAGGAGGAGGTTCCGAAATTCATGGAACTTATCCGCCGCACCGTTAATGGGGAGCGGATCTTGGTTCTTCCCAAAGCTGCCTGATTTCGATGCCTGGTCAGCAAAACATTGTTAGTGACGCGGTGCGGTTGCTTTTTCATGAGCCCGGTCCGGCGTCCTGCATAGCCCCTCGCGCGTTTGCCCACCGCGCGGGGGGCACATTTTTTGATCTGTGAACGCCTCCGCGCACATATCGCAAGACCGCATCGAGCGGTCTATCCAATCGCGATTCGCTCCGCTGGCGAGCCTCACGCCCGCCCGCCTGGTTTCCCAGCTTGACGCCTTCAACTCGGGGTATCTCGCGGAAGCCGCTCGGACGTGGGATGCGATGCTCCGGCGCGATGACCGGCTCCCCGCCTTGGCTCAGAAACGCTACTCGGCTGTAGCCCGTTGCGGGTTCGATGTCGTGACGGTCGATTGCGCGGGGGACGATGCCAAAGAGGCCGAGGCGAAAGAGCACGCGAAGAAGATCGAATATTTTTTGAACCACCTCACGGCAACGAATGCCCTGGATGAAAACCAGCGGGGCGGGTTCTCTCTCTTGGTGCGCCAGATGGCCTCCGCCATCGGAATGCGCTATGCGGTGCATGAAATTGCCTGGCAGGAAGAGGAGGGCGGGTTGTCGGCGACGTTGCGGCATGTGCCGTTGTGGTTTTTTGAAAATCGCACGGGGCGGATGCGGTTTCTGATCGAGGATAACGGGATTGCCGGAATCGACATGCCGGAAGACGAATGGCTTGTCACGGTGGGCGCTGGCCTGATGGAAGCCTCCTCTGTGGCGTGGATGTATAAGCGACTGCCTCTGCGGGACTGGCTGGAATTCTCCGAAAAATATGGTTTCCCAGGCGTGCTAGGAAAAACGGCCGCCGCCAAAGGCACTGCCGAATGGGAGGCAATGGCGGATGCCGTAAGGGCATTTGGGAACGATTGGGGCGCGGTATGCAATACCGGGGAAAGCCTGGAATTGATCGAGACGAAAGGCGGGGATGCGGGGTTGCCTTTTGAGTTGCTCATTGAGCGCATGGACAAGGCACTGGCCATCATGTGGCGCGGCGGGGATCTCGGAACCGCGAGCGGCACCGGGGCGGCGGCGACCGGGGCGAGCCTACAAGGGAATGAAACGCAGGTCCTGGAGCAGGCCGATGCAGCATGGTTGAGCGAGGCCATTCAGACGGGCCTGATCCGCCAGGTGATCGAATACCATTTCGGAATCGGCACGCGGCCTCTGGCCTATGTGCAGATCCGCACACGGGACCGCAAGAACACGAGGCAGGATCTAGAGATGTTCAAAACCCTTTCGGCCCTCGAAGTTCCAATATCAGCCCGTTCAGTCCTGGAGCGTTTCGGATTCAAAGCCCCTCGCCCAGGCGCGCAACTCCTGAATCGGCCATGAAGATTTCCCCGCCTGCCGTTGGACCAACAAACCCAAGATTTTCTTCTCGGGGGATGCCGGATAAGCACCAGCGGCGGGCGGCTTTTTCTTCGCGGGCGGCAGCGCCATCAAATTCTGCCGCAACCCATTTTTGCGATAATCGCCAAAATTTCGGCCTGAGAGCACGAATCAAGGCATGGCAGCGCTTGGAGATTTGACGCCGTTGCAAGGCCCTTGCACGGCGCGGCGTGCGGCCAATGCGTGTTCACTCATCATTCCGAATTCTTCAATATCCGACATTTCGAAATGAAAATGGGAAAACTCACAGTGCAATCCCTCCCCGTAAAACCCGCTTTGATTGACCTGCGCCGGGCGGCGGATATTGAAGATGAGGGATTGACCTTCATCGTTGTTGGAGCATTCCCAACGGTCACTGTAGAGGATTTGCCGGTGTCCCGTCGCACAGGCGGGCAGGATGAGCGCACCACCACCACCGCACAGGGCGGCGGGCACCGGCAACATTCACAGAAAGGAAGGTAAGGCGATGGCTTCAGGTGCGCATAGTAAATGGAAAGCCAGGGAAACCCGCCGTGCGGAGTGCATGCACAAGATTTTAACGCGCGTTGCAAAGATGGGTTTGACTTATGATCGCATGTTCCTCCAAGCGCGGAAACTTGCGGGCTCGGGAAGGTTCTTCCAAAGCTACAAGCGGTGGGAATTCCTTTTCATCAAATGGAAAAAAGATCCTTGCCCAGAAGTGCTGATGAGGAAATGGAGGCCCGGCATACGGGAATCATCCGCTGAATTTGTTCCTGTGGTCGTGGCGTTCGCGATTGCCGCCCGAGTCACATTAAACGAGGCGCATCGTCAACTCGGCTTGCCTCTCTCATACAATACGGTTTTCCGGCACTGCAAAATCCGGCGCGAAATCGCGAGGCTCGCAGCCATCCGCCGCGCGCAAGATCGGCTCGCCCTGGAAGAAAAAGCGATCCTCAAGAAAATTAAGGGAGGAAAGCGGCCGTGAGAAAATACACGCTTGATCCTTCGAAACGATTCACCCCGAGGGTGAACGGCTCCCGCGCGGAATCCGCGCCTGCGTTCAGCGTCGGACAAATCGCCGAGACGGTGGGAATGAGCCGCAAGGATGTTTGGTCCGCTTTGAAGAGGATTCAGCCCATAGCGCCCGTTGTGCGCTCCGGAAATATTGCTCCCGGCTACACCTTCGAATCGCTGCCGGAGCCGATGAAAGCCAAGATCGAGCAACAGCAGCTCGCCTTGAATTATCGGAGTGCGGCGGCGGTTCTTGCTGCCCCCAAGAAGCAATGGCAGCCGGTCAAGCCATTGAGCGAGCAAACACCCGCAGCGATGGAATACGCGCATTGCCTGCAACGGGCGTGTGCCTTTTTCCTCGCGCATCGAAACGACCTGGCTTATCGGGCGGGTGAACTTTTGGACCGTGCCGCACGAGACTGGCAGGACGCTTTCAAGAAGGCTGCAACGCGTCGGCATGTCCGCCGGGCGATTGATCGGGTGCTTGAACGCGACGGCGGGCGCGAGGAATTTTCACGGGTGGAAATCTATCTCCCAGAGGCGAAAGATTCCGAGCGCCGGGCCGAAAAGACGGCGGTGGAGTTCCCTGCATTGACGGAAGCGATCGGAGTTCTGCCTGATGTTTCCGTCCTTTCCTCGACGGAAAAGACAACGGTCTGGAAGGCTGCAATGGACGATCTGGGATGCCTCATGGATGGGGGGATCGGGGAGAAAAATGCGAAGCGGCAGATTTTGAATTTCCTCATCCTGCGGGTGTCACGCCTTGCCGAAACTCCCGAAGCTTTCCGGAGACAGCTTGACCGCAAATGGAGGGTTTACTTGGAAGACGGAATTTCCGCCCTGGCAGACAAGCGGCGGCAGAGGTCCGGCCCCCGGAGATTTCAGCGATACAGCGGCCCGGAAAGTCTGTCGCCTGATGAATTTTTGCTTCTTGAACGCGCCAACAGTGTCGGGGGAGGGATCAGCCAGGCGTTTCGGGAATTGTATGTCGGAACGGAAATCGCTCGCGGCCATCGGCTCCAATTCAGTGCGGAGTTTAGGGCTGCGTATTCCTTCAATCCCCGCGCGACCAAAAGCCGCGTGCCCCACCGCCTTCGTGACAAGCTTCGCCCGCTCTTGAAGGCCATTGAGCCGCACAACCACGGGCCGCGCTGTGCTCGGCTTGCCTCACCCAGCATTCACCGCGATTGGAGCGGGGTTGCTGCGGGATCGTATTTCCAGAGCGACGACGAAACTGGAAATTGCCTCATTTGGTTTCCTTGCGAAGAGGGGGAATTTGAATTTGATGGTTTTCGCTTCAATGTGATCCGGCCCCAGATCCTCCCGATGGTGGACGTAAGGTCTGACATGGTCTTGAGCGTCCTTCTGATTCTCCGGCGTCAATACAACTCGCATGATATTCGCTCTCTCATTCTTCAAACATGCCTTGATGAACGAATCGGGCTTCCGTTCGATGGGTTCTATTTTGAGGGCAATATCTGGCAGGCCAAAAATCTTCACGCCTTGGTCAACTGGACGAAAATTGACGAAGCGTTCTCCCGCAGTGGAATCAGCCTCAAGTTGCGCCATGCCACGACGCCGAAAGCAAAAATCATCGAAAGGATTTTCAGCCAGGAACAGAACGTGATGCAAGCCCTGCCCGGTTATGTCGGCAGGAACGAAATGACAGCCGGATATGAGCGCGTCAAAGCTTCCCTTGCCTTGATGAAACGTGTCGGGCAACCGCGCAAAGAGGAGGTTGCGCCGTGGGATCATTTCCTTTCAGCCGATCAGTATCTTGACGAGCTTCAACGGTGCTACGAGCGATTCAATGCCGAGCCACAAAATGGAAAGCGTCTCAATGGCATGAGCCCAGCCGAGGCATGGGAGAAACTTTCCGGAGGTCGTCCGCATCATGTCGTTCCTGATTCCCTGCGGTATCTTCTGGCGACTGAGGAGCGCGAGCAGAGAGTCACGCGCGAGGGTGTGCGTATCCCCGCAAAACCAGCCGCGCGGTATTTTCTCAGCGAACGCTTGGGCGAGTTGATCGGAGACAAAGTCATTGTCCGGTGGAATGCCGAAATCCCCGGTCATGTTGTTGTAGTGCATCCCGAAAGTGATCCGCACGGGCAGAGTCCGTTTGTTGTGCGGGAAGCCGCTCCGATTCCCGCGCTGGATGCCAGCCGCGAGGATTTTTCAACTGCACGCCAGGCGCGGAAAGAATTCACCCAGTCGGCCCGGACCTTGTTCCGGATGCTCAAGCATGGATATGGGCGGACCGTTCGCGATGACCTGCTTGGCAACTTTTCCCTCCGGCTGGCTGGGGAGGCGCATGAAGAGGCCGTGCGAGGCCAGCAGAAGGAAGGCGAGCTTCAGAAGAGAGCCGAAACGAAGGTTCGCCAGATCGCGGCCCGCACCGGGTTTGATACTTCAAAAATCAAAAACGTCCGGCGAGCGGTCGAGGAGCTTGCCGGTATTGAAGAACTTGAGGCCAGGCTGATGGCCGAGGAGCACGAAAATGAATAACGAGAACAATTCAGACGATGAATACCCGGACGCGATCCATCGGGAACTCGCGCACCCAAGGAGCCGACAAACGGAACACGAAAAGCGAATGCGGGTCATTGATCCATGCCTTGTGGCCGCAAAACTGGAGGCCGCCCGAAATTTCATCCTCCCGGAAATCGAAAATGAAATGATTCTGGATGGACGTTTCCCAGATGCCATGTGGATGTTGCAATGGCTGAGCATGCCGGAAAACTACGCGGGCGGGCTCTCGAAATTCACTTCTGATTTTATTGACGAATGCTCGGAAAAGATCGGGCCTCGCGCCCTTGTCGCAAAGGGGAAGCGTGATCTGACATTGAAAGAGAGGGAGGATCTCTTGGATGAGTTTCCAAATGTTGATACTCTGTTTCCCGACCCCAACATCCGGGAGTGGCTTGGCTCCGTGATGGATGATCTGGAATTCGGCGAAATCATCAGCGACGAAACGGGAGAAAAATTGCGCAAATCCAGACTTGAAAGACTGAGCAATCTCGATTTCAAAGCCTTGCAGGCCCCCTGCATCGATGCTGCACGGGATGATTTGGCAAACTATTTTCACCAAGTCTGCACCGACCTCGAAACCCACTTCACCAAAGCGCAAAGGAAGTTCGGGAGAAATCTGGAGAGAGGGGGGCATTATTTCGTTTGGGCCTCCCGCTTGTGGTATTGGCCCGACATGTGGAATTGCTTTTTTGAGTGGATGGAAAAGCGGGCCGCCAAAGTCAGCGCGTCCATTGCGGAAACCTCCGTGACAAGGGAGGTATTCCGCTGGCTGGATCTGGCGAGGAAATCAAAGCGCGGAGTGATGATTGTCGGCAACAGCCGGTTTGGAAAGACCGAGGCAATCCGTTGCTGGGCCTCCATGTATCCGGGGCGGGCACGGATCATTGAAACCCCTTCATCAAGCGCAGAGGGGGATCTACTACGCGAAATCGCCCGTGCCCTTGGAATTCCCTACTCGCCAAACTCGACAAAGTTCCATGAGCTGCGGGCAGCGATAGATACTGTCGTTCGGCAATCCCAGGTCATGCTGATCTTTGACGAATTTCAATTCATGATGCCCACGAATGCGGGCCGTCGCAGTGATCCTCCACGCCTCAACTACGTGCGCCGGGCGATCATGGACATGCCCAGTGCAACCGCATTCATCTGCACCCCGCAAAGCTGGAAGCGGGTTGAGAAAAATTACCTGAAAGCCACGGGATACACGATCGAGCAATTCGAAGGACGTCTTCTCCGAAGCGCCGTTGTGTTGCCGGAGGAGCTGCCGCGTGACGAGATGATTGCCGTTGCCCGCATTCACTTCCCCGACCTTTCAGAGACTCACCTTGAATGGATCGTCCGGCATGTTCGGGCCTTCCAGGGAAGCGTCCTGAGCTGCATTGAGAATATCGCCAGGCTGAGCCGGATTTATGCGGAGGAGGATGGCCGGGCCACGCTCAAGCTGACCGACATCAAGCAGGCCATTTCTGATTGCCTCCCCGAGCGGGCGCCAGCAGCTCAAATGCCGGAAGAATCCGCGCCTTTGGAATCTGGCGATGCGCTCGCCCAGATTGTCGATGGCGCTGCCCCCGTTGCACCAATTTCCAGACGAAACGCAGGAAACCGGAACGGTTCCTTATTGAGACTGAAAAAGCCATCGAGCGCCCCAAAAAACCGGATCGAAGATCCCGCCTTGGTGATGGCTGACTGAATTTTTACGAAGAGCCCTGATTCTTCAAAAAACCGGACTCGTTCCGGAGGTTTTTTCGTTTTCACGAAAAAGTGACATCAAGTCCGCGAAATCCGGACATTTTTCCGGGAAACATACATTTCCCGCAAAGTTGTCCGAAATCCCGAAATAGCGTGGAACAGGCCGAAATAGCCCGAAATCCCCTTATTTTAACGACTTATGAATGCCGATAAGCCGAATCTTACGGGGGATACTTGTCCGGTTTACCGCAAAGATGTCCGAAACATGAGAAAAACGAATCGTTGATTATTAGGCACTTGCGAAAAGTGGACAAGTTTGCGGGAACTCGTGAGGGGTGCGGGGTGCGGTGTTGTTTTCGGCACTTCTGCCGGTTCGTGATGATTTAACGGTCCCTGCATACCTTCTGTTTTACCCGTGCAGAGATGTTGCAGGCGGGTTGAACTGGCACTCCATGGGCGAGTTAAGCTGGCCTCTCAGTCTCAATAAGGCGGTCTTCATACTGTCCGGCGGCGGGCAAGAAGATCATCTAGGGCACTCGCAGGAACTCGGAGGAGTTGACGAAAGCTCTTGTGTTTCCGGGGTGCTTTGCCGCAATTGACCCGTTTTGAAGTGCGGAGGTCCACTGCCGTGAGATCGCCAGACTCAACAAGATTCGTTACATGCTGGCAGTCTACTCCAATGGCCTCTGCTACCTGTCTGATCGTCAGCATTTGCCGACCGGGAAACAGGTCATGCGATGTCAGCGGTTTATTCATTCCCGCCGGGTCTTCGCCTGAACGTAATGCAGAAAGCCTCATCAGATTTGTTGAGCAAGCGCCATGATTTTTGAATCGAGGTTTTTGATCTGGCGGGCGTTGTCATTTTCTTTGTTGGCTTTGTTCTTTACGGCAGATGCGAGAGTTTCGATTGCGGACTGGAGTCCGGTGATCGCTTCCGCTGAATTATCGCCGCTGCTCTCAATTGCCTCGGCAGCGGCATTGACTCCGCTCGCACTGCTATCTTGTTGGCCCCCCTTCGCGGAGGATGTTGGATCGGCACCGAGAATCGACATTCCATTGATCGATCCAACCGGGCGGGATTGATTCTTCTTGTATTGGTCAAGCTTGCTTTGGCCGAGGGGAACATCTTCAAACGAGGCGTCGCTTTCGAGGATGCCTCGGCGGCGGCGGGTTCCATTTAGGATGTCGCCAGGGTCGGTTGGTGCGGTAGGCTTACCGGGAGATTCCACCGATTTTGCATTGGCAACGCGGCGTGCTTCGTCTTCGGAATATCCTTTGGATTGGAGGGCGATGTAATCTTTGATCCTTTGCAGCTTTGTCTCTTCTTCCTTGTTTCCACGTGCTTTCGCCTCGGCAAGCTCGATCTCGACCTTGCGCTCTTCGCGCTTGGCATCAAGGATTTCTTCCAAGGAGTTGCGGCGCGAGGTTGCAAGTTGATTAAGACTGTCTTCGTCGGTCACGCCGCGTTCGCGGAGGGACTGTTGCTCACGAGCTATGTCGGCTTCGTTTTTTATCCGCGCGGCTGACTCGCTGTCGCCGCGTGCTTTGGCTTCAGCAATTGCCAAAGTGGCCTTGAGGTCATCTTCGGCGGCAGCTGCTTTCTCTAAGCGGTCCGCCTCTTGTTCGGCGACCTTATCGGATCGCTGCCTCGATTGAGCGTCGGCCATTCGCGTGGCGAGGCCTTCATCGCGATATTTTCTGAGCGAGCGTCTCGGGGAGTTGATCGGAGAAAAAGTCATAGTTCGGTGGAACGCGGAGATCCCTGGCCACGTCGTTGTGGTGCATCCTGGAAGTGATCCGCTTGGACAGAATCCGTTTGTCGTTCGGGAAGTTCCTCAAATTCCCGCGATGGATGCCACCAGCGACGATTTCTCAACCGTGCGCCAGGCTGGAAGGGAATTCACGCAGCCGGGTCGGGCCTTGTTCCGGATGCTCAAGCATGGATATGGGCGCACCGTCCGAAATGAGCTTCTTGGAAACGATGCGCTCCGCATGGCCGGGCAAGCTCATGAGGAAGTTGTCAACGCGGAGATAGCGGCGAAGCCGACACGCGAGGCCCTCGCCGCCAAGGCGAGGAAGACCGCAGTTCGTGCGGGTATCGCTCCGGAAAAGATCAAACGTCCGGACCGCGCGGGCGGGCTCGAAATGTTGCCGGATCTGGAAGCGAAGATCCGCCAACGTGAGGCGCAAAAAATATGAAAACTATCGAAACAATCAACCCTCTCCTGATCGCAGAAAAGTTCGATGCCGTGCGAAATTTCCTCTTGCCGGAAGTTCAAGAAGACATCGAAAGAGAGCCGCGACTGGTTCAAGCTTTATGGTTTCTCCAATGGCTATCCGTCCCGGAAAACTATGCGGGCGGAATTGCCCGTTTTGCGCACGATCTCATTGAAGAATATTCCAATAAAATAGGTCCGGCAGGTTTGGACGCCGCCGCGAAGCTGAGTTTGCCTGAGGTCGAGAGTATTGTCGAAGAGACCGGCGGGGAGGATGTTTTCGCACCGCGCTCTTTTGCGAGGAAAATGAACATGATGCTATGTTCCCTGATCAGCGAAGATCCCAGCGAGCGTGATGAAATCGCCGATCTGAGAAAATCTGAGCTTTCAAAGATCACTGCCGAGGTCATGCACTCTCGATGCATAGACGCTGCAAAGGAGCATCTGGCGGTATTTCTGTTCGATGTTTGCACGAGCCCGGAAGTCACTTTCTTTTTTCCAGATACTCGGGGCAACCCCTACAGCCGCAAAAGTTCTCGCCTATGGTATTTCCCCCGCCTCTGGGAATGCATCTTCGACTTCATGGCCCGACACTCTGCCGATGTCGGCGGCGGCTTTGCCGAAACCAGCATCACGAGGGAAATTTTTCACTGGCTACATATCGCTCAGGACACAAAGAAAGGTGTCATGTTTTTAGGTGCGAGCCGCTTCGGGAAATCCCATGCAATCCGCGCCTTTGCCAAAATGCATCCGTGGAGTGTTCGCCTTGTTGAGTGCCCTGCCAGCGGATCGGAGAGCGATCTTTTGCGCGAGATATGCCGAGCCCTTGGGATTCGCTTCACAAGCACAACACCGCCTCTCCATGAGCAACGGGCAGCGATTGACAAAGTCATTCGCGCCGCCCGGTTTCTCCTCTGCTTTGATGAAGCTCAGACGCTCTATCCGCAGAACGGAAACCGTCGCACGGCCCCCGCCCGGTTGAACTACGTCCGCAGGCAACTCATGGACACTGGCATCCCGACCGCGTTTATCGCGACAATTCAATCCTGGCGGCAGGTAGAGAACAACTATTTGAAATTCTCAGGGTATGCCCAAGAGCAATTCGAGGGCCGTCTGGTCCGCGCTCCGATCCATTTGAAATCGGAGCTGACAGAAACCGAAATGCTAGAAGTCGCCCGGATTCATCTTCCCGAGTTGGACGATGACTACCTGCAATACCTGGTCGCGCCAATCCGCGCATGCAAAGGCGATCATCTGAGCTACATCGAGAACATCGCCCTTGTCGCGCGTCGCTATGCCGCCCAGCGCAAGCTTTCCGTCCCTCAAATCGAAGACCTCAAGAACGCAATCTCGGATGTCCTAGGATGCTTCCAATCTCCGACCGATGCAACCGACGACGAATCAATCCAAGCTAAAGCCCCCGCGCGTCGCAGCTCAACCCCCAAGGCCAAGGCGAGCAAACCATCCGGCAGGCGGACGCAAGGCGACCGGACGGGCTCCTTGTTGAGACTGGAACCGGCTAAAACCGGCGAGAAGAACAGGATCGAAGATCTTGCCTTGGTGCTGGCTGACTGAATTTTCACGAAGGACTCTGATTCTTCAGAAAACCGGACTCGCTCCGGAGGCTTTGTCGTTTTCACGAAAATGTGACATCGCTCCCCTCAATTCCGGACATTTTTGCGGTTGACATGCAGAATCTCGGCCGTGCTAGGATTCCCAAAGATGGCGGACGGTCGTTCGGCCCCAACGAAAGGCGGGGCTGAGAGGAAAGTCCGGACACCACAAGGCAGCATGCCGTGTAGAACGCACGGGAGGGACGGGCGAAAGCCGGTCTCGACGGAAAGTGTCACAGAAAACAAACCGCCCGGAGAGCAATCGATGGGTCAGGGTGAAAAGGCGGGGTAAGAGCCCACCGCCCCGAGAGCAATCGAGGGGGCACGAAAAACCCCATGCGGTGCAAGACAGAACAGGAGGAATCGGGTGGCCTGCCCGCTCCGCGAACGCGAAAGCGCCGCGGAAACCTCCGGGTAATAGTCGCAGCTCGCAAGAGCCGGGCCGGTCGAGAGACCGGAACGAGACAAATGACCGTCCAAGCCCGGAACGAAAGCTCCGGGCCGGACAGAATCCGGCTTACAGCCATCAAAAAAGCGGGGGTGCTTCGGAAGCGAGGCACCCCCGTCCATTTTTGGGCGGCGGCGGATTTCTGAAACCACCGTTTGACAACCGGTCGTTCCCGCCCCACCCTCTCGTCGCCTTATGCCATTTTCACAGCTTGGACTGACCAAGCCACTCTTGCAGGGCGTCGAAGCGATGGGCTACGGCGACCCGACACCGATCCAACTCCGCGCGATCCCGCCCGCCCTCGAAGGGAAGGATCTCATTGCGTCCGCCCAGACCGGGACGGGAAAAACCGCAGCTTTCGCTCTTCCGACGCTCCAGCATCTTGCCGAACACGGAAAATGCCGGTGCCTTGTGCTCGAGCCAACCCGCGAGCTGGCCATGCAGGTCGAGACCGCGATGCGCGACTTTGCCCGCTTCACAAATCTCAAGGTCGCATCAATTTACGGCGGCGTGGGCTACGGGGCGCAGCGCACGGCTCTCCGCGAAGGGATGGATATCCTGGTGGCGACCCCGGGCCGTCTGGAAGATCATCTCCAACAAGGAACAATCCGGCTGAATGATATTTCGGTCCTTGTGCTCGACGAGGTCGATCGCATGCTCGACGTCGGATTCCTCCCGCCCATGCGGCGAATCATCGCCAAATGCCCGAAAGACCGGCAGACCTTGTTTTTTTCCGCCACCCTCCCGCCAGAGATCGTCGAGCTCGCCAGCTTTGCCCTGCGCGATCCCGTCCGCATCGAGATCGGCGCCTCACGAAATGTTGTCTCGACCGTCAAACACGGCGTTTACGTGGTGGATCCGGGCCGGAAGTTCGACCTTCTCGTTGCCTTGCTGACCAAATCGGATTTCCAAAGCGCGATTGTCTTTTCGCGGACCAAGCATGGCGCGGACAAGATCGCCAAGAGACTCCGCGCCCAGAACCATGCCGTCGCCGTTCTTCACGCCAACCGCTCGCAGAATCAGCGGATCGAGGCGCTCCACGGATTCAAGTCGGGAAAATACGAAGTGATGGTGGCGACGGACATCGCCGCCCGCGGGATTGATGTGGCCGGAGTCAGCCATGTCTTCAACTACGACATCCCTCAGCACCCCGAAGACTACGTCCACCGAATCGGACGAACCGGGCGGGCGCAACAAACCGGCGATGCATTTACGCTTGTCACGCCGGAAGAAATCAAAAAGCTTACTGCTATCGAGCGGTTCATTGGCCAAAAGATCGAACAGCTCCAGATCGAAGGCTTCCAACCACCAGCCCAAAACTCTTACAACAACCAACCTGCCCGAGCACAAAAAGTCGAACCCCGCCTCGACGGCAACCGCCGGTTCCGTCCGAAAAAGGGATTCCAACGCCGCTAACCTATGAAACTATTCCGCCACGAAATCCATTGGGTCAACAGCTCGTTCCTCATCGGAACATTCCTGACGACGGTCATCGCCGTTCCGGCTTACATCTGGCACTTCGGTATTGATGCCTTCCAGATTGGCCTGTTCCTCTTCTTCGCGATCTCGACCGCAATGAGCATCACGCTGGGCTACCACCGTCTGTTCTCTCACCTCACGTTTGATGCCGCTTGGCCAGTCAAGCTCTATACCCTGCTCTTCGGGGCGGCGGCCTTTGAGGGTTCTGCCCTCTGCTGGAGCGCTGATCATCGGCGACATCACAAGTTTGTTGATCACGACGAGGACCCCTACGATATTTCCAAGGGGCTCTTCCACGCCCACATCGGCTGGTTGCTTTTCCGCACCGGCCCCGAGACCCCTCTCACTTGGGTGCGCGACCTCCAGAAGGATCGCTTGGCATGGTGGCAGCACAAATACTATGTCCCGATCGCGATCGTCGTCGGCTTTTTCCTGCCGACCTTGATCGGGTGGATCTACGGCGGCCCGGTGGCCGCGCTTGGCGGATTCCTCATCGCGGGAACAGCGCGTATCGTTTTTGTTCACCACATGACGTTTTGTATTAACTCGCTGTGCCACTGGATCGGAGACCGTCCGTATTCCACAGACTGCACGGCGCGGAACAGCGTGCTCATGGCACTGTTCACGTTTGGTGAGGGCTACCATAATTTCCACCACGAGTTCCAACACGACTACCGCAATGGCGTGAAGCCATGGCAGTGGGACCCCACCAAGTGGACGATCTGGATGCTCTCGCGAGTCGGACTCGTCAAGGGCCTGCGCACCGTGCCCGAGGAGAAAATCCTCAAGGCTCAGATCGCCGAACAAGAACGCCTTCTTCAAAGAAAGCTCAAGGCCAGCCCGGCCCCGGATGCGATCCACGAACTGATCGAGAAAGCCCGCGGCCAAGTCCACGACGCCGTCGTTCGCTGGGAGACTCTCCTCGCCCAATACCGCGAAGCCAAAGCCTCGAAGGAAAAGATCGCCCGCAGCGAATGGAAGGCATTGCGCCGCAATGTCCGCGAGGCCTCCGACCAGCTTCGCATGGCCATCCGCGAATGGGTCGAAACCCATCGCTTGGTCCCGGGCGGCGACTTCGCGTCCTAGGTCAAACGACCAGAAAGTGGCCGGACGAAAGTCGCGGCCAACCCGGCGGCAAGGCTGGGTTTGTCAGGGTATTCTGCCAAACGGCCGTCTGGAAAGAGGAGTCCGAATCCTTCTCCATAAGCGCGTCCGTTGACCACACACGCTTGCGTTCCCGATGTCTCGATTTGTCGCGCGGCACGGGCTAAGGCATCCCGCCGAGTCCCATCCAGTTCGTATTTCCATCCCACAACACAAGAGTTCGGAAACCATCTTTTCATGAGTGGCAGAACCTTCGGAGCCGGAACGAGAGTCACTTGGATCTCTCCCTTGCGGCTATCCAACTTCGCGAGCCCGCCACGGTCGATCTCGCCAATGGTAAAGTCGCTCAGGGCTGCGGCGTGGAAGATGAGGTCTGGGGAAGGGTGAAGTTTTTGAAGGGCATCGGAAAGCGATGCATTCGTCGTGAAACCCCGCACATCGCCATCTGGAGCAGACGCTGTCGCGCCCTCCCCGCGGAAACAAATCGTCTCCGCGCCTGCGCCCAGCAACTCGCGAACGAGGACCGCACCGATCTCTCCCGTGGAAAAATTAGTGAGCCGTCTCACGTCGTCCAGCGGCTCGTAGGCCGGACCGCATGTCACGCACACAAGGAGCTTCATCTTCCCATCTCACCGGAAGACCGCCCGCGTGGCAAGCAAGTGCCACGGAGCGGATTCTTCACGGGGGAAATCAGCGTGCGGGCTGCACTCGAACACGTTTCAGCTGACCGTGGGCACTGACCAGCACCCGTCCGCTCTCAAAGAGATCGGTGAGGGCGGCCAGGGTCTCGCGGCTGTCGCGGGCACACGACCCGACGATCGAAACGAGTTCTCCGAGCGAATACTTCCGGCGGTTGATCTTGCGATAGTAGTTTTTCATTGTCTTAACATTTCTTGTTACGAGATGAGACAGCGCGAGGGATGCGAATGTTCAATCTCACTCGGCATGACCAGCCAGCACTCGCCGGACATTCAGCTTTCCCGATCCACAAAATTGATCCAACTTCCCCGCATGAATTTATCGACGCTCGCTGCGATCCTTGTCGCTGTGGCTCCCGCCGCAGCGCGCGAGCTCTCGGTGGTCGCCTACAATGTCGAGAATCTCCACGATGCGGATGGTGTGGCGATCTACGACGACTATCAGTCCTCGAAATACACCCCCGAACACCTCGCCGTCAAAGCGGGGAACATCGCGAAGGTGCTCGCGCGGATCGATGGCGGTCCCGACGTGATCGTCTTCAACGAAATCGAGCTCGATCAAACCCCGGAGTCTGCGCTCCCCGATCTCAACGCTTGGCTCGCATCGGTCAAGGACAAGACGGTCCAGGACCTCTTGGCGGGAGATGCCGTTGCGCAGGACGTGGCGGGCTTGCCTGCCGAGGCTTGGTTGCTCAAAGCCCTCTCCGATGCTGGCCTGAAGGGATATCATGTCGCAACAACCGATGAGAGGCCAGGCGTGTTCGCCGACGGCCGCGGGATTGCTATCCGCAACGTGATTTTTTCACGCTTCCCGATCACCAAAGTCCGCACGCACCCGACCCCGAATGCCCGGGCGATTCTGGAGGCGACGATGGACGTCGAGGGGCATCCTCTCACAGTCTTCGCCAACCACTGGAAATCCGGAGCCGGCGACGCCGAAAACGAAATCGTCCGGGTCCAAAACGCGAGGACCCTTCGCGGGCGGCTGGATGAACTTTTTGCCGCCGATCCCAATGCCGACATCATCGTCGCCGGTGATCTGAATTCGCACTACAATCAGGGTCGTCGCTACCGGGAAATGAAGGAAACCGGCATCAACGACGTGCTCGCTGCGAAGGGTAACGAACTCTCGCTTCGCGGAAAAAATGCAGACCTCTACAACCTCTGGTTTGAACTCCCATCGAACAATCGCGGCAGCGATATTTACAAAGAGGAGTGGGGCACACTCATGCACCTCATTGTCTCCCGAGGGCTCTATGATCAGAACGGCGTTCAATACGTGGACAATAGCTTTCGGGTCATGAAAATCCCGGGCCTCAACTCGGATGTCTATGGCCGCCCGATCCGCTGGTCGCGATCAAAAAACCCCGGCGGCTTCTCCGACCATTTTCCGATCTTCGCAAACTTCCGGACCGTGAACGATGCAGACAAATCCCGCTGGATGCCGTTGAACCGTCCGAGTGTCGTGGATTCAAGCCCGGGCGAGCCCGTCCGAGTGGAGACGTCGACGGTTGATCTCTTTGCATCGGCCACCCCAACAGCGAAGCTCACCCCGAATACCACCCTGCGGGACGGCACACGGAACGGTCGCGTCTTTCTCGTGGAGGCACCGGCTACCGTGGACGAACGAGGGTTTGTGCACGTTACCGTCCTCGGAGAAGAATACGACGTTTTCACCCACGATCAGAACCTTCGACCTGAGATCCGGGAGCGCGCGAAGACGAATGGAAAACTGAGTTTCTACGGCGAGCTAGGCACCTACCGCGACCAATGGCAGTTTGTCATCCACGGAAAAGAGTGGCTTGTGCCACCCGGCGGGTAAAAAAAATCAGAGGAGCCCGGCGCTGAAGAGACTCGTTCGGACAGTCGCAGTTTTTTCTAAGAGCGTCTTGTAGACTTCGTGGGCTTCCGGGTTCGAAGGAACGCGGGTCGAGTCATCCACCGCAACAAGACGATCACAGATTTCCACCAGCGACGAGTCGGACCCGTGGGTCTTATTCCAGATCCAACCGGCTTGAATCGCCGCGCCGAGTCCCGCACCTTCGCCACTCTTCAAGCAGACGACGGGAACACCGAAAACATCCGCACAAATCTGTCGCCACGTCCGGCTATTACTGCCTCCGCCGGTGAGACGGATTTCCGACGGGACAACGCCAAGGTCGCGGAAGCGCTGGACGCCGTATCCGAGGCCGAGCGTAATTCCCTCGACGGCGGCACGCGCAAGATGTGCCGGCGTGAAATTGCCCGTCGTGATGCCGTGCAGGACACCAGTGCCAGCAGGAAGATTCGGCGTGCGCTCGCCGGTCAGGTAGGGAAGAAGAAGCAACCCATCGGAACCCACAGGCACGGATTCCATTTGCCGATCAGCTTCCTCATAGCCCCAGCCGAACATTTTTCTGATGTGCTCGGTCACCAAAGTAAGATTCATCGTGCAGACGAGCGGCAGCCAGTTGTCGGTGCTGTCGCAGAACCCGGCGACCTCGCCAAGCGAATCGATAACAGGAGAATCGGAAAAGGCATACAGTGTGCCCGAGGTGCCAAGGCTAGCGGTGACGACGCCCGGTTGGATATTTCCCGTGCCGATCGCCCCCATCATGTTATCGCCTCCGCCTGCTGCAATCTCGACCTCGTGCCCCAACCCCCACTTGGCGGTGAGTTCTGGACGCAGGATCCCGGCGGCGACGGCCGATGAACCCAGCGGCGGAAGTTTTTCGCGCAGGTCCGGCGCAATAAAATCCACGACATCCGTCGCCCATGATCTCGAAGAGACATCCAAGAGCGCCGTGCCCGAGGCATCCCCAAATTCCATTCCCGCCCGCCCGCTGAGCCAGAAATTCAAGTAATCGTGGGGCAAGAGGACCGTCCTTGTCTTTTTCCAATTGTCCGGCTCGTTTTGACGGAGCCACAAAATCTTTGGGGCCGTAAAGCCTGCGAGCATGGCATTTCCCGTGCGGCGAATGATCTCTGAGGTGCCTCCAAAATGGCGGGTGATCTCTTCGCACTGGGCAACGGTCGAGGTATCGCACCAAAGCTTCGCCGGGCGGACGACGTTCCCCTCGGCGTCGAGAGGAACGAACCCGTGCTGCTGCCCGCTCACCCCGATCGACCGGATCTCATCCCGTCGCGGCCCCAGCTTTTCCACCACGGCAGAAATGGTCGCATCCGCCGCCGCCACCCAGTCTGATGGATTCTGCTCCATCGCGCCGGGCGGTAAATTCGGAACAAAGTCATAGGCCTGCTGAGCAGACGCAAGGATTTCGCCAGTTTCCCAGTCCAGCGCGAGGGTCTTGGTGCTCTGGGTGCCGCAGTCGATTCCGAGGAAAATCATAAAGATGAGGTAAGTATTGCGCGAGGCTGACGGGGATCAAGAAATTCGGCGGCGCTCGATGACGGAGAATTCCTGACGAAATTTGGCCACATGATCGGAGGGCAGCACGCCTCGCCACTGGCTCCCTGGGTAGACAATCGCATTTTTCCCGATCAGCGATCCGGGGCTCAAAACACTGTTGCACCCAATCTCGGCATGATCACCAACAATGGCGCCAAACTTTTTGAGCCCGGTTGAGACGACTCCGGCAGCCGTTGGGATCGTCACTTCTGTCTTGTTAAGTTTGACATTCGACAGGATCACGCCCGCGCCGAGATGCGCGCGGAATCCGAGGATCGAGTCGCCGACATAGTTAAAATGCGGGATCTGCGCATTATCAAAAACGAGGCAGTTCTTAAACTCCGAGGAATTTCCCGCAACGACGCCGTTTCCAAGAATGACGTTTTCGCGAATGTAACATCCGTTGCGAATTTCGCAATTTTCCCCGATCCACGCCGGACCTTTGATCATCGCGCCGTGCTCGATCACCGTTCCCGCTCCGACGAAGACCGCGTTGCTCACGAAGGGCTTGCCGATCAACTTTCCGAAAATCCCCGGCTTGAGGCGAAACTGCAAGTAGGCGGTGATCTTCGGTAACGCCTGCCACACATCCTCAACATGATCAAAGATCACCCGGTGCTCGGTATGGTCGAGATCAAAAAAATCTTCGGGAGCAAACACGGGTTTCTGGTGGGGATTTTGTTCTTTCACGACTTGGGTGACAACTTCTGACCGTCCTTCGTGTCTTTGACAAGCCAACCATGGGTGGCGATTTCGTCGCGAAGGGTGTCGCTGGCCGTCCAGTCCTTCGCTGCCCGGGCCTCTGCCCGTCGCTTCAAAATTTCCAGCACGACCTCCGGAACCGCTTCCGATTCTGGCTCCAGACGCAGCACGGACTGCACGGTGGCCAGCCACGTCAACAACCCGCGCGCTTCAGCCGCAGAGAGCGAAGCCGCGTCGAAGCGCTTGTTCGTTTCGCGCACGACATCAAAAACCGCCGCGAGTGCCGCCGAGATATTGAGATCGTCATCAAGAGCGGCGCCGAAGGCCTCCAACCCTTCGAGCGCCGGGGCCTCTCCAGCGGGGACGCTCGCGGCAGCTTCGGTCAATCGATTCGTCCACTCATCGAGCCTCAGCAATGCGCTCCGGGCGGCGGCTAGCCCGTCCATCGTGAAATTCAACGGCTCGCGGTATTTTACTGAGATCAAGGCGTATCGGACCTCGCGCCCACTCCACCCCTTCTCGACCAGATCACGCAATGTAAAGAAATTGCCGGCGCTCTTCGCCATCTTCGACCCCTCGACCTGCAGGTGCTTGCAATGCATCCAGAACCGCGAGAACGGAAGCCCGGTCACGCACTCGGTCTGTGCGATCTCGGCTTCGTGGTGGGGAAAAATATTATCCTCGCCGCCGCAATGAATATCGAGCTGCGGACCGAGAATTCCGGTCGCCATCGCGCTGCACTCGATGTGCCAACCCGGACGGCCGCGCCCCCACGGACTCTCCCACCAAACATCCCCATCAGCCTCGTCGAAGGCTTTCCAAAGAGCAAAGTCGCCGACATTTTCCTTTTCGTATTCATCGCTGCTCACCCGCGCTCCAGGCTTCAGTTCGTCGAGAACGATGTGCGCGAGCTGACCATACGGCGGGAACGACCTGATCCGAAAATAGACCGACCCATCGTCGGCCCGGTAGGCATGGCCCTTCTCAACAAGCGTCGCGATCATCGAGATCATGCGCTCGATATGGTGGGCGGCCGTCGCCTCGGGGAAGCTGTCCGCGCGTTTGATTCGGAGCGAGTCCAAGTCTTCAAAAAATGCGTTTGTGAATGGCTGGGTGAACTCCGCCAACGGAACCCCGGCTGCCCGGCATCCGCGGATCGTCTTGTCATCAACATCGGTCAGGTTCATCACCCGATGGACGGCAAAGCCACGAAACTCCAGGTGCCTCTGGAGCAAATCTTCGAAGATGTAGGCACGAAAATTCCCGATGTGTGCGAAGTTATACACCGTCGGACCGCAGGTGTAGAGGCGGACGCGACCGGGCTCGATCGGAACGAATTCTTCGATCTTCCGCGAAAGGGAATTGAAATAGTGGATCGCCATCGCTCATTCCGGACGCTCGACGCAGGCGGAGGCAATTGCCGCAATTCCCTCGCCCCGACCGAGAAATCCCATGCTTTCGTTCGTGGTGGCCTTAATGCCGACGCGGTTGGGAGCAAGGCCCAGCGCCGATCCGACATGATCTTTCATGGCGGCTAGATGAGGGGCAATCCGGGGCTCCTCCGCGATCACCGTGGCATCGACGTTATTGATTGTGACCGCGAGGTCCGCGAGCCGCGCGCAAACCCGCCGCAGGATCTCCAAGCTGCTGATCCCCCGAATGGATGCGTCGGTATTGGGAAACATGTGCCCGATATCCGGCTCGCCGGCCGCCCCGAGCAAGGCATCTGCAATCGCATGGCAGAGCACGTCAGCGTCCGAATGCCCTTCGAGGCCGAGACCGTGTTCGATGCGAACCCCACCCAGAATGAGCGGGCGATCGTTGACGAGGCGGTGGACGTCGTATCCGATTCCGGTGGCAATCATGTGAGCCCCAAATCAATCCGGCCACTCGCTGCCACGATGGCAAATTTTTCCGACTGCGAAGCATGGGGAGTCATCTCAACTTTTCCACCGGCGGCTTCGACGAGCAAGATCCCGGCCGCCACGTCCCAGAGGCTGATCGCGCTCTCGATGTAGGCATCGAGCCGTCCGCAGGCCACATACGCAATATCGAGCGAGGCACTGCCCATCATTCGGCATTTTTTGGCGCTCCGGACCATACGGTCGAACAGCGGAAGGCCGCGGTTGATCGAGTCGATCGATTTCGCGACCCCTACAGAGATCATCGCCTCGCCGAGACACGTGCGCTCGCTGACCTGGATCGGATGTCCGTTCAACAAAGCGGGGCCTCCCTCGGCGACCGACCAAAGCTCGTCGCGCATCGGATCATAGATCACCCCGACAATGATTTTTCCGGCCCTCCGAAGTGCAATGGAAATCGCAAAATGCGGGATCGAATAGAAAAAATTCACCGTTCCATCGATCGGGTCAATCACCCACTGGAACTCGCTTGCCGCATCGCCACGCACCCCCTCCTCGCCGTAGATCGCGTGATCCGGAAACCTGGCCAGAATCAACGACTCGATGAGCGTCTGGCTTCGCTTGTCGAGTTCGAGCTTGATGTCGTGCGCGTGGTTCTCGTCCACGACAAGCTTGCGCCCAAAATGACTGCGGAGCAGTCCTCCCGCAGCCTGCGCGGCCTCCACAGCTGTTTCCAAAAAGTTGTTCACCCGCCAAATCAGAGCGGGTTTTGCGCCGGAAACAAGATCAACTTCGGGAGGATTCGTTCTCGCTCCGTTCGAGCGGGTGGTGTTCTACTCACCAGTCCCGATGTCCGAACCAAAAGCGAATCCCTTTCAGCGAAACCTGACGCTCTTCATCGCGTTTCGGGTGCTGTTCAGTGCCCGGTTTTATTACCCGGTCCTCGGTGTTCTTTTTTTGGATCTTGGCCTCACGCTCGAGCAATATGCGATCCTCAACGCGGCGTGGGCGGCGACGATCATTGTTTTCGAGATCCCTTCAGGCGCCCTCGCGGACGTCATCGGACGACGCCGCATGGTTGTCGCGGCTGGCGCACTGATGGTGTTGGAAATTGCGATCTTTGCGTTTGCGCCGACCGGCCCGCTCCTCTTCTGGTTACTCCTCCTCAACCGAATCGTGAGCGGGGCCGCCGAGGCGTGCGCGAGCGGAGCGGATGAGGCGTTGGCCTACGATTCTCTGCCGGAAGAAAATCGTGACGTCGAGTGGCCTAAAGTCCTCGCTCGACTCGTTCGGTGGTCGTCGGCGTCATTCTTTATTGCGATGATTCTCGGCGCGGCCGCCTTCGACGCCAACATTGTCAATAGCCTCACCTCCACGCTCGGCCTGCCTTTTCGCTGGACGTCGGCAGAAACCGTCCGCTGGCCGGTTTATCTCACGCTGGCGACGGCCGTCCTTGCTGCCGGATGCGCGTGCCTGCTCAGGGAGCCAAGCGGGCACCGGTCGGGTAGCAGGCATCCGATCCGCGGCGTGCTGGCAAATGTCGCGCAGGCCTCTCGTTTCGTTTTCTCGACCCGAAAAATCCTTCTCCTCCTCCTCGCCGGAGTGCTCTTCGATAGCACAATCCGGCTCTTTCTCACCTTTGCCAGCAACTACTATCGCCTCATCGAACTTCCGGCATTTGTAAACGGGATGCTCGGCTCCGCATTTGCCGTGCTGGGTTTTTTAGCAGCGTCTCTTGCGCGGCGACTGGCAACCAACGTCCCCCCAGCGCAAGTCGCAGCTCTCCTCGCCGGACTCCTCCTCTCGGCTCTCATCGGTCTCTGTGCAGCGACACCGATCTGGGGAGCATGGGTCCTGATCCCCCTCGGCCTTGTCATGCCGATGACCCAGTTTTTCCTGTCAAATTATCTCAACGCATGGACATCGTCAGAGCTTCGCGCCACCGTTCTCAGTTTTCGCGGGATGGCTCTGAACGTCGGTTACGGCCTGGCCGGCATCGGCTTTGCTTCGGGCACGGCTTTTCTACGTTCCCGATCCCCCGGCTTGGAGAATGATGCACTTTTCGGGCAGACCCTTTTTTTCCTTCCCGGGGCATTCCTCTTCGGCGCCCTCGCGCTGGCAGGCTTCGCATGGCTCACGCGCCCGAGCATCACGCAGCCCTGAACCGGACAAAAACGATTGGTTTGCGTGAACCCGTCCGCTTGGCTACTCTCTCGCCCAAATCATTTTGCGCCCGTAGCTCAGTGGATAGAGCACCGGTCTTCTAAACCGGCGGTCACTGGTTCGAATCCAGTCGGGCGCGTTCCTCCTGCCTGCGGCTCTGGAATACGCAGAATCCGACAATTCAAAGTCACCCAGTCGCGGGATCTGCGATGGCAATCAATTCCGAGACGTCCTGCGTCGGCGTCTTTCCTTGGATCATTCGATGGAGCGGACGCTGCCGAACGAATCCCCAATCTGCGGGAGAGATCGGCGACAGGTCTGGCGCGTCCCAAAAAACCTTCTCTCCCCGCGCGAATGACAAAAGGCGATCAACAATACTGACGGCGGCTTCCGGATGGCTCGCAACCAGCGGCCCCAGATACCAAGCCCTCGCCCCTGGCCGGATCATTCCAAATCCACCCTCGATCGCTACGACATCGGATCGCTGCCCTACCCGCTTCAGCCAGGCTTCTCGATCGCATCCGAAAGCCTTTCGGTCCATTAACAGGTGCTCGTGCGTGAGGATTCCGGGCTCACCCCGCACACTCGCCTGAGGTTGCCCCTCCCATCGGCTCAACTCCGCGACTACCGAAAACCCGTTCTTTTCGTAAAGCGGTCGGCCTGCAGGCGTCGCATCCAAACCAATGCTCGCCGCCCCCGAGGATGCGGTAAGGGCTTTCTGGAGAAGGGCACCACCCACCCCCCTCCCTCGGCATTCTTCCAAGACAAGCAGCATGCCAATCCAGGCCAGATAATCCCCGTATTTGATTACCGACACCGTGCCAACCGCGCGGGCATCCTCCTCGGCCACAAAACACTGAGCTTCAGAAAAATCTAAAAGAGCCCGCCAATCCTGCGGGGTTTGATTCCATCCAGCCTGCTCGCGGACAGCATTCGCGAAGAGAAGGTCCTCTCCCTGCATCCGCCGCACTTTGACGCTCATTTCTGGCGCACCCTGCGTTTCACAGCCAAGGTAGACGCCACGGCTTGGCGGCAGGTCTTCACCGCGTGGGCGAGGGCTTTCTCGCCCTTCTCAGGCGATGCCAGCGTGGGTTGCCCGGTGTGCGTGAGGCGGGAAATCTCAGCGAAGGATGCGTAACGCAGGGCGTCGGCGGGGATCGACTCGGGCTGATCCTCGAAAAGCGAAGGGTCAATCAAGTCGGGCCGCAGGTGCCAGATCAGCGAGGTCTCAAACTCCTCGCCATGGACCAACCCTCCCCGATCGACAAACAACCCGCTGCCGTAATTGTCCGCGTAGGCATTCGCCGTGAAGCTGAATAATTGAGGAAGCGTCAGGTTGAGGTCCTGCACGACGGACCCTAGCAATTGATTTCCCCCATGGCCATTGAGGATCAGGAAGTCTTGGATCCCGGACTCGACCAAGCTCGCTGCGATATCCTCCAGAACAAGCCACAGGGTCTTGTTCCGCAGCCAGACTGATCCCGCCGAGCCGCGGTGCATGTGAGAGACGGAGAAGGGAAGTGCCGGCAGGCAAAAGGCGTCGAGTTCCTCGGCAAGCGCGCGGGCGACCGCCTCGCAGATCAATGTGTCGGTCTCTAGCGGCAGATGCTTGCTGTGCTGCTCGGTGGCTCCGACGGGAAGGATCGCGAGCGTGGGCTTCTTGGCGGCGACATCGGTGGTGCGGGATTCGGAGGTCATGGAGTTTTTGTTTGGCCCTGGCACTTTAAGCCCGCGGACCGTCTTTCGGTGCAGTGTAAATCATTTCCTCCAGCCCGGGCAATCTTGGATCCTGAGGCGTCTCGACCTCATGGCCTCGGAATTCCACGCGCCAATCGATGCGGATCGAGCCCAATCTCCACCCGTCTGGTGATTGAACATTGACGGCCCCGCACACGACCCGCTTTATTCATTGTTCGGCAAAAACGGAAACTCAAAACTACAAATATCAAAATGGTTAAAATCGGCATCAACGGCTTCGGACGCATCGGACGCATGGTCTTCCGCGCGGCGGTAACAAACTTCAGCAAAGACATCCAAGTGGTCGGCATCAACGACCTGCTCGAACCCGAGTATCTTGCCTACATGCTCAAATACGATTCCGTGCACGGACGCTTCGACGGCGACGTCTCGGTGGATGGCAACAATCTCATCGTGAACGGCAACAAGATCCGCCTTACCGCCGTCAAAGATCCGTCCACGCTCAAGTGGGACGAGGTCAGCGCGGACGTTGTTGTGGAATCCACCGGTCTCTTCCTGGAAAAGGCCAGTGCGGAAGCGCACCTCAAAGCCGGAGCGAAAAAGGTGATCCTCTCTGCCCCGTCGAAAGACGAAACGCCGATGTTTGTCTACGGCGTCAACGAGAAGACCTACGCCGGCCAATCGATCATCTCGAACGCCAGCTGCACCACAAACTGCCTCGCCCCGCTCGCAAAAGTCATCAATGACACGTTCGGCATCAAGCGGGGACTCATGACCACCGTCCATGCCGCGACAGCGACTCAGAAAACGGTAGACGGCCCGAGCAACAAGGATTGGCGCGGCGGACGCGGTATTCTCGAGAATATCATTCCCTCCTCGACCGGAGCCGCGAAGGCCGTCGGGAAAGTGATTCCTGAACTCAACAAAAAGCTCACCGGCATGGCATTTCGTGTGCCTACCTCGGACGTCTCAGTCGTCGATCTCACGGTCGAGCTCGAGAAACCCGCAAGCTACGAGGAAATTTGCGCGGCTGTCAAAGCGGCTTCAGAGGGACCACTCAAAGGAATCCTGGGCTACACCGACGAAAAAGTCGTGAGCACGGACTTCCGCGGTGAAACCCAGACGTCGGTCTTCGACGCCGAAGCCGGCATCGCCCTCGACTCCACCTTCGTGAAGCTCGTCTCCTGGTATGATAACGAGTGGGGCTACTCGAACAAGGTTCTCGAGATGGTTCGCGTCATCGCCAAGTAGCCAGAGGAAAATTCGGAATTGGGAATGTGAAATGCGAAGTGCCTCCCAAGCGAATGCCGTGCTTGATAAAAGCTACTCGTTCGCTTTGGCGGGGATCTCGCTGGCCCGAAAACTTCAGTCGCTCCGTGAATTTGTGCTCTCGCGCCAGTTCGTGCGAGCGGCCACGAGCGTCGGCGCTAATGTTGAAGAGGCACAGGCCGCACAAACCAGGCCCGAATTTCATACCCTCATGAGCCGGGCGGAAAAAGAGGCTCGTGAGTCTCACTACTGGCTCCGCCTTATTCGTGATTCCTACGAGGAGGCCACCATTGAAGCTTCCGAGCTCCTTGAATCTGCACAGGAACTCAAACGCATCCTAGCCGCCATCACCAAATCCACAAAAAAATAACCTCGGGCATTTCGCATTCCCCATTTCGCATTCCAAATTTTCTTATGAAAAAATCAATCAAAGACATCTCGCTGGCCGGCAAGCGCGTGCTGATGCGCGTGGACTTCAACGTTCCACAGGACAAGGCGACCGGGGCGATTACGAATACCCAGCGGATCGCCGCAGCCATCCCCACGATAGAATTCGCGCTGAAGCAAGGTGCCTCGGTGATTCTGATGAGCCATCTCGGACGCCCGGACGGCGAGCGCGTGGAGAAATTCTCGCTCAAGCCTGTTGCGGAAAAGCTCACCGAGTTACTCGGAAAACCCGTTCGTTTTCTCGCCGACTGCGTCGGCCCGGATGTCGAAGCGGCCTGCGCCGCGATCAAGCCCGGCGAGGTCATTCTGCTGGAGAATCTTAGGTTTCATCTGGAAGAGGAAGGGAAGCGCAAGAACGAGGATGGCACCTCGACAAAAGCCGATCCGGCCAAGGTTGCCGCGTTCCGGGCGAGCCTGACAAAGCTCGGCGATGTCTTCGTGAGCGATGCCTTCGGGACCGCCCACCGCGCGCATTCGTCTGTCGTCGGCGTCGCCTTGCCCGAGAAAGTCGCCGGGTTTCTCATGCAAAAAGAACTCGACGCATTTGCCGCCGTTCTCGACCACCCGAAGCGCCCGCTCCTCGCGATCTTGGGTGGTGCCAAAGTCGCCGATAAAATCCCGCTCATCCGCAACCTCCTCGATACGGCCGATGAGATCATCATCGGCGGCGGCATGGCCTACACGTTCAAAAAAACTCTCGAGGGAATGGAGATCGGAACGAGCCTCTACGACCCCGAGGGAGCAAAAATCGTTGCTGAGCTCATGGAGAAAGCAAAAGAGAAGGGCGTCAAGATTCACCTGCCCGTGGATTTTATCTGCACGGAAAAATTTGCGCCAGACGCCGACACCCAAGAAGCCGATGACAAGTCGGGAATTCCCGTGGGTTGGATGGGACTCGATATCGGTCCGAAGACCCGAGCGGCTTTTGCCGAAGTCATTGCCCGGGCGAAAACCATTATCTGGAATGGCCCGGCGGGAGTCTTTGAATTCGACCGCTTTGCCGAGGGGACCAAGAGCATGGCGGCGGCCGTGGCATCCGCAACCGCAGGGGGAGCGATCAGCGTCGTGGGCGGCGGCGACACCGCGACCGCTGCAAAGAAATTCCATGTAGCCGACAAGGTCACCCACTGCTCGACAGGCGGCGGCGCCTCACTGGAGCTCCTCGAAGGCAAGGCGCTCCCCGGAGTGACGGCCCTCGACGACAAGGGATAGCATTCCCGCCTCCGAGCCCGGCCAGTCATGCCGCGCGCCTTGCGGAATGCGCCCGGGTCGAATAAGCAAGAGGCAGGTGAAAATCTACGCGCGCGCACTTCGGTATTTCCGGCCATTCTTCTGGCCCACGCTCGCAGCTGTCTTGCTGACGTTTGTCTCGATCGCGTTCAGCCTCCTGCGTCCGTGGCCGGTCAAATACATCATCGACGGCGTTCTCGACAAAGGCCAAGCGGGTGGAGAGACCGCCACGCAGGTCCTCGAGTGGTTCGGCAACCCGGCGGCGGCCATCTTCTGGCTCTGCGCGATCATGGTCGTCATCAGCCTTCTTGCTGGACTGGTCAATCTGGCCTCCGGCTATCTCTTCATCCACGTCGGCTTGCGGGCGCTTCTGAAACTCCGCACCGACATCTACGCCGCCCTTCAATCTCTGCCGCTGAAGTTCCACGACTCCCGGCGGAGTGCGGACTCAAGCTTCCGTGTGGCCTATGACTCGCAGAGCATCCAGACGATTTACAACAAAGGCTTCGCAACCGTTCTCTCGGCGATCGTCACATTGTTCGGCACGCTGGCGGTCATGGCCGGAATGAGTTGGAAGCTCACCCTCGCCTCGCTCGCCGTCCTCCCATTCATGGCTTGGGCCGTGCGACATTTTGCAGAGCGCGTGCGGGAGCAGAGCACGGCGATCCAAGAACGCGAAAGCGATCTCCTTACGCTCACCCAAGAAGGCCTGAGCCAGATCCGAATGGTCCATGCCTTCAGCCGGGAGGACTTTGAGATCCACCAGTTCCGCCGTCGCGCGACCCTGAGCCTCGAAGCCAACCTCCGCCTCAACGTGACCTCGGTGATCAGCGCTCTCGTCGTCGGGACTCTCATGGCTGCCGGGACAGCGCTCATGTATTACGTAGGGTCGCTTGAGGTGATGGCCGGAAGTCTGTCCTTGGGCGGTTTGACGGTTTTCGCCTCCTATCTCCTCCTTCTCTATCAACCGCTCGAGCAACTGACCTATACCGCGTGGGCGCTGGAGGGCGCGACAGCTGGCGCAACGAGGTGTTTCGAAGTGCTCGATCGGGACAACGACGTTCCCGAGCATCCCAACGCAAAAGACCTCCGGGACGCCACGGGGCGGATCCGATTTCAAAATACCTCCTTCGGCTACACGGCCGAGCGAAGGATTCTTTCGGGAATCGATCTGGAGATCGAACCCGGCACCTGCGTCGCATTTGTCGGCGGAACAGGCACCGGGAAGAGCACGCTCCTGAGCCTCGTCCCGAGGTTCTATGACCCAACGGATGGAACCGTGTCCCTCGATGGCCACGACCTTCGCGAGATCACAAAAAGGAGCCTCCGCTCCCACATCGGCATGGTCCTTCAGGATACCGTTCTCTTCTCCACCACGATCAAGGAAAACATCGCGTATGGGAGGCCCGGAGCGACCGAGGAGCAGATCATCGAGGCCGCCAAACGGGCGCAGGCTTATGATTTTATCATGCAGACCCCAGCCGGATTCAATAGTCCGGTGGGCGAGCGAGGCGGTCACCTCAGCGTCGGTCAACGCCAGCGCATTGGGATCGCGCGAGCATTTCTCAAAGATGCCCCGATCCTCCTCCTCGACGAACCCACCAGCGCGCTGGATCCCACGACCGAGCATGCCATCATGGACACGATCGAGGAGCTGATGCGCGGACGGACGACCCTCATCATCACGCACCGGATCTCAACGATCCATTCTCTTGGCCGGATCGTCGTGCTCCAGAACGGCAAGCTTGTCGAAGACGGGACGGGGTCGGAGCTCCTGGCGAAGGGCGGTGCCTATGCGACGCTCTACAGGGCGGCCCAGTCGGAGTAAATCCTGGGGGAATGCAATGGTCTTAGCGGACGACCGACTTGCCGTCGGACATCGATCCACCGGAGAACGTTCCGCCAACCGGCTGAGGCTTCGGGATTCCATCCTTCAGCATCCGTGTGTAGGGGCCGTTGACCTTTTGCGGAGAATACATGTCCCGGCGATTTTCGAGCGTGGTGCAGGAAGTGAGGAGAACGGTCGAAACCACCAGAATGGCAAGGGGCAAATTCACAGGGATCAGATAAAGCGCGAACTGGGCCGTGTGTCAATTCCTGCGCGCGGGAAATTCTGCCAGGCCGGGGCTTTCGTGTTGAACTCCGATGCCACGATGAGGGATGCTTCGCGCCTGTGCTTGCCTACTTCGTCCACGATCTGAATCCATTCCTCCTCGAATTCAGCAGTGGTTTCGGGCTCCGGTGGTATGGACTGGCTTATGTCGCAGCTTTCGTCGTGGGCTACTGGCTCTTCGTCTGGCTGGCCCGCCGGGGATACTCAGACATTTCGCCTGCACAGATTGGGGATTTTATTACGGGAACCGCCCTCTTCGGCGTCATTCTCGGCGGGCGTCTCGGCTACATGGTTTTCTACGACTGGGAGAACTTCATCGCGAACCCTCTCGTAATCCTAAAGTTCTGGGATGGCGGGATGTCGAGCCACGGCGGGATGCTCGGGATCATTGTCTTCACATGGATCTATGCCAAGCGTGCCGGCGTTTCATGGACAAATATCGGAGATAACCTCGTGGTCGTCGCGCCGATTGGCTTGTTCTTTGGCCGCTGTGCGAACTTCATCAACGGCGAGCTCTTTGGCCGCGTGACCACGGTTCCTTGGGCGGTTCAGTTTCCGAAAGAACTTTACGGTGCGCCGCCCGAGACCGCTCGGCTGGCGGTCTCCGAGGCGGCACAGATCAACCCAAAATGGACGACCATCTCGGACGTGATCGAAAACGTCCGCAACTCACCTGAATTGCGTGAGCAACTGGCCGGCACGCTCTCTCCGCGGCATCCCTCTCAGATTTACGAGGCGCTCCTTGAGGGGGCCGTGCTCTTTACAATTCTATGGATCTTACGAACAAGATTCCGCCTTCCCAATGGGGTGCTCACGGGGATCTTTTTCATCGCGTATGCCGTTTTGCGATTCCTTGGAGAAATTTTCCGTGAACCCGATGCCCCTATGGTGGCATGGCTTTCCCGCGGACAGTTTTTGTCGCTCTTCCTGATCGGGATCGGCCTGGCATTTATCGGCTTTGCTTTTCGCAAGCCGACTTGGGCCCCAAAATTCCGCCCCTGAATCGGCCGGGACGATCAGCTTTCGATCGTGTTGATTTCAACCGGCTCGACCTTGATGCCGAGCTCTTCGAGCCACGCAATGGAAGATTTAATATCCTCCCGCTCGCCATCGAGCTCCAGAGAAACAAGACCAATCTCATCGGTCACGCTGGCCTGTCGGACGTTCGTGACAACGGCAAACGCTTTTCCCAGCTCCCAAATGACGGGGCGGGTGATCAATCGGGCCGGAAACATCAGCCAGAGGCGGGTCTTTTGCATGCTCGGATCCTACGCCTCGTCGAACCTCACGCCAAGCCCGGACCTGCGCCGTCGCCGTTATTTTTCTGGAAATGTTCCGAGCAGATCCAGCAACTCACCGGGGTTGTTGAGAATATGGTCCGGCTGCAGCCCTTCCAACGCGCGTCGGCTGTTGTAGCCCCATGTGACGGCAGCAATGTGCGCCCCCGTCTCCTGCGCAGCCTCGATGTCACGGGTCTCGTCTCCGACAAGAAGGATGTCTCCGGGAGGCAGGTTCCGGTCTTTCAAGACGGCCCGGATCTCGCGGCCTTTGCCCATCAGCTTGGACGCACTTCGGACAAAATCGAAAAATTCCAGATCATGATTCTTGAGGAATGCCGCGACATTTGCGCAGGAATTAGATGTCACAATGCCCATCGAAAATCCGGCATCGCGAATCGTTCGCAGCGCCGCAGGAACGCCATCAAGTGGCTGGACGAGATCTATCCGCTTGCTTAACTCCTCGGTCCCCCGCTTCGAGATCTTGCCCATCTTCGTGGTCGGAATATTTAAAAACTTCATCAGCTCGCGCGTCCGCATATCGCGGGCCTTGGCCAGATCACTCCGGAGAAGCGGGCGGTAACCAAACTCCCCCGCCAGAAGGTTCAGGATCTCGAGACCATTTTCAAATGTGTCGGCAATCGTGCCATCGAAATCAAAAATAATGAGTTTGGGGCGTGTCGCCAACGGTCCGGCGGCACCGACTTTTCGATGCCCACCGCGCAGAACAAATCGTGCGAGCCGCCTCATGCGGGCAACTCTTCGGCCAGTTCCATGGTTCCCTTGAATTTCCCTTCCTCTGGCTCCAGCCCAAAGTGCGAGTCGACAAGCGCTTGGATCCGGGACAACTCGTCCGGAGTGAGTGCTGGCTGGTCCGGTGCGGCGGCAAACTCCCGGATCTGGTCCTCATTATAAATATTCGGCAGGGTCGACGCCGTGCGAGGGTCCGAGAGGAGCCAGAGCAACGCGGCTTGACCGAGGGTGCGTCCGTCTTTTTCAAGGAACCGGAGTTGGTCGACCTTCCTCACACCATTGAGCAGCCAGCTCCTCGGCCGATGGTTGCGGTGGTCGTTGGGCGGAAAGACCGTCTCAGCGGTATATTTTCCTTCGAGCATTCCGGAAGAATGCGGCACGCGGACTAGGAACATCGTATCGGAACCGCACTCTTCGGCCGCAGCGTGAATCGTCCTGCCCGGATGTTGTTCCAAGAGGTTGAAAATGTGCTGCACCAAGGTCGGCCGACGGACACGAATGGCGCGGACCCCTTCGCCGAGCCAACCGATCGCTGGCCCGAGAGCGATTCCGTAATGCCGGATCTTGCCCTCGGCACGGAGGTCTTCGAGCGTCTCCCAAATGACGTCGTCATCGACTTGCTCCATGCGGATGTTGTGAAGGTGCATGAGGTCGATGCAGCCTGTCTTCAAGCGGCTGAGCGCGGCATCGGTCGCGCGCCGGAGCGCGGCCGGGGAGAAGTCGTGGGGGATCTCGCGCTGGCCTCGCCGACCGTCCCCGTGGCTCACAAAGTCGTATCCGATTTTCGTGGAGACAACAATCTCGTCGCGTCGACCCTCGAACGCCTTCGCGATCAACTCTTCGCTGCGGCCGTTGCCATAGGTGTCTGCCGCGTCGAAAAGCGTGATTCCGTGATCCAGCGCGGTTCGCATCAGCGCGACGGCTTCGTCGTCAGTATAGTTTCCCCACCATCCGGTGGAGAGCGTCCAAAGCCCGAAGCCAACTTCGCTCACAACTAAATCGGTTCCTTGAAATGTGCGGTATTTCATCTGGCGCGAAGCTACACGGGAATTCCTTGGCCGCCAACTTTTCTCGTGGAAGGAGGTCCCCGGAAATGCACTCGACGCACCCTGCGCTTTGTCCTGCGGCACCCGACGCCGAGAAAGTGCAAAAAGTTTGCCCTCAGTTCGGGATTGATCGGTTCTTGAGGTGCAGGCACCCGAGCGGTATAATCTTCACGTGCCAGAGATCTCACGGTTCCTCGGGATAACGATCCAAATGTATTACGGAGACCATCCCGCTCCACATTTTCACGCAACCTATGGAGGACAGACGGCGAAAATTCAAATTGCACCGTTCGGAGTTGTAGCAGGCAAACTTCCCCCGAAGGTTATCGCATTGCTTGCAGAATGGACACTCCTTCACGAGGAGGATCTGATGGCAGCTTTCGGCCGCGCGGCACGGCGTGAGGCTCCTGGATCCGTGGAACCACTCGTTTAGAATATGGAAACGCAAAAGGTCACTCACGTTTATTTACTCGGAGGCAAGAAGCTGGGTCTAAGATTCTCGGACGGTTACGAAGGGACCGTGGACTTCTCCAACTGGGATTTCGATTTCGGTTCCATGTCGGAGCCGTTGAAAGAAGATTGCTACTTCCAAAAAGTTTCGGTCCCAGAGGGATATCCGACTATCCAATGGCCAAATGGTTTCGACCTCTGCCCGGACGTTTTAAGAGAATGGTGTTCGACCGGCGTGGCTGAGCGCAGTGGTCTGGCACCGGTCTAGTTCTCGCGGAGTTCAGGCAAACGTCTTTGACTCTCCGAAAACTTGAGATGACACGCCCTACATCACGTTGTCTTGGGCGACAGCGAGAATTTTGTTGAGTTCGGTGAGGATGCCGATGGCGCGTTCTTCCTGCAGGATGAGCGGGCGTTCTCGGTCTGCAGAGGCTTGCTGACGGTAATTGGCGACCTCCGTCACAATCATTCTTGAAGTGGCAATGACGGCCCGGAGTTGTTTGATCGACTCCTTGTCCGTCCGGTTTTCTTTATTGATCTGCTTGAAGAATCGAATTTGAAAATCGAGCCACGCGAGGGCGGCGTTGAGAGCAGCGACGCCACCGACCAACTGCCCATCTGGCGTGAACGAAGGCGGCAGAGGATCGTTCGGACGGATCGGGATGACGGCCTCGGGGGATTCCATAATCCCACGGGTGGCCTTCGGGTTCGGGATGATCGTCGGCGTGATGAAGACGATGAGATTCTTTTTCCGGCGCTCACGGGTCTTGCTCTTGAAAAGCTCTCCGACGCCCGGGATATCTTGGAGAAACGGGATGCCGTTATTGCTTCGGCGGTCATCCACGGCCTCGAGCCCGCCCACGGCGAGCGTGTAGCCAGAATCGACTTGCAGGGCCGCATTGTAGACCCGCTCGGAAGTGATCGGATAGTCGCTCGCCCCAGTCCCAAGATCGATGCTCTTCACCCCAAGGATCGAGGAGACCGTGATGGCAACCGTCATAGCAATTTGCTCAGTGCCCAGTGCTTTCGGCAGGATGTTGATCTGTGTGCCCACGGGGAGGTAGCCGAGCGTGCCAACATTTTGTGGGGCGACTCCGGCCGTGGCGGTCTGGGTGACACCGGAATTGATCGGCGTATTTTCTGCGCTTGTGATCGCGACTTCGCGGTTATTGATCGTGAGGACTCTTGGGTATTGGACCATGCTCGTCCGGTCATCGGCCATAAAGGCTTGGATCGAGAGCGCAACATCGTCGGCACTCAAGACGGCCGAGTAGGGCGCGTTCAGCGTCACCGACGAACCGCGGAAGTCGACGAGGTTGTCGGTGCTGGTCGGCGGCGTCCCAGTCACACTTCCGCTCCCGGCTTGGATCCGCCCGATTTCACCCGGAATGCCGGCACTGATGTCGGTGGCCTGGATTCCGTATCCCCCGGCCATCGTGCCCGCCCAGTTGATGCCCAGCTCTTTTCTTGGGTCTTTGGTGGTCTCGAAAAATTTGACCTCAATCGCGATGAGAGCCTGGGGTTGATCGACGGCGAGGAGGTAGTCCGCCACCCATTTGTGCTGGGCTCGGGTCGCCACGACCCAGAGTGTGTTGTTGTCGGAGTTGTAGATGACTTGGGGAACTTGGGGAGGAACGTAGGTCGGGTTGAGACGGGTCACGGAAGTGGGCGTTTCCGGGGCTGCCGCAAGCGACTCGGCGGCGGTGGACTGAACCGTCAGACCCGGCGTCGTTACCTCTCCGATGACGGATCCGTCGGGGCCATAGGAAATTGGCGTCAGCCCGAGCATCACACGGATCTCGTTAATGATCCGTGGTGCTTTGGATTCAAAAACCCGTTGGGAATTTTGAAGCGGAAGATTTGGGGAGGAGGCCGTGGTGATGCCAGTTGAGCTACCCGCCTGCTGTTCCGGTGCATTTTGACTACTTTGCACCCGAAAATCCACGCGATCTACAGGGTCATAGCGAAGCCGGTAGGCAATGCCGACGAGGCGATTGTCTTCCTCCTCGCGGAGCCGACGTTCGCGCTCCTCGTCGACGGTGCGCATATACCAGACTCCATTCTCGTAGGTCAGCCGCACACCATTGTCGCGACAGACGCTCTCGAGCGCAGTGAACGGACTGGCCTCCATCGTGAACGTTACCAACCGGCGATTCGCGGCGTCACTCTCGGGAATGCCGACGAACGGAATCCCAGCATCGTCCGCCAAGTAGCGCAGGACATCGCGCAGGGCGGCGCGGTCGAAACTAAAAAGCCTCGCTGGCTCACGGCGGAGACGAGTCGCGACGAGATTCCCCGCGCCATAATCCGGATACATGGCATTCGGCGGCGGTGCGACGACGAAGGGTTGCTGGCCCTGCAGGCGGAAGTCCAACGCTCCGCCGACCGTGAGCAGGCAGATCGCAGCAGCGACAAGACGTTTGGGGATCAGCATGCCAGAAAGGGTTCGGGTGAAGTGCGATGACGAAGAGCCTGACCCGCCGGAGCGCTCGAATTTCCGCGACAACTCGTCGGTCGCGGGGATACGGCATTTCTTTTCATACAATCGGGGCAAGAGTGATACGGTGCTACTGTTTCGATTCCAAGGAATACTGCATCTTGTGAGATCTTGCCAGAGAAAAATCATGCAACAGATTTCAGTGGACTTTTAGACAACATTTTTTATGCAACACGGAACTCCCAGCGATTTATATGTTTACAAACTAAAAATCCCGTTGTAATAATTCTCTTGTGAGAGCGAAACGTTGCATAAGCCGGGCGTTCACGTTGGTCGAGATCCTCTTAGTCATCGCCGTTCTCGGGGCGATTGGAGCACTGAGCTACAATAGTTCGACTGGTTTCCGAGCAGCTTCGGATGCGTCCAAACTCCAATCCGACGTCGCGGCCGTCAACCGCGCAATTGACCTCTACCGTGCCAGTGGCGGCGTGATCCCACCCGATGCCACGGCGGATGTCGTGCTCGCCAAACTTAAAACACGGGCGGATTCGGCTTCTGCGGCGACAACGATCGGATCGACCGGCAGTTTTTTAGATGTCAGGACGGTGGCTGTCTGGCAATCGAGCCCGGAGGCAACCAGCTCGCAACTCCGAGCGTTCTGGGATGCCTCAGCGATGGCCTTCAAGACCGCGGCGAGTGGCTCTGCGGGAATTAAGGAATTTCAAATCAACCCCGAACTGGCCTCGGCTGAGGTGACGACGGAACCCCGGCCTCAGAATCTCAAAGCGGCAACTGAGGCGAAATGGGTTTGGGATTACGGGACCCCCACCGTGGCGACCGCGGTTGCTGGCGCGATGCCAAAAGTCGGCGTGGTCAGCGCTGTCCTTCAAGTTGCAGCGAGCCAACTCATTGACTCGTGGGTGGTGACTGATCCGAATGGCACCGTCAACGTCAGCTACATCTTCCGTGAGGCAGGCTACAATTCCCGTCTCGGCCTCTTCTCCCTCGAAGACATGGGACCCGATAAATACGATCTGGAGACGAACTCCGGTCGGACCGCTTTCATGAAGGAGGCGATCCGGCGGGTCCTCGATGCCGACAAAACCGGACGCGGCAAGGTCATCATTGACGCCTCGCAGAGCTCGGTCGGCTTTGGAAAACAATACAACTTCCGTCCCGGCGATGTCGTTGCCGCGATCCTCATTCCGAATACCTCGTTCGAGAACTCCCTCACGCAATTGAACGCCGGCACCACAAACAGCCAGACCGCTCCCCTTCTCTCTTTTAAAACGAGCAGCAACAACGCGGACGACGGATCGCAGATCGCCTCGCTCGGAAATAGCGCCTTCGCGATTGAAGACATTCCAGGTGCCGCTTCCGATACCGACTTCAACGATCTGATCTTTCAGGCCTTCGGACTCGAGCAACCCGAGGGCACAACAACCGCAGAAATCGATCCGCTCACCTACTACGTGAATCAACAGTATTGGGACACGCCGAACCCATCGATCGGAATCAGCATCAAAGACGCCCTCATCCAAGCCGGTGTCATCCCGCCCGGATCGTAGGCAACCGCGCTCGGTCCACATTCGCGCTTCCGTCACCTAAAGAAAACCCTTACTGTCCCGAATCATGAGACTTCTTGAACTCCCACCGGACTCTGTCGTGGGCCAGAGGATCAAAGACCTCTCGACTGGCGAGGGGGTCAGTGATTTTTACCTCACTCCCGGCGAGCCGATCTCCTTCAAGAAAAATGGCCAACTGATCTACGAGGACATCATCTTCGAGATGGCCGTGCCCGAGTATCTCGAGCCGGGCTGCGACGACAGCGCCATGGACCTGCATGGGCGCAGGTTTCGCGTGAGCCAAATGGTGACGCAAGGAAAACTGCGATGGGTTCTGCGTCTATTGCCCAATGTCATTCCGCATCCCGATTCGATCAGCGTTCCGCCGCCAGCTCTCAAGGCCTTTTTGGAAGCGAAGAACGGACTTTTTCTCATCTGCGGTGCGACAGGTAGCGGAAAATCCACCACGATTGCCTCGATGGTCCTCCACCGAGCCCTTCGCAGGCGCGAGCATGTCATTTCCTTCGAAGATCCGATCGAGTTTATCTACCCCGACGGACTCCCCACCCTGATCTCCCAACGTGAGATGGGAACGGACGAGATCGACTTTTCCAAAGCCCTCCGGGCGGCACTGCGGCAGGCTCCGGACGTCATTATCTTTGGTGAGATTCGCGATGGCGAGACGGCCGAGATCGCCTTGCAAGCCTCCGAGACCGGTCACGTTGTCGTCGCCACGCTCCACACGTCTTCGGCCTCGCAAACCGTCCAGCGGTTTCTCAAACTGATTCCCTCCGAGCGTCTGGAGAGCTCCCAAGAGACTTTGTCGGATTGCTTGCGGCTCATCATGTGCCAGCGGCTGCTGCTCGACGAGCGACAGGGCAAGCGGTTTCCCATCCACGAAGTCCTCCTCCCATACGATGGCGTGGTGAACATCATCCGCCGGGGGGACTTCAAAAAGCTTGACCAAGAGCTGGAGACGGGTTGGAAGCGGGGGATGTATAACTTCGAAAAGAGCGTCCAATTGCGCGAGGAGGATGGTTTCCGCAGCTCGGCGGGCCCGCGAACAACGGGATTTTCTTGGGAGGAAGTCTCAGACTACCTGGAAGTCCAGCAGGAGGTGACCCGGTGAAACTCTCCGACATCAAATCCATCCTGAATTTTTCAGCCTTTCGGCCCGAGCCGGACGATCCCTCGGCTCCATGGCGGAAGCGGTTCCCGTCCCGGCGGGCAATATTTTTTGGGGTCGGAAAATCTTCGCTGTCTTGGCGGACGATTTCGAAGAACGGAAAGATCGGTGAGTTTGAGATCACCCGCTCCGACCCGAAGGAGACGCTCACTCAGACAGCAGCCCAACTGCGGGAGCTCACGGATGACGGATGGTGCGCTGTCTCGCTCAATACGCGCTACGTGATCAGCTTGGAGACGAACCTCTCACGACGTCCCGGCAGCGAAGACCTGCTCAAGGTCAATCCCCGGAGCGTGCTGGGCGGGCGCTACGAGCGCGGCAAAAAATATGCCGTCACTCACAATCCCGAGACGAACTCGAGCATCCTCTTTTCTTGCGATGAAGAGCAAACCCGGAAGGTCGAATCGGTGTTTCGCGAGGCGGGGTTTCATCTAGGTCGCGTCTGTTGCGGGACCTATGTCCTCCTCCGCCACGCCCTCGATGTCACCAACGTGACAAAAGGCTCGGAGAAACCGGTGAGCACATTTTTTGTCGTGTGTTGCGAGGGCGCGGTGTCGGCGCTCGTGCAAGACCAAGACCGCTGGCTCGAGCTGCGCTCGCGCACCGATGTGTATGAGGAGGATCTGACGCCGATTGCCGACCTGCTGGCCCCGTTTCATTCGCGGCTCGCGCCGGAAACCGGCATCACCCTGATTTGCGACGAGCCCCTCCCCGGCCTCACAGAGCGGCTGGAGGCGGTCCTGCCGAACCGCGCCATCAAAGACCTCTCGCAGCCCGGGCTGCTCGCCAGTATCATGTTGCAAAATTAAACCATGCAGCTCCCCGCCAAACAGATCGACGACTTCAAGACGGACCGGAAGGGCATCACCCCTCCGTTGCCAGTCATCCTGCGCCTCGTTCCGTTGCTTCTCTACTGCTCGATTGCCGTGGCGGTTATTCTCGGCTCGATCTTTTTTCTCCAGCTCCAGTTAGCCGTGCAGAAGCGAGAGAGCCACCGCGCGCAAACCGGCTCGATCGAGGTGCAGACACAGGAGGCAAGGAACCAGCGAATCGCCCTGGAGTCAGAGATCAAAAAAGCCACGAACATTGAAGCATGGGTCGCCAGCTCCCGCCCGATCCAACCTCTGCTCGTCGATATCGCCCGCAGCATGGGGCCGCGATCCTCGATTATTGACCTTCGCTTGGACAGGGACGCCGACGCTCCAGCCCAGCTCAAATTCTCGATCAAGATGGGGACGGACTCGACGAAGCAGCTCGACATCACGCTCGATCGGATCACCAAACAGGATTATCGCACGTTTTCGCCTCAGCAGAGTCTTGGTCGCGGGGAGCTTGACTACCGCGCGACCCTGGTCTCGCGGCTCCAGCGCGAAGCCAATCTCCCTGCGGAGCCAACCCCCGCCACGCCATGAACAGCAAACACATCGCCTGCGCGCTTGTTGCCATCCTCATCGCGCTTCTCGTCCAATTCACGCTCTGGTTCCAAAACTCCAGAAGCAAAATGCAGCGGGAGGCGGCAGCCGCCCAGCAGGCAGAAGTGACCGCAGCGGCCGTTCTGGCACGGGAGCGGATCCAGCTCGGCGAGCTCCGTCGGCAGTCTGCCGGCCTCATTGATTTTCTTAATACTTGGCAACCCTACTTTCAGAGCCTCGACAACCCGCAAAGCGCTGAGGTGAATTACTCCATGCGGGTCAAGGAAGCCAACTTGGTCAACCTTGCCCAGCGGTTCGAGCAGGTTTCCTTGAAAGGCAACTCGTCGTTTCCCACTGCGATGAGGGCTTACCTGACGTTTGAAGATGATTACGCCCGCCTCCTCAACTGGCTCGGCGACCTCGAGACAAAGATGCCGACCGCCCGCATCAGCAGCATTCGGCTCTCGAAGGGCACCCGGGCCAACGACCTTCGCATGGAGCTCATGCTCGAACATCCGCTCCTCCGCAAATGAAAGCCCTTACCTTGTCTCTGTTGGCAACGCTGGCCGGTTCGGCGGGAACTCTGTGGGCGGACCCGGCGAATGACATGCTGCCGTCGGGTCGGACGTTTACGGAGTTGCGCGAAGGGGAGAGAAATCCCTTCGGCCAGCAAATTTCCGTCCAGCCGCAAATCGTCGAGGAATCCGAAAGCGAGGAGGCTCGCCTCCGCCGGATCGTCTCTTCGGTGAAAATCTCGGGAGTTTCGGAATCCGCCGGGAAGAAACGCGTGCTCCTCGGGTCGATGATCCTTCAGGTGGGAGACATTCTTCCTCCCCTGATTCGCGGCCAGCAAGAAAGCCTTCGCGTTTCCTCCATCGACAGTGAGCGCATCTTGCTGGCATTCGTCGAGCGTGACCCGGGCATCGAATCGCGACAGATCACGATCCCACTGGAAATGACACCGCGGGTGAACCAATTTCTTTACGGCGAGGCAGTTGAGAAGCTAATGAACCCCGACGCGAGTGCGGATGGCTCGGAGATACCCGTCGCCGGAGTCGATGAGTTTTTTAAGGGTAGCTCGGACGCCAGTTTGCAGAACGTGACCAACCGGAAATTCCAAATGATGGGGGAGGTCAAAGATGACAAAACCGAGATCCAGGCTCCCTGAGGACATCGGCGACAAGTTCCTGCCCCAAGCCACCAGCCGTCACGATCAATTTCCGGGGTTCACGTATGTCGAACTCATCGTCGCCATCTCGATCGCGGCGGGCGTGCTCACGGCTGCGGTGATGGCGTTCGGGACGATCAGCGGAACAAAAATCGTTTCGATCCGGAGCGAGAACATTACTCTCGGCACCTCGGTGCTCACAAATTTCTTCGCGAGCACGAACCCCCTGATCTCGGTGCCGCAAGCACCAAATTACGGGGCGCTCGCTCAGGCGGAGATTATGCGCGAGCGCCTGCACCAAGATCTTTCGTCTTCTGTGGCCAGCTTCCTTCTGGGACGCGACGGGCTGAATTCCACGCGCGTCGAGACGATTACCTTCACAAACGATGGGCGCACGATCATGACGCCGATGGCTTTCCGTGGACTGCTCACAAATTCTTCGGATTTTTCCTCAAGTGCGACGAATGCCCTGCAGACCGTCAATAGCTCGCTTTACATCCTGAATGCCTCGACGACAAACGATACACTCCGCATCCGATGTGTTTACGAGACAGACTTCGTTCCGATCGCCTCGCCGCTCGGGGTCTACGCCAGCGTGAGGCGGTATCAGGGCGTGCAACTCACGGACTACTACCATATTTTTTATCCGGGCCAGACCAATACATTCCGACCCGCCGGATACGTCTTTAACCGAGGCACCGTGAATGGCGTGAACGTCTCCCGCCCATTCTACCTTCTCTGGTGGCCAGATCCCCTTGCCCGATTGCTGCCCTCCGTGACAAGTGGCGGTCAGGCGCGGGCCGGCTACACGAACATGGCAAACCAAACGCCCTACTTTTTTGTGATCCCGGCTTTTCCTGCGCTATGAAGAAACCACGGGAAATATTCTGCCGGTTTGAGGGGGCCATCGTTCTCTTTGCCCTCCTGGTGCTACTCATCGCGACGGTTGTTCTGACGGCATGGGTCCAGATCCTCGCGAGCCGGGCGGGATTTTCCGACACGGCGTTTCAGGCTCAGCAAAGACGCGTGGCCCTCGCCAATGGCAGGGCGCTCGCTCGGCAGTATATTCTCGAGCAGATGCCATCCGGAGCGATCACCAATACCAATGCTACCGGAAACCTCTCCGGCGGCTGGGGCGCTTTCTCACTGGATTCTGCCTCTTCGGGTTATTGGACGGGCACAAATTTTGTGAGCGGGAACTTCTTCAGCCCGATGAACAACCAGAGCTTTGCGGTGACATTTAATGGCACAATCACCGGCGGTGGGGTGTCGGAAGTATGGAACTTCCGTGTGCGATCCCGAAGCCCGCTCATGGGCGGCTACCCTCTCGTCGTCCACAATGCCGCGACCACGAACCTCGTCTGGGCACCTACCACAAATATCCTTTGGACGAACATCTCCGGCTTCCCGCAGTTACCTCCGGTGCCATTAACTTCCGGAACCAACGCCTCGAGCGCGAATGGCTACCTCGGATATCTGGGCGCACCCACCATTACGAATGCGCCAGCGACGACCGTGGCATACAACAGCTACACGAATGCAACGACGAACGGCCCCGGGCGGACCGTCGAGGTCATCTTGGATCCCACGAGCAGCACGAGCACTGTTCGGTATACGCCGGGAAACACCATCAATGCGAACACTACGAGCCGGCGGCTCACGAACAACGCGGGAACCGAGGTTTACACAAGTGGAGCATTTTCGATCACTTCTCTCCGGGTCATTGGTTCAGCCAATACAAACGTCGTTCAAATCGTCATCCCGGCAAGCCAGACCAACCTATCGCAGATTATCCTGAGCGGAACGAACAATAGGAGGGTTTATGTCAATCGCGCTGGGAATGGATCGACGTTGACCGTGGCGACCGCTCCTGGCTTCTCGGGCGGTACATGGCGCCTCGGGTTGAGCGTGTCGAACTCGCCTCTCGCCATCAATGTGGCCGCAGGTACCACCCTCACGCTCCAAGGAGGGATTCGGACGGATCAATCCATCTCCGTCAACTCCGGCACACTCGCGCTTATTGCAGAAACAGCGCCTTCCAATCTCGAATTCAGCGCCGACCGGATTCTTTGGCTCGAAGACAACCGGACGCCATGAAGAGGAATGCTTACAGCTTGGTCGAGGTCCTCATCGCCGCCGCGATTATCGCGCTTGGCATTGCCGGCGCGGCCACACTCGCCCATTCGATGCTTTTGCAGCAGGAAAATAGCGCTAGGGTCGCCCGCGCGGCAAATCTCCAAGAACAAATCGGAGTTCTCTACCGGCTGGGACTCGATGCCGCCGCGATCGTTAACGTCCTCCCAGAGACGGTTCTTTTTTCCGGAACGCCATCCACAAACGAATACCTTTTGGAATTCTTCGCCGCGACCAATGCGGCCTCCGGACCAAGCTCTATGGAGGTTACGAACTGCCGCCTGATCTTTAACTCCGGGCGACAGACGAGCGGCGCATTGGTCTTCGAGACGAACGACATCGTCCTTGCCCGTCCGGCGATTCGTTGAGGGAATCCGAAAACTCAGAGATTCATCCGAACGGCTTGCGCAGCGTGCTCCTCATCGGAACAGGCCGAGTTGAGCGGGACATCCGTCGACTTTGCCGACTCGCCGACCAGATCATTGCTCAACATATAGGCCTCCAGCTCCTCACCGCTGATGTCTGCCAGCATGACGCCATTGACAATCACGCAAGGAGAGAGCGGTTGGCCGCTGATCTGCTCCATTTCAAATCGGAGATTCGGGTCGAGAATGATATCTTTTTCGGCGTAGGGGATCTCGTATTTCGCGAGGACGGCGCGCACGCCCTTGCTCCATCCGCAATGCGTTTTCAGGTAGGCTGTGACTTCTGGCTTGCTCATAGTTTGTAGGTTCGGAGGAACCTAGCGGAGATCAAGGCGGAGTCAATGGCGGGTTCATTGAAAATCCCTTCGATTGGCTTTTGGCATTCCATTCTCCATGCGATTCGAAGACGATCCGCACCCGATGATGATCCGCATTCTCTTTTTTGCCAAAGCTCGGGAAGCGGCCGCGACAGATGAGATTTTGCTGCCGCTGGAATCCGCGCCGGATTCTTCCCGGTTGTGGGACTATTTGGTTGTCCAGTTTCCTCAGCTCGCCGCCATGCGAGATTCCATCCGCCTTTCTCGAAATTCCCAGTTTGTGCAGGATACCGAGGGATTCGCTGCCGGCGATGAAATCGCACTGATTCCGCCAGTTTCGGGAGGTTAAAATGGCGATTGACGTTCAGATCCTCTCGGAGGCCCTCCATTGGCCGGAGCGGCTTGATTCCCAATCTGGCGCCGTCGTGCGCTTCACTGGCGTCGTGCGCGACAAAGAGGATGGGCGAAGCATTTCGGGGTTGGACTATGAGGCCTATCGCACGATGGCAGAGCTCCAAATCCGCCAGATTCTGGAGGAAATTCGGCGTGAACATTTTTTCCACGAAGCAGTAGTCCTGCATCGCATCGGCTTTGTTCCGGCTGGCGAGGCCGCGGTCCTTGTCGAGGTTCGATCGAGTCACCGCGGCGAAGCGTTTGATGCTGTCAGGATCTTCATGGAGAGACTCAAGCAAGACGTCCCCATCTGGAAAATCGGCGCAAAATGAAAACGTGGCACGAAGCGCTCAACCTGCTGCTCGAAAATCTCACCCCGCTGCCGCCCGAGACGGTTGAGCTATCAAAATCCGCCGGTCGGTTTTTGCAAAGTCCGGCCTGCGCTGCTGGGGACGCGCCGGCATTTGATGTGTCAATGATGGATGGCTACGCGATCGGCGACAAGGCTTTGGTTGGTCGGGAATTTTCACTGTTTGGCACAAACATTCCCGGCGAGCTGCCCGGCCAACCGGTCCGTTCCGACGAAGCCCGCCGCATCTTCACCGGTGCAGCCGTGCCAGATCATGCGGTGCAGGTTGTTCCAGAAGAGCTCGTGGAGATCACGGAAGATGGCAAAATCCGCGTGCTGGAAATCCCGAATTCTCGATTCATTCGTCGTCGAGCGAGCGAGGCTCAGGCGGGCGACGTGATGATCGCCAAAGGCCACCAGCTCCGCGCCGCAGAGATGTCGATTCTCGCAAGCCTCGGTGTGGCCGAACCGATCGTCGGCAAGCGTCCGAGAGTCGCTCATCTCGTGCTGGGCAACGAGCTCATCGATCCCGCCCTAACGCCCGAACGCGGGCAGATTCGCGATTCGAACTCGATTCTCATCCGCTCGTTGCTGGAAGAAAACAGTGCCGATCTCGTTTTTCACTGCCGCCTCGAGGACGACGCGGCGGGGATCGTTTCTGCACTCACAGCGGCCAAAGCTGTTGCCGACATGATCCTCGTATCCGGCGGCGCAAGCGTCGGCGAGCACGACCATGCGCGCGGCAGCTTGCGCACGGCCGGCTTTTCATTTCTTTTCGAAAAAATCAACCTCCGGCCCGGCCGTCCGACGGCAGTCGGGATCGCCGGCAACCAAGTCGCGATTTGCCTTCCCGGCAACCCCTTGGCACACCTTGCCGTCTTCCATCTCCTCGTGCGGCCCGCCCTGCAAAAACTCGCAGGCGCAGCCGATCTGCGAACGGAGTTCCATCGCTCCCCGTTGGCTCACGCCATCCCGGGACATCCCAATTCCCGCGCCACGTTCTGGCCGGCCACCCTCCGCCCTGACGGCCTCCATCCTCTTCGCTTTCTTTCCTCGGGAGATCTCCTTGCCGTCGCGGGAGTCAATGCCATGATCGCCCTCGAGCCCAACGCGCCACTCCCGGCTGTCGGGGAGACAATCCCGTTCCTTTCCTTGCTGGTCTGACTCGATGCCATGAAAAACCCACCTGCATTTTCCCATCTCGACGCCACCGGAAAAGCACGAATGGTCGACGTCAGCCACAAGCCTGATCAGATCCGCCGCGCGATCGCCGAAGCTGTCTTGGAGTGCCAGCCGGGCACGTTGCGCTTGATCCGTCAAAAAGCCTTGCCCAAGGGAGATGTTCTGACCGTGGCACAAATTGCGGGCGTCCTCGCCGCTAAAAAAACCAGCGACCTTATCCCTCTTTGCCACAGCCTGCCACTGAGCCATGCAGACGTTCAATTCCGGTTGCGCCGGGACGGAATTCACATCCGCGCCGAAGCTTCGACGACCGCAAAGACAGGGGTGGAAATGGAGGCCCTCACCGCCGCGAGCGTGGCGGCCCTCACACTCTACGACATGTGCAAAGCCGTCGACAAGACGATGACCGTCACCGGACTACGAGTCGTCGAGAAGGTCAAAGAATGAAAATCGGACGCGTAACACTCAGCGACCGGGCCAGCGCCGGGGTCTACAATGATCTGAGCGGTCCTGAGATCGAGAGGGTGCTCCGCGCGACGCTCGATGACGCCGCAGACTTTCTCGTCCGCCTTTTACCCGACGAGGCCGATCAAATCCAAGCCGCCCTCATCGATCTTTGCGACGTCCAAGGCTGTGACATCGTTGTGACGACAGGTGGCACCGGCCCGGCACCGCGGGATGTGACGCCCGAGGCGACCCGGGCGGTGCTCGATCGCGAACTCCCCGGCTTCGGCGAAACCATGCGGGCGGTTAGTTTTTCCAAAGTCCCCACAGCGATCCTCTCGCGCGCAATCGCTGGCACACGCGGCCGGACGTTGATCATCAATCTCCCGGGAAATCCACGCGCCATTGGCGAGTGCCTCACTCCCCTCGTGCCCGCAATCCGCGAGTGCCTCCGCCACCTCGCGCCGGACGCCTGATCCTCACCGCAGATTCTCCAAAAGAATCCGCCGCATCTCGACGATGGCCTCCGCGTTTTCGTTCGCGCCATGGTCGGAAGGCACGATTTTTTCCGAGACGGCTGTCGGTAAATGCGAGCTCCAGTAAGGCACGACTCCATCACTGCTATTCGGCGAATCTCCACGCCCCCGGTCGCCAATGATCGAGTGGTAGGGAGTGTCCCGAGCCAAAGGAAGGGATTGAATCGATGTGATCAGCGGCGAGTTCGCCTTCAAAAATTGCAGGCTCGTCGCGGGACTCGCGATGAGGTCGCGCATGTCGGACCGGAGGGCACCGAGCAACTCCAGTCGGTCCTCGTTTCCGATCAATTGCGGAAGCTGGATCAGTCGCGAGGCAAATCGCGCCAGGGGATTGAGCGCCAATTGGCTTCCGCGATGCGGGGTCGCAACGAAGATCACCCTCCCGACATCTCTGCGAGGTTCGAAAAAAATCATCTCCCGAAACATTTCCCGGGCAGACGGACTCAATGACAGCGCATCCGGATTGTTATCTGAAAACTGCCTCCAGAGCCGCTCCCCACCCTGCCGCATGGCAAAACTCGAGATCAGCCCCCCCATACTGTGACCGATCAAAACCATTTCATGGAGGTTCGAATTCCGACCATCTCGCTCAAGGACGCGATGATACCGGTCAAGCTCCGAGCGCAGGAGCGCGGTCGATTTCCATACGGGAAGTCCGGTTGGGTAAAGCAGAAACCAAAATTGATAGCGCTGGCGAATCGTACGGTCGGCCATCATCCCATTGATCGCCCGTGTCCAAGCTTCAGGACGCGACAGGAGACCGTGAATAAAGATGACCGGAATCTTGTCCGGACAATACGGCTGGAACTGGAAAAGCCCGGCGCGAGGGAGGAATTTTCCCGTTTGAAGTAATGCACGGAGATCGAGAGATCGGTTCTTCGAACGTGAGATCAACTGGGCGATCGGAGCAGAAAAATCCGCCGCCAACTGGACCTTCTTCCGCCCGAGTGCGACGCGGTCGGTCCGCAGCGTATCATAAAAGGCGAGTCGCGCGGACCTGTCGCGGAATGTTAAGACGGCCGTCGCAGGGATAGAGATGCCCGCAGGTGAAACCCCCGGCTGGCCAGCAAGGAATGGCGATTTGGCAAAGTAATTAAAAACGTAGGGAACACCCAGGCCGTCGACCTTGATGCGCTCGGGCAGCCTGGAAATCCGGACGTTCGCCGCCGTCGTCACTTGGTTTGCTTGTGTCGGATCGAGGAAGCCCTTGCCCCCCGGCACGAGTTCGAGCGCCCATTCACGAGATGATAATGGGGCCGGAACGCAGGCGAACTTATCCTGCTGAAGAATGAAAACGAGTTGGGAGACCGCGCCATTGTAGATCGCCAAGGCCGACGGGTTTCCAATCTTTGCCGCAGGCAGCGCCTCATGGGCCGCAGAGAGCAGAGCCTGCAAACGTTGATCGCGAGAGAGGCTTGGGGACTGAGCCTCCCGGAACGGACGGGCCGCCTCGGTCTCCGCAGGAACGGCGGCGAGGATCGCCGTGGCCTGCCGGGCGTAGCCCCGCTGCGAGGGCGAATCCACGCGAACTTGGATCGTCGAGCAACCCGTCAGAAAGGTCGCAAAGATCGCGGCGAGGCAGAGACGATTTGAGTTGTTCATTTCAGGTTCAGAAACGACGGTCTTTTTGTTATTCCATAAGAAACGGCCGACGCGAACAACGATTCTCTCATGTTTATAAAAATCAGCGTGGTAATCTTCCTTGCCCTTGTGGCAGCTCTGACCATCCTCTTTCGACCCCTTCCCGACATCATTCCCATGCCAGTTGACTCGCAGGCCCCGGACGCAGGCTCCCCGGAAATTGACCCCCGCGGAGCCAGCGTCGAGCTCAACCATGGACTCGCCACCGATGATGTCTTTGTGCTCCTGCATGGCGTGACAAATTCGCCACTCCAGTTTCTGGATTTTGGCAAACTTCTCTACGAACGCGGTGCCAATGTTCTAATTCCCCGCCTGCCATTCCACGGCTACCGCGACCGGATGACGGACGCCCACCAGTTCCTTACCGCGCAGATCATGCTCGATGAGGCGAACCGGGCGATCGACCGGGCAAAAAAGATCGGTCGGCGAGTCACTGTCGTGGGCCTCTCGGTGAACGGCAATACCGCCGCATGGGTGGCGCAGAATCGGAGCGATGTCGACTTTGCTGTCGTCATGGCCCCATTTTTTGCCGCAAAGGGAATGCCAGATTGGTCGATCTCTCCAGCCGCCCGGCTTTTCAGCCACCTGCCGAATGTCTTCGTCTGGTGGGATCCAAAAATGAAGGACAAGCTCGACGAGGGGGCGCTCACCTACCCGCGCTTTTCCACGCGCTCGCTGGCGAGCATCTTGGGCCTTGGAGTCGATGTTTTTCGCGAGGCCAAATCGAACCCGCCGGCCGCGCGACGAATCCTCATGATGACTTCGGCGGCCGACACCGCGATCAGCAATCCAAGGGCGGATCAGCTTGCGGGGATCTGGAAAAAATCTGCTCCGGACCGAGTCTCCACCTATCAATTCCCGCTGGAATGGAATGTCCCACACGATTGGATGGATGCTCAACAACCCGGCCAGAAGGTGGACATTGTTTATCCGATCCTTCTCGACCTCCTCCTGGGTCCGACCACCGCAGAAGCAACTCCGGTCAACTCCCCCTGACTTGGAGGAGCTCGGCAGCAATGCTAATGGCGATTTCCTGGGGCGTATCCTTACCGAGCGGAAGTCCCATCGGGCACCGGAAAACCGGATCTGCGATCCCTGCTTCGCGAAGCTCCCTCCGAAGTACGGCCGCTTTTGATTCGCTGCCGATCACGCCAAGGTAGGGGAAGGTCCGCGTCTTCAAAATTCGCTCCAAAACCGGCTTGTCGGTGCGATGGCCCTGAGTCATCACCACGACAAACGTTCCCTCGGAGAGTCCATCCACGGCGGTTTCGAGCGGCTCGACGAGGTGGCCGTTGACTCGTGGGGAATCCGGCAGGCCCTCCAGCAAATCTTGTCGCGTATCAAAGACATCCACCCGGCAATCCAGCTTGGAGAGCACGCGTGTGAGAGCTTGAGAAACATGGCCGGCCCCGAAAATCGCAATCGGCCAACTTCCGCCATGAAAACGCTCAAAGAAGAATGTCACCACGCCGCCGCACGTCATTCCAATATCCTTTTGGAGGTTCCACTCATGAAATTCGCAGAGACTTGGAGTGGAGGCTACCAGCATCCGGCTTGCTTGGTGAATCGCCGCTTCCTCGACACGTCCGCCTCCGACCGTCCCGCAAACTCTGCCGCTGACGTCCACCACCATCTTCGCACCGACCTCCTGCGGCACACTGCCTTTTGCTCCAGCCAATGTGACGCACACGAACGGTTGGCCGGACTTCTCTAGCCGGAGCATCGATTCCATGACTTCGATCCAAGGGCTCATGAAATTTGAGAGTGTCCTTGAATTATTCTCTGCCGCAATTTCCATACCCAGCACGCACGCCCGTTAGTCTGTCACATCGCCGCAGCACACGCGATGAGTTTCCTGAGCACAAGATGAACAGAGCACTCCGCACTCCGGCAGAATCTCATTGCACCGGCTCCTGCACTGGAGGATAAGCGGCTATGAAGAAATCCAGCATCCTCCGTTTTCTTGAATCCAATGAAGAGCGCTTTATCAAGGAGCTCTTCGAATACGTTCGGATTCCCAGCATCAGCGCCCAGTCGGATCACGCCGGAGACATACAGACCTGCGCCGAGTGGCTTGTAAAACGGTGCAATGCAGCGGGACTCACCGCCGAGATTCGAAAGACCTCCGGGTATCCGGTGGTCATGGCTAAAACACCAAAGCACAATCCCAAGAAACCCACGTTTTTGGTTTACGGCCACTACGACGTGCAGCCGCCAGAGCCACTGGAACTCTGGACCTCGCCAGCATTCGAACCCCGCCGGGTCGGACGCAACGTGTATGCCCGTGGGATCAGTGATAACAAGGGCCAGCACCTCGCTCACATCAATGCTGTCGAGGCATGGTTAAAATCCGGCGAGGAACTCCCGTGCAATATCACTTTTCTCATCGAGGGCGAGGAGGAGGTCGGATCGAAAGCGTTGTATGGCTTTCTCCCGAAACACGCCAAGGAACTTGCCTGCACGGCTCTGGTTGTTTCGGACACCGAAATCCCGAGCATTAAGCATCCGGCGTTGTGCTATTCACTCCGCGGCATGGCTCCGATGGAGATCCGTCTCGACGGCCCCGACCGCGACTTGCACTCGGGACTATTTGGCGGCGCGGTGGATAATCCCGCGATGGTCTTGTGTCAAATGCTCGCCCAACTCCGCGACAAAAAAGGTCGGATCACGATCCCGGGATTTTACGATGACGTGATCAAACTGTCTGCCTACGAACGCAAACAGATGGCGAAAGTCCCATTCCATGAGGCCAAGTTTCGCAAATCGGTCGGTGTGAAAGCCCTGTTCGGTGAGGTCGGGTATTCTCCCGATGAACAACGCGCCGCGCGCCCGACATTCGAAATCAACGGGCTCACAAGCGGATACCAAGGCGAGGGTGGAAAAACGATCGTTCCATCGTGGGCGAGCGCCAAAATGACCATGCGCCTCGTGGCAAATCAAGACCCAAAGAAAATCCTCTCGCTGGTGAAAAAGCATTTGAAGGCGATCTGCCCGCCGACCGTGAAACTCACCATCACCGAGGGACAAGGCGGCGGTCCCTACATGGTGGATCCGACCGGGCCGCTCGCCCAAGCTTGCAAACGAGCCGCCAAGGCCGGATTTGGTCACGAATGCCTGCTCGTCCGCGGAGGAGGGAGCATTCCCATCATCGCCGCCTTCAAAGATCACCTCCAAGCCGATACGTTCATGCTCGGACTCGCCCTACCAGATGACAATGCCCACTCGCCCGATGAAAAATTTTCCCTCGATGCCTACATGGCCGGCATGAAAATGAGCGCGCTCCTCTGGCCGGAATTGTCCGCAGCTGTTTAAAGGAAACAACCTCTGCCGCGGCTGCCCGGCTTTCAGTCTCCTTCCGTTGCGGGCTCAGGCTTTTGGCGTGCGAAAATAGGTAGCGACCAGACCGATCTGTAGCCGCCAGACGTTGAACCGTTCGGTCGCCCATCGGTAGAGCGAGGCGCCAACGAGGGTGCCGAGGGCGACAGACGTAATGACGAAGAGGACGGTCACCAATCCTTCGATGCCAGCGGCGCGGTCACTCATCATTCGCGTCACGCTCAGCAGGCCGAGTGCGCCGGGCACTAGCACCCAGAAACTTGGGAGAAAGGTCACGACGGCGGGCGGGCCCCGGAATCGCATCTCGATTAAATAGGCAACGGGGGTGGCCACCAGAGTTCCAAAAAATCCGCTGAGTTCGCTGCCAACGAACCCAACAGCCAGACGCTGTGCGGCGAAGGCCAGGAAAAGAACGAGCAATAACCACTGGAGGGAGTTCTTGGGCGCTGAGAAGTGGATGTAAACACCCAACCCGAAAACCAATACGCCCGCCCAAGCCGTCCACGGCAAGTTGACATACGTTCCGGCAGACTGAACGAGATCCTCAGGAAAATATCCGGTGAGGGCCGCCCCGATCCCAAGCCCGAATGCCAGCAAAACCAATTGAACAAAGCCATTAATGAGGCGGCTTGCTCCGCTCACCATGTCGCCGTAAGCAAGTTCGACCATTCCAAGCGTCAGCATCCCTCCCGGAAGAAACGTCACGAGAGGCGGAATCAACGCGTGCAGAGGATCAATCGAAATGCCGTAGCGGATTGCGAGAAACACGAGTGACGAGACAACTGTCGCCGTAACCACCGGGAGCGGCACGGAGAGAACGCTGCGGCCACTATTAAAGAGTTTGATCAAACCCACCACAAATCCCAGCACAGCTGCCGAGGCGAGATTCATGAGCGTCGGCATCAGCACGATCGCGAGTCCAGTGCTCAGGATGGCGTGTCCCAGCACCATACCGACCCTCCCAAATCTGGCTTTGTGACCGCGAACCTCCGCAAGTCGCCTGAGCCCCTCCTGAGGGTCGAGGACCCCCGCCTGGGCAGCATCCCCGATCTCGTAGATCTTAGCCATCTGGTCGAGACGAAGAGATTGAGACTGGCAGTCTGTAAATGTCACCCGCTCGCCAGTGTCATCGTGCAGCGAAATGAATAATGCTGTCGGAAAGGCCACGATGCGTGACTTCTCCATGCCATAAGCTGCCGCGATGCGCCGAAGAAGAAGCTCGACCTTCGCCGTCTGCTCTCCACACGCAAGATAGCCCTGGCCCAGCCGAAACATAAACTCCATGAGCTCCGTGCCATTGGCGAGATAAGGATTCTCGGGGAGTTCGGGCTGGGGAAAATCCGGCGTCAGCATGATTTCAATAGCGGGCGGAATACATCGGATTTAACGACCTACAATCCCCACGGCAGACCAAGCAGAAACCACGCCACAAAAAGCAGCGTCCAAACAGCGTAGATCGCTATGACATAGGGAATCATTAGAGCCACAAGGGTTCCGACCCCGGCTTTCGAGTCATACTTCTGAGCGAAGACAACGATGAGAGCAAAATAGGCATTGAGCGGAGTAATGACGTTCATCGGTGAGTCCGCGACGCGATACGCCGCCAGCACCGACTCTGGAGCGACACCCAACTGGAAGAGCAGGGGAACAAAGATCGGGGCAAAAAGCGCCCACTTCGCGATCGCTCCAGAGATAAGGATATCGATCAGGCTGACAACCACAATGAATCCGAGCAGAAGCAACAGCGGTGGGACGCTCGCAGACTTGAGCACGGCGGCCATCGATACGGCAAGGATCGTTCCAATGTTACTGTAATTAAAGTAGGCGATAAACTGGCTCAGGATAAACAGAAGGAGGATCAAGCTCCCTAATCCCGCCAGAGCCTTCTCCATCGCCTTGATAATGTCCGTGCTATTTTTGATCGTTCCAGCTCCGACGCCATAAGCGGCTCCAGCAATGAGAAACACGACCATGATCACCGCGATCAGGCCGTTCATGAAGGGCGAATTGCCAATCAAGTCCCCCGTATCGGGATTTCGGAGCGCAGCCTCCGGCCCGATGGTTAGGAAACCCAGCACGACAAAAACAGCTGCCAATCCAAAGGCTGCGAACTTTAGTCCGCGACCTTCATCGCCCTTCACCCCGGCCTCCGCCGAGTCGGGAGTTGCTGACAGATCGCCCGCATTTTCAGGATTATATTTCCCCAGCCTCGGCTCGATGACCCTTTGCGTAATGAATGTGATCACGACTGTGAGAACAATGACCGACACAATCGAAAACCAGAGATTGGCGGTCAGGTCGATTGAGACGGCAGGATTCACAAGGTGGATGGCATCGTTCGTGAACTCGGTCAGGACAGCATCGAGGGGCTTGATCAGCATGTTCACAGTGAACGCTGCCGCGACGGCCGCAAAGCCAGCAGCCAAGCCCGCCAGCGGGTGACGCCCCACACTCAGGAATGCGGAGCCCGCCAAGGGAATCAAAACGAGATACCCCGCGTCCGCCGCGATGCTCGAGACAATTCCAACAAATACCAAGATATAGCCAATGGCCCATGCGGGAGAAATCGCCACCAACTTCCGAATGAGTGCCTGGATGAGACCGGATGCCTCGGCCACGCCCACCCCAATCATGGCCACAATGATGAGTCCCACGGCCGTAAAACTCATGAAGTTGGGAATGACGGAGGTGTAGATAAACCGGATGCCCTCGGTCGTGATGAGGCTGCGGGCCACGATCGTGCTTGTTTGAACTTTGTCAGTTACCGGATCGATCACCTGCTGGGTCACCGACGCGCCGAAAAGGTGGAGGACGTGCGAAAGCACGATCACAATGACCATGAGCGACAGAAAGATCATGGCCGGATGCGGAACCTTGTTCCCCGCCTTCTCAACAAAGTCCAAAACCCGCTTCATCATTCCGTCGTTGGTTTGTGTGGCTGTCATAGATATATATTTTTGTTCAGTCGAAAGCCCTAGAACGACGTCCGCAGTCTCATATAAAACATTCCCGCCGCTTCCGTCTCGACCGCATTTCCCGGATTGACGATGGCCTGCAAGCCAACGGAGAACTGCGTATTGGATGCAAGTTGGAAACGGTGAAATATTTCCACGACAGCTTCGTTCCGCGTGCTTGTTCTTTGAGGAAATGAGACCGCAAAAGCGGCTCCAGTGAGATCATTTGTGCGCCCAAAAATTCCACTGTAGCCGAATCCCAACTGGGCGGTGTTCCTAATGTTAACCAATTGCCCGCTTGAGTAAGAATAGCGCGCAAAGACTTGGAGGTTTTCCGTAAGGTTTTGATCGGCGATGAAGCTCATTCCATAGTCGGACGGCAGGTTTTCTCGGCTTCGGGCGTCGATATGCCAGATGGAAAATGCGTAACGTCCCTCGCCGATCGTCGGAAAGGTCGGGGTATAACCGATCTCGGCCATGCTGAACAAATCCCACTCTTCAAAAACCGAGCTAATCTCCGGAAGAGTCGTGTCGCTATAGGCATTGATCGCCCCAGCGGTCAGGTAAAATTGCTCGTTGGGTCGGATCGAGATGCCAACCATCGGTCCATGGCCGGGAAATGGGATCGCGGCATTAGCGGAGAAATTGCGGTTGATAAACGAGTTGTTGACGTTTTGCAGCCAGTGGGAGCCCATATAGTCGGAGATGTCCGCACGGCCAATCAAGATGCGAACCTTGGCATCGAACAAGCGTTGTATCCAGTAGGCGTCGCGAACGACCCATCCGCGGTCATTGAATGTGCCGGTGGGTGCGACCAGAGTTCCGACCTGCCTTCCTACAAGCGACGGCGGTTGATCTCCGATTTGGTAGCGATACTCACCGGTAAAAACGAGGCGTCCGGTGTCTTCCGTGCCCCGCCCGATCAGCGTCCATGAGGACATGAGGTCAAGGTCACCGGCCGCGCCGTAGCGGGAGCTTTGGCCACCCATCGGCTGGAGGAAGAGCATCGTGTGCGCGACACCGATTCGCAGACCGGTTTTTTCATACAAGTCTGATAATGGATCAACAAGGTAGCGTAGGGGAGAACGGAGCCCGGTCGATTCCAGGTAGCCATCCTGATGGGGAGCGTAAATTTCGTCCAACTCCGCGGGAACGGCCGTCGTCGCCTCGCCCGGCGATAGGTCGGAATCTAGATTCGAGGACTCGATCTCGTGAATCGTCGGTCCGTTTTGGGGAGCGGGAGCCTCTTCCACAGCGACGGGAATTTTTTCCGGAGCAGCTTCGGTTTGGGAATTCAGAAGCAACAAGCAGGCCGAGAGAACCAAGCTGACTTGAGGAATTCGCATGCTCATCAGAAGGGAAAACTAGGTCTTGGCGGGATCTCCAGCCGTCGACGGAATCTCGCCAGGCCGGTAGTCCGGCAACCACCCGCAAGGAACGATGGCGAACAACGCCACGCAAGCGAGGATGAAGAATCCTATTTTGAGAGCTTGGAGACGGGCCTCCGAGTTGATGCGCACAGCCTCGGCGATCTGCTCCGGTGCGGCTGAAGTGGACTCAAGGCGTTCTTTCAGCCGGTCGTTATTGAGGAAGTTAATACTGTCGAGATTCACCTCCGCTTTCATTTCCGGCGTGATCAGCGGGTTGTCAGCGACGCGGTTCATTACCCCCGCGCTTAACACGCCGACCACCAGCGTGCCCATGACTGCGGTGCCGACGGCTGCGGCAAGATTTTGGGTCACACCGCGGAGCGACCCCACGTCACCCGCCAATTCCTTGGGGGAGGCCGTCACCAAGACGTTGAAGAGCAGCGTCACCAACGCACCCTGCCCGAGACCGACGGTGATCAGACCGATGATGACCGGAAAGACGCTCCAGTCGTTACTCACAACGAATGCCAGCCAAAGCGCTCCGGCGGCGACCAGCCCAAAAGCCCCGCGTGCAATCGTGCGAGGAGGAAATTTCCCATAGAGGCGGACAATAAGGATCGCGGTGAAAAAAACCGTGAGCATAAATGGCATCATCGCCACCGACGTCGCCGCGCTCGTGCGTCCTTGAATGATCTGGATATACAAGGGAACGGTAAAGTTGATCGCGGCCTCGGCCGCAACGATGAGGAAGAGCGTGAGAACGGCCGCCCATTCCTTAGGCGAGTCCACCACCTGCAGCGCCAGCAACGGGGTTTTTCCCTTGGTTGCCTGCTTGTGGCTCCAGAGGAAGAAGGCCATAAAAATGACGAGGCCGAGCCCGATCATGAGCGGAGCGGGCGACACGCCGAACATGTCGAACGGCGCAGCGGGCAGTGCCAGCGTGAGGCCCCAATTCCTCAGGTTGTTAAACCCGAAGCTAATAAGAATCACGGCTGTGGCCGACAAGATCACACCAAGGACATCGATCTTGATGGCGGGATTCGGAACGGATGGCTTGAGCTTGAAACTCAGCAGCAGCAGGACGGAGGAGTGAACGATCAGGAGGCCGAAAGCGAGACGCCAATTGATCATGGCCACGTAGCCCACAATCACAAACGCCAGCACCCCCGCGATGGCACGCGCCGAGCCGAGCCAACCGACTGCCTTCGCCTGTTGTGCGCCTTTGTAGTGGTTGGCGATCAACGCAACCAGCGAAGGCACCAGCGAGGCTCCTGCAAATCCCGCGAGGGCCTGTCCCGCCAGCATCACTCCCGCGGTCGGGCTGAGCACCATCGTGATCATTGCTGCCAGGAAGAGCGCGACCGCGACCTGAAAAAAGATCTTCGAGCCAAACCGTTGGCCAAGCTTGCCGCCGAGCATCACAAAACCCGAGACGCCGAGTGAATACATAACAATCGCCGTGCCGACGGTCGTTGGCGGCGTGTTAAAGCTACTGACCATGCCACTCATGGAAACCGGCAGCGCGGCGACATTGAAAGACATCAACATTTGGCCCATGGCGATCACGATCATCGGGAGCCACGAGGCATTTTCCTCAATGTCGGAAGTGGAATTCGAAACGGCTTTCGTGCTCATACGATGTTATGCTCCGCGAATCAGATCTGGGGCTTGGAAACGAAGAGGTCCATGCCGAGTTGCTGAGATAAAAATTTGGCAGCGAGTTGTCCTTTGACGCTGTTGCCCGCTTTGTCGAGCAGTGGCGAGAACGTGCCGAGGCCACCTTTTCCCGGCGAGACCGCCAAGACGCCTCCGCCGATCCCGCTCTTCCCTGGCAGCCCGATATCATAGAGCCAATCCCCAGATGTTTCGTAGAGTCCGGCCGTCGCCATCACGGCCAAAACATAATGACAAACGGCCGGGTCGACGACCTGTTCCTTGGTCAGGGGGTTCAGCCCCCCGTCCGCGAGCGTGGCCGCCATCACGGCGAGGTCTTTGGCACTCACATTGAGCGAGCATTGCCGCGTGTAGAGGTCCACAGCTTCCGCCGGATCCATGTAGATGGCTCCGCTGCTCTGGAGCATTCTGGCGATGCTTTGATTTCGAAAATTTGTCGCTGAGGCAGATTCCAAGACCTCCTCATTCATGGCGAGAGATCTGCCGGCGAACCGTGAGAGCCCTTCGTGGAGGAAGGTCCATTTTTCCTCATGGGACCCTCCCGGGACAAGACTCGTGGTCGCAATCGCTCCGGAATTGACCATCGGATTCGTGCGTCCTTGCGGATGCCGTTCGATGGCCGCGAGAGAATTGAAGGGATACCCCGTGGCATTCGCACCGATTTTTGCGCGCGCTTCCTCCACTCCAACGATCCCGCAAATCAAAGCAAATACGAATGGTTTGGAGACGCTCATGATCGAGAACTCAAAATCCGAGTCTCCCACTTCGTAAACAGCTCCGCTCGTTCCCACGATGCAGATCCCAAAGAGCTCTGAAGGCACTCGGGCGAGGGCTGGGTAAACCTGCGAGTTTTGGCCATCGGTGACCGGAGCGAACCGGGAATGAGCTTCTGTAATCAGACTCCGGATGTCTTCAGGAGTTGGGAGACTTCCGGTTGAGATGAACGGGGGCTTCGCGGATACTGAATCACTTTTAGTTTCGCTCACGGTAGAAATCCCTATGTGTCCCGCCCGGCGGAAGCGAGTTTTTTCGGAGGGGAAGCGGGAATGCTGGATTTCCCACCGGCGAAAACCAACGAAACCGGAAGTTCATCTTCCGGCCACCCGTTCAGGAATATTTTACGGGAAGGGATTTCCCAAGCTTCGCGCTCGTGACAGCTAGGTCGAGGATGTGAATCGGCCGGCGCGACCATTCCGGCGTAATGACCAGCGGAGCCCCATCGACAAGGTGGTCGCGGACATTCTCATAGTAGCGATGCCCCTCGTTCGGCCGGTTTGTGATTTGCGTCGTGATGCGGCGATTTTTTCCGTGTTGGTAGATCTTGAGTTGCGAGCCCTCGAGAGTGATTGCTCCCTTCGTGCCGACAATATCCAACCAACCCTCTTGGGGGTTGGAGTTGATCGTGCTGATGCGCAGTGTCAGCCACTGAGCGCCTTTGAACCGGACGACGGCAAAACCTTCGTCGTCGTTTGTATCCGCCTTCCATTTCGTTTGCGGAGCCCAGAAGCCGGCGTGAGCAAAGCCGGAGACCTCGCTGACGGGAGCATCGATGAGTTGGAGCGAATACTCGAGAAGATGGACACCCCAATCATAAAGGATTCCTCCGGAGACCGTCCGGCTTGTCCGCCACCAATCGCCCGGCTTGCCGTAGCCGCCCATGTGGCAATCGATCCGAACGATCTCCCCGATCAGCCCGCGCTTTTTCACCGCTTCGAGCGCCTCGAGAATGCATCCGTCCCAGTGGCGGTTGTGATAAGTCGAAAGCATCACTTTGGACTTCTTTGCGGCAGCGATCATCGAATCGACTTCGGCCGTGGTGATCGCCAGCGGCTTCTCGCAGACGACATGGCGTCCGGCCCGCAGGCATTCGATGGCGATCCGGGCATGGGTATTGTGAGGGGTGATAATCACAATGAGCCCGACGTCGGATTTCTTCAGCATCGCCGCGACGCTGGAGTAGGTTTGGATTCCCGGAAAGTCCGTCGTGGCCACTGCGAGACGGGCAGGATCGACTTCCGCAACCGCCACGGGAGTCATGCCAGCCCGCTTCATTTCAAGCAGGTGCTGGCGGCCCATATTAAAAGCGCCGCCGTAGCCGACGACGCCGACTTTGATGTCAGATGCGAGGAGGTGTTTTTGTTTCATTGGAATTCCTATTCGGGTCGCGCCGCCCAGCAGATGCCTTGAATCGCGAGGCGAAGGGCCTCCGGAGATTTCTCAAATTCCTCCGGTGCGTGGCCGAGCGCGGAATAAAAGACACGGCCGCGGCCCCAACATTTGATCCATGCCACCGGCATCGTGCAGGTGCGCTCTTCGTAAACATACTCGGAGTCGGCCAGCACGTGGATCCCCGGATCGACCATCATATAATACTGCTCGGAATTGTAAGCGAAGGACGCCGGGAGCCCTGCAGTGATCGAACTGGAAAAATCTTTGATGCGCACGGTGTAGTCACCGACATGGGGGTGCCCGACAAAGTGGCCGCCTACCATCCACTCGTAGTCGAGATTCCCACGAAAGGCATCGCCCATTCCGCCATGGATTCCCGCGACGCCAGCGCCTGACCGGACCGCGTTCTGCAGCCCCGTGCTTTCCTCTGGAGTCAGGGCGCCCATCGTCCAGCAAGGAACGATGACATCAAAGGCCTTCAGCCGCGACTCATCGGCTAGGACGCTGAGGGATGGGATCGTTTCACATTCCATCCCAGCGCTTGTGAGTTGATTCGCAAGAATCTGGACAAATTGTTCCGGTTTGTGGCCATCCCAACCGCCGGGGAGAAGAAGAGCTTTTTTCGCGTGCATTGTTTACAGGAGAAGACGATAGCTAGCGGTTCAAATAAAAGGAATGGAACGTCCTTCCAAAAAACTGGATTTTTTGATCAAACATTGGGCGGCGATTCCACGTCGTTTTCCCGCCCCGTTTCCGTTGGTGAGTGCGGATCTCGTGATTGGCAAGAAGGCATGGATCGATGCCGTCTTCGAGACGTGCAATTTCTCGCTCATCCTGCGCGGGCGAGGCCTGTTTCTCCGTGGCGGGCGGGAGATGTGTGTCGAGGCACCATGCGTGATCACCCAGTGGCCCGGCGAGCGGGTGAAGTATGGGCCAACACCGCCCGGCGGAACATGGGATGAGATGTATTTTGTTTACCATCGAAGGTCCTTCACGTTTTTCCAATCCGCGGGGCTTTTAGATCCCGAGCGCCCAACTTGGCCGATCGCCAATCCCGGCGCTGTCGGCATTCTCTTGGCGGAGTTCTCAACATTCGCGAGGTCTCAGGATGGGGGATCGGCGGCCGACCGGGTCGATCGCTTGGCCGAACGGATCTTGCTCGAGACTTGGGTGCCCCCTGCCGGGCAGAGGGGCGGTCAACGCGAGGTAGACCGGGCTGCGGAGGCCATGCGATCCAACCTCATCTCACCTCCTCACCCTGAAGAGTTGGCCCGCCGGCAAGGCCTTTCTCCCAGCACGTTCCGGAGACAGTGGATCGAAAAATTCGCGATCCCCCCAGCGCGCTGGCTGCAGCAGTTGAGAATTTCGGAAGCGAGACGCCTGGTGGTGGAAACAGAGCTGCCGATTTCTGAGGTCGCGAGCCAGTGCGGGTTCGAGGACGCCTTCTATTTTTCAAGATGCTTCCGTCGCGCCACCGGGGTCTCGCCGCGCGAGTATCGGAAGACCTTTCGGCTTGAACGGCGACTCTGAGTTCAGCCACGTCGGCCTGGACCTACTTCGGTTCCTTGATCCCGTAAAAAATCGCGTAGAAGACGGGTGTAACGATCAGGGAGAGGACGGCGGCGAATGATAGGCCGAACATGATACACACGGCCATCGACCCGAAGAAGGGATCCGCAAGGAGCGGGATCATGCCGAGGACGGTGGTCAGCACGACCATGCAGACGGGGCGCATTTTTGCGGTGCCGCCGTCGAGCAGGGCTTGGAAGGGAGGCGTTCCCTTGCTGATGAGAGTCAGGATTTTACTCAGGACGACAATTTGGTTTTTTATGAGCTCGCCGCCGAGCGCGAGCACTCCCAGAGTGGCCATAAAGCCAAACGGCATCCTTGTCAGCAGGAGGCCGACGGTGACGGCGATGATAAAGAGCGGGATGATCAGCCAGATGAGAATCGTTGTGCGGATGGAGTTAAATAGGCAAACAACGATAAAAACCATGAGCGCCAAAACGTAGGGCAGCGGCTCGACAAGCGCCGCACGGGCTTGAGTGGAGTCTTCAAATTCCCCGCCCCATGCCATCGAGTAGCCGGGCGGAAGCGGGATGGACTCGATCTCTGTTTTGATGCGATCCCGCAATTGGCTTGGGAGGCCCGTGCGCGGATCAGCGTGAACGGTCAGGGTCGGAAAGCGATCCCGCCGGGCAACAAGGGGATCCTCCCAGACAACTTTTGCTGGTCCGGCGACTTGGCTGAACGGAATCATCCGGCCGGCGACGGGGCTCCAGATTTGGAGGCTATTTAAAGCGGCCACATCATCGCGCTCGACAAGCGGCGGTCGCGCCACGATCGGGAGGAGGCGGGTTTCCTGCGGAAAGATTCCTGATCCAGCGGACCCAGGTTCGCGGTAAAAACCAACCGGGCGGCCTTCGAAGCTGCTCTCGAGGGCGCGAGCCACTTCCACTCGTGTGATCCCATTGCGGCGGGCTTGAAACTCAAGGAGCTCCGGACGGATCGTGCTCACTCTTTCCCGCCAATCGCTGCGCACACAGAGGGCCTGTCCATCTTTCTCAAAAATTCCGATGGCTTGGTCGCCGAGCCTCCGCAGCTCCGTTGGATCGGGTCCACTGAAACGCACTTGGACTCGCCCGCCGGCACCTGGGCCGAGGAGGAATTTTTTCGCGATGGCATTCGCATTCGGGTAGTGGTCGTCGAGTTGCTTCTGGATCGTGGTGACGAGATTCTGGATCTTTCCAGGATCATCGACATCGACCAAAAATTGGACGTAGGCGGCGTTTTCGTTTTCGGGCGAATAGACGAGAAGGAAACGCAGGCCGCCTCCACCGATGAACGACGTGACGTGAGTGACGCCCGGCTGCGCTTGGATGAACCTTTGAACTTCGCCGGCGACTTTTTCTGTTTCGCGGATGTGCGTGCTCGCGGGCAAAAACACGTCGACCATGAATTGCGGACGGGTCGCAGGGGGGAAGAAGCTTTGGTCCACGCGTTGGAAGCCTAATACGCCCGCAATGAAACCTACGATACAGGCAACAACAACGAGCCAGCGATGGCGGAGCGCCAAGACGAGGAGCTTGCGATAGACTCGGAAGGGCAAGGCGTCGTAGGGATCTTTTTTCTTCTCTGAGCCACTGTCGGGAAGGGGCTGAAACATCAGATAGCTGAGAAGCGGAGTGGCGGTAACAGAGGAAACCCAACTGAGGCTGAGGGCGATCAATATGACCCAGAAAAGCGAGTTCGTGTATTCGCCCGTAGCATCCTCGGATAGCCCGATGGCCGCAAAGGCGATCACCCCAATCGCTGTCGCGCCAAAGAGTGGCCATTGGTTCTCCGCGACAACCTCTCGGACGACTTCAAGTTTTTTCCGGCCTGCTTCGATGCCAACCTTGATGCCTTCGATCACAATGATGGCATTATCGGTCAGCATGCAGAGCGCGATGATCAGAGCCCCAAGGGAAATTCGCTCCATGAGGAGATCCCCCTTCAAATACATCACGAGGAATGTCGCCATGATGGTGAGAAAGAGGACAAGGCCGATGATGAGGCCTGTCTTCCGGCCCATCGCAAAGATCAGCACGATGAAAACAATCGCGACGGCCTTGCCGAGATTGAACATGAACTCGTTGGTGGCTTGAGAGACCGCTTCCGGCTGAAAATTAATCTCCCCGATCTCGATGCCGACCGGTTGGTTCTTTTTCAGTTCGGCAAGTTTTTCCCGAATGGCTGCGCCCATTTTAACGACGTTGCCACCGGGGACCGAGGAGATCCCGAGTCCGATGGCCGGTTTGCCGTCATAGCGAAGAATGCGGCGGGGCGGGTCTTGATCGCCTCGCTCGATCGTAGCAATATCGCGGAGGCGGAGTTGGCGACCGGTCTGGTCGGAACCGATCACCAAGTCGAGCATGTCATCGGCCGAGGCAAACGCCCCCGTAGGATCAAGTGCGATATGTTGCTCCCCCACGCGGACCCGCCCTCCATCGGCGGCCACATTTTTCTCTTGGAGCTTACTGTAGATCTGTTCCTCGTTGAGACCAAGCTGCGCGAGCCGTTGGCGGGAAATTTCCAGGAAGACGACTTCGCGTTGCTCGCCGAAGAGTGCCACGCTCTTGACCCCGGGCACCTGCAGAAGTTCCCTGCGCAAAAACTCCACGTAGCGACGCTGCTCGGGGAACGAAAATCCTTCACCCGTGACTGCGAGAAAAATCCCATAGACATCGCCAAAATCGTCGATGACGACAGATTGCCCCCGCACCGACGGCGGGAGCTGCGACTGCACATCAGCGACTTTGCGACGGAGCTCGTCCCAGACCTGCGGCATGTGTTCCTTGTTGTAGTGGTCTTTGATGTTGACCGTGACCACGGACCGACCACGTGTGGACTCCGATTCCACGTAGTCGAGCTGGGCAAGCTTCTGGCAGGCAATTTCGATCGGGTTGGAGACTTCCTGCGCGACTTCCTCGGCGCTCGCTCCGGGATAGGGAGTGATGATCAGCGCTTGTTTGATCGTGAACTCGGGATCTTCAAGACGTCCGATATTCTGATACGCCACGATGCCCCCGATGATCGCCATCGCCATGGCGACGAGGACGATGCGACTGTTTTTTACCGAGAATTCGCCGGGGTTCATGGCTGACTGTCACCGAGCGCGTCACCAAGGTCGCGGACCTTCATTCCATCCCGCAAAAATGTGACGCCAGCCACCGCGATGCGATCACCGGGTTCGAGTCCGTTCAAAACCTCGACCTCGCTGCCCGACACCTCGCCGATTTTGACGACGCTGCGCACGATGATATTGTCCGGCCCAACGACCCATGCGATCTGCTCACCGGAGCTATCTTGGAAAATGGAAGAGATCGGGATCCGGACCCGGTTCCCCAAAATCGCTGCCCGTTGGTAGGTCATCGCAACCGTCGCGGTCATCCCCGGCAGAAGGTTCACCCCCTCCGGCACCTGCATGGCCACGCGAGCGCTAAACGTCTGCGTGACGGGATCCGCGCGCTGGGCGATCTCCCGGATCGCCACTGGGAATCGGAGGCCGGGGGCTGAGCGGAACTCGGCCACGAGTTGAAGAACGTCGGACATGCGGATTTCGGCCATGACGCTCTCTGGCACGTCCACCGCAATCTCGATCTCGTTGACGTCTTGAAATTTTACGACCGGCTGTTTCGCGCGAACATTCTGGCCCGGCTCGACGAACCGCTGGGCAATCACGCCGTCGTAGGGTGCCCTCAGTGTTGAGTCGGCTAGCTGGAGGTTCGCTTCAACAACCCGGCCTTCCAGCCCACGCACTTCGGCCTCCCGCGCCAGAATGTCTTCCTCGCGGCCGACAGCACTTTGCTCCAACGTCTGGCGGGCGGCCTCGAGGTTTTCCTGCGCGACGCGAAAGGTCGTTTCGGCACGATCAAATTCCACCCGAGAGATGGTCCGCGAGCGCAGCAACTGGGTAGCTCGGCCATATTCGGCACGGGCATTGACGAGCGACGCATCCGCAGATCGGACTTGAGCTTCAAGACGCTGCCGTTCTTCAGGCCGGGCACCGGCCAGGGCAGATTGGAGGTCGGCGCGAGCCCTGTCGAGCTGGCCTTGAAGCGCGGCGAGCCGGGCTTGAAAATCGTCCTGCCGGAGCTGCCCAATCACTTCGCCTTTCGCCACCCGCTGGCCCTCCCTTACGGGGAGTTCCACGAGGAGACCGGGAACTTGAAAGGTGAGTTCGACTTGTTTGGATGCCTCGACTTTCCCGGGAAAGATACGCGTCCGGGAATCTTGGCTGGCGGCCACCACGACGGTCTTTACCGGGCGAATGGCTTCAGGAATCGAAGGCGCTGGACGGGAGCAACCCGCTAGAATCGCGCTGGAAGCGAATACAAATAGCCCGAGGCTAAGCCAATTACAGGCTCGGGCACGTCGAAGATCCCTTGTCGCGCGTTCAAAAGTCTGCCGCAGATTCATGCCCTCCTTACAAGCGAGTTTGACTCTCTCTTGTAAAGACAAAACCCTCGGATTTACCCGTTCCGATAAAGGCGAATTTCCGATCCTAGGCGCCAGTCGACGGCCCACCAAATTCCGGAACCATCCGCCGAGCATCTCGTGCGATTTTTGGTTCCCGGGAAATTTTGTATTTTCAACGCACGGGCGAGCGTGTCCTCTGGGATCTGCATGAAAAGATTTGAAGACCAAGTGGCGATCGTGACCGGCGCCGGACGCGGAATCGGGGAAGCCATTGCCAAACGCCTGGCATCCGAGGGAGCAAAAATCGCCGTTGTCAGCCGCACGGAGGCGAACTCTGCGCGAACCGCCGCCATCATCAACGAAACCTCCCCCGGATTCGCCAAGCCCTACGCTGTCGACGTCGCGGACTTCGATGCCGTGCAGAAGACCGGCGAGCAAATTCTCGCAGACTTCGGACGCTGCGACGTCCTCGTAAACAATGCCGGAATCACCCGTGACACGCTGGCCATGCGGATGTCGAGTGATGACTGGGATATCGTTCTCCAAACAAACCTCAAGGGTGCCTTTAATTTCGCCCGAGCTGTCATGCGCACGATGGTGAAGCAGCGTTCCGGTCGGATCATCAACATCAGCTCGGTAAGCGGTCTCATGGGGCTCGCTGGGCAGGCCAACTATGCCGCCAGCAAGGCCGGTTTGATCGGCATGAGCAAAAGCCTCGCCCGCGAGCTCTCCAGTCGCGGCATCACGGTCAACGTCGTCGCTCCCGGGTTTATTGAGACGGACATGACATCGGTCCTCAGCGAGGAGATACGGAAGGGCGCGCTCTCACAAATCCCGCTCTCCAAGTTTGGAGCTGGCGAAGATATCGCGGCGGCGGTCGCCTTTTTGTCGAGTGCAGAAGCCTCGTTTATCACCGGCCAAGTGCTGGCGGTCGATGGCGGGATGAGCATGTAGAAAATCCCGCCGCTCGAGCAGCACGGTCAACTCCGCGTAATCTGGAGTCCCGTGGCGGAGAGCGAGAAATCCACGAAGCGCGCGCGCGGGTTCGGCGGAAATTCCTGCAGCGATCGCCGGATTTTTGCGGCGGCCTGCAAATCCTTTGCCAGAATGAGCATGTAGCCACCCCCGCCGGCCCCCAGCAGTTTCGCTCCGGCCGTCCAATCCGAGATCTGTCGCAGAATCGCGGCGACCTCAGGCGTGTTCGTGCCGGGATCGAGGGCTTCATTGAGCTCCCAACTTTTCCGAACAACGCTGCACAATCCGTCCCACGATTCGCGTTGGACAGCTTGATACGCCGTTAAAGCATGGGCGCGGATCGCGAAGAGATTCTCAAGGTGGTGCCCGTTGTTCAGGAACATCCCGCGCACGATCTCCCGGAGGATCGTTTGTGCGACTCGTGTGATGCCAGTGTAGTAGAGCAAAGCGACATGATTCGCGAGCTGAGGACCAAGAAGGTGCTCTGGCAGCCACTTGACGGTCGGGGACTGTTCGAGGCCCGGAGATGTCTCGATGAGCTTGATTCCGTGATAAATCCCGCCGGCCTGATCCTGCCACCCGCCGCCAGATGTCAGCATCTGCTCCAGCGCGAGCGCCCGTTGGAAGACTTCTTCATTGTCCCACCCAAAGCCGCCCGAAGAGCCGAGCGCCGCGAGCAAAGTGGCGGCAAGGACACTGCTAGTTCCCAGCCCCGAACCTTTCGGCGTTGCCGCGAGCATCGAAACCTCGAGCCCACCGCCGAATGCTTCTAAAATCTCGTCCAATGTCGTCGCTCCATCGCACCGAAAGCGGGGATGGAATCCCGCAAGGCAAAATGCGGCCTTCGCGAGGGCGAACTCCCCGCCGATTTCCGACACTCCCTCGAGATCGGAGAGGTTTTGAATCACGGCCTCGGCACCGAGATCGATCGAACGAATTAAAATCCGGCGATGTCGGGACATTCTCGCGAAGACTTGGACCGGAGCTTGACCATTCAGCTCGACAGCAAGGTTCACAACGGCACCTCCGTGCTTGAGACAAAACGGCGGAGTATCGCTCCATCCGCCGGCCAAATCGAGCCGGACCGGGCTCCGTGCCCAGAGGATTTGGTCTTCGATCAAGGTCGTGCGCGGGACAACTGGCCGCTCCGCGCTCATCGAGACAATCCGGTCCGCGAGCGCATGAAAGGCCTCTTTCTCAAAGCCATCCCCATCCGCTCCCCTCGCCCGCGCAACCGCACCAGCAAAGGCTGCCTCGTGCATCCGATCGACTGCGCGCGACGAGCTGGGCTCCGGCAGAGGCGCTTGGGAACCCGCGTAAACCGCCGCGGCGTTCTCCAAATCGACACGAAAAAACGGGTTGGTATTTCGATGTTCCCAAAGACGGACGGAAGCCAGAGAGGCCAAATGCCCACGCTGGCGAAACAAGCGGGCAAGATTCACATCTTGCGCCAGCTGCGAGGCGCTTAACCGGCGAGAGGCCAGCCATTGTTCCAAGAATTCCGGACGGGCTTCTGGGTTTGTGGCGATCAACCACGAGATCCACTCGGAGGAAACATCTTCCGTCACCACAAAGATGGCCGCCTCCTGAATGTCGGTCTCTGGAGCAATTCGCGCATCCTCCAAAGAAATCCCCCGGGCTTCAAACCAAGCCGCTGCAGGACGCCCCATCCAATGAGCACTCGAGATCGGCCCCGAGAAAGAATCATCAAAACCGTAAGGCCGGACCGCCATGGCTGAGTCCCCGATCGGAACAAAGTCGAGACAGATGCCTCGCGGCAAGTCGAAGGCCCAATCCCCCGGGGGAATTCCCGTAAGCGCATTTTCTGCCGTGGGCTGGAACTCTCCCGGCAGCGAGCAATTCTCAATCCAGATCATCTCGTGCGAGGCGAGCCGCTTGTGGAATCGAAAGTCCGCGTTCAGGACATACATGTCCGGATGCGGCTTGCGCCATAGATCGATCCGCTCCGGACCGCCAGCAACCCGGTTTTGCAGGGCTGACAACGATTCGATCATCTGCCGGGTCGTCCCAAAATGATGAAAATCCGCACCTCGGAGAGGCACGACGGCACTCGTCAGCGTTGAAATCTCGGGGTCGGATTCCATCGGCTCCGCGCCAAGTGACGGACCCATTCCACTATACAATTCGTAGTGGGACCTCACACCCCGCGCGATATTCGCCTCGTCCACGCCGGACTTTTTAATCAATGCCGCCACCGCGCGGGCACTCAACAGCCAAAGTCCGGTATCGACGAAATACTCCCGGTCGCGCGCCAGCTCCCGAATCCTTCCCGGCTCGGGCTTTTGGAGAAAAAATGACACGGTGTTTGGCGTGTCCCTCGGAGAAAAAAAGACGCCAAAATCTTTTGCGACCTCCGGACTCACACTCATCCCAAAGCCCACGATGTCCGCCTCTGGAATCGCCGGTAAGTTCTCAGGAAATCTCAAGAAGACGTCCCCGCTCGCCACGAGCACGCAGGCGGAATCGGGAGAATTTTCCAGCACCGTCCGGTAGTCGGCCACTTGCAGATCGAGCAACGACTGATCCAATCGCTGCCCATGCGAGCCATTCATCACCGGCACTGGCATCAGCACTTTTCCGGTCGCCGCATAAGCCGGCAGCCGCCGACTCTGGCCGCCCGCGAGCATGACCAACCGCTTCCGCTGACCCAACCATTCGAAAAAAGATTCCCCCCCGCCCCCGGCCAGCCAAGCGTCGATCAACATCTGAACGACTCCCCCACCCGAGCCCAACTTCCGCCCAGCCGGATCGCAGGAGGCAAACCAGTCGCCCGCCGGACGGCCGGGCCACTCCGGAAAATAGCCCGACATCGCCGGGGGCAACGAAAGGAGGAACTGAACCGGCTGAGGCATTGCGAAATGTTATCGGACAAACAGGAATTTTTGTCACCAGCGATCTGCCGCAACTTGGTATTCGAAAGTGCAGCCCAAGGCGGGGGTGTGGTAGGATCACCGGACTGACAATGAAGAAGGCTGACCGGATCGATGCATTTCTTGGGAATCTCGGACTCCGCGACGGCCCGTTCCACGAATGTTATCTCGGGTATTTTGAGTGCTTCAATGCCGAGCAATACTACGAAGCCCACGATGTTCTTGAACACCTTTGGCTCCGCGAGAAGGGCCCAGACCACGCTTATTTCAAAGGCCTCATCCAAATTGCCGGAGCCTTTGTCCACCTCAAGAAACAGCATGCCCGCCCCCATCATCCCACCGACGGACGGCGTCTGCACCCTGCCGTCCGACTTTTCTCACTGGGAGCCAAGAGTATTGCCCCGTATTCCCCAGTCCACATGAGTCTCCATGTCGCCGGCCTTGTCGACCTCTGCCGAGGCCTCGCCCACGAAATCGAATCCTCGGGTTTTCAGAAAAATCCTTGGTGCCCGGGCTCGGGTCCACGCCTGACGCTCCAACCAAAAGAGATTCTCTCGACTTTCTCTGACTCACCCGCGACCGTTCCGCCCCATGCGCCGAGACATTAACTGGACAATGAAACGCGGCGGCGGCGACTTCTACGACGTGCGCGCCGTCTGGTTCAGCGGAGAATTCAAACTTCAGTTCCAAGAAAAAGACTCGGTCGAATGGGACTACCAACGCAAACCTTCGCTCGAAGACCTCGAGTCGCTCCTCGACGCCATCGAACGTCGATACCAACGCAAGCGGGCGACTCTGGAAGTGCTGAAGGCCGCTCAAAAAATGCTCGCGGATTTCCGCCGCACGATGCCCCCCGCGAAGGCCGCCGACGAATTCCCTTAGGAAAAGGTATTGACACCCGGGCCGGATTTCATACTGTCACGGGTCCGTCACGGCGCGGATCTCCCGATGCCGATTTTCTCATGAACGCCTTAATCCTCGAAGAAGCCTCCAAACTGATCCCCGAACCGCAAGTCTTGATCAACATGGTGTCACGCCGCGTCCGCCAACTCAGCGCCGGCAGCCGTCCGATGATCGAGGCCGGCCCCTACATGGGGCTCGCTGACATCGCTTTGACAGAGATCGCTCAAGGGAAGCTTGCCGTCGCTCCCGTCGCCGATCCGGCCTCCTAGTCCGGCCCGGCGGTCCCATGCCGCAAAATGTCAGCTGAGATCGCGACCAACCGCAAGGCCCTCCGGGAATATCATATTCTCGAGCACTTCGAAGCGGGGATCGAGTTGATGGGCACCGAGGTCAAATCCATCCGCGCCGGACTGGTGTCCCTTCAAGGCGCCTTCGCCCGCGTCCACAATGGCGACCTGTGCCTCTTCGATGCAGGAATCCAACCCTACGAGCGGGCCAGTCACGAGCAGCACGAGATCAAACGGATCCGCCGCCTCCTCCTCCACCGGAACGAAATCGACAAGCTCATCGGCGAGGTCGAACGCTCGGGCCACGCACTCGTTGCCCTCCGGATGTATTGGAAAAAAGACCGCGTCAAAGTCGAGATCGGACTCGGAAAAGGCAAAAACGCCGGCGACAAACGCGCAGACCTCAAAAAGCGAGTGACCGACCGCGAAGTCGACCGAGCCATCGCCGACTTCCAACGGCGCGGACGCTAGAGTCGAAGCGGAGCTCGGTGGGCTTCAACCCACCCTAGTATCATCCCATCTACCTTGACGAATTACCGTGTTATGGTATGTCGTGCCTTATGGCAACGATGACGCACCGCACCTCTTTTGCTTTGGACGAGGGAACCGCACAGAGAATCAAGCGACTCGCCACAAGGTGGAATGTCTCGCAGGCCGAGGTCGTGCGCCGCTCGGTCGAGCGGGCCGACGAGGCAGGCCAGAGCCCGAAGCCTGACCCACTTGAGCTGCTCAAGGCTTATCACGCGAAAGGAGGCCTCGACAAAGTGAGGGCAGACCAGTGGCTCGAAGAAATTCATCAAGCCCGCAAAAGCTGGCGGGCCTCGTCATGATCTGCCTTGACACGAACTTTCTGATTCGTGCGCTCATTCCCGACACGAAAGAGGCACTGGCGATTGCGGAGTGGCTCGGCTCCAGAGAGCTTCTCAGCATTCCGGCGATTGCCTGGTATGAATTCCTTTGCGGTAGCACGGAGGAGGAAGAGCGATTGGCCTTTGCCCTGCTCAAGGGAGGAATTCTTCCCTTCACCCCAACCGAGGCCCAAGTCGCTGCCTCCAGATTTCGCTTGTTGAACAAGCCGCGCCACCTCCGCGTGGATGCCATGATTGCCGCCACTGCCATCGCGGCAAAGGTTCCCCTCGCCACAAACAATCATGGCGATTTCGAGCCGTTCCTCGCCCACGGTTTGGAACTTATCTGATTTATGAACAAGACCACCTTTCAGCGCACCGTCTTCTTTACTTTCAAGGCCGCGCGAGAAACGCTATCGCGACTTCGTCACGGCAACCTGCTTTTGTTTTTTCCGGCTCCAACGGTTTAAAGAACGACTTTGCGAGGCTGCCCGGAAAAAAGGTGCGGGGACGGCGATCAAATCCTTTCCCACCAGCCGTGTGACATATGTCAAGTGGAGTGAAGGAAGATACCCCGCGTTTTTCCGCTGGCAGCGCGTGGTCATAAATGGGGTAATGGATAAGGAATCACTGCTGTCCAAAATAATGGGAAAATGTACAGGGAATGGGGTCAGCAACTGTCTTAACTCGCAAGGGAAAAGTTGGGATTTTTTAGGAGACGCTCCGCGATCACGTGGCACTTAGGAAATTCGTCCTTACCGAACTCTCCCGCCGTGTGCGAACTCCGAAGTCGGGGCAGCGCCCCGCATCACGAAATGGCGGGCGCTTGACTCTCAAACCCGGATCTGCCAGCGTCCGCCGATGGAATCGACGGGGTTCAACTTCAAACTCCGCGCCAACGCCCCAGCAGGCCGAAAGGAGTCTCCTGTCAGCCTCCTAGCCATCAATGCGGACGTCCTTGTCACGATGGATGGCGATCGGAGGGAGCTGAAGGGGGCGGGGATCTACGCCGAGGATGGTTTTATCAAGCACGTCGGACCGTCCTCGGAATTGCCAGCAACGGCGGATACCGTGCTGGACCTCTCGGGCCAGATTGTCCTGCCGGGTTTCGTCAATACCCATCACCACCTCAACCAGACGCTGACGCGAAATCTCCCGGCCGCGCAGAACAACAACCTCTTCCCGTGGCTTGAGGCCCAGTATCGGATCTGGGCTCGCACTAACGAAGAGGCGTCGCGTGCGAGCACACTCATTGGCCTGGCCGAACTCGCGCTCTCGGGCTGCACGACGGTTTTTGATCACACTTACATTTTCAAAAATGGCAACAATGTAGATTGCCAAATTCAAGCGGCAAAGGATCTCGGCGTGCGCTTCCACGCCAGCCGCGGCTCGATGTCCCTCGGCCAGTCCAAAGGCGGACTTCCGCCGGATGATTGTGTCGAGGACGAGAAATTTATCCTCGAGGATAGCGAGCGGGTGATCAAGACGCACCACGACGCCTCGCCGGGTTCGATGACCCAGATTGCGCTGGCCCCGTGCTCGCCATTTTCTGTCACGGTTTCCCTGCTGCGCGATTCTGCGGCATTGGCCCGCCAATACAAAGTGAGGCTTCACACCCACCTCTGCGAGACGCGCGACGAGGAACGCTACACGCTGGAGCGCTTTCAACTCCGACCGGTCGATTGGATGGAGACCCACGGCTGGTTGGGTGACGATGTCTCGTTCGCCCACGCGATTCATGTGGATGACGACGAGATCAAAAAGTTCGCGCAAACCGGTTGCGGAGTGGCCCATTGTCCATGTTCGAACATGCGGTTGGGATCGGGCATTGCTCCGATCAAAAAATACTTGGCCGCTGGCGTGAAAGTCGGCCTGGGGGTGGATGGTTCCGCCAGCAACGATGCCTCCAATATCCTACTTGAAGCCCGCCAGGCCATGCTTCTCGCCCGTTTGCAAATGGGCCTCCTGCCTCCCGAAGGCCCGCGCAGACACATGCTTCTTTCCCAATCGCATCCCGTTCGCGCCCACGAGTGGATGACTGCCCGAGAGGCGCTGGAACTCGCCACACTCGGAGGCGCGAGCCTACTGGGCCGCAGCGACATCGGCTCGCTCGAACCCGGCAAGTGCGCCGACTTCTTTTCCCTCGATCTGCACACGATCGGCTACGCCGGCGCCCTGCACGATCCGGTGGCCGCCACGCTCTTCTGCGCACCACAAAGCGCGAAGCATACGGTGATCAATGGTCGCGTCGTCGTGCGCGACGGCAAACTCACCACTCTCGACATTCAACCCGTTATCGAAACCCACAACCGCTGCGCCGCCGCAATGGCCGCCGCCCTTTAAACCCCATGGACTTACACACCATCACGGAAATCCAACGTCCTTCCCGTCTCGAGGATGTGAAGGAATGGAAACAAGGCTACGCCTACCTCGCCGGTGGCACCTGGCTTTTTTCCGAACCCCAGGTCAACACCCACACGCTGATTGATCTCGACACGCTCCAGTGGCCCTCGCTCGTTGCCAGTGACGCGGGGCTCGAGATTGCCTCGACCTGCAAAGTGGTGGACCTCGACCGCTTTGCCGCACCACCGGAGTGGATCGCCGCGCCGTTGCTCAGCGAGTGCTGCCATTCGTTTCTCGCATCTTTCAAAATCTGGAACGAGGCCAGCGTGGGCGGCAACATCATCATGTCCCTGCCGGCCGGCCCCATGATCTCGCTGACCACCGCCCTCGAAGGCGTGATCACGCTCTGGCCGCGTGAGGGCGAACCGCGCCAGTTGCCGGTGGTGGATTTCGTGACGGGCAACCATCAAAACGTGTTGCAGCCCGGCGAGTTGGTGAGATCGATTTTCCTGCCCGCTCATGCGCTGAAAAAGAAGCACGCCTTCCGCCGTTTCACGCTCACCCACCTTGGGCGTTCGGAAACCCTCATCATCGGAACGCTTTGCCCGGAGCACGGTGACTTTCTTCTCACCATCACCGCCTCGACATTGCGCCCCATCCAATTCCGCTTCGAAGCCGTTCCCACCGCCGCCGAGGTGCGGAAAGCGATCGATGGCATCCCACTCGACCAATACCTTGCCGACACCCACGGGTCGCCCGAACACCGGCAGCATCTGACCTATTATTTCTCCGAGCAAATCCGCCAGGAACTCTCCGCCTAAGTCAAAATCATGAGCTACAAAATCAACGGAAAGTCTTTTGATGCCGAGCCCCGGCCCGGCCAATGCCTTCGAACCTTTGCGCGTGATCTCGGATGGTTCGGTGTGAAAAAAGGCTGCGATGGGGGCGACTGCGGTGCCTGCACGGTCTGGCTCGATGGCAAGCCGGTGCACAGTTGTCTCGTGCCCGCGTATCGTGCGGAGGGCCGCGAGGTGACAACGCTCGAAGGCCTGGCCTGCAATGGCAACCTGCATCCGATGCAACAGGCCTTCCTCGATGCGCAGGCTTTCCAATGCGGATTCTGCGCGGCGGGAATGATCATGACCTCGGCCAGTCTCAGCGACGAGGAGAAGAAGGATCTGCCTTTCCGGCTCAAGGGGAATCTCTGCCGATGCACCGGATACCACGCCATCGAGGACGCCCTTCACGGCGTGGTGTCGGTCGAGGAAGACATCGCCGGGCGTGCCTGCGGTGCCAATATTTCCAGCCCGCTGGCCCATGCGATTGTGACGGGGAACGCCCATTACACGATGGATGTCGCCATGGCGGGGCTCACCCACCTCAAGGTCGTTCGCTCTCCCCACGCGCACGCCAAGGTCCTGGCCATTCGGACCGACAAAGCCGAAGCGCTCGCTGGCGTGCTCGCCGTGTTTACCTGGGAAAATGTTCCCCGCCGTCCGTTTACCACGGCGACCCATGACGACTATCGCGTCGATCCCGACGATTCCTATGTCCTCGACAACATTGTGCGCTTCGTTGGTCAGCGCGTCGTCGCGGTCGTCGCAGAGACCGAGGCCATTGCCGAAGAAGCCTGCCGCCTGGTGGAGATTGACTACGAGATTCTTCCTGCCGTCTTCGATCCGGAGGAAGCCATGCTCGATGGCGCACCACGGCTTCACCACCGCCTGGCTGACGCCCGGATCGCGGACTCGGCTCATAACATTTTTCTCAAAATCGACAGCGAGACGGGCGACGTGGAGGAAGGTTTTCGCGAGGCCGACTCGATTTACGAAGGCACGTATTCGACGTGCAAGATCCAGCACGCCCATCTCGAGACGCACGGTTCGGTGGCGTGGACGGATGCCGATGGCCGCATTCACGTCCGCACCAGCACGCAGACTCCCCATCTCACCAAAGCCAAGCTCGTTTACCTCTTCGACCTCTTTCCCCAGCAGCTCCACGTCTTCACCGAGCGCGTCGGAGGTGGCTTCGGCGGCAAACAAGAGGTCTTCACTGAAGATCTCTGCGTCTTGGCCACCATGAAAACCGGTCGCCCCGTCAAGTGGGAGTGGACCCGGGGCGAGGAGTTTACCTCCGGCTCCAGTCGTCACCCGTTCACGGTGCAGGTCAAATTGGGTGCCAAAAAAGACGGCACTCTCACGGCGATGCAAGTGAGGGCGGTGTCCAATACCGGAGCGCACGGCAACCATGGCGGAGAGGTGATGGCCTCCTCCCTGAGCTCCAGTCTCGTGACCTACCGCTGCGAGAACAAAAAAGGCCTCGGCTTGGCTGTTTATACCAATACGGTTCCGTCCGGTGCCTTCCGGGGATACGGCGCGACGCAGATGTCGTTCCCCGTTGAGTCCGCCATTAACGAACTAGCGCGCCAGCTCGGCATCGATCCCTTTTCGATGCGCCGCATCAATATGATCCGTCCCCACGATGCTCCGCACAGCATCTGGCCCGGCCCGGATAGCGTCGCCATCGGGAGCTATGGTTTCGACCAGTGCCTCGACTTTGTCGAAAAAGCCCTCGCCAGCGGGCGCGGCGAATCCAAACCCGCCGGTGACCAATGGGTTGAAGGTTGCGGGATTTCCATCCACGCCCAGGATTGCTCGCCGCCCACCGAGCATCGCTCCGAAGCGCATCTCGCGCTCCGTCCCGACGGACAATACCACCTCTCCGTCGGCATGGCGGAGTTCGGCAATGGCACCATCAATTCGCTCCGCCAAATCGCCGCCTCCGTGCTCGGCTGCCGTGCGGCGAGCGTGGACATCACCGTCGCCGATACCGATTTGACACCCTTCGACACCGGGACTTTCGCGAGCACTGGCACGAGCGTTGCGGGCAAGGGCGTGAGCCTCGCTGCCGAGGCCTTGCTCACCAACATCCTCGATGTGGCCTCGCAGATCACAGGCGTTCCCGTCGCTCAATGCTCCCTCCACGACAATCGCGTTCTCTGCGGCGACCAAACCCTCGCGCTCACAGACCTGCCCAAGCGTGCTCCCGAACTCGCCCATCGGCTCAAGGTCGCCCGCAAGGCCTACGCGTGCCCGATCTACCTTGCGTTTCTCGTTCACGGCTTCCGGGTGGCGGTGGATCGCGAAACCTGCGAAGTCCGCATTCTCCAAAGCGTCCATGCCGTTGACGCCGGCACCGTCATCAATCCCATGCAACTGCGCGGCCAAATCGAAGGCTGTGTCGCCCAAGGTATTGGCAGCTCGCTCTTCGAGCGCATGGTGCTTGATTCGCACGGTGCTGTCATCAATCCTTCGCTGCGCAACTACCGCATCCCGGCCTTCGCCGACATCCCCCGAACCGAAATCTTCTTTGCCGAAACCGTTGACGCCTACGGTCCGGTGGGGGCGAAGTCCATGGGCGAAGCTCCCATTATTCCGATCAGCGGTGCTCTCGGGAATGCCATCGCCGATGCGACCGGACTCCGCATGACCAGCCTGCCCTTCAGCGCAGATCGCATCTTCGCTCAACTCCAAGCCGCCCGATGAGCCAGCACGCCGCCCTCATCGCCACCGCTATTGTTCGCCCGGGCAATGAAGAAGCGTTCTCGCTTTGGAAGGGCAAACACGATGCGGCCATTGCGACCTTTGCCGGATTTATCAGCAGCGACATGGTCCCCCCGCGAACGGGACACCCAGAGGAACCTTGGACGATTCTCTTGAATTTTGAATCCGAAGAGGATGTCAAAAAATGGCAGGAATCCCCCGAACGCGGCAGAATTCTTGGCGAACTCGTGCCGCTCTTGGTGGGGGGCAATTTCGGCGAAACTGTCAAGGTCGGCGGCTCCGCCGAAGCGCCCGGAGCGGAAGTCACGGAAGTCATCTTTAGCAAAGTCCGACCTGGCAAAGCCGATGTGTATCGCGAGTGGGCCGCACGGATCCAAGCCGCTCAAGCCAAATACCCCGGCTACCGCGGGATGTATCTGCAACCGCCGCCTCACGGCAAGGAGGACGGGCACTGGACCTCGATCCTCCGCTTCGACAGTGCCGCTCACCTCGAAGCGTGGATGAATGCGCCGGAGCGCAAGAAGCTCCTTGCCGAAACAAAAGGTTTTATCGAAAGCGAGGAACTCATGCACCTCGCCACGGCCTTCCCTGGCTGGGTGCCGATCGATCCCATGACAGGCAAAGGCCCGCCGAATTGGAAAACCGCCATGCTCGTGCTGCTCGGACTTTTTCCCATCGTGATGCTGGAGTTGAAATTCCTCAGCCCCGTGCTCGGCCACCTTGGCCTGCACGCCTCGCTGGCGACATTCATCGGCAATGCAATCAGCGTCGCCATGACGAGCTTTTGGACGATGCCGTTCTTCGTCGCGCGCTTTGGCTGGTGGCTCTTTCCAAAGAATGATTCCACCGCAACTGCCAGAGGTCTTGGTATCCTCAGCCTGCTTTATGCCCTCGAAATCGCCGTCTTGTGGTTCCTACTCCCCTGGTAGCACCGCTTTGATCTCACACTCACCAATAAAAAAAACACCATGAAAAACAAACACACCCTCCTCGCCGCAGCTTTGCTGTGCTGCGTTTCACCCACCTTCGCCGCCGACGACTCGACGGCAAAGGCCGTCCCGGATTTTCTGATGCCCATGGTCAGCTCCAGCGAACCTCCGCCCACCAAGGAGCACCTCGCCTTTCGCGCCATCTATCAGTTGAACGACTCAATGTTCGACATCTATAACCACTCGCTGAAGGTTTATCAGGCCAACATCAAGGCGCGCGTTCCGCTGATCATGGCCCTCTTCAGCGGCAAGGGCGGCCGGTTTATTCTCTACCGGCCCGGCCAGGCGCCTCTCGAGGCACCGTCGGTTCCGGTCATCTATCAGATCAATAAGTCGGTGGGACACTGCGCCATGGCGACCTACGCCTGCGTGGCCCCTTACATTGCCAATCCCACCGCCGACCTGTCCTGGGTTCGCTTGATGAAGGTCTATAACCTCGAGATCACGATGGCCAAGGAGACGATCAAAAACCTCGACATCACTCCGGAGCAACAGGCGCTCCTGCAGGATACGCTGGCCAAGATCCTGGCCTTCCAGGACGCGTGTTTGAAGAATGGCACGTTCACTTACGCCGAAGTCGAGGCTTATGCCCGTGGCGTGGAACCGAACATTGAGCAACTCGTGGCCATCGCCTCGGGCGCACAGGTTTCCCATTGGTTCAATGTCATGACCGAGTGGAAGGCCCTGCTGGGCAAGGATTGGGACAAAGCCTACGGACTGTCGAACTCGATCTATGTCGCGCGCCAGAACAACATTCTCTTCAGCGTGCTGGTCCAGTTCTTCGGGGAAAAGGCGATGAACGACCGCCTCCTCCTGCTGGAGACGACGGACTTCCAGACCACGCCCGAGGAAATGATGGAGGCGTTTGCCCGCATTGTCGGCGACCGGGTGCTTGGACAGGTCTTCTTCAACAACGACCGGCTCATGGATTATGAATTGCTGGGCTTCGGCGGTCGCGCCGCGATCGAAAAGGAAATGGCTGCCCGCGGTGAGAAAGCGCTATTGCCTCCGCTGGTGCCCTTTAACAGCACGCAGTGGCCGATGCGCATCGATCCAGCCAGTGGCTCGGGACCGAAGTCGTTTGACGATCTCCACAAAGCAGGTCTTCTGAAGCGCTAGAGAATCCGTCCCGCTCTTTGCATCTTGGGAAACGCCACTCCCAAGATGCCAGGCGGGTTGGAATTTTCTTGGAGAAAGCCTCAACCATGATCACTCGTTTTCTATTCTGGCCCTCGTTGGCATCCCTTCTTTTCTCGGTTTCACTACACGCGGAAGAGTCCCCGGCAGGCCAGTCGTTCTTCGACCAAATTCAAGGCCATGCCCCGACATCCATCACCGGCAACCCGGCGGCGGAAAGCGATCTCCCGGGAACGGGGTTGGCCGGACGATTACTGCGTCTGCCCGAAAAGTCCGGCTTGCGACTCGGGGGCGTCTGGCTCGCCGATTCGAACGGACTTCTTTCCGGCGGCGAACAGCCCGGAAAGTGGAGCTTCAACAGCGCGCTCATCGTGGGGGCCAATCTGGATGCCGAGCAAATGATCGGTTGGAAAGGTGCCTCGTTCGGCATCCAATTTCTCCAGTTCAACGGGCAGGAAATCAATGGTCAAAACACCAACCGCCAGGCGGGCAGCGTGCAAGGCTACAATAGCCTCCCCGGGCCCTCGCCGCTCAATCGATCGGAACTCTACCAGCTCTGGTACCGGCAGAGCCTCTTCGACGACAAGGTCGTCTTCCGCATCGGCAAAATGGTGCCCACGTTTGATTTCAATAACGTCGCCCGTCCCGTTCCCACGCAGTGCACGGACCTCTCGATTCCTGCCGTCACGGGGCTCCTCTACACGCCCGTCTTCGTGAATCCCACGCTGCTTGGAGCCATCGGCGGATACTACAATTCCGTGGCCGGCGCGACCATCTCGGTGCAGCCCACAAAGAATACCTACCTCCGTTATGGCTTCTATGATGGCAATGTCGCCCGCGGCGTGCAAACCGGCATGACCGGCCCGCAGCTGAACGGCTATACCTTCAACATCTGGGAAGCCGGAGCCGACTGGGTCATCAACGACCGTTATCCCGGTCAATTCGGCGCGGGTCTCTGGTATCAGAGCGGCATGCTCGAAGGCCCCAACGGCATCGCACAGAATGGCACCGGTGGGTTCTACATGTTTGGCGGTCAGCGCATCTGGTCGAACACACCGAAGGTCGTCGTCGATGGCGGAAAAACGCAGGACGGAAAAAGCAAAATCGTCGTCTCCGCAAACCCCCACCAACCCGCCTCGATCTCCACGTTTTTCCAATTCGGCGTCAATAATTCCGCGACATTGCCCATGAACCAATACTTCGGCATGGGCTTCAGTGGCTTCGGCCTCGTGCCGCATCGTCCTCAGGATTCCGTAGGTCTCGGCATGTCGTGGGCCTGGCTCAACCCAAACCTCTTTAATCGCTCAAGCGAGTTGATGTTCCAGACCTACTACCAAGCCCACATCTACGGCGGCACCTTTTTCCAACCCGCCGTGAGCTACATTCCCACCCCCGGAGCCGATTCGAGCCTCGGAGGAGCCTGGGCTCTGACTCTACGGTTTACGATGCTCTTTTAAGAACCGTCAGGCGCCGCGGACCTGGAGCATCTCCGCCGCGATACTGATGGCGATTTCCTGTGGCGTGTCCTTGCCGAGGGGGAGTCCGATGGGGCGGCGAGCATTTCCGTCCGCGTATCAAAAAAAGTGATGCGGCAACTCAAGCCGGCCAAAAACCGCACGAGTGCTTGCGAAACATGCCCTGCACCGAAAATGGCGATGTTCTAGGAAGCCGGGCGGAAGACCTCGAAGAAATATGATACGACACCGCCACAGGTCATGCCGATGTCCTTTTGCAAATTCCATTCGATGAGTCCGCAGGGCGCTTCGGGTTTTGAAGCCAGTAACTCGCGGGCGTGCTGGATGGCGGCCTCCTCTACCCGCCCGCCCCCGACGGTTCCACAGGCGCGACCGGCAGCGTTGACGACCATTTTGGCGCCGACTTCCTGCGGCACACTCCCCCGCGCTCCAGCCAGCGTTATGCAGACAAAGGCCTCGCCATTTTTCTCCAGGCGCAACATCGCTTCCATCACCTCCGTCCAAGCGTTCATGAGATTCGTGGGTTAGCGGGAAATGCTTCTTTGGAAAAATTCCAACGCCTCCGCATATTCATCAGGAGTGTTCAGATCCCATCGACACTGTGTCGGATTCGCTTCCGGCACGCGATAGATTTCGCCTGGGCGGGCATCGAGCAACCCTCGCAAGCCACCAGCGTCTTCGGCCAAACCCAACATTTCAGTCCTTAGCGAACCGGCAAGCACAACCGGATGCCCGCGCCCGGCTCCACATCCCGGCACCAGAATCGTTTTGTCAGGATGCGCAGACGTTGCCTCGCGAAGACGTTGATAAACCGCAGGCAGTCGAGGTTGATCAACCGCCGTCACAAGAATCCATCGCGTCCTGGCGGGAAGATGCTCCACCCCACACGCCAGCGAAGTCGCTTTGCCGCGCTCCGGCATCGGCTGGAGCACCACCCTTTCCTCGCCCAACACCGTCTTCCAAAACTCAAAGCTGTCCGGCCCCACAACCACGCAAGGCTCCCAACCCGCAAGAGACATTTCCTCCACCATCCAAGGCAGCAGCATCTTGCCCACCCAGGGCAATCGCGATTTCTCGCAACCCATTCGGGACGACCGACCAGCGGCAAGAATCACGGCGCAAAGCATGGATGTAGGACGAAGCGGACCGAAATTCTAGCCCGGAAACACCGCGACGAGAAGCTCGAAACCTGCACCGCCGTTTGCAGTTTGTTCTCGCCGAATTCTATCTCCCTTTGCGCAATCCACGCGGCCTTTTGAAACCTCTCGCTGCCTTGCACGCGGCGGAAGTCATCAGCAGTTACCGGGAGCATCCCGGATGGAAAACCTTCGGACTCCCGCCGCCTCGATGCCATCCTCCTGTCCCAACTCAGATGCGACAGATGTAAACATGGAAGAACTGACACCTCTCTTCGGCAATCCAACCAAAGCGATCTCCACCGTCATAAAATATGGGCTCTTTCCTGTTCCCCAACTCACTACGCGGTAAATCGCCCCTCGCATTCTCCTCCCCACAGTCGTCTCCCCATGCCCTCCCCAACACACCAACAACCAAAAGGCCTCAATACGCGGGACTGACTCGTTGATTTTGATTCACCGCAGACTACCTTGAGGCATAACAACGAAGTCGGGTTCGCTCCCCCGCATGTAAAAAGCCACTACTGCACTTTGAACGGGCGCGATGAATTCGATTGGTAAAGGGATACTTTTAGCTCCAACCTTCGCGGTCGCGTCAATCCCGACAGGAAGAGAGGTCCAATAGCCCGCAATGAGAGGGGCGATTGTTTTGGTTGGTTGGCCATCAATTGAAACAGTAATTTCCTGATCTGGACAACCATTGACAACGACAAGTCTATTGGGTCGTTCTTCCGAGGAAAAGTCATTCGAAATATCAATCAATGCCGCTCTTAGCTTCTCTTTTCCATCCTGACCTTTAATAAGCAAGAAATCTCCGACCAAAACAAAAGTCGAACTAGCACCCGGTTTGAGCTTTAAGCCAGCAGTAATTAGACTCTTTTGATCGGTTGCTCCAGTTGGCGAGACCTCAAGGTTCCAATCCGTAATCGGAAACGCTCCGCCCGAGATTCTGGCCCCCTGAACTAGGCCAATGTAGTCTCTGAGACCGCGCACCCGAAAATCTACTTTCTCCACCGATGTGGCGTTCATTACCTGGACATTACTGGCTGGCGGAGGCGTTTCTGCAGGTCCGGGAGGCTCTTCTTGAACTGCATAGCAAACAGTGCTGATAACACTAGCTAAACCAAGAAAAACCCGGGCACGAAGGAAAAGGCTAGAAACTTTGCACATACTCTGGAATTACGGTTGCTGAATAGTTACTCGAAGATGGGATTCTCTGAAACGTCACCTTAAGGATCCCCTTCAAGCCAGCGCGGCTAAGAGTTCGCCCGCGGGAATCGAGCGCCTCTCCGATGACAACGAATCCAAAGGCTTGGGATCTGGTATCGAGAAGATCTAAAAGGCTTCCAAGAACCTGCTCCCGCCCTGCATCCATAATCGCTGCAACATTGGTCGCAGATCCTCCGAGCGAAGGTGAAAAGTTCGTATCAGCAAGCGCATTTGAGTAGATCCGGTGAATGTCACTAAGTTTAAAGAACGGGCGGGAATTTGTTACCGAATCAGCTAATCGATAGGCTGCATTCGTCGTCATCCTAGAGTTGGTGAACGCAAGATCTCCATCTTGTCCTTTTCCGGCAAATATCGCGGCCAGGACATCTCTTGGAGCAGTATTTACGTTAAACTTTCCATTCACCTCAGCAAATCCACTGCTATTTGTGGAGCGAACCGTGAACAGGTCAAGAAGACTAGTTGACCGTAGCGCATCTTGATTCCAGACGGGACTTCGCCTCTCTGATCCGGATGGCGTTGCATTCGTGTCGGGGTAGGAAAATTCGCTCTGCCCAACTCGCAATGTCCGCCCACCGCCAGTGGCAAACCATGAACCCGGATTACCTGCATCTGCAGCAAATCCGACATCGCTCAAGTGAACCGGATCGTAAATGTTCCCGAGCTCCCCTATTGACGTCATGGGGCCATTGCGTATAAACGCAATGGAATTCGTTCCATCACCTGATACCCATGTCGATGGAGCAGTGGTTGGATCGTTAGCCCCTGTAAATGTCCCTAGCCTCGGATTAGCACGGACAAAATCGCGTCGAGCCCAAGTAATGTTGTAGTCCTGTCTTGAAGCACCGGGGGCGCTATTTCTTCCATTCCAGAGAACGTCAGCATTGTCCTGCGCAAGAGTGTCCCAAACATAATTTGCAAGGTAGTTCTGGCGCGGGTCGGAAACCGCCCGAAATCCTTTGACAGGATCAAGAAAGCCGTATTGCGGGTAGTTAATCGAGAACCGGTTCGTCCCGTTCAGTGTAATTCTCGTAGAGGCACTCCCTCCAACTGATAATTTGTTAAGCCCAGGCCCGCGTGAATCATATAAAGGAGACTGGTTTGCTGTATAATCCATTATCCCATTGTCCCAGTATGCTCTAAATCTCGTATGCAGTGGCAGAGTAATGTTGGTGCTCGACGACTGACTCATGATAGGATGGTTGGTAACATTCAAAGATCCTCGAATGCTCGAAACGACAATATTTGTTGCTCTCCCCATCTCAATCACTTTGTATTCATTTGCGCGGAGTGTCACATTGTTGGTTCCAGTTACCGGGCTCATGGGCTGTTGGACCGCTCCAGGCATCTGAATGAATCTATAGCGCCCGCTATCATTAGGGGTGAATAGCTCGAATGCAAATGAACCTGAGACGTTCGTTTGATAAGGATTCCAGAGCTGAACGAAAGTGGTATGGGTAATCGTGTTGGTCCAGTTCGCGCCAGCACCTGTTTCGCCAACCCAATTGTAGCGCTCAGCGATTGACGTAATAACGGGAGCAAGTTCTTTACCTGCTGGTTCGCCATCCGGGAAGGCTGTCGATACAGCATCTCCATCGATGTAATCTACGATCGAAGCTGCTATGCGCTCTAAGTAGCGGATCTGTCGGCTAGAATTGGTCCCAGAAGTGAAAGATACGTCGCGCGATTTAAAGTTGGTCAAGTTGCGATCAATGATTGCAGCAATGTTGCTTGCACGGAGATCTGCCGAAAATCCAAAGGCAACATTTGTTGCAAGAGAGTTTAGGTCATACTTCGGTTTATGAGCGTCCAAATATGCTTGAAACACTCCATTTGTATCTAAATATCCTGCAGGAATAAAATCCGCACTTGGAATGACATTTAAAGAATAAAGATGTTTCTTCCTCTCGAATTCATCACGATTAGAGAACGCCTGCCCAACCGTGGACAGCGAGAAATCGGTAAAATTTGTTAAAAGCCGCTGCCCTGCGGAGGGAACAACGAAGGAGGACGAGTTAGAGATTCCAACTGGGATCATTTGTGGGCCTTGGCTCCATCCGATTCTGTTTGTATTCGTCGAAATCCCGTGAATGCCGAGATTGATTTTACCCTGCTCATCCGTAAGGAAGAAGGCGAACCTCGCGTTGGTTTGTCCGTTGGAATCCACCATGTAGACCCAAGGTGCATTGAATCGCGGAGCTCCCGCTTCATCTGTGATTAGACGATAACCCCCGATTAACCGGTTGGCATCAGTGGCATTTGTAGCATTGGTGTTGGCTATTTGTGAGAGATATGCCGTGAGCATTGCGGCGTTTGTTGCTCCATTAGGGAAGATACTTGCAGTGGGACCGGAGACTAACGGCATTGATTGCCGGAGATCAGCACCGGATACGATCATAAGTGCGGGCGCAAGGCCAACTCCGAGATTTGTCGTAATTGTCGCGTATCCCGCATTCGTTCCGATACCTTGCGTTACCATCTGTTTCGCTAGATCCAGCCCACTGCTAGCGGCGAGTTCGGCAGCTAATCGATTCTTCACACTCCTCGCCACGCTTCTCTCCACGCTCATGCTCTGCATGAAAGCGACGCAGATGGTGGAGAGGACGACGAGAACGAGGAGGGTGGTGATGAGAGCGGAAGCTTTCTGGGAAAGCGGAGAGCGGAGCGTGGAAACCGGAATGGAGGGGCTGGCAGCGGGGCACCGGTCTCTCGATTTTGCCCTCCTGAGAATCCTGTAAATCTTGTGAATCATGTCAAAGAATCCCTTGGCCCGTTCCGATAACTTCGTGCATTCCGTTCATTCCGTCGAAAAATCTCATCGGGGGCGGTTGAGGTTGATTCGGGTGGTGAAGGTTTGGATGACGGGACGAATGATGGTGTCGTTGGTATTAGTCCAGCTGGCGAGGTTGTTAGGGAGCTTTTTAGCGGCATCCTGATTGATCGCGGAAATACTTAGCTCAATCACGTCCGGCATCGTGTTTGTCGTCGCGGAAAAGTTAGTTAGGGTATTGTTTGTGAGCGAGTAAGCCTTCGCGGTGAATCCAGTAACATTGCGGGCGAGGAGTTCAGTATCGCTCGTGTTAGGAAAGGGAGCGGGCGACGAGAAGAGCCCAGATCCGTTTGCCAGAGTCTGAAACGTCGGGTCGCTACTGCGAAAGTATCGGTAAAGATTTAGTGATTGATTGGTAGATCCGGCCGTTCGGTTGAATGCGAGGAAATACCCAACTTGGCAGACATCGCTTTTTCTCGCGATGGGATCCTGCGCCGAGGCGGGGAGGGCGGTAAGAAAAAATGCGGCTGCACCGGAGTTCGTATTCGTGACAACTCCGCCCACGGAGGAGACCAGCGGGAACGCTCTATCGTTGATCAAAAATTGATTCGTATTCGTTGCCCCGGTGAGGGCATTGCGGAGGTCGCGGGACATGATGCCGAGGGCGGCGCGGGCTTCGCGGTAGGCATCGACGCGGTTTTCGTTCTCGCGCCAGAGCTTGGTGGCACTGTCGACCATGTTGAGCAGAAGGACGAGGAGAACGGACATCACCGCCATGGCAACGAGCAACTCGAGGATAGTGAAGGCGAACTGGTTTATTTTTTTGACGGAATTAACGGAATTAAGAGAATTTTCGGGGAGGGATTTCAGTCTCTTTTTGAATTCGAGGCTCTTGGCACCAAAATTGAGCAGGAGGCCTTCCTGGATACCCGTTGCCGTGAGGTAGTTGACGAGCTGCACCTCATGAGCGGGGTTCAGGGCTGAGACGGCTTTGAGTTCAAGAATGAGACAGCCTTCGACGAGAAAGTCACACTGGAACTCGCCAACCATGCGATCTTTGTAGAGCACCTCCAAGGGGTCCTCGCGTCGGAAACTGATACCGGCCTCCTCAAGCTCAAGGGCCATGGCGTTTGCGTAAACGCTCTCAAGAAATCCAAAGCCAAGCTCCCGGTGAACCTTCATCGCAAGTCCGATGACAAGACCGGCTAGATCATATGTTTTTTGAGTCTCCAAAATTCTGTTAATTCCGTTAATTCTGTCCAAAAACCTCAGTAATTTATCAGGGTGACGAAGGTGTAGCGTGAGCGGTTGGCGGAGGCGGCGGCAGCGGGGGCTTCGATCGCGGCCTCGACTTGGGAGAGATTTGGGAGTCCGGTGTTCGTCTGGACGGTGACGTTCGCAAGGAAGGACGCGTCAGGCACGGCGTTGGAGAAGCTGGCGTTCGTTCCGGTCGCCACGGCCTTGTCGTCGAATGCCACGACTACCGAGGCCCCATTGTTGGCAAGGCTCAGCGGAGATGTCGACGTTGGGGACGATCCGACGATCAAGAACCGGTTCGTCCCTGTGCCCGTGCGAAGGTCGGAAAAGATCTGCTGGGCGATGTGTGTTGCGCGGGTCTCGCGCATGCTCTCCTGAGCGGATTTCATCGCGACCGGGAAGAGACCCATGATGCCGACCAGGGCGAAGGCGATGACACCCAGGGCGAGGACGATCTCGATCAGGCTGAAGCCGCGCGGAGAATTTTTTGACGAGATTAACAAGATTTACAGGATTTTTTGGACGGAATTAACGGAATTAACAGAATTCCTTTGGGGGGACGTTTCGGTTAGGAGCCGGTGGCCGTGATGTCGAGTTGGACTCGTCCGGTGTAGCGGGCGATGGAGATCACTTCAAATCCTCCGCCGGCTCCCTGAGATTGTTTCCTCTCTGCGATCGCGGTGTCGTTGCCGGACCCTCTGACTCCTTCGCTGAGGAAGAGTTGGCGTCCGCTCGTTGGAAAGGCGACGCCGCCGGTTTCGTCGAAAGTCACAATGTTCAAGCTCTCTCCCGGAGCGAGTTGCGGGGCCGGAGCAATGCGCGATGCGATGGCATTCTGGTTTCCGCTGAGAATTGTTGACCCGCTCGGCGGCGCGTGGAGGAGGATGCCTTTGGGAAGCTTGATCCACTTGGTCAGCCGCTCGAGGGGAGCAGTCGACGGGTCGACTTCCGGATCCCGCACGACCATCAGAGCATCCGGCTCCATGCCAACCCGGCGGTAGAGGACAACATGCACGGGACGTCCGCTCTCCAAGGCGGCGACGCGGGCTTGTTCGAGCGTGTTCATGACGACGTTGACGGCTCCGCGGCGGCCGGCGGTATTTGAGAAGCCGCCGATGGCTGGGACGAGGAGGGACATCATGACGGCGATGACGGCCACGACAACCAACATTTCGAGCAGACTGAAACCGTTCCGCGGTGCTGAGGGTCGCTGCCGAGTTTTCATGGGTTCACCATCGTGCCGGATCTCAGTGTTAGCCAAAGAACGATTTGTGACAATATCGTAACACAACTTGCTATCTATTGATAGGCAGCTGTTTGTGAAGACTGTAAAATTTCCAGATCCTCGCCTGTATGGACATTGCATGGACAGCCATCAGCAGAATCGGTGCCAAGAGGCCATGGGGGTCGAAAAAACTGCTCGCGGCGCGCATTCGTCGATTCGGGCCACAAATGCGAGGGGCGAGGTGATTTTCTTTTTACATGGGTGGGAATTTCTATAGAACCACGGGCGCTAGATTTTTTGATTATGCTTACCCGCGTCTTCTCGGCAGCCATTCAAGGGGTCGAGGCTCTGGAGGTCGAGATCGAGGTGAACACCGGGCCGGGTGAGCCAAAGATCATCGTGGTCGGGCTCCCCGATGTCGCGGTGAAGGAGAGCAAGGATCGGGTCACGACGGCGATTGCGAACAGTGGGTTTCGGTGGCCGCGGGAGAGGACGACGATCAACCTTGCGCCGGCTGACATCAAAAAGGAGGGGCCGAGCTTTGACCTGCCGATTGCCATCGGGATGATCGCCTCCGCCCAGAGCGCAAGTCTGCCACGGCTCGAACGGTGTCTGGTCGCCGGGGAACTCGCGTTGACTGGCGAGATAAGACCGGTCAAAGGTGCCTTACCGATTGCGATCGAGGCCCGCGAGCGCGGGAAGAAGGCGGTCGTTCTCCCCATCGCCAACGCTGCCGAAGCCGCCATCGTCGAGGGAATCGATGTGTATGGCGTGGCGAACCTGCGCGAGGCGTATGAATTTCTGGCGAAACAAACCGAACTCTCCCCGGTCATCGGAAATGCCGCCGACCGCCTCTCGGTCCACTCGCCGGATGAAGTCGATTTCGCGGAGGTGAAGGGACAGCAACTCGTCAAGCGCGCGGTCGAAGTCGCCGTCGCGGGCGGACACAACATTCTCCTCATCGGGCCACCGGGCTCGGGCAAGAGCATGCTTGCCAAGCGGATCGCCACGGTGATTCCGCCGATGGATCTCGAGGAGGCTATCGAAACGACGAAGATCCATAGCATTTGCGGGCTCCTGGATGAAAAGAATGCATTTGTCTCCGTCCGTCCATTTCGTTCGCCACACCACACGATCAGCGACATCGGGCTCCTTGGCGGATCCACGAATCCGACGCCCGGCGAGGTGAGCCTCGCGCACAACGGAGTCCTCTTTCTCGACGAACTTCCCGAGTTCAAACGCTCGACTTTGGAGGTGATGCGTCAACCGCTTGAAGACGGCAAAGTCACGATATCCCGAGCGGCCGGGACGATGACGTTTCCCTCCGACTTCATGCTTGTGGCGGCGATGAACCCCTGCGCATGCGGATACTTCGGGGATCCGAAGCGGGAGTGCCGTTGCTCGCAGGCGCAGATCGAGCGCTACCGGGCACGGATTTCCGGCCCGCTCCTCGACCGGATCGACATCCATGTCGAGGCCCCGGCCGTCGAATACCGCGATCTCTCAAGCCGCGAGTCGGCAGAATCTTCGGCCGCGATCCGCGAGCGAGTCGTCGCCGCGAGAGAGCAACAGGCCAGTCGGTTTTCCAAGGGCCGGAAAACAGCCTGCAATGCCCGGATGAGCCACTCCCAAATCAAGAAGTTCTGCGAGCTGGATGCCACTGGTCAGGAACTCCTTCGTCACGCCATGGAGGACCTCCAACTCAGCGCGAGGGCCTACGACAGGATTTTAAAAGTCGCGCGAACGATTGCCGACTTGGCCGGCAGCGAGAAGATCCAGCCGGGCCATGTCGGCGAGGCGATTCAGTATCGCACATTGGACCGGCGGCTGTGGAGCTAGGCCGGGAGCGCGCGCGGACGGGCTTCGCCTCTAGTTTCCCTTGAGTTGCTGGCCCTGCACGAGTTCGCGGAAGAGGCCGGGAGCATTAATGAGCTCGTCATAGGATCCGTCTTGTTCCACGCGACCTTTGTTAATGACCAGGATGCGATGGCAGTCGCGGACGGTCGCGAGACGGTGGGCGATGATGATTGCGCTGCGTCCGGCGCAGACGCGTCGCATGGTTTCTTGAATCAATTGCTCGCTCAGCGTGTCCAGAGCGCTGGTTGCTTCATCAAAGAGGAAAACGGGGGGATTGGGCAGGAGGGCTCTGGCGATGGCGAGGCGCTGCCGCTGCCCGCCGCTGAGGTTGGACCCTCCTTCGCCGACTTTCGTGTCGAGTCCATCCGGCAACTTTTCAATAAATTCCCAAGCGTTCGCGAGGCGGCACGCCTGCTCGATCCGGTCGTCGGTTGCCTCGGAATCTGCCGCTCGGAGGTTTTGCCGGATCGTGGTGCGAAAAATGAAGGGATCCTGGGGCACCACGCCGAAACGTCGCCGAACCTCCGCCCCGGCGCAGTGTTTCAAATTTTGTCCACCAAAGTAAACGGCCCCTTGATCCGGGTCGTAGAGCCTGAGGAGAAGCTGGGCGATCGTGCTTTTTCCCGATCCCGATGGGCCGACCAACGCAACGCTTTGGCCGTAGGGAATGCGGAAATTCACCCCATCGAGCACGACTTGGTCATCATAGGCAAAACGCACATCCCGCATTTCGATCTCCCCAGCCGGCGGCACTGGGACTTGGTGGCCCACGGGATCCGGCGTGGTCGAGGTCGAGTCCAGGACCTCGCCGATTCTCTCGATGGATGCCTGAGCCGATCCCCAAAGCGCGAAGGCTTGGGACAGGATCGTCAGGGGACTTGAGAGTTGCTGGAACGCCAGGAGAAACATCGAAACCTCCCCGATGGTGATTTCCTTGACGCTGAACCGCCAAGCGCACGCGAGCAGCATGAGCGAGAAGCCGAGATAGCCAAGGCTTTCAAGTTTCATCCACTGGACATGCGCCCTCACATCGCGTTCATAACTCTTGGTTGAGATGAGTTGCATTTGCTGCCCAAACTCCCCCTCAACCGCCTGCTCCATCGCGTAGATTTTCACGGCGCGGTTGCCCCGCAGCAGATCGGCAACGGTGCCAGTGACAGCAGATTCAAGTTTCTGGAACTCGAGGTGGATTTTTCGGTGCGCCTTTCGTGTGCGGTTCATCATCGCAACCTGGAGGCAGACCGTGAATGTCAGGATGGCGGTCAAAACCGGGTCGATCCACAGAAGGAGGCCGGCTGCGGAGGCGATGGTCGTCACCGCCCCAGCAAGTCCTGTCGAACAATGCTGGTAAAACTGGACGATGTTGTTGAGGGGAGAGCCAAAGAGATAGCTGAATAGCTCACCCGAGCTTCGCCTCATGTGGAATCTCAGGCAGAGAGCATTCAACTGGCGAAAAAAACGCGCTCTGAGGGACGAGAGAATCTTTTCCCGGACGCGAGTGAATATCCTGTAGCTGAAATGCCAGCACAGCATGCGTCCGACCATCGAGACCAAGAAATATCCGATCGTCAGAGCAAAGGCCCGTCGCCACATGTCCGGCGGAACATTTCCTTTCCCCAAGACCCAATCGACCAACCAGCCAACGGTGAAGACCTGCGCCGTGATGGCAAATCCGTGGACGGCATTGAGTCCGATTCCCGCCAGGATGGGCCAATGGTGAGGTTTCACGAACGGCCAAATAATAGTGAGTGCCCCCTTAGGCTTTCCTGCCGCCCCCTCTGAAGATCCCGTCATTTCCCGGCAATCATGCACGCCGGACATCGGATGGCAATCCGGGTATGAAGCACATTTTAGGGGAAGGACGGCGACGAGGTTTTGACGGAACTGCGGACTTTCGCAATTGGGGATAAACCATTCTCAAAGCGAGCAGGGATTGCGCCTTTTGCGGGGTCAGGTGTAGATTTTGAATATGGAAGAGCCGATTGTGCCTGTGACGGAGAAGAAGCGCCGACCGTTGGTTTGGGGGTGCGGGGCCTTGATTTTGTTGCTTGCGTTGGTGGCAGCGACAGTGGCTGTGACGATCTGGTGGGTTCAGCGTCCGATTCGTCCGGTGGTATTGAGTGCGCAGGAGACGGTGGTCGTGGAGGGGAAGATGAAGGAGCTGGAGGGTGGGACGATTCCCCTGGAAGCGCGAACAGGCCCAGTGACCGCGCCGGTTCCGGCGCCGACGGCTACGCCAGATGCCCGGGCGTATGTTCCCGGATCGAAGACGCTGAAGTTGACCGAGCGCGAGGTGAACGGGTTGCTGAATTTAAACACGGAGCTCGGCGACAAGGTCCGGCTGGAATTTGCGCAGGATGCGATCAATGCCTACATGGCGATCCCGATTCCGGAGGATTTCCCAATTGGCGCGGGCACGACATTCCGGATGCGCGGGAGGTTTCGGGTCTCGATCGGCGGCGAGGGAAAGCCGTTCGCGATTTTGGAGGACGTGACGATTTTTGGCGTGAGCCTTCCGAAAGATTGGCTGGGCGGGATCAAGGGTGAAAACTTGCTTGGAGAGACGCTTGGCGGCGGATCGGGTGTGCAGGGGATCAAAAGTCTGAAAGTCGAGCCCGGCGCGCTCGTGCTGGAGGTTGAGGACTGAGGCTCGGGACATTTTTGACGGAGAAATCGGATTAATACGAGCAACAGGCAAGGTGCGTCAGGCGTGGTATATGCCGTGCTCGCGTATGGAAGCTGGGGGATCTTTCCGCTTTACTGGAAGCTGTTCGGAGACGTCCCGCCTGTCGAGATCGTGTGCCACCGCGTGGTGTGGTCCGTGGTTTTTCTCGCGATTCTTGTGCTGGTCCTGCGGCAGGGTGCTGATCTTGTAAAATTACTTGGGGCTCCAAAGAAAATCGTGGCGCTTTTGGTCTCCGCGACGTTGCTGAGCTTGAATTGGGGGATATTCGTCTACGCGGTGAATTCCGGGCAGATTGTTGAGACGAGCCTCGGGTATTTCATTGTTCCTTTGGTGAACGTGTTGCTCGGTGTGTGGCTCTTGCGAGAGCGATTGAACCGTCTCGAGGTTGCGGCTTTTGTCTTGGCCGTTGCCGGAGTGATGGCCTACGGGTGGGATCTCGGGAAGGTGCCGTGGATCGCGCTAGGTCTGGCGTTTACGTTCGGATTTTACGGGCTGGTTCGTAAGGTGCTGAAGGTTCCGCCCCTTGTCGGGATCTTCGCGGAGACAGCGCTGATGACGCCGATTGCCCTATTGCTCATCGGATTCCTGCATTTTCAGATCCCCTCGGCCTTTCTCGAATCCGGCTTCGTAAGGACACTCTTCCTGTGCTCGGGGATCATCACGGCCCTGCCTTTACTTTGGTTTAACAGCGCCGCGAAACTGCTGCCTTTGTCGACGATGGGGTTCTTCCAATATCTTGCCCCATTTCTGCAATTGCTCGCTGGCATTTTTGTGTATCACGAAGCATTTCCGTTCCACAAGCTGGCCGCGTTTGCGCTGATCTGGGTGGCGATTGCGCTCTATCTGCGTTCGGCCTTCCGTCCGTCGCAAGTCGTGCCGCTTGCGGACTAGCGGATGCCGAAGGGTGCGACGTGAACGGAATTTCTGTCCGACTATTTTTTCTCCAGCAAACTATGCCCTGTCATTTGTGACGGCTTCGGGAGGCCGAGCATGTCAAGGAGGGTCGGCGCGACGTCGGCAAGGATCCCGTCGTTGACTTTGTAGTTCGCGGCATCGGCGGCGACATAGTAGACGTGGACGAGATTCGTCGTATGGGCCGTGTTCGGCGAGCCATCGGCATTTTTCATGAACTCGCAATTGCCGTGATCGGCCGTGATGAGGAGTTTGCCGCCGAGCCGCAGGGTTTCTTCCACAACGGCTTGGACTCCGGCGTCAATGGTCTCAACCGCTTTCATGGCTGCTTCCACGACTCCGGTATGACCGACCATGTCGGGGTTCGCGAAATTCAGGATCACCATGTCGTAATCCTTGAGCTTTTCGACAACGGTGGCTGTCACCTCCCGTGCGCTCATCTCGGGCTTGAGGTCGTAGGTCGCGACGTCTTTCGGCGATTGGATAATCGATCGATCCTCGCCCGCATTCGGAATCTCCTCTCCGCCGTTGAAAAAATACGTGACGTGCGGATATTTCTCCGTCTCGGCAATGCGCAATTGGTGAAGGCCCGCAGCGGCCACGGTCTGGCCGAGGACCATGTCGAGCTTCTGCGGAGCGAAGATCACCGGGCAGGTATATTTTTCGTCATACTCGGTGAGGGTGAAGAAGTGGGTTTGAGGGGCCACGGTGCGATCGAAGCCGGAAAAATCCTCTTGAAGAAACGCATCGCAAAGCTCGCGGGCGCGGTCCGCGCGGAAGTTGAAGAACAGGACGACATCCCCATTACGGACGCGTTGCTCGGCAGCGTCGGAAAAAATCAACGGCGGCATAAACTCATCGGTCTTGCCCTGCGCGTAGTATTCTTCGACCGCCTTGCTGGCCGGACCGCTGTGCGACTCGCCTTTTCCGAGAACGATCGCGTCCCATGCCAACTGGACCCGGTCCCAGCGTTTATCGCGATCCATCGCATAGTAGCGCCCGATCACGGTCGCAACTTTCGCCCCGCATTTGGCGGCGGCAATTTCGACAGACGTGAGATACCCCGCACCACCCGTCGGCGAAGTGTCGCGCCCATCCGTGATCGCGTGGACCATCATGTCATGGACACCAGCCTGGTGGGCCAAATCCATCATCGCAATCAGCTGGTCTTGATGGCTGTGCACGCCGCCATCGGAAACCAGGCCGATAAAATGGAGTCGCGAGGATTTGGCCTGATCGAGGGCTTTGACAAAGACGGGATTGGTGGCCAGCGTCCCTTCCTCGATCGACTTGTTGATCCGGGTGAGGTCTTGGTAAACGATCCGGCCGGCACCGAGGTTGAGGTGACCAACTTCTGAGTTCCCCATCTGGCCCGGAGGCAGGCCGACATCCAACCCCGAGGCGCTGAGAAATCCCTTCGGATACTTCGCGAGCACGTCATCGTGAAACGGCGTCTTCGCCAGTAAAACCGCGTTGCCATCCTGAACAGCGGTTGCCTGCCCGCCGGGATTCACACCCCAGCCATCGCGAATAATCAAAACCACGGGTTTTTTGGCCATATTCCTTCGCAGTTAATCCTGCTGGCCCGACGCGGCAAGTCCCGATTTTTTCCACAGGCCGCCAACTCGACAGAGATGATGCATCGGAATTGCACGGCGCGGCGTAATACCCTAAACTATGACAACTATGACCATCGCCGAACGAGCCGCCTCGCGGACATTCCCCACCTTCAGCATGACCCGTTTGCTCCGCAGCACTTTCTGGCCCAAACCGGGGCAGCGGATCTGTATCTTGATCGACTTGGATGATCCACGACAGATCAAGGATTTCGAATTTTTGAAAAATCCCGACCTGTCGATCCAAAGGAATGCTGTGACGTATTTTTACGAGGCATTGCGCGCCGGCGGGTTGACCGAACTGAATTTGAACGGCGGCGAGATTTTTGCCTACGAGGTCACCGGCGGCAGCAATCTCGATCTTCCGGATGCGGCCTTCACGCCCGAGGGCAAGGAAGTGAGCCTCGAGCGCGACGTTTATCCGAACTACGACATTATCCTCTGCATCTCGACCTACTCCGCCACGGCTCCGCTCACGGCATTTGCGAAAAAGTATGGTTTCCGGGGGGCCACGCTCCACGGGCTCAACCAAATCATCCTCGCCTCCGGGCTCTCGGTGAATTACGACGAGGTCAGTTTCGATGCGGAAAAACTGCGTCTCGGAATGACGAATGCCGATTGGGTCGAGATCGACTTTCTCCATGCTGGGAGGAGCCATACGTTGCACCTGAAACTCGGACGCCAGGAAGCGCAGAAGAGCCACGGGCTCTGCCGTGGCGACGAGCCAGATGTCGCCAATCTCCCGGCTGGAGAGATTTATTATGTTCCCACAGGGGCCGAAGGTGCGTTCCCGATGAAGTATGAAGACGGCACGATCGGTCTCATGCATGTGACAGGCGGACGCGTTGCTCGGGCAGAATTATTGACCGGCAATCCGGAGACTGTCAGCGCGCACAATGCGAAGTTGGCATCCGATCCGATGACCGGCGAACTCGGCGAGCTCGGCTTCGGCACCCAGATCCTCCCGGTCTCAGGCAAGGATATCCAAGACGAAAAGATTCGCGGCACGATCCATGTGGCAACCGGGCGGAGCGACCATCTCGGGGGAACCTTGACGCCAGAGAAATTCGCAAACCACAAAAACGCGACGCATGACGACATCCTCTTCGCCCCGCACAAGACGCCCGAGATCCTCGTCACCCAAGCCCGGATGCACCGGAACGGCCATGTGGTCGTTTTGATCGAGAATTTCGAGCCCTCGGAATACCTGCGCGAACTCGTCGCCTAACCATGCGGTTCCGGTATTGCAGCCGAGCGGCTGGCATTCCATAGTTGCTTATGCCAGCTACTGACTTGCCGACCGTTCCCGACGCCTCAGGCCACTTTGGCCCCTACGGCGGAATGTTTGTTCCCGAGACGCTGATGACGGCGCTGAAGGAACTGACTGACGAATATGCGGCGGCGCGGAGGGATCCGGAGTTTCGTCGCGAACTGGCCGGGCTCCTCGGCGATTTCTGCGGACGCCCGACCCCGCTCTATTTTGCCGAGCGACTGACCAGCCAGCTTGGCGGCGCGAAGATCTATCTCAAGCGCGAAGACCTCCTGCACACGGGTGCCCACAAGATCAACAATGCCATCGGCCAGATCTTGCTCGCGCGAAGGATGGGAAAATCACGGATCATTGCCGAGACCGGGGCCGGCCAGCACGGGGTTGCCACTGCCACTGCGGCGGCACGGTTCGGATTCGATTGCGTCATTTACATGGGAGCTGTCGACATGGAGCGGCAGGCATTGAACGTTGCCCGGATGCGATTCCTCGGCGCAAAAGTCGTCCCGGTCACGGCCGGTCAAGCGACATTGAAGGAAGCGATCAACGAGGCCATGCGCGACTGGGTGACGAATGTTCGCTCCACCCACTACATTCTCGGCAGCGCGCTGGGATCCCACCCGTATCCGATGATCGTCCGGGACTTTCATCGCGTGATTGGTGACGAAACGCGGCGCCAAATCCTCCAGCGCGAAGAACGCCTGCCGGATCATCTCGTCGCCTGCGTTGGCGGAGGGAGCAATGCGATCGGATTCTTCCATGCGTTTTTAAACGACGAAAATGTCCGGATGATCGGGGTCGAGGCTGGTGGCGAGGGGATCTCTGAAGGCCGCCACGCCGCCCGGTTTCAAGGTGGGAAGCTCGGGGTTCTCCAAGGCACAAAAACCTATCTTCTTGCGAACGCCGACGGCCAAATCGAGCTCACCCACTCGGTCTCCGCCGGACTCGACTACGCCGCGATCGGCCCCGAGCACAGCTACTATCGCGATCAGGGTCGGATCACTTACGACTACGCCACAGATGATGAAGCCCTCGCGGCCTTCCGGAGACTCTCCGAGGTTGAGGGGATCATCCCGGCATTGGAATCCGCTCACGCCATCGCGCACATTATCAAGCTCGCTCCGACCCGGCCCGCTTCGGAGATCATCATCGTGAACCTCTCCGGTCGCGGCGACAAAGACGTCCAGCAAGCCGCCGAGATTCTGCTCAAGGGCCAGCCGTAGTTTGCGCTGCTACTCCCGCCAGCGGCAGGCGTTTGGTGCGACGATGCCGATCTGGTCGAGGATTCGCCAGACGACCGTGTCCGCAAGTTGGTCGAACGTTTCCGGTCGCGAATAAAACGATGGCATGGCCGGGAGAAGGATCGCCCCCGCCTCGATGACGGCAACGGCATTTTTTGCGTGAATGAGATTCCACGGCGTCTCCCGCGGCACGAGGATCAGCTTTCGCCGTTCCTTCAAAAAAACATCCGCCGCCCGCAGGGTTAGCGACTCACTCGTCCCATGGGCAATCCGACCCATCGTGCCCATCGAGCACGGCACGATGACCATAGCATCGAACAAGGCCGACCCGCTGGCAAACGGCGCATTCATGCTCTTGTCCGAGTGTTCCTTGACGTTCGAAGGCAACTGCAATTCACCAATCTCCTCGTGAACGACCTGCTTTGCGTAAGCTGTTAGGACAAGATGAATCTCGTGCTCAGGCCCGCCGAGATATCCGAGGAGGCGCTGGAGGTAGATCGCTCCACTGGCACCGGTCGAGGCAATAACGATACGCATAAGTTCCTCCACTCTCGACCCGACTCGTTGATCCCTCAACCCCAAATCTCCTTTCTCCGGAAGCAATGTTTCTTGGCAAAGAAAAATCTGGCCTCAAACTTGCTCCCAGCCTCCGAGATTTACTTGCCATGCCAACCCTGGAAACGACCGTTGACGGACTCCGCCTTGCCAACCCCTTCGTGATTGCATCCGGGCCTCCCGGAACAAATCTGAACGTCATCTCGCGAGCGTTTCGCGAGGGTTGGGGTGCCGTCATTGCCAAGACAGTCAGTCTCGACTCGTCGAAGGTCGTCAATGTCACGCCTCGCTACGCGAAGCTCCACGCCAACGATGGGAAGGAAGTCATCGGCTGGGAAAATATCGAGCTCATTAGTGACCGACCGTTTTCGATCTGGCTCGAGGAATTTCGGAAATGCAAGGACATGCACCCAGAGGGAATCCTCATCGCCTCGATCATGGAGGAATACAATCAGGCCGCATGGGTCGAGATTGTCGAGCGATGCCAGGACGCGGGCGTCGATGCGTTTGAGCTGAATTTCTCGTGTCCCCATGGGTTACCGGAACGGAAAATGGGGGCAGCCATGGGCCAGGATCCCGAAGTCTTGGAAGAAGTTTGTAGCTGGGTGATGGCTGCGGCCAAGAAGCCGGTCTGGGCAAAAATGACGCCGAATATCACGCACATCGAGGAACCCTCGCGAGCGTCGCTCAAAGCCGGCTGCCACGGAATCAGCGCGATCAATACGATTCGGAGCGTGATGGGCGTGAACTTGGAAACCCTGCGGCCAGAACCCTCGGTGGAAGGCTACACGACACCCGGCGGGTATTCTTCCAAAGCCGTCCGCCCCATCGCGCTGCGGATGTGCATGGAGATTGCGACCATGATTCGATCGGAATTCCCCGGACGCACCCTCTCTGGCATGGGCGGGATCGAGACCGGATCCGACGCGGCACAGTTCATTTTGCTCGGGTCCGACACTGTGCAGGTCTGCACGGGCGTGATGAAATTCGGCTACGAGATGGTCAAGTCGCTCCAAACCGAACTCCTCGCCTTCATGGAAAAGCACGGCTTTGAAACCCTCGCCGACTTCAAGGGAAAGAGCTTGGAATACTTCACCACGCACGCTGATCTCGTGCGCCGTCAACGGGAGCGCAAGGATGCTCAGAAGGCAGGCCACATGATCAAGGCCGACAGCGAGTGGAGCGGAGATAAATTTGTCGAGCAGTCGCAAGCCCTCGCCACCTGAGACTCCCCACCCTATGCCCCTCCTGATTAAAAATGGCGAGATCGTCACCGGCACGTCCCGATATCTCGCGGACATCTGGTGCGAGGCGGAGACGATTACCGCGATCGGCCAGAACCTTCCCGTTCCAGCGGGGACCGAGGTGATCGATGCCACGGGAAAATTTGTTTTTCCTGGATTCATCGATCCCCACACGCACATCTACCTGCCGTTCATGGGAACGTATGCGAAGGACAATTACGCATCGGGCACCCAATCGGCCGTCGGCGGCGGAACGACCACTATTTTCGACATGTGTTGTCCCTCGCGGGCTGAGGATCCCCTCGACGCCTTCCACACCTGGCAGTCCCAGGCGGCAGGGCAGGCATGTTGCGATTACTCGTTCCACATGGGCGTGACAAAGTTCGACGAAAACTCCGAGTCGCAACTACGCGAGATCGTTGCAGCCGGCGTCCAGTCGTTCAAAATTTTCCTCGCCTATAAGGGTGCCTTTGGAATCGACGACGGGGAACTCTGGCAAGCGCTTTCGCTCGCCCGCGAGCTCGGCGTGATCACCGCCGCGCATTGCGAGAACGAGACCCTCGTAGCGGAGCTCCAGAGGCAACATCTGGCGGCTGGAAAGACCGGCCCGGAATGGCACCACGACAGCCGGCCGCCACGAGTCGAAGCCGAGGGCGTGCATCACTTGATGAGCTTTGCCGAAGCCGTCGGAGCACCAATCTACATTGTCCACCTGAGCTGCGTGGAAGCTTTGGAGGAGGCCTTGCGAGCGCGTTGGCGCGGGGTCGATGTGCGGATCGAAACGCTTGTCCAATATCTGGTGCTCGACAAATCCCACGCAGAGCTACCGGATTTCGAAGGCGCAAAATATGTAATGTCCCCTCCCCTCCGCGACCGTCGAAATCAGGACACGCTCTGGAATGCCCTCGCGCAGGGACTGGTCGATACGGTCGGGACCGATCACGCTCCCTTCGATTTCGTCGGCCAGAAGCCCATGGGGCTCACGGATTTCACGAAGATCCCGAATGGCATCCCCTCCCTCGAAGACCGCATCAAGTTACTCTACACCCACGGTGTCGCGACCGGACGGATCGACCTCCAGACTTTCGTGAATATCGCGAGCACCAACGCCGCCAAGATTTTTAACCTCTTCCCTCGCAAGGGAACGATCCAGCCCGGAAGCGACGCCGACCTCGTCGTATTCGATCCAAACGCGGAGACCACGATCTCGGTCAAGACCCAGACGTCTGCCGTGGATTACAACGCCTTCGAAGGCTGGCCGGTCAAAGGCTTGCCTGAGGTCGTCACGGTTCGCGGGCAAGTCGCCGCGCGCGACGGTGTCTTTGTGGGAACGCCGGGGCGCGGGAAATTTCTCGAGCGCCCTACCCGGCCGTGAGTGCAAAGCGTTCGGATCCGAGGAGCCCGGATTTTTCGAGGAAATACTCGTAGCCGCCAGGGTAGGAATTCACGGTCCCTGCATTCACGTGGAGAATCCGGTTTGCGAGTTTTCGGATAAAATGCACATCGTGTGAGATGAAGACGAGCGTGCCCTCGTAGGCCTCGAGGGCGAGAACGAGAGATTCGACGGTGAGAATGTCGAGGTGCGTCGTGGGTTCGTCCATGAGCAGGAGGTTCGGCGGATCGACAAGAAACTTAATGAGATTCAGCCGGGTTTTTTCCCCGCCGCTCAGCACGGATGTCTTTTTGTAGATATCGTCTTTTCGGAAGAGGAAAGATCCAAGAATACTGCGGGCCTCGTCTTCGCGCAGCTCGCCGTTGCTGGCCATGACTTCCTCGATGAGCGAGGCATTCGGATCCAGCGTGGCAGAGCGGTGCTGGCTGAAGTAACCCAACTTCGTATTGCTCCCGTGGCGGACCTCGCCCTTCTGGATCTCGACAACTCCCGCGAGGATTTTGAGCAGCGTCGACTTGCCGGCCCCGTTCGGGCCAACGAGCGCGACGCGCTCGCCCCGCTCGATGATCAGGTCGAGTCCGCGATACACGGCGTGATCGCCGTAGGCCATGTGGACGCCGCCGAGCGTCGCCGAGCGCTGTCCTCCCCGTGGCGGCTGCGGAATTCGAAATCGGAACGGCTTGCGCGGAGGCTCCGGACGCTCGATTTTTTCCATGCGCTCGATCTGCTTGAGCTTGCTCTGCGCCTGCGAGGCTTTTGATGAGACCGACCTGAACCGATCGGCGAATTCCTGGAGGGCCGTGATTTCCTTTTGCTGGTTCTTCCATGCCGCGGCTTGGATCTCGTAATTCACCTCGCGCTGCGCCATGGCTTCGGAGTAGTTGCCTTTGTAGGAAACGATTTTCTGGTTCGAGATCTCGAAGACGGTTTCGATGATTTCGTCCATGAACTCGCGATCGTGAGAGATGAGCAAGACAGCGCCGGAGTAGGTTTTAAGATATTGTTGAAGCCAGAGGAGCGAGAGGAGGTCCAGATGGTTCGTCGGCTCATCCAGCAGCAGGAGATCCGGCTCCATGACCAAGAGCCTCGCCATGTGCGCCCGCATCACCCAGCCGCCGCTGAGCTCGCACGCCGGCCGCATGTAGTCGGATTCGCGATAGCCCAAACCACTCAGCATTTTCTTCGCCTTGGCATCGACATGAGGGTTACTGAGAGCCTCGTGCTTGGCGTGCGCCTCAAGATACTCCGGGCCGTCGACGACTCCTGACGCTTCGAGGCGGGCGAGCGTTGCCTCGAGCGCCTCGATGTCTCCCGCGCGTCCCGTCGCGATATCGAGTGCTGTTTCGCGACCGACCGCCTCGCCCTCCTGAGGCAAATACCCGATCATTGTCCACTCATCGCGCTGGATCGTTCCAGCTTCCGGCTCATCGCGTCCAAGAATCAACGAAAACAACGTCGATTTCCCAGCTCCGTTCGGTCCAATCAACGCGACGCGCTCGCCGTAGTTTACTTGGAGGGCTGCGTCCTCAAAAAGGACCCGTCCTCCATGGCCCTTTTTCAAATTCCGAATCGTCAACATCGCGGCAAGCTAGCGGCCCGGTGTGGGCGTGTCCATTCGATCTACTCGATGCCCATGAGCGTTTTCTGCCAGCTCATGAGGAGGTTCGATTGGGAATCAATGGCGAACGCTTCCAACGCAGCGCGGGGCGCGAGGATCGACGGATCGAGGCCGAGGTCGACGGCCACGGCATCCCGCTTTTTTTTCAGGGCCTCGAAGCGGACGAGATGATCTTTCGGAGTCCGAGGCCGACGGACCCGTTCGATCCGCGGCCATTCGTTATCAGGAATTTGGAGGGCGAGGGCGAGCACGACCTCAAAGCTCTTCCGTCGGCGGCTGTTCATGCGCGGAGTCGAGTAGGTATCGCCCTTCGTGACTTGATCGGCGACACGAATCATATCTTCGTTGCCGATGACATGGAATGGCGGGCGGTCCCAAGCGCGAGCCTCGGCATCCCTCCAAAACCACAGCACACGGAGAACCGCCTGCGCCCGAGGCGACAGGGCGGAGCTCCCGGAAATCCGCCAGACGGTTGCGTCATCGCGTTCCTTCAGGTCCCGCGTCGAGGCGATCATGCGATCCCGGGATTCCTCGAACCACTGCCAGCGCCCGAGGCGCTTCAAATCCGCCTCCAACGTGGCGGCGATCTCGAGAAGGTATCGGGTATCGTTCAAAGCGTATTCGGACATCTGGGGCGGCAGCGGACGGATCGCCCAGTTCGCTTTTTGTGACGCCTTCGATAATTTCACGCCAAAAAACTTTTCGACCAGCGCGGCAAGCCCCAGAGCTGGCTGGCCGGTCAGACGAGCGGCGATCATCGTGTCGAAAAGATCAACCGGGTCAAACTTCCCGACGCGGCGGAGAAGGCGCAGATCGTAGTCGGCACCGTGAAAAACAAGGCGCTTCGAACAGACGACGTCGAAGAGCGGCTGAAGATCGAGTCCGGCCAGCGGGTCGACGAGGAGGTGTTCCTCGCCAGCGGAGACTTGGATCAAGCAAAGCTTCTCGAAGTAGCAATGCAAACTGTCCGCTTCGGTATCGAGGGCGATTTGTTGCGCTCCGGCCAGCCTACCCACAAGCCCTGCCAGCCCTTCGGAATCGGTGATCAAGGCTCAGCGATGAATTTTTCCGGCTTTGCGAGGTCTCCGGCGTGTCGGGCCCGAGGTTCGCGGACCTGGGTGTTGCCTTCGGTCGGCGAGGATACAAATGGCCCGCCGGCCAGCGGGGCGACTTCACTGAATGCCACATCGGGGATCTCGCTGGATTTTCCCTCCAGCGGGAAGTCCTTGCGGAGCGGGTGATACGGATAGCCTTCCCACATCAAGATGCGGCGGAGATCCGGGTGCCCGACGAATCGAATCCCCATCATGTCAAAAACTTCGCGCTCGTGCCAGTCGGCCGTCGGCCAGAGGTCGGTCACCGTCGGCGCCGAGCAATCGTCTTCACTCACAGTGCATTTCAGGCGGAGGTGGACGCCATGAGCGAGCCCGTAGAGCTCGTAAACCAGTTCAAAGCGAGGTTCGTCTCCGAAATGATCGACGCTGGTGATGTCGAGGAGGTAGTCGAAGCCCAGCGTTTCCTTTGCGAACCGGCAAGCGTCGCGAACGGCGGGTTTCTGTAGCGTGAACGACATTTCTCCGCGAAATGCGACTTCCCCGGTGATGGCGGGCGCAAATTGATCGCGGATTTTGTTGGCGACTTCCTGTGCGGTCATAGCGTTTCGAGCAGAGCTTTCTTTTGATCGACGACGGAGTGTTCGCCCATGATCTTTTTCTGGAGCTTCATGAGCCCGTCAAGGAGTGCCTCCGGGCGTGGCGGGCAGCCGGAAATGTAGACGTCGACCGGGATGAGGTGGTCGATCCCTTGGAGGACCGCGTAGCTCCGATACATCCCGCCGGACGAGGCGCAGGCACCCATCGCGATGCACCATTTCGGCTCCGGCATCTGATCCCAGATTCGCTTCACGGCGAGTGCCATTTTGTAAGTGACCGTCCCGGCCACGATCATCACATCGCTCTGCCGAGGGGAAAATCGCATCACTTCGGCGCCGAAACGCGAAATATCAAAGCGTGACGCCCCAGCCGCCATCAGCTCAATCGCGCAGCAGGCGAGCCCCATCGGCATCGGCCACAGCGAGTTGCTCCGCATCCAATTGATCGCCGAGTCCATCTGGGTGAAGATGATGTTTCCCTCGATCTTCGAGTCATACGCTACTGGACTTTGCTGGGTCATGATAGGCAGAAGGTAATTTGGAGAATGGGCGGAGCAAGCGGAAAAACGGGGTTTTCCCACATTCGAGATGGATTCTCAGCGTTGACAGGAGCGAAGTGCTGCGTAGCCTCTCACAAGTTCTAAAAAATGCAGCCCGATCTTATTGTCCGTCCGGAGCGGTTTATCTCTCATACGCCCGGCTTTTGGCCAGAAACCACCCCTGAGAACTGGGCCGATTGGCGTTGGCAGTTAAAAAACCGGGTCACGTCGCTCTCCGCGCTCGAGCGGCACCTCGATCTGACGACCGAGGAACGCGGTGGCGTGCTACTCGCCGGAACGAAGCTCGCCCTCGCGGTGACCCCGCATTATTTCAACCTTATCGAGAAGGACAACCCCGCTTGCCCGATTCGTCGGCAGGTCATTCCACGGATCGAGGAGGGATACGATTCGCCTTACGACATGGCCGATCCCTGCGGCGAGGATGCGGCGATGCCCGTGCCCGGCCTCGTCCATCGCTATCCCGACCGGGTGCTTTTTTTGGTCACGGACCGCTGCGCATCGTATTGCCGATACTGCACCCGGAGCCGCGTCGTGAGCGGGGTCGGCGAGCAGGAATTGCACACCGACTTCGACGAGGCGTTTGCCTACCTGGCAAAACACACGGAAGTCCGCGATGTCCTTCTCTCGGGCGGTGATGCCCTGCTCCTTTCCGATGACAAGCTCGAGGGCCTTCTCCGCCGCCTGCGGGCGATCCCACATCTTGAATTTGTGAGGATCGGGACGCGGGTGCCCATTTTTCTTCCCCAGCGAATCACGCCCGAGCTTTGCGCGATGCTGAAGAAATACCACCCGCTCTGGATGAGCGTCCATGTCAACCATCCCAAAGAACTGACGATCGAGGTGCGCGACGCGCTCGGGCGATTGGCCGACAGCGGGATTCCTCTCGGCAACCAAAGCGTGCTCTTGGCGGGCGTCAACGACGATGCCGCCATCATGAAAGAATTGGTCCAAAAGCTTCTGCTGTGCCGGGTCCGTCCCTATTACCTCTACCAATGCGATTTGATCCGCGGCTCATCGCACCTCCGCACATCGGTGGCCAAAGGCGTCGAGATCATCGAGGCCTTGCGCGGGCACACGACCGGGTATGCGATCCCACAGTTTGTCATCGACGCTCCCGGCGGGGGCGGAAAGGTGCCGGTAAACCCAGGCTATGTCCTCTATCACGATAGCGAGAAAGTCGTGATCCGAAATTTTGAAGGCCGGATCTTCGAGTATCCCGAACCCGCCGCAATGCCACCGGTCGTCCATCACCACGAATCCGAGCTCTGCAATTCCTGAGTCATGGGAGGCATCATCGTCCGCCCCCGGTCCCGCATCCTGCACGGGCACGACTGGGTTTTCTCCAACGAGATCCAGAAAACATTCGGTGAGCCCGTTGACGGCTCAGTCGTTTCGATTAAAGACGGCCGCGACCACCTCCTAGGGGTCGGGATTTACAATTCGCGCTCGCAGATTGTCGTGCGGAGGTTCTCGCGACGGAGACAAGATCTTGATGAAGATTTCTTCCGCCGCCGGATCGCGCAAGCCATCGAATACCGCGCCAGGGCCGGATGTCGCATCGACCTTTGCCGACTCGTTTGGAGCGAAAGCGACGGCCTCCCGGGCGTGATCGCAGACCGCTACGGCCCGGTCGTCGTCCTGCAAACCCTTACGCTGGCAATGGACCAGCGGAAGGATCTCCTAGCGAATGCCCTCGCCGAAATTCCGGGCGTGGATTCGGTGGTCGAGCGAAACGACGCTCCGGTCCGCACTGCCGAGGGCCTGGAACTCGTCAGCGGCGCGCTCCGGGGTGACGCCCCGGCCCCGTTCGAAGTCGAAACGGCCGGCGTCCGGTTTCTCGTCGATGTGGTCGGCGGGCACAAGACCGGCCTCTATTTGGATCAACTCGATGCCTACCCGAAAGTCGCCGCGATGGCCGGGGGACGCGCTGTGCTCGATTGTTTTTCCAATCAAGGCGGCTTCGCTCTTGCCTGCGCGAAGGCGGGTGCGACTTCCGTCACCGCCGTCGAGTCCGGGGCCGAAAGTGTCGCGAAGCTTCGCGAGAATGCCGCGCGGAACAGCGTGAATATCGAAATTCGCCACGCGGATGTCTTCGATTTCCTCCAGCGTCCGGATCGTCCGGAATTTGATTTGATCATTCTTGATCCGCCATCGTTTGCAAAGGCCCGCGGCCGCATCCAAGACGCCGTGCGCGGCTACCGCGATCTCCACCAGCGTGCTGCGCGGTTGCTCTCCAAGGACGGTCGGATTGTCTCTTTCTCATGCTCTCACCACGTCGCGAGCCACGAGTTTGAGTCGGCGATCACGGACGGCTTGCTCGACGCCAAGCGGAACATGCGGCTGATCGAGCGCTTCGGCCAACCCGCCGACCACCCGGTTGTGCTCGGCTTGCCCGAGACCGAATATCTCAAGGGAGTTGTTTTGGAATCAATGCCCGGACGCTAGTCCTGAGCTGGCTTATTTGACCTTGGCGACTCCCATGTCCACAAGTTCCACTCGGCGGTTCTTCGCTCGGCCTTCCTCTGTGGCATTCGTCGCCACGGGGGACGCGAAAGAAACACCCACCGGGAACAGGCGCTCCTTCGAAATCCCCTTGTCCACTAGGTTTGCCACCACCGCATCGGCCCGGCGCTGAGACAGTCCTCGATTATACTCAAAACTGCCTTCGGTATCCGTGTGGCCAACAACCAAGATCCGTAGGTCTGGCTTCTCCTGAAGAAGTTTGGTGATCTCGGCCAGCGTCGTCTCGGAGTCTGAGCGGACAGTGGCTTTATCGGTGTCGAACAGGATGCCGTAGAGAGCGACCTTCCCGTTGAGAGTGATCTGGTTGGCCATTTCCTCGGCTTTCACCAGCACCATCTTCTGATCCATCGGCTTCACCTCACAGATGTCCACCCGCACGATCGTGCTCTTCTCGGGGGCCTTCAGCGACGCGGCTGTCCAAGAGGCCTCGTAGGACCAGACGGAGCAGAACACATCCCCCTCGGGACGTGCAAGCCGGGCAGCGAGGTAGTGCGACTTCGTCTTGTCCGGACCCTGCATCGCCATGAGCTGGGGGTTATCACGGTTCGTATTCGCAGGCGTCATTCCGTAGACTTCCGCTGCAAGATTGTCTCCTTTGTTGTTCTCAATCTCTTCGCCAGACGCACGGAAGAGAATTTCAAAGCCCTTTTCTTTCAGCTCGTTCTCATACTGCCGAATGCCCTCAAGCGGACCGATCCCCGCCGGCAGATTGTAGAATAACGTGGTCTTCCGGCCTTCGACCTCCAGCTTTTTGAACGGCTTCATCGTGCCGTTCCCGTAATCAAAAACGATGCACTCCAACGCCATCCTCAACGCATCATAGTTCTTCTGCTCATACCAGAGCACCGAGGAGCCTTCATAGCGCTTGAGAAGCGGATGGTCTTTGCCACCCTTGACGTCCGCCGCAGAGGAAACGCCCCCGCACAGGCCAAAGACGAGCACGACGAGAATCGAGGCGACCTTTAGAATTGTCATGCGTCGAGAATGAACTCGTGGCGCGGTCACGCAAGCAAACTTCTTTTTAAGCCCCACGCTTGAACTGCTTCGGACCCGCTCGCGCGCCTAGTGCGAAGCAGGGGTCGGGGAGGGAAAAAACGTCGGCGGGTTCGGATCGACCGGTTCAGCGGTCTTCGCGTCTTTTGCCGCAGCCTCTTTTTTGGCCGCCATCTTTTCGGCGTATCCCGGGACGGTGACCGAGGCCGGGTGGCGCTCACAGGCTGGCTGGACGAGGACGAGCAGTGCAAAAATGGGGACGAGATAGGTTTTCATCATTCAATGATTTCCAATGAGGCCTTGAGTCCCCGACGGCTGGCCGATGCATCGAGGAGTGTGCGGAGGGCTTGGATCGTGTGACCGCCTTTTCCGATGACCCTCGGCAGATCGGACTTCCTCATCGTGACGTGGAAGATGATTCGCTCGGGAGTCTCCGTCTTCGTGAAGATCACTTCGTCTGGAAACTCCACCAAGGAATCCATCACGTAGCGGAGGAATTCTTCCATGCGGGCGAGTCGGTCAGGCAGCGAGCTTTTTCCGCGCCTTCGTCATGATGTTACCGACCGTCTGGGACGGACGGGCACCGACTCCGACCCAATAATCGGCGCGGTCGAGATGAATCGAAAAATTCTCACCCTCCAATTTCGGGTCGTAGGTGCCGATGATTTCGATAAATTTGCCGTCGCGGGCGCGACGTTGGTCAGCCACCACGATTTTATAATACGGGCTGTTTTTGGTGCCTTCGCGGCGGAGTCGGATTGCTACTGCCATGGTAAGAGTCTTGAGGTTTTTTTCGTTGTTTTCAGTCGGGCCTTTGCCCTGCCAAGTTAGACATCCTCTTCCAGCCTCCCGCGAGGGAGGGCTAGAAGCCGAAGTTTTTCCCGGCTTGGGCCATCAGTTTTTTCATCTGGCCCGTCTTTTTCATCATTTTCCGCATCTGGGAGAAGCGCAAAATGAGGTTATTGACCTCGGTGACGGTCGTGCCGCTGCCACGGGCGACCCGCTGGCGGCGGCGCGCGTTCAGAATGTCCGGTCGCGTCCGTTCCTGCGGCGTCATGGAGAGGATAATGGCCTCTACCCGCTTCAGCTGCTTCTCATCAATCGAGGAATCTTTCAGCTTATCCATTCCGGGGATCATGCCAAGAACATTTTCGAGGGGTCCCATTCGCTTGAGCATTTTGAATTGCTGAAGGAAGTCCTCGAGATCGAACCGGGCGGTGCGCATCTTCTCCTCCATCCGGCGCGCATCGTCTTCGGTGATCGCCTCGGCGGCCTTCTCGACGAGGCTGAGGACGTCGCCCATTCCGAGGATCCGGCCGGCGAGCCGGTCGGGGTGGAAGACCTCAAACTGATCGAGCTTTTCGCCCACGCCCGCAAACTTGATCGGACGTCCGGTGACCGCGCGGAGCGAGAGGGCCGCGCCGCCGCGGGCATCGCCGTCGAGTTTCGTGAGGACCAATCCCGTGAGCCCCAGGGCGGAGTGAAAATGCTCGGCAACGCTCACAGCCTGCTGCCCGGTGGCGGCATCGCAGACGAGGAGGATCTCGCTCGGTTGCAAAAAGTCGCGCAACCGCTTGAGCTCCTCGATAAGGGGACCGTCGATCTCCTGCCGACCTGCGGTGTCAAAGATCTGGACGTTTCCATTTTTCTCCGCGCACCAGTCGAGAGCCTGCTTGGCGGAGCGGAGCACATCGGTCTCGCCGGTGGCGGGCCGGAACATCGGCACGTCGATTTGCTCGGCGAGAACCCCGAGTTGGTCGACGGCCGCCGGACGGTGCAGATCGGAGGCGATCAACAGGGGCGAGCGGCCTTGGGATTTCAGCAACCGGGCAAGCTTCGCGGAGGACGTGGTTTTGCCCGCACCATTGAGCCCGACCATGAGAATTCGCGCCGGCTTGTCGAGGTTCAGCGGCTCGGAATCCCCGCCCAGTAACGCGCAGAGCTCCTCGTGAAAAATTTTCACGACCTGCTGCCCGGGCGTCACGCTGCGGAGGACGTCCTCGCCGAGGGCTTTTTCTTTGACGCGGGCGATGAAATCCTTTGCCACCTGAAAATGGACATCCGCATCAAGCAACGCCATGCGCACTTCCCGCATCGCATCGGTGATATTGGTCTCACTGATCTTTCCATGACCCCGAAGGTCTTTGAAAACATCCTGGAGCTTATCTGAGAGTCTGCTGAACATTTTGGAGGCTGAAGTTAGGCCCGGGCAGCGGTATGGAAAGCGATTTTTCTGCGACAATCGTCCAGATCCGCCATCCAGCGCGCCTTTCAATCGGCGAGAAGTTGTATACGGAGTCCTCGCCGCTACCCTGCCGACCATTTTGACTGTGCCCCAAGCGGGAAGTATGTTTACCCTCCCTGCCTCGCGCCAAGCTTGATCAAACCCGCTCCTGATGTCCGATCCCATCGAAACCTTTATTGACTATTGGTCTAGGGCCGGAGCTTCCGAGCGCGCGAACTCCCAACAATTCCTCTGCGAACTGGCCGATCTCCTCGGTGTTCCTCGTCCGTCCAATACACACCAGGACGGCTATTCGTTCGAGTATCCGATTCGCATTCCGCGCGGCGACGGCACGACGACTCAGGGGTTTCTCGATCTCTACCGACGCGGCTGCTTCGTGCTGGAATCCAAGCAATTCGCCCCACCCAACGAAGAGCAAACCCCGCTCCAGCTTCTTGCAGAGGAAGCAGGAATCTACGGCAGCAAGAAAAAGTCCGGTCCCGTGCGCGGGAGCGAGGCGTGGGACGAAGCCATGTTCAAGGCCCGCGGCCAGGCCGAACGCTACGCGCGTTCTCTTCCCGCCGAGGAGCCCAGTCCGCCCTTTCTTCTCATCGTGGATGTCGGGCACAGCATCGAAATCTTCGCCGACTTTACCCAAGCCGGAAAAGCCTACCTCCCGTTTCCCGATCCTCGCAGCTTCCGCGTCCGCCTTGCCGACCTCCGCGATGAGAAGGTCCGCGAACGCCTTCGCCTCATCTGGCTCGACCCCCTCTCGCTCGATCCCGCGAAGCACAGCGCCGCTGTCACCAAGCAGATCGCCGAATACCTCGCCGCCCTCGCGAAATCCTTGGAGGAAGCCGGCCACACCCCGCGTCTCGTTGCCGAATTCCTCACCCGCTGCCTCTTCTGCATGTTCGCTGAAGATGTCGGCCTGCTCGAAAAAAACAGTTTCCGCAACCTCCTCGAATCCCTCCGCGGCGCGCCCGATGGCTTCGTGCCGAAACTCCGCACCCTCTTCGCCGAGATGCAGACCGGCACCGATTTCTCCGTCATCCTCAACCGCAAGCTTCTCCGCTTCAATGGCGGCCTTTTCGAGGATGCCAGCGTGCTCCCCGTGGATGGCACCCAGCTCGGCATCCTCATCCTCGCCGCCAAACAGGAATGGAAGGAAGTCGAGCCCGCCATCTTCGGCACCCTCCTCGAACGCGCCCTCGACCCCGACGAACGCCACCAACTCGGCGCCCACTACACCCCACGCGCCTACGTCGAGCGCCTCGTCCTTCCCACCGTCATCGAGCCCCTCCGCACCGAGTGGGAAAGCGTTCGCACCGCCGCCATTCTCCAAGCCAAGGCCGGAAAAATGAAGGACGCCCGCGCGGAGATTCTCCGCTTCCACACCCACCTTTGCGAAGTCCGAGTGCTCGACCCCGCCTGCGGCTCGGGCAACTTCCTCTACGTCACCCTCGAACACCTCAAACGCCTTGAAGGCGAAGTCCTCGACACCGCCGCTGGCTTCGGCGAGACCCTCCTCCTCGACCTCGAAACCCACACCGTCGATCCCCACCAATTCCTCGGCATCGAACTCAATCCCCGCGCCGCCGCCGTCGCCGAGATGGTCCTCTGGATCGGTTACCTCCAGTGGCATTTCCGCACCCGCGGCCAGACCATGCCGGAGGAACCTGTCCTTAAGAAATTCCGCAACATCGAATGCCGCGATGCCGTTCTCGAATGGGACGGCGACCCGCAACCTCTGCGCGATGAATCCGGAGAAATAGTCACCGTCTGGGATCGCCGCAGTGAAAAAACCGATCTTGTAACCGGTCGCAATGTTCCCGACGAGAACAAGCGCGTCCCGCTGATGACTTATCCAAATTCGCGGCCAGCGGAATGGCCAACGGCGGATTACATCGTTGGCAACCCGCCATATATCGGAGTTCGTCGCCTGAAAGACAGCGTAGGGGACGGATACGTCGAAGCAATTCGCAGCGCATATCCCGATGTTCCCGAGACGAGCGATTACGTAATGCATTGGTGGGATAAGGCCGCACGGGCAGTGGCCTCCGGCAAGGCGCGGCGTTTCGGTTTAATCACGACTAATAGCATTGTGCAGGCTTATTCGCGGCGATTACTGGACCATCACATCGGTAAGAGCGGGAAGCTAAAGCTCGCATTTGCTATCGCAGATCATCAATGGGTTGATGCTGCGGATGGTGCGGCTGTGCGCGTTGCGATGACTGTAGGTTGCGGCGCAGATGAGAAGCTAGCTTCGGCGCGTGTTGGTGTAAGTCGCGGAGAAACGGAGGACGCTCCAGTCGAATACCGTGAGGTAAAGCGAATAGGCACTTCACTCGATGAGGTTTCAGTTCACGAAGGCGTTGCAGCACTCGAATCAAATGAGAGCATGTGTTTTCAAGGTGTCGTTCCTGCCGGCGATGGATTCAAACTCGACAGTGACGAACTCGTCGCCCTTGGATTCGCACCCGACTCACTTCCTCCGGTAGTTCGCAGCTATATCATCGGAAGGGATTTGGTTCAGCGATTCGAAGTGCGCTTCATTATCGACTTCTTTGGTTTCAACGAAGCTGATGCACGAAAAGATTATCCTCAGCTTTATCAGCGTTTACTCACCCGCGTTCACCCTGAGCGGGCTGAAAACAAACGGGCCTCATACCGCGACAAGTGGTGGATCTTTGCGGAGCCACGACCAGCCATGCGCAGAGCGCTTGGAGGTCTCAGCCGCTTCATTGTTACGCCATATACGGCCACTCATCGCCCGTTTATATTTGTCGGACCCGAGACGCTTCCCGACGCAATGGCTTACGCGATACCTTCGGATGACGCCTTTGTTCTCGGCGTCCTTTCGAGTCGATTGCATGTCAAGTGGGCGTTGGCTGCGGGTGGGCGATTGGGGGTTGGTAATGATCCCCGCTATACAAGCAACGGGACATTTTTCCCATTTCCCTTCCCGGCGTGCGACGAAGCAACAAAGACCCGCATCCGCGCCTTGGGCGACGAGCTGGACGCGCACCGCAAGCGGGTGCAGGCGAAGCACCCCGGTCTTTCGCTCACGGCGATGTATAACGTGCTCGAAGCCCTCCGCGCCGGGTGCGCCCTCACCGCCAAGGAACAAACGATCCACGACAACGGCCTCGTCTCCGTGCTCCTCCAACTCCACGACGAACTCGATGCCGCCGTCTTCGCGGCCTACGGCTGGAGCGATCTCTGGGAGTTTCACGAAGAAGCCAGCAAGGGCAGCATCCACGATTTCAAAACCGGCAGCACCGCACAAATTGGTGCGACGCCAGATCAGTTCCTCGCCTCGCTGGCCACCTTCGAACGCGAACTCGACGCCGAAATCCTCACCCGCCTCGTCGCCTTGAACGCGGAGCGCGCCGCCGAAGAAGCTGCCGGAACCATCCGCTGGCTGCGACCCGAATACCAAACGCGGAATGCGAACGGCAGTGCCGCGCGCGACCAGAGCAACCTCGACCTCCCCGCCGCCACTCCAAAATCCAAAACTAAAACTCCAAAATCCTCCAAGCTTCCCTGGCCGAAATCTCTCGCGGAACGAGTCCGCGCCATCGAAGAAGCCCTCGCCACCGCTCCCGCCACTCCCGCCGACCTTGCCAAACGCTTCTCCCGCGCCAGAGAATCCGACATAACCGAAATCCTCGAAACCCTCGCCACCCTCGGGCGGATCACGAAAAACGGCGCGGTATTCAGTAAATGAAAAGATTTGAGGTATAGGACAGGATTTGACCGGGGTGCCGAATGAATATGTGCGCGTTCAACCAGAGCCATGCTTTTTCGATTCCTCGTACCGCTGCTAGCATTGACAACTTAATCCAAACTCAAAATGCCAAAAAGCACTACATCACCCGATGACGACAATCCCAAACCCATTCTTCTAAAAGCACTCGAAATAATTCTTGCCGATCCGGCACAGATCAAACGAGAGGCGACCAACCTTCTTTCAAAATATGAGAAGCGCTACAAGCAAGACAGAACCAATGATGACATCCGTGAACTCGTAGCAAACAAAATCATCCAGAACTACAGTTATATGTCCGCATTTTCCGGAGGCGCTACAGCACTTGCAGGGGTTGTTCCGGGTCTTGGGACAATAGTGGCTTCATTCGGAGGAGCAACCGCAGATATCGCGCTTTGCATGAAATTTCAAGTAGAGCTGGTCATGGCGCTTGCCACAATTTACGAACACAATATCGAGACAGAAGAAGGAAAAAGGCTGTGTTTTATAATTGCCGGGTTGGGTGCCATTAATAATGCAACCCAGCAGGGAGCAAAAGAGGTCGGCACTCAAGCCTTCACAAAGTTGGCGAAACAATATCTTAAAGGACCATCGCTTCTTGCAGTCAAAGGTGTTTTCAAGAAAGTTGGAATTGCCTTCACGCGAAAGTCTTTGGAGAAGGCTATTCCCTTCGGAGTTGGGACCTTTATCAGTTTTAGTGTCAATAAAACCCTGACTTGGTATGTCGGGAAAACTGCCCGCGATTTCTTCCAAACGAATTGATTTTCCATGACCGAAGAGAACGAGCCGGTTAAGCCAGTCGAGATCGTAGTCGGGCCGTTTGCTTATTTCGTGCCCTCTTTTTGGAAGTTCGATGGCACCAGTGAGGACAGTAATGTTGACTATTACCGTCATGAGAGCGGTGCCACTTTTTTCGTCGAAAGGTTCACAATGTCCCGGGATCCCTGCGGGGATGAGGCGACAGATCCTGCTCAGATGCTGCTGGGAATGAACGACCCGGTCGAGGAGCGCAGTGCGGTCGTTCGATTGGAAACCGGGTTCACGATGGTTTCCTACTCCGCTCTCGTGGATGATCCTGATCATGTGGGGCTATTCTGCGAATTCTGTTACCTCTACGCGCCGGGAAAAGTCGGCATCCTGCGTTACGGCTCCACAATTGACCGTTCCGAGTTAGACAATCCTGATGTGGTTCTTTGGTCTCATGTGATCCGGCAATTTGCCCGTTGGTCACAGTTTGATCCAGACAGAGTCTGATACTCAAGGGTCACAAAACCGATTGGTTTTTTGTTCGAACGATAGATTTCAACGCACCATGTTCAACGGGCCAAGAAAGAGAATTACCACCGCCCGACCCGAGGAAGAACTCACGCAATGGGCGGAGAAACAGCGGCGGAATGTGGCGTTTGACCCACCACCGAGGCTGCCGGGAGAGGTGCCCATCACCGTCGAGCAACTCGCTGAGATCCGACATTTGACAAAGGAGACCGATCTCAGCGTCTTCGAAATCCTCGGCTGCGGACAAGCGCGAGCGTTGATTCTTTTCCTCCGCGAGCAGCAAGAGATCTTCACGCACGACTTGGTTGCTCAGGCATTGGATTCCCTCAGCACGGGCGCGAGACAGTTCATTAGGAAACGTGACGCTTGAAGTCCATCGCACTGTGTAAAACCCTCGCGATTTGAAGGGTTGATTTCCGGACTCGAAAAAGAATGACGTGTTCACCCTCGGTCGCAATCTGGCAGCCTGGGGGAATTGGGGGTCAGTGTGCATTTCCTTGCAATCTAACCAAAAAACCCTCGAGATCGGACGTAATCCCTGAACAAAAGCGACCTGCCGTTCGCTCTTACAGCTTGAGGTTGTTTATCACCGGGGAGAATGTCGAGCGCATGAAATGCTGGTTATTCGGCAGGTCGGCGGATGCATCCTTTGTGGTCCTTGGGGCACTGAGTCTGCTGGTCGGCTGTGCCCACGCCAACAAGCGTGCAGACTCTCGTTGGCAGAAAATCGAGAGCCCGGGCGGTGTGGTTTGGCAAAGCGAAAGTGACGGTTGGCGGGCGATAGTCGAGCCGCCTCGCGGGCGGCTGACATTCCTTGGCCGTGTCGACGGAAGGAATCTCCTCCGTCGACCTCCTGATCCCACGGAACCACTCGAATTCGGCGGCCACCGCGTTTGGTTAGGCCCTCAGGAAGAGTGGACGCCCTTCTGGCCACCTCCGGCCAACTGGGAAATGATGCCTGCAAATCGGATCACCCTGCGCAGGCCTTGGGAGCTGGAGGTTGTTTCTCCAAGCGGTGCGGGAAGCGACGTGGCCATCACGCGGAGATATCGATGGGCGGGTCCTGGAATTTTGGAATGCACGGTCTTGTGGACCGAAAATCTGCCTGCTCCCCGGCGTTCGATTAACATTATTCAGCTCGCGAAAAATGCCATCGTTTTTGCCGAAGCCAAACCGACTCCCGGAGCGCCGAATGGCTACGCCCAACTTCCGATCCACGGCCGTCCCGGCACTCAGCAAAAATTCGCTTCTCCCCCACAAGTTCAGAGGCAGGGACGCCATCTCACTCTCACGCGGCGCCCGACGACAGAGAAGCTGGGATTTTCTCAACAGACACTCACCGCTCGCTGGCCAGATGCCGAGCTAGCCCTCGTTCCGGGAAAAGTTCACGGAATTCCGCAAACGTCTCCCGAAGCGGACTATCCTTCCCATGTTTACCTCGGAGGCGATGGCTCGCCGGTTGTCGAGATCGAGCAAATCTCTCCGCGCTTGCGTCCATTCCTTCCGGGCACTCCGGTCGGGCATACGGTTCGCTTCGAGCTCCGGGATCGCACGGCAAAATCCACGAGCACCCTCCGTCCCGATGCCAATTGAAGGTTCCGGCAGCTCTATTCCCGTTGAGCCAGGGCGCGCTCGACGAGACGGGTGGCGAGCGGTTGGGTCGCCTCGTCAAGGTCGGCAATGGCCTTCTTGAGACGGGCGGTTGCGCGGGAATCGAGAGCTGAGCGAATGGCGGCACATTTTCCTGCGATGGCCCGCGACTCCTCCTCGGAGATCTGCCCCGCGAGCAGATCGAGAGCTGACTGCACGGCCGGGAGCATTTCCTCGGCTTTCAGACGGGCCTCCGTGAAAACCCGTTCGTCCATGTCCTCGAACGCGTGTTCGAGAGAGTCGCCGAGCATTTTTTCCACGGCCTCATCGGAAACCTCGACCGCGCTTTCCAGATCCAGCACGGTATCCTTACCGGTGGCGGTATCGCGGGCCAAAACGCGAAGGATCCCATTCGCATCAATCTCAAACTGGACACCGATCCGGGCCTGACCCTTCGGAGCCGGAGAGAAAGGAACCTCGAATGCGCCGAGCCTCCAGTTGTCGCGAGCCATCTCGCGCTCGCCTTGGAGGACCGTGATGCTCATGCCGGATTGATTCGCTACGGCATTCGTAAACATCTCGCCGGCCTTGCACGGGATGGTCGAATTCCTGGGGATGATCACATTCATCAAGCCACCAAACGTTTCGATGCCGAGCGAGAGCGGGGTCACGTCGAGAAGGGTCATGTTGTGCACCGTGCCATCCAGGATTCCGGCCTGGATCGTGGCTCCGAGGGCCACAGCTTCATCGGGATGCTGGCTGCAATCGGGTTCGCGTCCAAAAATATCGGCGACCATCTCGCGCACGAGCGGCATGCGCGTCGCGCCACCCACGAGGATGACGCCGTCGAGGTCCGAAGCGTCCATCCGGGCGTCGGCCAGCGATCTCAAACAATGGCGGCGTGTGCGCTCGAGGATCGGACGGCAGATGCGCGCGAGGTCAGCGGCATGGAAGGCGCGTCCGAGAAATTCCACCTGCGGGTCCTCGGCCAGCTTCCGTTTGATCCGCTCCGCCTGCATGACGTCGATTCCCCACTCCACAGCCAGCGCATGATCGAGGTCATCACCGCCCAGACGGGTATCGCCATTGGTCGAGAGGACTTCAAAAAGCCCGTTACTCAACTCGAGGACAGAGACATCGAATGTCCCACCCCCCAGATCGTAAACGGCGATGCGTGAGTTTTCTGTCAGCCGGTCGAGACCGTAGGCCAGCGCGGCGGCGGTTGGCTCGCTGAGGATCCGCTCGACTTGGAATCCGGCGATCTCTCCCGCGCGTTTTGTTGCGGCCCGCTGGCCATCATTGAAATAGGCGGGAACCGTAATGACCGCGCGATCCACCGCCTGGCCAAGGACACGCGCCGCGTCGGACTTTAACTTGGCAAGGATGAGTGCCGCGACGTCTTCCGGGAGCCGCTCGTTGCCATCGATCAAAATCTTCGTCGGCTGACCGGGTTGGCCGCCGGTCGCAAAGGCAGGGAGCGGTTCGGCCGATTCACCGGACCGCGCCCCCATGAGTCGCTTGACCGACGTGATGACCCGCGTCGGGTCCGTTTCACGACCAGCCAAGGCGTCCCTGCCGACCACGGGCTCAGATCCATCCTTCGGAAACCAGACGGCCGACGGAGTGAGTCGCGAACCGTCCGCTCCGGGAATGAGGACGGGGAATCCCGACTCCATCACTCCAATCAAGGAGTTGGTGGTGCCCAGGTCGATGCCGAAGATCATCCCGGGATCGATCGCCAGAGGAGGATCGTCAAAGTGGCGAGAATGAGGCAGAGGACGAGAAATTTGATCCGTGCATTCTGAAGTTCCCGAGCCGGCAGGCGGCGACCTTTCGACGCAGATTTGCCCGAGCGTGAGCCGCGGGCCGCCCCGAGAGAGATGGCGGGCGATGAGGCTTCCGCCCGGATCTTTGCAAGTTGGCGCTCGCGGGCTTTTCTCTCCTCGATCCTTGCCGGGAGAGTCCGAAGCTCCCGCTGAAGCTGTTCCTCGCGACGGAGAAGTTCCTGCTGCTCCCGGGCCAACCGCCGCTCTTCGGCAGTCAGTTTACTGGAACGGGAGTAGAGCGGGCGGGGCATGCCGTGGCCGGATTATTTCGCTGCGGAAAGAACGGCCCAGATCCAGATCATCAATGCCAAGACGCCAAGAATCTGAAGGGGAAGCGTAAAGGCAAACCCGCTTTTGAGCCAGTAGGTGAACCCGCGATCTTCATATTCGGAATAGTCGGTCTCCATGGACTCGAGCTGGGCTGCGGAGTCCGAGGCGGAATCGGCGGCGAGCTTCGCCTGTGCCTTGACGTAGTCGGCACGGGCATCTTCAACGGCGCTCAGGGCCTTGCTCAACTCCCGCGGGAGGTCTGCTGTGCCGAATCCGCGAGGATTGATCGCCTCGACGCCGCGAACGTGTTGGGTGAAGGCATTATGAATGACGTGGAGCTGCTCAAGGCGTGTTTGTGTTCCCTCCACTTCCCGCTGAACAACGACGAGACCGCGGGTGAGCTTGTCGAGCATTTCCGAACGGCCCGTCTCGAGTTCGTCCTGGCGGCGCTTGAGTTCTTCGAGGCGGCTTTTCTCTCGTTCAATTTCTTCCTGTTTTTGTTTGAGATTCTCGAGTTCTGCCCGGACCTGCTGCACTTTGTCGCCGAGCTCCTCCTGCGTATCTTCAAGATCAAGGAAATTATCGGGGTCTTTTCTACTGTAGTCGGAAGCCATTTTTTGTTTGATCCCCAAAGTTTTACCCTCGCCGTCCTTTTTTTCCAACGAAAATCCTTCCGCCGATTTCCCGCCGCGTTCCGGCACCGGATTCCTCGATCTCGGGGCGATGGAACATTGCACCGGCAGCGCGAATGTGAAATAGATGGGGCGATGATCAGCGAATTGAGAATCGAGCCTGCGACCTTGGATGACTTGAATGAGTTAACCGAGCTCCTGATGGATCTCTTCGCCCAGGAGAAGGACTTCACGCCCAACCGGGAGAAGCAGCTGCGCGGCCTTCGGCTGATCTTGGAGCAACCGTCGCGCGGGAGAATCTTCGTGGTGAGAAATGCCCACAAAATCGTCGGCATGATCAATCTCCTGATCACGATCAGCACAGCCGAGGGCGGATTCGTTCTGCTGCTCGAGGACTTGGTGATCCATCGCGAGCACCGCGGGCAAGGGCTCGGATCCAAGTTGCTAAGCCATGCGGTCGCGTTCGCGCGACAGAAGAAATTTTTGCGGATCACCCTGCTGACCGACGCTCCCGGGCCGTCGAGAAAGTTTTATCTCGATCGCGGATTTGCGGAAAGCGAGATGGTGCCGATGCGAATGTTTTTGACGGATGAGACCTGAGTTTGCGCGCGTCGATCTCGCCCGCGCAACGCGGTGCGGCCGGGCGGAGACGATCTTCTGTGAGGGCAAGCTTCCCTCCGAAGTCGCCTCGATTGCACAGACTCTCCGCGAGGCTGGCCAACCCGTCCTCGGCACACGGGCGCGGGTCGAACATTTTCAAGCTGTGGCGGAGATTTTCCCTGAGGCGATCTGGCGCGAGCGCGCGCGGTGCCTCACGATTTCAAAGGCAGAGCCTTCGCAATCCAAGTATTCGGTCGCGGTCGTCTGTGCGGGAACCGCCGATCTGCCCGTGGCCGAGGAGGCGATCGTTACGCTCGAAGCATTCGGGCAATCCGTCGAGCGCATTGTCGATGTTGGCGTTGCCGGCCTGCACCGGCTTCTGGGAGAGGTCGATCGGATTCGCGCCTGCGGGGTCGTGGTCGTCGTCGCGGGAATGGAGGGCACCCTGCCGAGTGTCGTCGCCGGATTGGTGGATCGCCCGATTATTGCGGTGCCGACCAGTATCGGATACGGAGCGAGCTTCGGCGGAATGTCGGCCCTTCTTGCGATGCTCACAAGTTGCGGGAGCCGTGTCGCCGTCGTGAATATCGACAACGGGTTCGGCGCAGCCTCTGCAGCCGATGCCATCCTCCGACTGGCGGTGGAGGCAGCCGGGTGAGTCTGTCCTGCGCGTTTGTTCTGGGTGCCGGGCTGGGAACGCGACTGCGACCGCTGACGGATGAACGCCCGAAGCCCCTCGTCCCGATTTTCGGAAAACCTTTGATCACGTTTGCGTTTGATCACCTGATCTCGGCTGGCGTCTCGGAGTTTGTTGTGAACACGCACCACCGGCCCGAGGCATACGGTCGAATCCTCGGAGAACGCGATGGAAAGGCGGTCTACGAGGGTTGCCCCGTGACCTTCCGGCACGAGCCGCTCCTCCTTGATACTGGGGGAGGAATCCGGAATGTGGCCGACTTGATTGGAGGACGGGATTTTCTTGTCTATAATGGCGATGTCCTATCCGACCTCCCATTGGCTGGCGCGATCGCCGAGCATTCGCGGGCAGGAAATCTCGCGACGTTGGTCCTGAGATCATCCCCTGGCCCACTTCAGGTCCGATGCGACCCGACGGCGGGGAGGATCACCGACATTCGGGAGGCGATCGGGGGGCGCTCCGAGCCAAAGTTTCTCTTCACGGGAATAACCGTTTTGTCTCCGGAAATCTTCGATGAGATTCCTGTTGGCGAGGCGGTTTCGATTATTCCGATTTATCTCGATTTGATCCGGCGCGGTGCGCGGATCGGAGGTTGCATCGTCGACGAGGGATCGTGGTTCGACCTCGGCAGCTTGGAGGCGTATCTCGGAGCGCATGAATGGCTCCAAACCGAAAAGCTCGCTTACACAGCTCCGGGCTGGCCACGCGCCATCGATCCCAGCGCTTCTGTCAGCGAGTCCGCGCGGCTTGGCGGTTTTTTTTCGGTCGGTGCCCATGTGCAAATCGGCGAGGGAGCCACGATCACGGACTCCGTCATTTGGGAGAATGCCCGAATCGCACCCGGTTCGAGCCTGACTCGGTGTGTGGTGCGCGACGGCTGCCAAGGAATTGGGATCATGCGGGGGGCCGTTGTTTGAGCTTTCGCCACGGCTGGAAAGCCGCGCTGGATCCCTAGCGGGAATGCATTGTAGAAAGAGAACCGGTGTCTGAAAAAAAACTGACCAATCCCAAAAGAGTTCCTGGATTCCGTTTCGCCGTGATTGCGGTGATCGGGGCGGTTGTCCTTTGGGCCGTTCACCCGCCGCTGCTGAAGTGGGCTCTGCGCTCAGCGCTTGGGGCATTTTGTGAGGCTCAGGGCCTCGAGTTGAAGGACGTCACGATCCATGCCCGCCTCGGCAGCTTGATCCGCGCGGAGAATCTTTTGATTATCGGAAAGTCAGGCTCGCGCTTGGCAATCGCGCGCCTCGATGCCTCCCTGTCGAATCCCACCACGTGGTTCACCAAATCGGCCCGGCTGATCGAGAGGGCCGAGATCGGCGGCCTCGACGGCTTCCTCAACACCGACGACCTCATACTGCCTCCACCGGGTCAACTTCCATCCGCCCCAGAGATTCGTTGGATTCCGCAAAACCTCGACCTGCAGAACATTTCGCTCGAAATTTTCGCCCCCGATCACCGAATCGCCGTCCGCAATCTCTCGGGAAGATTCCGAGCGAGATCGACCGGTCGCGTCACCGCATCCGAAATCCTCGTGGAGGTCGGCGGGTTGTCCTGGATGCGTGAAAAAATCAGCGCCGTAACAGCATGGAAAGACGGGACACTCTGGCTGGGTGAGATGGAGATTCATCAAGGCTTTTTCATCGAGGAAGTCGCCGCCAATCTTCTCAACCCCGGCGGGCCAGCGATATCGCTTCTCGCGAGGGTGTTTGGGGGCAGCCTTCGTGGCGATCTCACGCTCGGGAGACAAATCGATGCCGCGTTCTGGGCATCGAATGTTCCGCTCGATTCGCTGCCCGAGCTGACCGGCCTCTCCGAGCGCGTCTCCGGCCGCTTGGTCGAGGGTCGCCTCACGTTTCGTGGGGATCCGTCGCGACCGGCCGATGCCGAGGCCTCGCTCCGACTTTACGCCGATGCCTTCCGGTGGAATGACCGGGGCTGGGAGTCTCTCGAGATTGGCGCGAGCCTCATCCATCAGAGATTGGTAGTCACCGATTTCGACCTCCAACAGAAGGGGAACCGTGTCAATTTCAACGGGGAGATCTCCATTGCGGAGGGTTGGTCGCAGATTGCGAAGTCCCCCTTTTTGCTCAATGTCAGCGCAGACCTCCAAGAGCTCGGAGCGCTCGGAGACTTGATCGGCGGCCCGCTCAACGAAGTATCCGGCAGGATGAGTGCCACCGGTTCGGTGAGTGGGCGCAGCGGGCAGCTTGATGGATTTCTTAGCATCGAATCGTCAGGGATCGAGTTCCGATCGCTTCCGGTGAAATCCCTCAAAGTCGAAACGGTCTTTCGCCGGAACGAGATTGAGATCGCGAAGGCCGAGATCTACTCCCGGAAAGACTTTGTCGAAGCCCGCGGCGTGATCGGCCTTGCGGCACCGCATGTTTACTCCGGCGACCTGAAAGCAAAAATCGAAGATATTGCCAAATACCTCGGCCCATTCCGCGCGCCGGGAGCCGATGTTGTTTTTTCCGGCGCCCTCGATGCACGGTGGCAAGGAGATGGAACATGGAAGGCCCCCTCGGGCGCGTTCGATCTGAGGCTCACCCGCTTCGTCTCAGGGGCCACACCCGCAGGGGTCACGGGTAAATTCTCTGGAACGTATTCGCCACAGAACGTCTATTTTTCAGAATTCGGAGTCGAAAACGGCCCGGTGCGCCTCACCTCCCGAGCGACCTTCGCGAGCTCGGGCATGACATTTGCGGACCTTGAAGTCCGCTCGGGCTCGTCGCTGCTCATCGAGGGCGCCGCGTTTCTCCCGCTGGATATCTTTGATCTGTTTGCAGGTGCAGACTGGAGGTCGTCGGTAGCGCTTGATCGAGAGGCTTACATTCGCCTCGTGACTCCTCAGGATGTCCAAGTCGCAAATCTTCTGCGACTCCTTGGCCAGCAAAGTTCTGTGCAGGGAATCCTCAATTTGAATGTCGAAGCCCGCGGACTTCCGGGCCTCCTCGCGGCCTCGGCTGCTGTCTCGCTGAACCAAATCCGCGTTCCCGGGGCGGCAAAGTTTCCGGATTCTTCCTTGCAGCTTGGAATGAACGCCGCAAAGGGCGAGGCAACGCTGGAGGGATCCCTGATCTCGCACGGTCTGAGTCCCGTAACCGTCCGAGCACGCCTCCCCTTCGGCCTCGCCGCTCGGGATTCCGCTCCTCCGCAATGGATTAATCCCACGGGTCCCCTCGAAATCGATGCCAATTTCCCGAAGAGCCACCTCTCGGTTTTCAGCCCTCTGTTTCCAGATGTCCGCCGGATCGCCGGCGATCTTTCCGGTCAGGTCACCGTTCGCGGAACCCTCGCCAACCCAGAATCTGCCGGGCGGGCGGAGTTGCGCGGAGGTTCGCTGGAAATCACCTCGACCACACCGAAATGGGAGAATGTCAACGCTGTCGTTGTTTTCGACAAAGGCGAGGCCAAGGTCGAAAGTTTCCAAGGAACGATCTCAGGCGGACCGTTCGGGATATCAGGCCAGCTCGCATTCCCGGGGCCATCACTCGACCTCCGTTTCCAAGGGACAAAAATTCCGATTTCGACGGAGCCCGGCATTCCACTCCGTGCGAACATCGATCTTTCGCTCGTCGCCCGACCGGAGGACGGGGCCATCACCGGCAACGTCCGACTCGTCGATGGCAGGATTGGCAAGCGACTGGAGGTTACCCCCCTCGGCACAGCGCCACCGGAAGACAACCCTCTTCGGCGGCGGGACCGCCCATCGCTCCGTCTGGCTCCACAGGCATTCCAGAAATGGTCGCTCGGCATAAAAATCTCAAACGAGACGCCCTTCCTCTGGAGTGGAGATCCAACGGATGGTGAAATTATTCCAGAAATCACCCTCGCAGGAACCATCGGGCGACCGATGCCCATTGGACGCATCACGCTCCGACAGATCCGAGCCACGCTGCCGTCGGCGAGTGTGTTGATTCCTGAAGGACGGATCGATTTTCTCCCCGACGCACCATGGGTTCCTTTTCTCGACATTCGCGGCACGGCGCAGATTTCCGGCTACTCCGTGCTCGTCTGCGCGTTTGGTCCGGCTGATGAAAACAAACTCCTCGTCCGGTCAGAGCCTCCGCTTTCCGCGGACGAGCTGGTAAATCTTTTGACGACCGGAGTGAGCACGGAGACCTCCGCCTTTCGCCAGCCCGCAGCACCGAGGGGGTCGAATCGGCTCTGGGAGCCAGCGGTCGGACTTCTGAGCCCCGAAAAAAACGGAGCGAATCAAGTCGAGCCGACATACATTTGGCGGCTGAAGTGAGCACATCCACTCCAAGAAATGATTGATTCTGGGCAAAGAATCCGAAGTTTTCACACAACGACTCTTGCATCCGGTTGAATGCCCCGAGTATTCTCCGCCGAAATGAACGAGATCCATCAAAAGTCCCCAATGTTTTCGACGCGGGAAACCAACGCGCGGGCGACAGTTCTGGTCGCCGCCGCCATCTTGGCCATCGCGGGCTTCCGCGTATTGCGGGCCACCATGATGCCCGAACTCCCAAACTTTTCGCCTCTGACGGCCGTGGCATTCTGCGGCGGGCTTCTGCTGCCCGGTGCCATCGCGTGGATTCTGCCATTCGGAGCATTGCTTCTCTCCGACATCGCCCTTTCGGCTTTTCTCGGTTACCCGCTCTTCAGCCTCGCCCAAGCCAGTGTCTGGGTCTGTGTCCTTGGCATGATCTTCCTCGGACGGTTGGTTGCCGCTCGCGGTTCATTCGGCCTTGGGGGATTTTTCGCCACCCTCGTGAGTGGCAGCGTTTTGTTTTATTTCGCCACGAATGCGATGAGCTGGCTGCTCAATCCAGCCTACCCATCCGGACTCGGTGGCCTCTGGATGTCGCTAACGGTTGGACTTCCCGGCTACCCGCCGACATGGACGTTTTTCCGCAACTCGCTTCTGTCCGACCTGATCTTCGCCTCGCTCCTTCTGGCCGTTTGGGTTGCTTCCCGCACGGAGGAACCCGTCCGGCGGGTTCCCGCCACGGCCTGATTGACAGAGCCGTCGGGTCAGCGTGAGAGCTCGAGCATTCTGCGCACGGATGTCTCAGCCCGCTGCCGAATCTCCTCAGGAATCAGGATCTCTGGCTGCAATCCGTGCAAGCAGTCGCGGAGTTTCTCGAGCGTATTCAGCTTCATGTAGCGGCAATCGCCGCAGGAGCAAAGCTCTGTCGGCCCTGGAATAAATACTTTATCCGGCACCTCGCGCCTCAGGCGGTGGAGCATTCCGCTCTCCGTCACGATGATGAATTCCTTGGCAGGAGTGTCGCGGCAATATCCCACCATTTTTTCCGTTGAGCACACGACATCGGCGAGCAACCGAACGGCGAATGTGCATTCCGGATGGGCCACGACTTTCGCCTGCGGGTATTGAGCCCGAATCCGATTGATGCTGTCGCGCGTGAACTCTACATGGACATAACAATTGCCCTGCCAGAGATCCATCGGGCGACCGGTCTGCTCCATCACCCACGCGCCGAGATTCTGATCCGGCACGAAAAGGATATTGCGGTCTGCCGGCGTCGCCTCAACGATCCTGACCGCATTCCCACTCGTGCAGATCACATCCGCCAGAGCTTTCACCCCGGCGCTGCAGTTGATGTAGGCGATGACGAAATAGTTTTTGTCAGCGTGCTCGCTGAGATACGCCGCAAGCTTCTCCGGAGGGCAGGAATCGGATAGGGAACACCCTGCATTCATATCCGGAATCACGACGGTTTTTCCCGGGCTGAGGATTTTTGCCGTTTCGCCCATGAAGTGCACACCGCAGAAGGCAATCACCTCAGCCTCTGTCTCCGCCGCCTGATAGCTGAGCCCCAGCGAATCTCCGACAAAGTCGGCCAGTTCTTGAATATCCGCCGTCTGGTAATTATGCGCCAGGATCACTGCCCGGCGGTCACGCTTCAGTTCACGAATCTCGTCGATCAGGTTGATGGCAGGCACTCCCCGACCATGCGCGAGCCAGACGAATTGTTCAAGCCCGAGGGCTCGCCGAGACACTCCAAAAAAAATGCAGGCCGCCGCGACGAATGCCACGACGGCCTGCTGTTCCCCCCAGAACGCGGTCACAATGCCTCGGGTTATTCTCCAACGCAAACAAAATCTTAAAGTTTTTTTATCCGGCCTCCACCGGAGGAAAATCGCCCGAACGAGAGGCCGAGTGAGAGTCCTCGGCCTCGAAGAATTTGCTCGGGGAGGGACTTGAACCCACACTCCTTGCGGAACCAGATCCTAAGTCTGGCGCGTCTGCCAATTTCGCCACCCGAGCGGGGCTGGGGCAGAGGATACGGAAAAGGACGTTTTCTGCAACTGCTGATACGTGACCCGCCATCAGGCTTGCCGGCGGGGATGATTTCGCGTCTTCTGATTTTTTCATGAGCCCCAGAGAAGAATCACAGGCGATTTTAGGTCTGGTCCAGGGCGACTTGCTGCGGGCTCTAACGATTGTTCAGAATCAGCTGGATGTCCTGCATTCCCGGGCCCAGGTCCTGACGGGACTGGCCGGTGTCGTTGTGACTGTGACCGGTTTCTCTGGCCGGCTGATTGCCTCGACCAACCTGACCGCTCAGGTGCTCGTGATCGCCGGCCTCGCGATCGTCTTGCTGAGCGCGTTCTTCATTATCCACCGCGTGATGCAGATTCAGTGGGTGACTGGCGAGCTGGGTGGGGATCCTGTGACCACCATCGAAACTCTCCTTCGACGGAGGGATAAGAAAACCGAGGCGATCCGTCAGGGAGGGCTGATCCTATTTTCGGGCCTCCTTCTCTTTTTTGCAGCTTTCGCGGTGATGCTCACCCACCCGCAGCCGATGACGGTTCCTGTTCGGTGAGTCGGAGATCGAAAAGGAACTCCTCTTTCTATCAGCGAAACCGAGGTTGCTCGGACCTCTCCTATTAGCCGTGGAAATTGGTGCTTTGATTGTCGGAAAAATTCGAATATCCCCCTCGCGAATGGCCATTCCTCTTGAAGATTCCTACACCGACATCTTGGGCAAGGCCCAGCGTGGACTCAGCCTCACCGATGCGCAACTCGCCGCACGTTCCGGCGTTTCCGAATCTACAGTGGCATCGGTGAAGTCCGGAAATTTCGACGCCACAGCTGCTCGCGCCCTCGCTCAGACGCTTGGCCTGAATGCCGACGCCCTCGTTGCTCTCGCCGAGGGCACCTACCGCCCCGCGGAGGTCTCCGTGGCCGGTCTCGCAGGCTTTACCAGCCCGTTCGGGGACATGACCGTTAACAGCTACGTGATTGGGGACCCGAGCACAAACGAGGCCGCTGCCTTCGACACGGGTGCCGATGCGTCCGAAATGCTCGATTTTCTCCGCGAAAAAAATCTCACTCTCAAGTTCCTCCTCATCACCCACACCCACGGCGATCACATTCTTGAGCTGGACCGAATCGTCGAGAGAACGCGCGTGCCGGTCTTTGTCGGCAACCGTGAGCCGAGGCTCGATGGCGCCGAGGCATTTCCTGCTGGGAAGAAATTTTCCATCGGCAGCCTGTCGGTCGATACGCGACTTACTTGGGGCCATGCTCAGGGCGGGATCACCTACGTCGTTCACGGCCTTTCTCGACCTGTCGCCGTGGTGGGAGATGCCGTCTTCGCGGGCTCGATGGGCGGCGGCATGGTCTCCTACGCGGACGCCCTTCGCACGAATCGGGAGGAAATCCTCACGCTCCCCGATGCGACCATTCTCGCGTCCGGTCACGGTCCCCTCACCTCCGTGGGCGAGCAAAAGACATCGAATCCATTCCTCGCCATCTGAGCCATGAAGAAACCTCCAACTCTCCACCACATCGCTGCCCTCTGGTCACTCTGGGATTACCCCACGGAGAAAAAACCTTGGTCGCTCGAGCGCCAGCTGGCCGACATCAAAGCCTCGGGCTTCACAGGTTTCGCGACCCTCCCCGGCAAAGAACATGCCAAACTCGCCGAGAAGCTCGACCTGACGGTCGTCGGATACATCGCGTCGGCAACTCCCAAGGATTTCCGAGATCTCATCCTCCAAAATGTCGATCACGGAGCCGTTCACATCAATGTCCAGCTCGGCCGTCACGACACGCCCGTCGAAAAATCCATACCGATGGCGGTCCAGATCGTCGAACTCGGGAACAAACTCGGGGCAATGTGCTCGATCGAAGTCCACCGCAACACCTGCACGGAGACGCCGGAAAAAACCTACGCCGTCGCCGAAGGCTTTCGCAAGTCCACTGGCCAGCTCATGCCGATGACGCTGGATTTCTCGCACGTCTCGGTCGTCAAGCATCTGGCTCCACCCTACTGGGAGCGCCTGCTCGTGGCACCCAAGCTCGTCCAACGCGCCGAGCAAATTCACTTTCGCCCATTCAACGGACACCATTGCCAAGTTCCTGTCACCGACGGCCAAGGCCGGCTTAGCGTGGAGCTCAAGCAATGGCTCCCCTACCTCGACAAGACCCTCGAAATGTGGCTCGCCGGCAACCAGTTCGACCGCGACCTTTTTGTCTGCCCCGAAATGGGTCCCATCCGCGGCGGATACAATCTCGCCTCCCTTCCGAACAGTTGGGAGGACGCGAAAGTCCTTCGTCCGATTATCGAAAAGGCATGGAGAAAAGCTCTCGCGACTCAACCCAAATACACCAAAGCCAAATGAGCAAATCCGTCGCATTTGTCGGCGTCGGACGCATGGGCGCCAACATGGCCCGACGCCTCCGATCCCAAGGGTTTCGCGTCACGGCGGTTTACGATTCCCATCGGGCGAGTGCCGAGGCCCTCGCTGGCGAGATTGGAAGTCAAGCCCCGGCCACCCTCGCGGAGGTCGCCGGTTCGGCGGACGTTATTATTACGGTGGTGACCGATGACAAATCCCAGCTCGCCATTTTTTCAGAGACCGGTGATTCCCTCCTCCTCGGTGCCGCTGGAAGAACCTTCATCAATTGCGCGACGGTTTCTCCAGCCACACACCGCGAGATCGAGGAACGATGCAAGAAGGTCGGTGCAAATTCCCTCGAGGCCTGCATGGCCTCGAGCATCACCCAGGCCCTCGAGGGCACTCTGTATTTGATGGCGGGCGGGCGGCGAGAGGTCTTCGATGCGATGCGGGACGTCCTCAACCCACTCTCAGATAATGGCCGACTCCTTCGCTATATCGGCACCGCCGGGCAGGCCGCTCAAGTAAAGGCCCTTGTCAACATGGTGATGAATATCAATACGGCAGGTCTCGCCGAAGGCCTCGGCCTCGCAGCGTCCCTCGGCCTCGATCTGCCGACGGTCTTGGAGGTTTTTTCCCAGACCGGAGCCAACTCCCGCGTCCTCGCGACCGACGGCGAGGACATGGTTCAGCGCGATCACGCCTGCTTTTTCTCGGGCGCTCACGCCGCGAAAGACAGCGGAATCGCTCTCGCCCTCGCGGCAGAACAAGGACTCAACCTCCCTCTCGCCGCAGCCGCCAAGGCGCAATACGACCGAATGGTCGATGAAGGATTCGGAGACCTCGACAAGAGCGGCATTGCCGAACTCACCTTTCCCGGTCGGGGAAAATAGGCGGCGTCTAGGCGGTCTCTTCTGGAATATCCCAGCCCGATATTCCTTTGACACCGCGCGAGCGAAACGATAGCGTTCGCGCATGATCGCTCATTCTCCTGTCTGGCCGCTTCTTGGCTTTGCCACGACATCGGGCGAGGAATCGGCTAGGGTCGCGTAGAGGTATGTCTTTCCAAGATCGATGTGGAGTTTTGGCGGCTGGCCACTGGATTGTGGATCATGTCAAAGTGATCGAAGCGTGGCCGGCGCAGGATTCCTTGGTGAGCATTACATCCCAGGCGTCCGGAAATGGCGGGTGTGCCTACAACGTTCTCAAAGATCTCTCCCGTTTGGGAGCCGGATTCCCGCTCGAAGGGATCGGATTGATCGGAGATGATGCCGACGGAAAGGCGATCATGGACGACTGTGCGGACTGCGGAATTTCCACGACTGGCCTGCATGTCAGCGAGGAGCATGCCACCTCCTACACGGATGTGATGACCGTCGCCGGAGATGGGCGGCGAACGTTTTTTCACCAGCGCGGGGCCAATGCGTTTTTGCAGGAGAAGCACATCCGATGGGACAACTCGGATGCGAAATTTTTTCTCCTTGGCTACCTCGCACTGCTGGACGGCTTGGATGCCATCGGGGCGGATGGACGCACCGGAGCATCCCGGGTTTTTGAAGCTGCCGGGCGGGCGGGGTTTTTCACTTGCGCCGATTTGGTGAGCTCGCATTCGGGGGATTTTCCCACGGTGATCGGACCAAGTCTTCCATGGATCGATTGGTTGTTCCTGAACGAGCTCGAAGCGGCTCGCCTTGTTGATCAAGCGATGCCTGCCGCCGATGACCGGAGTGGCCTGCTGGCACTCGCGGAGGCCGTTCTGGAACTCGGAGTCCGGCGCGGGATTTTTCTTCACTCGGCCAAGGCCGCCATCGGCATGGGACGCGATGGGACAGCGGTGGCTCAGGGCTGCGTGAATGTTCCCCGGGAAATGATCCGAGGCACGGCGGGTGCGGGCGATGCGTTTGCGTCAGGATGTCTTTTCGGCCTGCATGAAGAGCGTCCGATGAGGGAATGCCTCGAACTTGGCGTTTCGGCTGCGGCGTGTTCGCTCCGTGATCCGTCCTGCTCGGCGTCCATCCCCAGCGCGGCTGAATGCGCGGAATTTGCCCGAGCGCACGGATTTTCCACACTATGAAAAAACGACTCGACGAAAAACTCGCCGCCATCCACGCCGATCCCCACGGCTGCAAGGAATTCATCATTGCAGATGCCAAAGACGCCGATATGGGCTTCGGATTGGCCGCACCCGGACCGCAGACGGAAGCGTGCGTCCACGGCTTCAATCGGGAGGAAGGTTGCTACAAAACCCTCGAGGACTATCTCAAACAAATCCGCGCCGTGATCGCGCAGGACATCGTGGACATCGTGCTCCTCTCGGCATCAAATCTTGAGCGACTGGCCATGCGCGAGCGACTCTTTGAGAGTTCATCGATCACGCCGGCGGCGCGTGCAAACGACACCTCGGATGTTTGGATCGTTCGCGGCGGGACGTATGCGCTCCTGCCATCGCGTCCGTTCCGCTCGGCGGGAATCGACCATATTAAATACGGGAAGATCAGCAGCGACCACGATGCGCCGGTGACGGGTGCCGACCTCGGACTGTATTCTGTCACATTCACCAACGATCTCGATGCGGACTACAAATCGCTGACGCAATTCCAAGACTTTCGGCTCGAGGCCGAGAAGAAAAAGTTCCGCTATTTTCTGGAGGTCTTCAATCCGAACGTTTCGACCGGATTGCCGCCCGAGAAAGTCGGTGCGTTTGTCAACGACCATATCATCCGCAGCCTCGCGGGCGTGACGTCGGCCGGGCGTCCGGTCTTTTTGAAGATCCCTTACAACGGCCCCGGGCCACTGGAAGAATTGGTTTCCTACGATCCGCACTTGGTCGTCGGGATCTTGGGCGGCGGAGCCGGAACGACATTCGATGCGTTCCAACTCATTTACGACGCCCACAAATACGGCGCTCGGGTCGCGCTCTACGGGCGCAAGATCAACCTGTCCGAGCATCCGCTCGCGTTCATTGAATTCCTGCGCCGCATCGTGGACGGACAAATCTCGCCAAGCGAGGCCGTCCGGGCGTATCACGACATTCTGAAAAAAGAAGGGATCCGTCCCCAGCGGCCCCTGCACTCCGATTTGCAACCCACCCAAACCCTCAAGAAATACGGCTGAGTTTTTATGAAAGATCCGATCCTCCCCGTCGTGCGTGAGTTTCTCGCGCAAAACCCGATCCCCCATTTTATCGATGGCGCGTTCACGGCACCGGCAAATACCGATACGCATGTCGTGATGAATCCTGCGGACGCGACGCCCTTGGTGACCGTGGCATTTGCTGGCGCGGCGGAGATTACGGAGGCGGTCGAGGCTGCCGAGCGGGCATTTCCTGCATGGTCCACGATGCCGCCTGCCGAGCGCGCGGCGGCCCTCCATCGCTTCGCGGATTTGATGGAGAAGAACTCTGCGGCCCTGGCGCAAATCGAATCGCTCGATGTCGGCAAGGCGATCTCGGCCTCCGAGGCATTTGACGTGCCGTTCGGCGTCGAGGGGATGCGATACTTTGCAGATTTTTCCCTCCACGCCCACTACACGATTCCGTTGGCGATTAAGAATATTGAGGCGCATGTCCACCGAACGGCGACGGGAGTCTGCGGGTTTATTTTTCCATGGAATTTCCCGTTCGACCTTTTTATCTGGGGCGTCGCCCCCGCGTTGGCGAGCGGGAATACAGTGGTCGTGAAGCCGTCCGAGGTCACCCCACTGAGCACTCTTTTTGCCGCCCGGTTAGCCGCTGAAGCCGGACTCCCGCCGGGGGTCCTGAACATCGTCACTGGCGACGGGCCCGGCGCTGGAGTGGCGCTGACAAACCATCCACGCGTGCGGCGCATGTCGTTCACCGGTTCGCCCGAAGTCGGCGCCAGAGTCGGCGAGGCCTGCGGGCGGCGCGTGATCCCCTGCAAGCTCGAACTCGGCGGCAAAGGCGCTGCCGTGGTTCTCGAAGATGCCGATGTGCAGGAGGCGGCTCAGAAACTTGCGAGCGCCCTCACGCTCAACACCGGACAGGTTTGTTGCACGGCGACGCGGTGGGTCGTGCAGGAAAAACTTTACGATCCCTTCGTGGACGCCGCCTGCGCCGCCTTGCGGGCAGTGAAGATCGGCCCGGGACTCGACCGCACCACACAGATGGGACCGCTCGTGAGCGAACGCCAGCGCGAGCGCGTGCTGGGGTATTTTGATAAGGGACTCGCGGACGGGGGGACGGTTCTTTTGGAGGGGGGACGCGGGGATTTTGAAAGCGGATATTACGTGAAGCCATGGCTGATCGCGGGCACTTCGGCGAACGTCTGCTTCCGTGAGGAAATTTTCGGACCAGCAGCCTGCGTCACGAAATTCCGCACCGATGAAGAGGCGATCGCGCTCGTGAACCACATCGACTACGGCCTCGCCAATAGTGTTTGGACCCGAGACATCGGGCGGGCCAGAGAGGTCGCCCAAAAGCTCGCAGCGGGTAACGCCTGGATCAACGCCCACAATGTCTTCGCCTACGGCTTGCCCTACGGAGGAGTCAACCGGAGCGGCCTTGGAGGCGGCGTGAATAGCCCGGCGACATTTTACGATTACTTGCGGGAACAGACAATCGCCCGTCCGCTTTAAGAGGCCGCGCGGGCGGCACCGCCCATTTTTCCTGAGCAGCATGCTTTCCAAGGTGCTGGGGGAGTGATATCCGTTGAGGTGCAGTAAATTTTTCAACAAATGACGAGAGATATCTTTTTGGGAACGGATAGCGGGGCGACAACATCAAAAACATGCGGAGTCTTCGAGGACGGTTCCCCCATTTCGCTCCACCTCGCGCAGAGCTCGACGAACGCCCATGAGGGGACGGAGGCAGTCATTGCCGGATGGGTCGAAGGGCTGGAAAAGTTCCTTCGCGAGAATCAGCTCGCGTGGAGTCAGGTCCGAGGTGTTGGGCTCGCGATTCCCGGTCCGTATCGCAGCTACGGAGTCCTGGATCGGACCGCGAATCTCCCTCCCTCATTTGCCGGATGGGAATTCCACTCGCACTACTCGCGAGCGATTGCCCGCGTGGCCGGACGGGAGATCCCGCTTGTCTGTGGCAACGATGCGAACTACGGGGCCGTCGCCGAGGCAGCGAACGTTCGGGGAACGAAGATGGCCAGCGTGATCATGCTCGCCCCCGGTTCCGGGCTCGGCACAGCGTATGTCGATGCGAGGGGAATTCCGCTCGACGGCGACACTCTGGCAGGAATGGAAGCCGGGCACATGCCGGCACCCTTGCACCTGCTCGGGTTGCCTGAGTTCGTCTGCGGATGCGGGCGCACTTGGGGATGCTTCGAGACCTACACGTCGATTTCCGGCTTGCCGCAGTTTCTCGAATATCTTCTGCCAAAGTATCCGGACCACGAGCTCGCGAAGCCTGGTCCTACAGCGAAAGAAAAGTCCTTGTCGCTCCGCAAGCGGGCGCAGGAAGGCGATCTCTTGGCACTCGAGATTTTTGATTTTCAAGCGAAGGCCCTCGGCCTCCACGTGGCCAATCTCTCGATGGCTCTGGATGCGGAGTTTATTGTCATCGGAGGCGGCTTGATCGATCCGGGAACAACGACCGCAGAATTCCGCGACCGCTATCTCGGCGGGATCCGCGCAGCCGCCGAGGCCTGGCTTTTTCCCGTGCAGCAACGGACGATGCAAATCGTCCCGGCATCACTCGGCGAGCTCTCGCAGGCCGTCGGTGCCGCTCTGGTCTCGCTCTACTCGTCGAAGGCCGCCAGATAGGAGACCGTTCTGTCTGGTGCCGCCTAAATCCTTCATCCATCAAAAAATATCGGCGATCGCCTGCGCTGCTCTGATCGCGATTTCGGCGACGTCATTCGGACAATGGAAGCCGGCCGTGGCGGGGTGGCAATACGAGTTTCCACGCGATCACGGAAACCATCCGGATTTCAAGACCGAGTGGTGGTATTTCACTGGGAACCTCGAGAGCTCGGACGGACGGCCTTTCGGGTATCAATTGACCTTTTTTCGCCAAGGGGTGATTCCGCCGGGCGAGAGCACTCCGGATTCGGAGTTTGTGACGCGGGATGTGAAGTTTGCCCACTTCGCCGTGAGCGACATCTCGCGGAAGGAGTTCCACCATTTTCAAAAGCTCTCCCGGGGTGCGTTTGGCGAGGCGGGATTCGAAGAATCGTCCCGGCTTGCCTGGATCCAGAATTGGGAATGCCGAATCACTGGGGAGAACTCGTTTCGGCTCATGGCCGCAGATGGCAATATCGCGATCGATCTCACCTTGGACTCCGAGAAACCGCCGGTTATTCACGGGGCGGATGGAGTGAGCCAGAAAGCCGAGGGGACCGGCCGGGCTTCGCACTACTATTCTCTTACGCGACTCGCGACGACGGGGACCCTCCGCATAAAAGACGAGCAGATCGCCGTCAAAGGTCTGAGCTGGTTCGATCACGAGTGGGCCACGAACCAACTCGCGGAGAACCAGACCGGCTGGGATTGGCTCAGCCTGCAGCTCAGCGATGGGTCCGAGCTCATGCTCTTCCAAATCCGAACGAAGGATGGCGGACGCGACCGGTTTTCCTCGGGCACATTCATCGACCGGTCCGGCCAGTCCCAACGAATCTCAGATTCCGACTTTGTTCTTGAGCCGACCGAGACATGGACGAGCCCGGACTCGAAGGCAAAATACCCGACAGCGTGGCGCATCCGGATTTCCAAACTCGCGCTCGATCTCACGGTCGAAGCCGCCTTCCCCGGACAGGAACTTAACTCCGAGCCGTTCGCTTATTGGGAGGGATCGGTGGCTACTTCGGGGACCCGGGAGTCAGAAAAAGTCACCGGACGCGGTTACCTCGAGATGACCGGATATGCCGGGCGGATCGTCGGACTCCAAGCAAAGTAACGGCTCAACGCGCGTTTCTCTGGATCGCTCCCTCGTTCAAAACCCCGATAAACGGAAGGTTCCGATACTCCTCGTTGTAGTCGAGGCCATAGCCCACCACGAATTCGTTCGGGATATCGAAGCCGACATAGTCCGCGTCGATCACCTGCTCCCGCTCGACCTGCTTGCGGAGAAGCACACACACGCGCAGGCTCGCCGCGCCAGACTCTGCCGCGAGGCGGTTTTTAATCGCATGGAGCGTGAGCCCGCTATCGAGAATATCGTCGAGAATGAGCACATGGCGTCCCCGCACGTCGGCGAGCTGCGTCTGGCGGAAGTGGACCGTGCCGCTCGTCTTCATGCCGTGGTAGCTCGAGACACTCCAGCAATCGAGCTGCAACGGCAGGGGGATCCGCCGCAGGAGGTCTGCCATGAAAATAAAACTTCCATTCAAAATCGCAATGACGGTGAGGTCTTTGTCGCGATACTCCGCCGTGATGTGGTGAGCCATCTCATCCAGTCGGCTGAGAATCGTGGATTCGTGATAGAGGATCTTGGCAATGTCGGCGACCATGCCCGTTTTTGCCCCACACCTCCCCGTGGAGCAAGAAGGGAAAACTTTTTTCCGAAGCGCCGTCTTGCGACTCGACAGGGGCGCGCGAATGGCGATAACGGAAAGCGTGGCAATCCCGGATATTTTCAGCCTGCTTTTGCAGCCCGACATTTTTTTGGTTTGGACTTCGCTCGCAAAGACCCTCGGTCTCCTAGCGATCATCCTCGGCATGGTGTCTTACACCGTCTATGCCGAACGTAAGGTCTGCGCGCTCATCCAAGACCGCGTGGGACCGAACCGCGTCGGAATCCCGCTCACATTGCTGGGCATGAAAAAAGACCTGCCCTTCCTTGGGCTCGGGCAGCCGATTGCCGATGCGATGAAGCTGTTGCTCAAGGAAAATTTCATCCCTGCGAGCGTGAATAAGTTTTATTACTATATCGCCCCTAAGCTGGCGATGATCCCCGCGATCCTCGTGCTCGCCGTCCTGCCCTTCGGCAGCTCGCTGTTCGGGGTTCCGATGGTGATCGCCGATGTGAATATTGGTGTGCTTTACGTCTTTGCGGTCTCGTCGCTGGGAGTTTACGGAATCGTTCTGGCGGGCTGGGCATCCAATTCAAAATACCCATTCCTCGGCGGAATCCGATCGAGCTCGCAGATGATCTCCTACGAGCTCGCACTCGGGCTCTCCGTCATCCCCGTCTTTATGATCTGCGGGACTTTGAACCTTCCCGAAATCGTCAGCTGGCAGGTGCAAAACGGATGGCTCGTGGCTCCATGGTGGCCGAAGGGCCTCGATTGGCAAATGATCACATCGGGAAATCTCGAGGCGATCTGGGCGACCTTCGTGGCGGGATTTTCTTGGCAACGCGTTCTTCTGTGGGTTCCGATGTGCATCTCGTTTCTTGTTTTCCTGATCGCGATGTTTGCGGAGACCAACCGGCTTCCGTTCGACCTGCCCGAGGCCGAGCAGGAACTCATCGGCGGATACCACACCGAGTATTCCGGCATGGGATTCGCCCTCTTCTTCCTCGGGGAATATGCCGCCATGATCGCGGGATCGGGCGTGATCGTGACTCTGTTCCTCGGTGGCTGGAGCTTGCCCCTCATCCCTGACGGCTCGATGGGCGGCCTCGCCGGCGCCTTGTGGGGACTCGTCAACATTGCCGTATTTTTCGGCAAGGTGAGCGCTCTCCTCTTTGTCTTTATCTGGGTGCGCTGGACGCTGCCGCGGTTCCGCTATGACCAACTGATGAAGCTTGGCTGGTATTTCTTCTTCGAACTGGCCTTGGTGAATATCTTTATCGCCGCGTTCATCGTAGCTTACGTAAAATAATTACAAGCTCATGAAGACCCTTCGCCCCGACGACCGAGGCTATAGCGCGGGCGTCGCCCGACTGTCCCGCCGCTCGCTCCCTGATCCCAAAGTCCGGGATCTCGTTTCTAAGATCGTGGCGTCCATCGAAAAAGATGGCGACGACGCCCTCGTCCGTTACACGAAGAAATTTGGAGGACCAACCCTCGCTGCCGCTCAGATTCCGATCTCTCCAGCCGAGACCGCGAAGGCGCTCGCAGAACTCCCGCGGGATGTCCGTCGGGCGATCTCTGCCGCGCGGACGAATGTGCGGACATTTGCCCGCCGGAGCCTGCGGAAAAGCTGGTTCATGAAAAACCGCCAGGGTGCGATTGTCGGCGAGCGGTTCGATCCGTTCCGCCGCGTTGGCATTTACATTCCCGGGGGGACCGCTCCGCTTGTTTCGACAGCTGTCATGACGTGCACGCTTGCCGCCGCAGCAGGTGTTCCGGAGATCGTTGCCGTGACCCCTGCCGGTCGGGACGGCACCGTTCACCCAGCTCTTCTGGCCGCCCTTGCCGAGTGCGGCGCGACCGAGATTTATCGTGTGGGTGGTGCACAAGCCGTGGCGGCGATGGCTTGTGGAACTCGGACGATCCGGCCAGTCCAGAAAATTTTTGGCCCCGGAAACAAATACGTCGTCGAAGCCAAACGGCAGGTATTTGGCCGTGTCGCCGTCGATCTCCTCCCCGGCCCGAGCGAGGTTTTGGTGATCGCGGATCGGACGGCAAACGCGGCATGGATCGCCGCCGACCTACTCGCTCAATCCGAGCACGGCCAAGGCAGCCAGGCCATCCTGCTGACGGATTCCGAGAAGATCCTCAAAGCCGTCGAGAAGGAAGTCGCCAAACAGATTCGCCTCTCCGCGCGCCCCAAGCAACTTTCCACCGCCCTCAAAAATGCCACTCTCGTGCTGGTTCGAGAAATGGACGAGGCGATCCGTATCGCTAACGCCTACGCCGCCGAGCACGTTTCGATTGCCACGGACCGCCCGGGCGAGATCGCCCTCCAACTCCATTCTTCTGGCGCGATTTTCCTCGGAGGCCTCTCTCCGGTCGTCGCAGGGGATTTTCTCTCCGGCCCGAGCCATGAACTGCCCACCGGAGGCGCTGGAAAATCGTTTTCCGGACTCACGGCGGACCAGTTCCAGCGGCGCACGAGCGTGGTCATGTTTGATGAGCCCTCGCTGCGAGCCTCGATGCCCTACCTCGAAACGTTCAGTGCCATCGAGGGCCTCGACGCACACGGTCGTTCGGCAGCGGTCCGCTTGGCGCAATGATCTGGCGGATCGCCGGGCGAGACATCGACCTTTCCCGGCGGGGCATGATCATGGGCGTTGTGAACATCACGCCTGACTCTTTCTCGGATGGCGGGTCGTTTTTCTCAACATCCTCCGCTGTCGATCACGGCCTCTCGCTCATCGCCGAGGGAGCGGATATCCTCGATATCGGCGGAGAGTCCACCCGACCGGGGGCGCAACCGGTCCCAGCCGACGAGGAAATCCGCCGCGTGATTCCCGCCATCGCCGCCCTCCGCGCTGCAAGCGATGTCCTGATTTCGATCGACACTTCGAAAGCGGAAGTCGCTAGGGCGGCGTTGGCGGCCGGCGCTGATATTGTCAACGACATCACAGGCCTGCGGGGCGACGCCGAGATGCTGAGCGTCATCCGCGACGCGCACGCCGGCGTCGTCATCATGCACATGCAGGGCACCCCCCTCACCATGCAGACCGCCCCGCACTACGATGACGTCTTAGCGGAGGTCGGGGATTTTTTTCGACACGCTCTCGCCGGGGCACTACTCTCCGGTCTGGACCCGATGAGCATTGCCCTTGATCCTGGAATTGGTTTTGGCAAGACGTTCGCGCACAATCGCGAGTTGCTGCGCGGGCTGTCATCCTTCACCGAATTCGGACGACCCCTCGTCGTCGGGATCTCGCGCAAGTCTTTCCTCGGTGCGCTGGTCGGCTCAAAGGAGCTCTCTGAACGCTTCTGGCCGGGCGTGGCCATGACGAGTTTTTGTCGCGAGCGCGGCGCACGGGTCCTGCGTGTGCATGATGTTCGTCCCCACCGGGAGGCGCTCCGGATGACCGAGGCGATTTTGGGCCATGATTGAGAAGATCGGCGGGTTTTTCCGCGAGAATTGGACCTCCGGCATCGAGATCGCCATTCTCACCGCCGTCATTTATTGTATCTACAAGTATCTTCGGGGCACCCACGGCGCACGGATCCTGATCGGCCTCGCCCTCATCTTTCTCACCCTGACCCTCGTCTCCCAGCTCCTCAACCTCGTTGTCATTGGATGGCTGCTGCGCAGCATTTCCGTCTTCCTCGCCATCGCCCTCGTGGTCATCTTCCAACCAGAACTTCGCCGCGCACTCACGGAGCTCGGGAGCCACCATTTCTTCACGTCGCGCTTTGAGGAACGGGAGACAATCGAGGAATTGACCGATACGGTCTTCGAACTCGCCAGCAAGGGCTTCGGAGCGCTCATCGCCATCGAACGCGAGATTGACCTCAAATCCTTTGTGGAGACCGGCGTCGGGATCGACGCGGATATTTCCAAAGAACTGGTGCTCACAATTTTTCAACCGAAAACCGTTCTTCACGACGGAGGCATGATTGTTCGGAGCGACCGGATTGTGGCGGCGGCTTGTATTTTTCCCCTCACCCAGCGTGAGGACCTCGATCGCAATCTCGGGCTGCGACACCGGGCGGGACTCGGTCTCAGCGAGGAATCTGATGCGGTTGCGATTGTGGTTTCCGAAGAAACCGGTCAAGTTTCGATCTGCCACAGTGGCTTGATCGAGCGCAATCTGAACGTGGACAAGTTCCGCCGCCGCCTCGGCCAGCTCCTACTGCACGACACCTATGAAAGAGATCATTCTGCACAACTGGAAAGCGAAGCTCGCGTGCCTGATCCTAGCGATCGTGCTGTGGTATCTCATCAAGCAGAACGTGGGCCGGACGTTCGACCGGTTTGAGTTTATCCGCGCTCAGGAGTCCAGCCGAGTCCACCCTTCCCAGAATCCCGTCTATGAGCCAAAATCCTCAACGCAAACTCTTCGGAACTGACGGCATTCGCGGGGTCGCGAATATCGAACCGGTCACAGCCGAGACCGCCCTCAAATTGGGACGTGCAGCCGCCCATGTCTTCAGCACGAGCGGGCAACTCCCGCACTCTCCGGGCGGGCGGCGCAAGATTGTTCTGGGGAAGGACACGCGACTCTCGGGCTATATGCTCGAAAATGCGATGGTCGCCGGAATCACTTCGCTGGGCGTCGACGTGCTCATCATCGGCCCACTCCCGACTCCCGGCGTGGCCTACATCACGCGCTCGCTGCGAGCCGATGCCGGGATTGTCCTCTCCGCCTCGCACAATCCGTATGAAGACAACGGGATCAAGTTTTTCCGACACGATGGATTCAAGCTCGACGATGAGATTGAGGCGCGGATCGAAGGCTTGGTCTTTAGCGGGGAGATCGAAAATATCCGCCCGACAGCGAAGAAAATCGGGAAGGCCTTCCGAATTGACGACGCGCTTGGGCGCTACGTGGAGTTTGCGAAGCAGAGCTTTCCACGTGGACAGTCATTGGAATCCCTCCGGGTGGCCGTGGACTGCGCCAACGGGGCGGCTTACAAATCCACACCGTGCATTCTCAGCGAGCTTGGCGCTTCGGTGATGGTCAGGCACAACTCGCCGAACGGAACGAACATCAACGCGGAATGCGGCAGCACCCACCCGGAAGAGATTCAGCGGTTCGTGAAGGAATCCGGCGCGCATGTTGGCATCACGCACGATGGCGATGCCGATCGCGTTCTCCTTTGCGACGAAAATGGCGAGCTCGTTGATGGCGATGAGATCATGGCCATCGCAGCCGTGGACTTTTTGAGCAATAATCGCCTTGAAGGAAAAACTCTGGTTTCCACGGTGATGAGCAATTTTGGACTCGACGAAACGCTAGCCTCCCATGGCGGCCGAGTCCTACGGACGAAGGTCGGCGACCGATACGTCATCGAAGCCATGTTGCGGGAGGGCTACAATGTCGGCGGCGAGCAGAGCGGACACATGATTTTTCGTGACTATGCCACGACCGGAGATGGCATCGTCAGCGCCCTTCAAATCCTCCGGGTCATGATTGAAACCGGAAAACCCCTCAGCGAGCTGAAGCGAGTTTTAAAAAAATACCCGCAGGCTCAAAGGAACCTGCGCGTTCGAGAAAAACCCGCCCTCGATTCCCTTCCGGGCATCTCCGCGCTCCTCACCGAGGCGGAAGCATCTCTCAAAGGGAAGGGCAGGGTTTTGCTGCGCTACTCGGGAACAGAGCCGAAAATCCGCCTTCTCATCGAAGGTCGGAAGCAGGAACTGATCGACTCTCACGCCGATAGAATTGCTGAAGCACTGGAAGCCGAGATCGGCGAACGAATCGCGAGCTAGCCTGAACGAATGGACATCGACGCCCGGATCGCCGCATTTTCCCGTGAAGTTGATCGGGCACTCCAGCGGTGGCTGCCACGCGAATCCGTTCGTCCGACGACAATTCATCGCGCGATGCGCTACAGCATTTTTGCAGGTGGAAAACGGATGCGACCGATCCTGTGTCTTGCCGCTGCGGAGTCCTGTGGAGGATCGGCGGCGGCTGCCTTGCCAGCCGCCTGCGCGGTGGAGTGCATTCACACGTATTCGTTGATTCACGACGACCTACCGTGCATGGACGACGATGACATGCGACGTGGACGCCCGACGTCGCACAAGGTTTTCGGCGAGGGCGTAGCCGTCCTCGCCGGCGATGCGCTCCTCACGATGGCCTTCGAGATCCTTGGCCGCACCCGAGAGACGAAGCGCTATCGACACGGGGCATTTTTTGCCGAGCTTTCCCGCGCGGCCGGCAGCCAGTATCTGGTCGGCGGACAGGTAGCGGATCTCGAGGGCGAGAGGAAGCTTTGCACGCTCTCGGAGCTGCGGTTCATCCATCGCGGAAAAACGGCGGCGATGATCGTCGCGTGCCTTCGCCTCGGCGCCATGTCGGCGAACGCGACCCCGCGACAGATCCACGCGCTCAGCGAATTTGGCGAGGGCCTCGGGCTGGCCTTCCAAGTGATCGACGACATTCTCGACATCACCCAGACCAGCGCTCAACTCGGCAAAAGCGCGGGCAAGGATGCCGCATCGGAAAAGACAACCTACCCGGCGTTGATGGGATTGGAGAAATCGCGTCGCGAGGCTAACCGTCTTACTAAAAAATCCCTCGCCGCCCTTCAACCTCTTGGCGCGAAAGCTTCCTCGCTCCGGCACCTCGCCGAGACTCTTTTGCGGCGAACAAACTGATTCCGATTACCCCTCTCCCACCTTCGCGTCACGACCTTCCCGACCTCTCAGCCGGATCAGAATCGGTAGTCCAGGAAACTCCCACTTCTCACGAATGCGGGCGCAGAGGTAGCTGACGTAGCTCTCGGGAAGGAGGCGGGGATCGTTGACGAACAAGACAAACTGCGGCGGGCGGATCGTCCCAGAATCATTAGCCTGCGTCGCATAGAGAAGCTTGAAGCGCCGCCCACCCCGACTCGGCGGGGCTTGGCGCTCCATCGCCGCGCGCAGCACACGATTGAGCTCGCCGGTTCCGGCACGACGGGTCGAATGCTGGCGGACTTTCTCGATCGTGGTAAAGAGCCGCTGGACATTGTCACCCGTCAAGGCCGACAACACGACGACTGGCGCGTAATCGAGGAAAAACAACTCCCGCCGCACCCGCTCGATATGTTCCCGCACGAGGTCGGGATCCCGACGCCCGTCGGTGGCAATGAGATCCCACTTATTCAGCGCGACGATGGCTGGCTTCTTGGCCTTCTGGATTAATCCCGCGATCTTTTTGTCCTGCGCGGTGACCCCGGTTGTGGCATCGACAACCAAGATATTCAAATCCGCACGAGCAATCGTCTTCTCCGACCTCATCACGCTGAAAACTTCGACAGACGTATTGTGCCGTGAGCGATGACGGATCCCGGCCGTATCGCAGAGCACGTAAGATTTTCCGCCCCGCTCGGTGGCGACGTCCACCGAATCTCGGGTCGTTCCCGGAATCTCGCTGACGATTGTCCGGGTATCGTTAAGGATCGAGTTGATCAAGGACGACTTGCCGACGTTTGGACGACCGACCAGCGCAAGGCGCGGGGCCTCACTTTCCTCCTCGCCCTCACCGGTTCCATCTCCGGGCACGAGCGATTCGATGAGAAAAATTAAATCCTTGATCCCCCGGCCGTGCGCCGCGCTTAACGTCAAAGAATTTGCAAATCCCAGGCGCGCAAACTCATCCCCCCGCGGCTCGTGCATTTCCTCGTCGACCTTATTGATCACTAGGATGACCGGCCGCCCGGAGGATCGCAGCAACGAGGCGAGCTCCAGATCGAGCGGCGAGACGCCGTCGTGCGCGTCGGTGACAAAGAGCAAAAGGTCCGCAACCTCGATCGCTATCATCGCGTTCTCGCGAGTGGGCTCGGTGAAGTCAGGGTCGGGATCGGCCCCGATGCCCCCGGTGTCAACAATCTCGAACGGCGACTGGCCGAGCCGACAGACCGCAATAATCCGGTCCCGGGTCACCCCGGGCTGGTCGTGAACGATTGAAATCATCCTGCCCGCAAGCCGGTTGAAGAGCGCGGACTTCCCCACGTTTGGACGTCCGACGATGGCAATGTTTCGCATGAAAGTTAGTGGGGTAGGTCGTGCTGGCGGAACTGGCGGATCCCTCGCGACACATAGACTGCCCCGCTCGCCAGAGTGAAGACTCCCGCGACGTAAACAGAAAAAAGATGATGCGGCAACTGAAGCATCACCCAAGCAATCGCAATCATCTGCGTGGCCGTCGCCACTTTTCCGCTCCATGCAGGTCGGACATCCAACTTTTGCTCCAGATGGTAGAGCACGGCACAGCCGGTCAGGATGACGGCATCGCGCGCGATGACCACGACCGGAAACCAAACAGGAAATGCATACGTCCACTTGCTGAGGCTCAGGGTAATGATCGCCGCCAAGAGAAGTCCTTTATCCGCGATCGGATCCAGCGCGGCTCCGAGCTTTGATCTCTGCCCGTAGTGCCGGGCGACCCACCCATCGATTCCGTCAGACAGCGAGGCCAGTAAAAACGTCACGATCGCCGCCATTCGCTGCCACTCCTGCGGATCGCCCTCAGCCACGCTCTGGCCATAGTAAACACAGAAGAGCACGAAGACGGGAATCAGCAGAATCCGCGTGATCGTTATCTTGTTGGCCAGAGTCATAGGTTTCCTGCCAGAGGGTATCTTAGAATTCGCCAAATACCGGAACAAACTGAAAGACCCGACCGTCAAACAACCCGCGGTCGCTGAGCTTGAGCTCCGGAATCACCAGCAGCGCGAGAAACGAAAGCGTCATAAAGGGAGCTTCGAGCGACGAGCCCATCCCGCGCGCAGCCTGGGTCAGCCGCGCATACGACTCGGCGACCGCTTGGACTGGCGCAGAGCTCATCAGTCCGGCGATCGGCAGCGGCAGGAGCTCAATGCGATCTCCGTCAACAACCACACAGCCGCCGCGGGATTCCATCAGGGCGTTGACTGCGCGGGAAATCTCGGCATCCGTCCTGCCCACGGCAACGATGTTATGGCAGTCGTGCGCGACCGTGGAGGCAATCGCTCCGCGGCGGAGTCCGATGTTCGCCACGAATGCCATAGCCGGACGCGCTTCCCGGTAGCGATTGACGACGCAGAGTTTCAGCACGTCCACCTCGGGATCGCTCAGCGCCTCCATGGAAACTTGCCCGGCACGTGTCACAATCTCACCATCATCGACTTCGATCACCCGGATCATTCGGCCGGACTGCTGGATCCGAAACTCCTCCTCACGAACGTGACGCGGGCAGAATTGATTCGGGTGACGTGAGGGATACCGCGGCAACAAGCTCTCACCATCCCTCGCAACCCGCTGGCCGGCGATCCATGTCTCCCTTACGGAGAAGCTCTTCAAATCCTCAACAACCAGAAAGTCGGCAGGATCGCCAACGCGCAAGAGCCCACACGGAAGTCCGTAGTGAAGGACCGGATTCACGCAAGCAACCCGCAGAGTGGAGAGGAGGTCGCATCCAGCGCCGACGGCTCGCGCGACGAGAAGATCGATATGGCCGGCAACAAGGGCATCCGGGTGTTTGTCATCACTGCAAAACATGGACATTGCGGAATGCTCCGAGAGAAGCGGGACGAGGGCATCGAAGTTTCGGGCGGCGGAGCCTTGCCGGATCAGGATCTTCATGCCTCGCTCCAGCTTCTCGATGGCTTCGTCCAGAGTGGAGCACTCGTGGTCGGTCGAGATTCCCGCAGCAACATACGTCGCGAGATCGACACCACGGAGCCCGGGGCAATGTCCGTCCACGGGCTTCCCAAGATGTTTGGCGAGTCGGATCTTCTCCGCAAGGTCCGCATCGCCTGAAATGACGCCTGGATAATTCATCACCTCGGCGAGGTAGCCGATGTCCGGACGCTGAAGAAGCTCGCCAACCTCGACCGGACCGAGCGCAGCCCCAGAGGTTTCGAATCCAGTCGCCGGGACGCAAGAGGGCGCCCCGAAACAAAATCGGAAAGGCGTCTCGGCAGCCTCTCGGAGCATGAAATCAACCCCACCGATCCCAAGCACATTGGCAATCTCGTGCGGGTCAGAGACCGCAGCGATCGTGCCGTGGAGGCTTGCGATGCGCGCAAACTCAACGGGCGGCACCATCGAGCTTTCGACATGCACATGCGCATCAACGAAGCCTGGCATCAGGAAGGGCTTCCCAACCACCTCGGCTTCACCGACGCTCTCGATCGAAACAATCCGCCCGTCCGCCCACGTCAGTCGCGCAGGAAATATCCGGTCCGCCAGGGGATCGACGATTGTTCCAACGATCGAACGCATGGCAGGCATCATTTGCCGAACCGCAGCGACTTGGCAACAGTCAACGTTTTGCCGCAATCCGAGCAGGCAGCAAGTTCGTCGGCTGCCTCATCGGAGGGCGGCAGAACGCTTGCTTGAGCATCCACCCGCATCTAGTGTCTTGTCATCTTATGGCAAAGAAACTCGTTGTCCTCGATGGATTCACATTAAACCCGGGAGACCTCTCTTGGGACGAACTCCGGACGCTCGCTCCGGTCGTTGAGATTCATGAGCGGACGACTCCCGATCAAGTTCTCTCGAGGGCAGCCGGCGCTGACATCCTGCTGACCAATAAAGTCCGGCTCCCGGCAGAGACCATCGCCGGGCTTCCCGATCTCAAATATATCGGCGTCCTGGCCACTGGCTTTGATGTCGTCGACGCGAGGGCTGCCCGGGAACATGGGGTCGTTGTCTCGAATGTCCCGGCTTACAGCACCAACTCCGTTGTTCAACTCGTCTTCGGGTTTATCCTGCACTGGGCCTGTGGAATCGCCCACCACTCGGCCAAAGTCCGCAGCGGGGCTTGGTCAAAGTCTGCCGATTTCGCATTCTGGGATTTTCCCCTCCACGAGCTGGAAGGAAAAACACTCGGGATCATTGGATTTGGGCGCATCGGCCAACAGGTCGGACGCGTTGGCCATGCTTTAGGAATGCGTATCGCCGCCGCAGTGCGCTCGCCAAAAAATGTCGAGTATCCGGTCTCATTCATTTCCATCGACGAGGTATTTGCCGCATCGGATTTTCTCAGCCTCCTTTGCCCGCTCACCGAGGAGACACGCGGCCTCGTGAATGCCTCGCGCCTTCGCCTGATGAAGCCAAGCGCCTATCTCATCAATACTTCCCGCGGCCCAGTCGTCAACGAGGTCGACCTTGCCGCGGCACTCGAAGCAGGAACGATTGCCGGCGCCGCCATGGACGTGCTTTCCGCCGAGCCTCCTCCTCCGTCGAACCCGCTCCTCACATCGAAAAACTCGGTCATCACGCCCCACTATGCTTGGGCAACTGTCGAAGCCAGAACCCGACTGATGGGCACCGCGATTTCCAACGTCCAAGCATTTCTCAAGGGCGAACCCCAAAATGTCGTGAACCCATAGTGCGTGAGACAGCCCATCCCTTCGCCAACGTCGTCAAGCGCCCCCAGCCAGCTTGGAATGCTGTTGAAAAAATTGAGGGCGCCCGCTATGCGATGACGAGCTTTTCCTGATGATTGCTCCGAACCCGACACTTGCCTGGCCTTGGACGCGCACCCTGACCTGTGCCCTCGTCGCGTTCGCCATTGCTTTTCCAGCCGTTGCTGCCGACCAGGCCCCAACGCCCCGGCCGGGAAAGAAACAGACGAAAGCCTCCGAGCTCATCAAGAAGCAAGATCCGCCAAAAGTGATCCCACGGGTCCTTGAAAAAGCGTCACCTGAAAATGTCTCGGTCGTCATTTCGCTCTCCAAGCAGCGGGCTTATCTCAAGGTTGGCGACGAAGTGGCGCTCGACACTCCGGTCTCGACGGGTAAGCGGGCGGGAATGACTCCGACGGGCAGTTTCCTAATCGTTGAGAAAGATGCCGACCACCGATCGAGCCTCTACGGAGATTTTGTTAACAAAAATGGCCAAGTCGTCCGCAGTGGCGTCAGCACAAAGATCGACTCGGCACCCAGCGGAACGAGCTACCGCGGAGCTCCGATGAAATGGTTCATGCGCTTCGGCGAGATGGGGACCAGAAGCAGTCGGCCCGAAGGAATGCACACCGGGATGCTGCCGGGCTACCCTGCTTCCCATGGTTGCGTTCGCCTCCCAGACGATATCGCCCGAATGATTTACGAGAAGGTGGTGATCGGCACGGTCGTGACGATCGAGCCGTAAGGTCGATGGGACTACTGCTCGGAATAATTCCAGAGCAAGCCACCATCGACAATGACCGTCGTGCCCGTGATATAGTCCGCGTCGCCCGAAGCCAGGAATGCGGCAACCCCCGCGACGTCCGCGCCAGTGCCGAGGCGGTTGAGCGGGATGTTGGCGAGGAGCGCCTTCAGCAGGTCTGGTGAGTTGAGAAGCTTCGTATTGATCGGAGTCTGGATCGCCCCGGGCGCGATATTGTTGATGGTGATCCCTAGCGGCGCCAATTCGATCGCGAGATTCCTGCAAAGCATTTTCAGCGCCCCCTTGCTGGCGCAATAGGTCGAAAAATGCGGGAACGGAAGCTCCTCGTGAACGGAGCTGATGTTGATGATCTTCCCGGGCCGCTTGGTCGCCCGGAGATGATTTACGAAATCCTGCGTGAGGAAAAATGTCCCCCTCAAGTTGATCTTCAGAACAAAATCAAATTCCTCCTCCGTCACGTCCCAGAAGTCCGCGTGTCTCTCGACACCCGCGTTATTTACGAGAATGTCAATTTTCCCAAAGGCCTCGACCCCTTGCTGGATTAGTCGGCGGTCGTCATCGGTGTTCGCGAGGTCTCCCCCGAGAACAAAGGCGCGACGTCCAAGTGCTTCGATCTCAGCCTTGGTTTCGACAGCGCCAACATTGCCGGGCCGGTCGTCGATGAGGATATCCGCACCGTCTTTGGCGAGACGGAGTGCGATGGCCTGCCCGATGCCTTGGGCGCTGCCGGTGATAAGTGCGATTTTGCCTTCGAGTTTCATGGAAATATCGGTTGCTCGTGAGGCCTCGCAGGTTCGTCGGATTTCGTCAATCGGGGATATGTTAAAAACTCGCCGACATCACATCCGCTCGAACGTGTGCAACTGCCGGGCCATCTTGGCAATGAGTGCGGTCCAGCCCGTCTGGTGGCTAGCCCCCACACCAGCGCCGTTGTCCCCGTTGAAGTATTCATTGAACAGCAGAAGGTCTCTCCAGTGTGCATCCTCACGAAAGAGATCAACACCTCCATTGAATGGTCGGCGTCCCTCGGCGTCGGGCAGAAAAATCCCGACCAACCGGCGCTCGAGTTCGATCGTCACATCCCAGAGCGTCATCTCAATTCCGCTCCCGGTCGGGAATTCAACCTTGAAGGAATCTCCAAAATAAAAGGCAAACTTCTGGAGGGCCTCGATCAAGAGATAGTTCATCGGCATCCACACCGGACCGCGCCAGTTCGAATTCCCCCCAAACATTGCCACGGGACTGTCAGCCGCACTGTAACTCAGTGTCTCGGTTTTCTCGCCCTCGGTGAAAGTGTAGGGATGATCGAGATAATAGCGAGACAGAGCACGAATCCCGTGCGGGGAGAGAAACTCATTTTCGTCAAAAAGCCGCTCGCAAATCCTCCTCAAGCGCTCCGGCGGAACCAACGACACAAGCAACCGACCCTCCACCTCGCGCCCAAGGTGATGCAGTTGCTCCAGCAGATGTGGACGGTGCTGCGCAAACCAATCCAGCCTCTTCCGCAGCAGAGGAAACTTTTTGGCGGTCGCGGCGTCAAAACTTTCGACCGCAAAAAGCGGGGTGAGCCCAGCGACCGACCTTGTCTTCAGATAAGCATGCGACCCATCGGCGCGACTCAACACGTCGTAGTAGAAACCATCCTCATCATCCCAGAGTGTGAAGCCCCCGGATCCCTCAGCGTTGACGGCGGCCGCCAAATAGATGAAGTCGTTAAGAAACTTGTCGGCAATATCCTCAAATTCCGGCTCCGCTTTCGCCAGCTCGATCGAGATGTTGAGCATGTTTAAACAAAACGCCGCCATCCATGCGGTCCCGTCGCTCTGCTCGATCTTGCTCCCATCAGGCAACGGATACCGCCTGTCGAACACACCAATGTTATCGAGGCCGAGAAATCCCCCTTCGAAGACATTATCACCCGTCTGGTCGACCCGGTTCGCCCACCATGAATAGCCGAGCAGCAGCTTGTTGAACGCCCGCTTCAGATACGACAGGTCACCCTCCCCTTTCATCCCGCGCTCAATCGAGTAGATCCGCCAGGTCGCCCAACCGCCGATCGGCGGATTCGCATCCGACAAGGCCCACTCGTAAGCCGGTTGTTGCGCGCTTGGTGATGTGTAGCGCTCCCCACGGAGAATCATGCTCTGCCGCTTGGCGGTTGCGGGATCGGCGACGGTAAAGGCCACCGACTGGAAACACAGATCCCATGCACAGAAATACGGATACTCCCACGAGTCGGGCATCGAGATCACGTCGTGCGCGTGCATTTCTTTCCAAAACGCATTTCGCCCGTGCCACCGCTCAGGTGGCGGCGCCGGCATGGTGGGGTCACCCTTGAGCCACTGGTCGACCGGGTAGTAATAAAATTTCTTGCACCACAACAAGCCCGCCAATGCCCGCCGCTGCACAAGCGCCAAATCATCTGGAAGCCCGGGCGTTCGCGACTCGTAAAATGCAACGCACTCCCGCTCCCGATCCGCGAATAGCGCATCAAACTTCTCTCCAAAAACCTCTGGCTTCGGCGGACGGCAAAGTCGCATCCGGAGCACCCATTCCTCCCCAGGCTGAAGCGTCCTCTGAAAAACAGCCGCTGCCTTGGTCCCGGCCTTCGCGAGATTCACCACAGCCTTGTTTCCGCCGACCACGTAGTCGTGAAATGCATCCTTCACATAGTCGCTGGAATTGCTCGCGCCGAACAATCGTTGGGCGTTGGTCTCATTATCGGTGAAGACCCACTCGTTGGCCCCGTCCGCGTAAAAATGATACTCGGGCAGTCCCCACGGGTTCGCCACAACCGCCGTCCCATGCGGCGACAAATGCATCTCGGGTTTTGCAATCCCCTCCTGGCCCCAGGACCAGACATTTCGAAACCACAGGGTCGGCAGAATAAAAAGTGGCGCCGCATCCGGCCCGCGATTGATCGCCCGAATCCGGATCCCAATATCTTCAGGACCATCCTTGGCGTATTCGACGAAGATATCAAAATACCGGCTCTCTCGGAAGATCCCCGTGTCCACGAGCTCGTATTCCGGCTCGGCGCGCGACCGGCGGGCATTCTCGCTCACGAGCTGTTCATACGGAAACTCCGCGTGCGGGTATTTGTAGAGCCCGCGCATGAAGCTGTGTGTCGGCGTATTGTCGACGTGAAAAAAGTAATCCTTAATGTCCTCTCCGTGGTTTCCCTGAGGATTCGATAGCCCGAACGCCCGCTCTTTCAGCATCCGGTCTTTGCCATTCCAGAATGTCGGCGCGAAACAGAATCGCCCGTCGGAGTCCGAGATTCCCAACAGGCCGTCTTCCCCCCATCGGTAGACTCTCGATCTGGCCTGCTCGTGCGTGAAGTAGCTCCAGGCATCCCCGTCAGCCGAATAGTCCTCCCGCACCGTCCCCCATTGCCGGTCGCTCAAATACGGCCCCCAGAGCCCCCATGCCTCACGCCCCTCATCCCGGGCCGCCATCCTCAGTGACTCCACATCCTCAGACATGACAACGTTCATCGCAGCCGCGACCAGATTTGTCACCTCCCGTTTCGCGGCCGAGACGGATTGGTGTGGCAGTCCAGCGCCCCACTCGCAGACCTATTCGCCGTGATCCCGGCGCTTCATGAACCATGCGATCCCGATACAGATCTCGTAGAGGACATACATTGGCCCACCCATGAGCGCGAGGGTCAGGAAATCCGAAGTCGGCGTGATCACGGCCGCAACGATAAAAATGATCACTAGGGCAAACGCCCGGGTCTTCGCCAAGACCTCGTAATCGACGATCCCGAGCTTGACCAATAACAACACGGCGACAGGCAGCTCGAAGGCGAGTCCGAAGCCGATCACAAACTGGGTTGTAAACGAATAATACTCGCGGACCGTCCATGTCGGCTGCCAACTCATCGACTTTGCATCTTGGAAAAAAAACTCCAACGTCTGCGGGAGGACAACAAGGTAGGCAAAGATGACCCCGGCAAGAAATAATCCGAAGCCAATCATCGACGCCGGGATCAACGCCTTCTTCTCGGTCGGAGTGAGCGCTGGAAAAACAAACTGCGCGAGGAAAAACAGGATGAAGGGAAACGAGACGACCAGCCCGCCGTAAAAGGCGAGCTCGAGCGAAATCGTGAACGAATCCGCGACGCCGAGTGACTGCAAGTTTGCCGCTCGCGATGGATCGACTGCGATCAACGGCCTCTGGATGATCGCGGCTAGCTCCGTCCGAAACAGGAAGCAGAGCGCCATCCCCGCCCCCAGCGTGAGGGCGATCTTGACCAATGTTCCGCGCAAGTCCTCGAGGTGCGCCAGGAACGGCTTCGGATCGTCCCGCATTTCCCGAAAATCAAAAAACCTTTGCCAGCTCATCGAAATATCCCTCGTGCCAGAAGCCTCGCATAGGTTGCCAAAGTATTTGCGTCGCAGATTTCCCCCGCGGCGATCGCTTCGGAAAGCTCATCAGGCGAAAATTCCCGCACCGCGTGAATCGCCTCCTGCGCATCGTGAGCCGTGAGATGGGGTGCCGGCTCGACGTCCGAAGCCAAAAACAAATGACAGCACTCTGTCGTAAATCCACACGAGGAAAAGTAGTGGCCGAGCGAGATCAGCGGAACCGGACACGACATGCCGGCTTCCTCTCCAAGTTCGCGCCTTGCGGTGGCCTCGATCTCCGCCCCGCCGTCGACTTGCCCTGCGGGGAACTCCCACATCTCTCGCCGCACAGGAATCCGCTCCTGCCGGATCAACAGGTATTTACCGGCCAACGTGCGGGGCGCAATCACAGTGGCGGTCGGGCGGACGACGGTCGCCCACTCGACTCCCTCTGGCCGACTGGGCGTGGCCACGATCTCGCGATCCACGCTCAACCATGGTGTCACGCAAAGTGCCTCCGAGCGGAGCACACTCCAATGGGCGCCGCGTTCGTTCACGACAACCGTGCGGCCCACCGGTCCAGTTCTCCTGCGACATTTTCCGGGGACGGTGCCCCGACCGCCTTTCGTGCGGCCATCGCAATTCGGAGTTGAAATGTCTTTTCGACAACATCCGGGGTAAGGACCTCAGAGGCTGCACGAAAAATCTCCGCATCCAATTTCGGAAGGGGCACGCCAGATTCCTGCGAGACGCGGACGAGTCGCCCGATGATTTCATGCGCCTCGCGGAACGGCACACTTCCTTCGACCAAGCGGTCCGCAAGATCTGTTGCCAAAAGCAATGGATCCCCCGCCGCCTCCAAAGCTCGTGCCTCCCTCAGCGACGCCGACGCCATCATTTCGCCAAAAATTCTGAGCGTGGCCAATACCGTATCGACAGAATCAAAAACCGCCTCCTTATCCTCCTGCATGTCGCGATTATAGGTCATCGGCAGACCTTTCATGGTCGTGAGAAGCGAGATGAGGTTTCCGTAGAGCCGTCCGGTCTTCCCTCTCGCGAGCTCGGCGATATCGGGGTTTTTCTTTTGCGGCATCAGGCTCGATCCGGTCGTGTGCCGATCACTCAGATCGATAAATCCAAACTCCGCCGACGCCCACAGGATCACATCCTCACTGAGCCGCGAAACGTGCATCCCAAGGATGGCGAGCGCAGCAAGAAATTCGCAGGCAAAATCCCGGTCGGCCACTGCGTCCATGCTGTTCCTCGTTACGCCTGAAAACCCCAGCTCCGCCGCAACGGCCTCACGGTCGAGCACGATCGTCGAGCCCGCGATCGCCCCCGAGCCCAAGGGCATGGCATCCAGCCTCCGCGCGGCATCCCCGACCCGCCCGGCGTCGCGATCGAGCATCTCGACATACGCCAACATGTGATGCGCGAAAAAAACCGGCTGGGCCCGCTGGAGATGCGTATAGCCAGGCAAAATCGCATCCCTGTGCCTCGCTCCAAGCCCGACGAGCTCGCGCTGCAGACCTCGAATCGCCTCAATGATCTCCTCGGCGATATCGCGAAGGTAGAGGCGGAAATCCAGCGCGACCTGATCGTTCCGGCTGCGCGCCGTGTGTAGTTTCGCGCCCGCGGCACCGATCCGGGCGGTTAGTGCGGACTCGATGTTCATGTGGACATCTTCGAGCTCCTCACGGAACTCAAATGTCCCGTCTCCGATTTCCTTTTCAATCGCCCGGAGACCGCTCTCGATCTGCAAAAATTCGTCGCCGGTTAAAATCCCCGCCGCCGTCAATGCCCGTGCATGCGCGATGCTCCCCCGAATGTCCTGCCGGTAGAGCCGCCAATCCGTCGACACCGATTCGCCGTAGGATTTCAGCAGATCCGACTGCTCTTGTTTGAATCTTCCCTTCCACATAGCCGTCGTCTTAATCCCGGGTTTCCACCGCCCGTTTCCCGCACGTGCCATGCTGCTTGAGCTCGTCGCAATGGGCCTCAATCTTCACCATTTTATTGGTCGGAGAAAACCCGAGCCGCCGGGTAATGCAGTTTTCGAGGAGTTCCATGTTCGTGTCTTCAAACTCAATGATCTTCTTGCAGTCGACGCAGACCAAATGGTTGTGGGTCGGATGTTCCAAAAAATTTGGGTCATAGACGACCGTGTCCCCACCAAGATCCAACTGCCGAAGAAGGCCGCTCTCGACGAGGAGGGGAAGCGTTCGATAAACCGTCGCCCGGGAGACGGAGGAATCAATCGCCGTCGCCATCCGCATCAAATCCTCCGCGCTGAAGTGATCCTGAGTGCCAAAAGCCGCGTCAATGATCGCGTCGCGCTGGGTCGTCTTGCGGAGACCTTTCGCTGCCAGAAACCCGTAGAGGATCTCACGGACGCTTTCTCGGGACGGGGCTTCCATGGCCTTCGATCCTAGCGATGCGACCGGCAGCAAAGGAAGTCCCAAATTTTCAGGCCGTCAATCCTTCCAAGCCTGCTTCTTCGAGACAGTCGAGGGATTGGCATACTCTCCGATCATCTTCCCGTCGGCACCGAAGGCTTTCAACCAGACTCCAACCACGCGATCCTTCGCGCGGGACGACGCCCCATTGGCGAAATACCAACCGGCCCCGAGTGAGGCCTTCTCGAGCTTGATCGCATCCGTCATGAATTCCTCCGGTCGATTATTGATTAGGCTCGCAAAGGCCTGCGCACCCTTGGCCACCTTCACTTCGGGCTTCGCCGTGCTGCCCAGTTCTGCATCCTCATAGAAGATGTTGTATTTCACGGTGACATTTTGGAGTTCCTTGAAAGATTTGCTCCTGACCACGACCTTGTAGACGATCTCGCGTTCCTCGCTCAGCGTCTCGTCGGCTGACTCCTTTTTGGGAGCCTCGAGCCGCTTCCTCGTCGGAAGCATCTCCACATCATCGAGAGCCCAGCCGGAGCATGGGACTGCCATCACGAGACCGAGCAGCAAACACCGGATCATTTTCATGATTCGAGATGAATCCACGGATCGGTCGCTCTGTCGAGCACCAAGCTCAGTGCGGTTCCCCAACAACGGCCCCGCATCCCCATTGTTTGGTGGAGAGCCGAAAACTGCACCCGGCGGGGGTCGAACCCACAACCTACGGCTTCGGAGGCCGGCACTCTATCCAATTGAGCTACGGGTGCTAAGGAAATCCAGAGTTTCAACAGAATCGCTGAAACATCAAACGGAAAACGTCAGAGATGCTGGTTTACCGAATTCTAACAGACTGGTCTCCGGGCTGGAGGGATGCTGTGACCGTTCGGCGCTCGTCGAAGTAGGTCTGGGCCATTTTGAAGCGTTCCTCCATGATCGTATCGATCTGAGCGGCGATTGGAGCAGGAACAGAGAGAAGTGTGCCAGGAGGAACCCATGCGCGGCCCGTGAAGTTATCTGGAACGGAGCCCCCGGGGGCGACGCGAGGCGAGTCGGCGACGTAAACCCGCGATCCGGATTCCGACAGAGAGACCATTTCGACATGGCCGAAGTATCCGCCTGGCGTGCCACGCGGGAGTTTGCCCACCGTCCGATCGCTGGAATAAACAAGCACACTCCCGAGCGGCGCACGGAACGGGCTGGAGACACGAAGCGGTTTCCAACCGGCTCCGCGAAGAATCTGCTCCCAATCCTGGCCGTTGCCGGGCTTGAGTCCCTTCCCGAGGCCTGATTTGGTGAGGAGAGAGAGCATCGCACGGCCACACCAACCGGATGGGATGCCATCATTCGCGCTGATCGACGTAAGCTGCTGGAGTGTCGTTCCCCGCAGAAGGGGATTCGCACCTGTTGCGGCCAGAGGCAGCAGAGCGAGAGCGAGAATAATAGTCCAGGCGTGTTTCACAGGTCCGAAATATCTGCCGCAGGTTCGCCCAGATGTCAAATCCTCTTAAGTTTTCTCCGTTCAGCGCAAGGAACGAGACCAAGTTGGCTCGGAGACTTTACCAAGGCCGGTGACGACCGGCGTGCTGCGTCCCTTGGCCGTGTCGAGAAGGATCAGAGAGGTTCCGGAACTGAAGATCAGGTGACGGGAATTGGGCGCCCAAACCGGGTCCTCACCTTGGGCAACCGTTCGCGTGGCACCGGACTCCAAATCGAGGACAGCGATCGCAAAGCCACCTTGCCGCATCGAGAAAGCGACTTTCTTGCCATCCGGCGACCAACTTGGCTCGGTGGAGTAACTCGACCCCGTTGGCACCAATCGCCCGGTGCCGCCTCCGGAACTGATCCGATAGAGTTGCGGGCCTCCCCGCTCGTCCGACGAATAGATGATTTCCGATCCACCCGGACCCCAAGTTGGCGACGACTCGACTCCTCGTGTTTGCGTGAGCCGTCGAGCCCCTGCACCATTCGCCCCCAAGACATAGAGTTCGGGATTCCCATCTTTGCTCAGCGTGCAGGCGAGACGCCCTCCATCAGGAGAGAAACTCGCGCCCGAATTGGTGCCGGGGAATTTGATAATCCGATTCCGGGCTCCACTGGCGAGATCGATGAGATAAATATCGGCATACCCGCTCTGGTATCCGGTATAGGCGAGCTTCGAGCCATCGGGCGAGAGTGTCGGTGCCACGCTGATGACGTTGTCGCTCGTCAGTTGCCGGAGGTTGGCCCCATCGTAGTCAGCAGTGTAGATTTCCTTTTTCCCGGTGCGGGAGGCAACAAATGCGATCCTCGAGTTCGCGATCCCTTTTTGGGCAGTGAGGGTCTCAACAATATCGTCCGAGAATTGATGGGCGGTGGAACGAGCGTCCCCAGAATAGGTTTTCTGGAGAACCACGCTGCCGCCGCGATCCGTCACCGTGCCTTGAAGCGAGCCGCCACCGACGGTTGCGCCGATCAAGTAGCTGGCGCGCTCTGCTGGTGTCAGAGCAAACGCTCCGGCGAGATCCAGATCGTTCTGCACAACCTTCGCAACGGCCGGCCCGTCAGATCCCGCAAAGGCCTTGATCGCAATGCTCGTCGCGTCGCCTTTTTTTACCGTGATGGTTGTCTCCTGCGCAAATGTGCCGAGCGGGGCAGCGAGCAGGACGAGGAGAAGAAGAGTTTTCATGGGGGAGAGGATAGTTCACGAGGCCCCGTTTGCCTAGCCCGCTTCGACCTGAATTTTTCCAAGGAGGCGAACCCAGAGTCGCTATTTCTTGGCGACGGTCTGAGCGGCGGCGGCAGCAGCGGATTTGCCGTCATACCATTTCTGATAATCTTCCGGGGAGACGATGCGAATCGGCGCTTTCATATTATAATGGCCGATTCCACAAAGCTGGCTGCAGGCAAGTTGAAACTCCCCGGTCTGGGTTGTTTCGAACCAGATCCACTTGATCGTCCGTCCGGGCACCGCATCTTGATAGAGGCGGAATTCCGGCACATAAAACGAGTGGATCACATCGCGGGATCGCAGGAGAACATGCACCGGCTTGCCGACAGGGATGACAAATTCCGTCGCCGTAAAATCATCTTTCCCCGCCTCGTCTTCCGGATCGACTCCGAACTTGTTATCCACCGAAATCTTTTTCACGTCCCCCGTGCCGAGCTTGCCATCTGCTCCCGCGTAACGGAAATCCCACCCGTATTGATAGCTGACGATGTCGACGGTGACAGCGTCGGCGGGCGGCTTGGTATTTGTCAGCTCGAACCAGACGTGGTTGCTCCAGATGGCGAGGCCGAGGAAGATCGCCGTGGGGATTGCGGTCCACCATATCTCGAGCGTGTTATTGCCGTGGCTGTAGTGGGCTTTGTGGCCGGGACGGCGACGGTAGCGGATGAGGTAAATGACGTAGACGACTTGGGTCAGGACAAATGCCGCGAGGGTCAGAGCGAAGATGAAGTTTAAGAGCTCGTCGATCTTCTGGCCACCAACAGTCACATTCGGGGGAGTCCAGTAAAGGTTGCCAGAGCGCTCCGCCGCGAAAGCCGGCGCGATCAGCACGGCCATCAGCACGGCTTGGAGGAGAATACGGGAGATTTTTTTCATCCGGGGTCAGTAAGTTGTCAAGCGGCCGGCGCCGGCGCGGCAGCCGCCGCTGGGTCGGGAGTGGCTGGCGTGGCTCCGCCAGCCGGGATCTGCTCCGCAGGAATGGCTTTCAAATCATTTTGAGTCCAAGGCTCCGTGCGGGATGCCGTTTCGTCGCGAATTTTCTTCACAAATTCCGCCGTGATCGGTGGCGCAGCATTTCCCCACTCGGCACGGATGTAGGTGAGAACCGCCGCAATTTGCTCGTCCTTGAGCTGATTCCACGGCGGCATCGCGTTGTTGTAGTTGTTGCCCTTGACTTGAACTTGCCCTTGGAGACCGGCGAGAAGGATTTTCACCAAATGATTGTCCCCGACCCAATCGCCACCGACGACCCACTCGCTTCCTACGAGGGGCGGAAACTGACCAGCCACACCCAAGCCGGTTGTCTGGTGGCAGACGACGCAATTTTGTGTGAAGACCCGCTTGCCAATAACCATCGGATCTGGCGGCCCTGCGTCTGCCGCCGCCCCACCACCCTGCCATGCGACAAGATTCGGATTGTAGACATCAGCCCGGAACCCGCCGCTCATCAAGGCCAAGTAAAGCCCGGCCCAGAACATGATGCAGAAAAATACGGTGATGAGCCACAGGGGCACGGGCTCGTAGCCATCGCGCGGCTCGGCCTGCTCACGAAGGATCGATCCGTGGACCTTCGCCACGTTCATTTCGCTGGCGCGTTGGGATTCTTCAAAGCCCTCATCGGGCGGCTGTGTGAAGTTTGACACGGGGTTTATTCCAGTTTGGGCTCGGGGGATTCCGGCAGCGGGAAATTCCGCTTCAGTGAGAGAAGGTAAGCGACCAGTTCGTCCGCCTCATCGGTCGGCACGACCTCGAATCCCGGAGGCGGCGCATGAGGACCGGTGAGCCCTTGAACGGCATCGTCTGATGGCTGGCCTTCGATCTGCTGCATCTTGTAGAGGTATCGGAAGGATGGCATGATCGACCAGTCGGTGACAGTCTGCGGCTCGTAAAGGTGTTTGTGGTGCCAATTCGGGTCCGGCTGCCTTGCTCCGATATTGGAAAGGTCCGGACCGGTTCGCATTGTTCCGAGGAAGGCCGGTTGGGCGCGAATGTAATCCCGGGCGACGGTCTGGCGGGGCCCCAGCCCCTTCTGGATATCGGTCGAGAGCGGCGCAAGGCGGACTTGCTGGCTGTGGCAATAGACACAACCATTCGCGGCATAGGCTCTCTGCCCGGCGACGGCCAAACCAGACATCGCCGGCGGGAAGTAACCGCCCGTATCTTCATCGGGCAGAGGCTGCATCCGTCCGAGCGTGAAATACGGGTAAGCAACCAGCCCAACCCACGAGGAGGCAAACGTGAGGAAAACCCCGAGAAAAATCAAAGGGAGCTTATTCATACCGCAGCGACCTCCTTGTCGGTCTCTGACGGTTTTGCGAACAGGGCAGGTCCGTCTTTAGGTTGGCCAAGTTTCAGCAGCATCTGGGTGAAGAGGATGGCAAAAACAATGTGGGCCGCCAAGAGGAGGAAACCCGAAAGGCCACGGACGATCCGGAACGGGGTCGCGAGGTCCAACGAGGTCCGGAACGAAACCGCCGGATCGTAAAAGGCGAACCCTTGGAGGATTCCGCCGAGCGTGAGCGCGATGACCATGATCGAGATTCCGATCGCCGCGAGCCAGAAATGCCACCGGATCATTGTTGCCGACGGCCATTCCCACCCGACCAGCCTCGGAACAATGTAATACATGGCACCGAACATCATCATGCTGAAAAATCCGTAAAGTCCGAGGTGAGCGTGGCCAATCGTGTGATCCGTAAAATGGATGAAGGTATTCCATGATGGGATCGCCATCGAGGTTCCTTGGAGGCTGACCAGAGTGTAGGTCATCGCCCCAAAGACCGTAAATCTCAGGGTTGGACTCCACTTGAGGGCTCCAAAGTTCCCGCGCATCGTCATGTGATGATTGATCGCCACCGTCACAACCGGAATGAACATCATCACGCTGGCGACCACGCTCGCGCTGACCATCCAGGCAGGGAATGGGCCGCCGATGAGGTGGTGCATTCCATTCCAACTATAAAACAGCGCTAGCGACCAGAACCCGAGAATGCTCAGGTAATAGCTATGGATCGGACGACCGATGACCTTGGGGATCATGTAATAGGCGCTCGCCAGGCCAATGGGCGTAAACCAGAGCCCGAGCACGTTGTGCGCAAACCACCAATTGATTGCCGCCTGCGCTGAGCCCTGCACGGGCTGCCAGATGAGGAGGATGTTTGCAGTGGCATACAACCATGGAAACCACAGAAATGCGGCAAAGAGATACCACTGCGAGACATAGACATGTCCGGGCTTCCGGAACCGGAACATGATGATCGTCCAGATGCCAATGAAGGCGTAGGAGATGAAAAGGATCGGGGTGGCGTAGCCAGGAAATTCCAACCATTCGATCGATCTACTGTCCCCCGCGAGGATTCCGAGGATTCCGACCAAGACGCCTAGGTTCCAAAAAATGGCGGCAGAAATCAGGAGTTTCGAATGCATGAGGACGACGCGGCAGAGTCGCGCCATCAGCCAAATCCCTACGCCGATCCCGGCAGCGGACGCCCACCCGTAAATGACGGCGTTAAGGTGAGCTGGTCGCAAGCGACCGAAGGTCAGCCAGGCCGAACCATCGAGAAACGAAGGATGCGTCATTTTCCAAGCCGAGATCAGCCCGAGCAACGAGCCGATTAAGAGCCAAAAAATTGCAGATCCAAAAAAGAGAAGAACCGGCCCGCGAGTCGAAGCATCGATCTGGGCGCGCTCCGCGCTGTCGAGCGTGTCCGGTTCATTGGCCGGATGAAATGAAGAGATAAGGCTTTGCGACTTCATGATCTGTTCTTGGGCGGGAATCGGTCGGTCGGAGTTCCCACAGGTTCGTCTTGGTCGAAAATCGTTTGCGCCGCTTGCGAAAGATTATTGAGCTGCCCGTCCTTGACGGCCCAATAAAATGCGAACAGAGCGCTTCCGCTCAGGAAAATCAAACCACCGACGAGGAGAAGAAATCCGGCTGTCATGGTGTGGGCGCTGCGGGTGTTGGCCCTGCGTCTGGCGCGGGCGATGGGCTTGCGGCTGGCGCAGGAGCATCCACGACGACAACCGGGTAAGCGGGTCGCGGGCGGCTCTCGTTGAGTTGGGGGATGATTTGTTCCATGGCCGTGCCGATGGGGATTTGAACGGTGCCCTTCGCGCGATCGACCCATGCGTAGGATTCGAGCTTGGCCGCCTCTTCCGTGCGGAGCGCAGCGAGGTTTTTGATGCGGGCTTCGGAGCGTGCCGCCTCCTCGGGATCAGCATCTCCGACCGACGTTCCAACAAGCCATTGGTTGAGCCCGAGGAAAAGCGCGATCATGATCAGGCCAGCAACAAAAATCGGCCAGAGGGATGGCTTCTTCGCAGATTCGGATGTGGAAGGTGCAGTCGTCATCAGTTTTTCAAGGCGATAGACTGAGGAAGTCGAGGATCACGCAGAGGCCAGAGAGGCGCATCCCCGAGACGCTTGAGGAACACAGCGGCTAAAGTCGAGCCAACGGCTAGAAGGCTGAAAAAATCCATCCAACTTGGAGAAAATCCCGCCTTGTGGACGGCCGGCAGGACGATCACGTAGATGTCCATCAGGTGCATAAGCAAGATCCAGATCGCGACGCCGCACAAGAAGGCAGGTTTCTTTTTCCCGAGATTGGGCAGCAGGAGGAGAAATGGGACAAAGAAATGACCCACGACCAAGGCCGTGCTCAGGATTTGCCACGACTCGGTGTTCCGGCGCAGGAAATAAACGGTTTCCTCCGGGATATTTGCATACCAAATCAGCATGTATTGGCTGAATCCGATATAGGCCCAGAAGATCGTAAACGCGAGCATGAGCTTGCCCATGATGTGGTAATGCTCCATCGAAATGATATTCTGGAAGTAGCCTGCCCCGCGGAGGGCGGTAATAATCAGAACAAGGACGCACATCGAACTGAGCGCTGTCCCAGCAAAGATATAGACTCCCCACATGGTCGAAAACCAATGGTAGTCGAGACCCATGAGCCAATCGATGGCCGAAAAGGTGAGACATACGGCAAAGAGCGGCAGGCTGGCGAATGTGATGCGGCGGTTAAACACGGTATAGCGGGGCGCGCCATCGTGATCCTGCAATATGGAATTTGCCCGGAGCCAAAGCGCGGCCACCGTAAAGAATACGAAGTAAAATGCCGCACGGATCCAGAAGAACCATGGCGTGAGGAACGGCCACTTTGCGTCGAGAAGGACGTCCTCACCCGGGCTCTTCAGCATCCAATACCAGAGCTTCGGCGCAACAAAAACTAGCGGAATAAATAACACGGCCATCACCACGAGCAGGCTCGCGATATTTTCCAACTGCCGCCTCACCACAACGCTCCACTCGGCGTCTACCGCATGATGGACAAGGATCCAAAACAGCCCGCCCATGCAGATCGTGAAGAAAAATGTGAAGGCGAAGAGGTAGGAGAAGGCGAATTGCTTCGGATCGAAAAAGGCGCCCGCAAAAATCGCAATATAGGAGACCACCGCGAGGGCGATCAGCCCGAGAAAGCGACCTCCGACATGCTTGTAGTCGAATGTGTGCGGGGAAGCGGAGTGGGGTGCGTGTTCGCTCATGGTTTCTGCGCTTCGAGTTCCGCCCGCTGGGTGGCCGGGACGTCGTTGATGGTGGCGCCGCCTTGGGATCTTTGGAGGGCGCGGACGTAAGCAACAATCGCCCAACGGTCGGGAACTTGGATCCTGTCCCCGTAGCCCATCATCGTATTCTTCCCATGCGAGATCGTATTAAAAATTTCTCCGTCCGCCATGTCGCGAATTCTTTGCTGATGGAGATTCGCGATTGCCACAAGGCCGTATTTTCCGGCGATTCCATTGCCGCCTCCCGTGGCACCATGGCAGACCGCGCAGTTGATGGTGTAGCGTTCTTGGCCGCGCGCGACAATTTCCGGCGTGATCTCAAATGGCATTCCGGTGCCCCACTGGTCCTCGATTTTTCCTGTGTCAAAATAGACCGGCGCCGAAGAAAAGTAGACCTGCTTATACGGCCCGCTGGCCGCGCCGACGGAACCGTCGACTGGCTTGTGCAGCGGACTTGCGTAGCCCAGAGGAACGGTTCCCGCAACTGGCTCACGAGATCCGCGACCGTCTGCAAAAAACTTACTCTCGACCTGCGCCTTCACTTTTGGCTGGTGGTCCATATCCGGAAAAATCTCAATCGGCGGCCTCGTGGACTTCTGACCGCGGAATCCGGCCACGGTAACAACCGCGAGGACGACGAAAGCAAAAAGGGCGAAGAAGTATTTCAGCACAATTCTACTCTCCGTGGATGAGGGTTACGTTCGTGCCGCCGACGGACTCCAAGAGCTCCCTCACAGCGACGGGCGAGAATTTTGGATCGGAGGATTCGATGGCAGCAAAAAATTTATCCTCCGTCACCTTCTTGAACCGGTCCCAGTTGAACAGCGCGTGGTTGAGGCGGGGGAGACCATTCATGATCAGCATTCCAAAGACGGCGGTGAAGGCCGAGGCAAGGATCGTCAACTCGAACATGATCGGGAAGAAGGCTGGGACGGTGAAAAGATTCGTCGGCTTTCCGGCAACAATCAGCGGATACAGAAACGACGAAGTGCCGAACTGCAAAGTCACTGCCGTGAGGAAACCCGTCAGTCCCCCGATGAAGATCAGCTTCCCGAGGATCGAACGCCCGAGGCCCATCGCCTCGTCCATCCCGTGAATCGGAAATGGGGAAAAGACATCCCAATGCTTGAATCCTGCATCGCGAATTTTCTCCGCCGCACGGTAAAGTTCCTTCGCGCTCTGGAATTCCGCGGCGATGCCGTGGATCGGCGCACTTTGATTTCCCACGACGTTCATTAGTGGTGAGCCTCCCCATGATGTGGGTCCGCCTCGGGCAGGACGGCTTTGACTTCAAACATACAGATCATTGGCAGGAAGCGAATGAACAGCAGGAAAAGCGTGGTGAACAAGCCGAACGTTCCCACAAACGTGCAAATATCGACCCAAGTTGGGTGGAACATTCCCCATGCCGAAGGGGTGAAGTCCCTCGCCAGCGTCGTTGCGATGATCACGAAGCGCTCGAACCACATGCCCATGTTTGGGAACTGCACGATGATCCAGACCCAGATGAGGTTCGTTCGGAAAAACTTGAACCAGAAAAACTGCGGCGCCACGACGTTGCAGAACATCATCGACCAGTAGGCCCACCAATACGGGCCAAACGCGCGATACCAGAATGCCGCCTTCTCGTAAGGATTCGCTCCATACCAGGCGATAAATAGCTCCATCAGGTAGGCGTAGCCGACGATCGACCCCGTCAGCAAAATGACCTTACACATCTTGTCCACATGCCCGACCGTCACCAGGTCGCTCAGCGGCTTGTAGACCGCGCAGGCAGGAATCATGATCGTGAGCACCATGGCGAAGCCACCGAAAATCGCACCCGCAACAAAATACGGCGGGAAGATCGTCGTGTGCCAGCCAGGAATGACCGACGTTGCGAAGTCGAACGAAACGACAGAGTGGACGGAGAGTACCAGCGGCGTCGAGAGACCGGCCAAAATCAGGTAGGCCATCTCATAGTGGCGCCATTGCCGGTTGCCGCCGCGCCAACCCAGCGCGAGAACGCCATAGATGAATTTCTTTATCTTCGTCGTGCACCGGTCGCGGATCGTCGCCAAGTCGGGAATGAGCCCGGTATACCAGAAGAGGATCGAGACGGTGAAATACGTCGATACCGCGAAGACGTCCCAGAGCAACGGACTCCGAAAGTTTTGCCAGATGGCATTGGAGTTTGGCACCGGAGCGAGAAACCATGCCATCCACACGCGCCCGACGTGGAGAGCCGGGTAGATACCCGCGCAGACGACGGCGAACAAAGTCATCGCTTCTGCCGCGCGGTTGATCGATGTGCGCCACTTTTGGCGAGTCAGAAAAAGGATCGCGGAAATGAGCGTGCCGGCATGGCCGATGCCGATCCAGAAAACGAAGTTTGTAATATCCCACGCCCATCCGACGGGGTGGTTGTTTCCCCAGACGCCGACCCCTGTCGCGATGAGGTAGGCCAAACAGAAGAAACACAACAGCGTGAGCGGAACCGTGACGCCCATCGAGATATACCACCAAAGAGGAGTTTTCGCCTCGATGATCGAGCTGATGTAGCTGCTGATCCAGCCCATCGTGCGCTTGTTGAGCACAAGGGCCGGACGGACGATTTGCTTCTCCTCCTCGGAGAGTTTCTCGGGATCAATCGTGGCGGTCGCTTCAGACATGGTCAGTGGAGAGGGGTGGAGCGGTTAGTGACCATGGGCGTCGGCGGGTGAAGAGTGAGTCGCGCCGGAGGGATCTGCCACCTTGCCCTCATCGCCTTGGTGTCCGGACCCGTGGGGAGCGGGACCGTGGCCCGACTGGTTCGCGACCGTGCCGACTTTTTCGGCACCGGGCATTTTCGGATTCGGATTTTTGATGCGGGCGAGGTAGGTGACGCGTGGCGAGGCGTTGACGTATTTGAACATCGTGTATCCACGATCCGCCTTCCGAAGCTGAGCGACTCGGCTGGCCGGGTCGGCGATGTCTCCGAAGACGATGGCATCGTGCGGGCAGGCTTGCTGACAGGCGACTTTGAACGTGCTGATCGGAGTCTCACTTTTCGGCGAGGGACCTGCCTCGACGAGGCGTCCGATCTTTGCCTCCTCGATGCGCTGGATGCAGAACGTGCATTTTTCCATCACACCGCGCATCCGGACTGTGACATTCGGATTCTTGGCCATCTTCAAGCTGTCGGCCATCCCCTTCTTGGCCAGCGGCCCCCAATAGAGCTGGTCGATCGGGCGCTGGTTGTAATCAAAATAATTAAAGCGCCGGACTTTCCATGGGCAGTTGTTCGCGCAATACCGTGTGCCAATGCACCGATTGTAGGCCATGAGATTGAGCCCGTCCTCGCTGTGGACGGTCGCATTCACCGGGCAGACCGTCTCACACGGAGCGTTCTCGCAATGCTGGCACATAATCGCTTGCGAGAGCATCTCAGGATCCTCGGCCTCGCCGGCAAAATACCGATCGAGCCGGATCCATGCCATGTCGCGATTTTTACGCACCTGGTCTTTACCAACGACCGGCACGTTGTTTTCCGCTTGGCAAGCCACCACACAGGCGTTGCAGCCGGTGCAAGTATTCAGGTCGACCGTCATCCCCCACTGCTCAGCGGAAGTGAGTTCCGGGTGGGTGTAAAGTGAGATATTTGGCGGGATGTGACCATCCATCCCCATCGTCTGGGCAAAGGCCGGTTCGTGCTGGTAATGATCGAGGGTGCCTTCGCGAACAAGATCCCGACCTTCCATGCTCCGATGTTCCTGAGTCTGGGCGAGCGGGTAGTTCCGATCCGTGACTTTCAGGGCAATCCCATTCGCCACTCGCATCGAAGCGGTCTGGCGCAGCGGGTAAGCATTGAAGCCGACATTCTGCATGAGGGCTGACACATCCTGACGTCCGAATCCGAGCGCGATCGACAGGGAATCATCGGCATGGCCGGGAGCAACGAGCGCAGCCGCTTCGATGGTCGTCTTGCCGTCGCTCAACTCGACGATGTCCGCCACGAGATCGTAATTGACGTCGTTGCCCATCTTCTCGGCAATCTCACCGAGCTTATCGAAATTATTCGCCCTCACTCCCAGCTTCTTGGCTGTCGCGGGGCTCATGAGCACGGCATTGTCCCACGTGACCTTGGTGACAAAATCCGGAGTCTCTAGGAGCCAGGAATTGTTCGCATAGCGTCCATCATCAACGCTCGAGCTGGGAATAAAGACCAACTCGAGCCCGTCGCGTTTCGCCGGAATCACCTTCGATACGAGGGACACGGCTGTGGCAAGCGAGAAAACCGGAGCCGTCGTCGGGAACTGCGAACCCGGCAGAAATCCAATCCGCAGGAAGTTATTCCAGAGCATGTCCAGTCCACCGGCCTGAGCGATCGCCTCGTCGGGCGCGAGGGACGTGAATGTTTTCCGGATGAGCTCGGGCCCCTCGACTGCGGCTCCACCGAGGAGCTTGGCGAGAATGTCGAGCTCCGAGAGTCCGCCCCAGAGTGGCAGGATCATCGGCTGGACCGAAGTGTAAGTGCCGTCGGCTGTCCGAACATCGCCCCACGACTCCAAGAAATGCGCAGCGGGCACATGCCAGCGGGAAACCTTCGAGGTCTCGTCTTCAAAGAGTCCGAGACGAACAATGTCCGGGACTTTTTTCACCAAGGAAACAAAGTCAAGATCGGCTGGGGCGTTGTAGGCTGGATTCCCACCGAAAATAAACAACGTCTTGACCGCCCCCTGCGTGATGGCCGCCGCCAGCTCGGTGATGGACGATACCGAGGGTTCGCTGGAAGTGACACCAAGGAGCGTGGCCCCGATGTTGCCGAGAGCTTGATTGATCGCGTGAACAAGAGTCTGCACGGGTGCCGGGGATTGCGGCCCGGTGACGACGATCGAGCGTCCGCGATGTTCCGCGAGATCGCTCGCGCACTCTGTCACCCATGCGTCATCAATGGCAGCGTCAGATTTTGGAAATGCCCCGAGCAAAGAGGCCAGATCGCTATCGCCAGTCTTCCGTGCAACGGCGACGCCGAGGCGGCGAAGGAACTCCCCGGAGTCCGAGGCCCGGCAGCGAAGACGATGGTCGGCCATCCCCCCGGTCGTCGTGAAGTGATTCTCCACGACGTAAAGGCGGTTCATCGGCGCGCCTTTTTGATTCGGGTTTCTCCTCGCCGAGAAGCCCGACGAGTAACCGATCCCGCATTCCGAGGGATTCAGAAAATCACTGTCCACCGCGAGGATCACGTCTGCGCGATCAAACTTAGGAACAAGCCGGACTCCCTCGCCGAAAGCCGCCGTCGTTCCAGCTACCGCCGCTTCGTTTCCGAGCGGCTCATACTCTGCCCAGAGGAGTCCAGGAAAATTTCGCTCCAGCTCGGAACGGAGCCGGTCACGAGTGGGTGAGTTTTTCTTCTCGACCAAAAAGGCCACGCCTCGTCCGCCGGATTGGCTGACCTGCTGAAGAAACGCGTCGAAGGCCGCTGCGTCCGTTGGTTTGCCGTTCTCGGTGATTTTTTTTGAACGATGGGGATCGTAGAGATCCAGCACCGCCGCCTGCGCGAATGTATCTGTGCCCCCGTTGCTGAAGGGATGCAGCGGGTTGCCCTCCAGCTTCGTCGGACGTCCGTCCGATGTGGTCGCAACCAGCGGGACGGCACCATAGCGGGCCGGCATCGAGGTGGCGTAGTAAAGGAACTTGCCAGGAATCGTCCATTCGACGCCCTTGTTGAATGCAACGAGGTGACTCTCCGGACGCCGGCAGCCGGTCAGCCCGACGCCCGCGAGTGCCATCGAAGCACCCATGAGCTTCATGAAGTCGCGCTTCGAAAGGCCGCTGTCTTCGTAAACATCTGCGCCCCGTGGGAACTCGCGGTGGAGGTGCTTGGCAAATTCCGGATCGTTCTCGAGCTCGCGAAGGCTTCTCCAGACGGTCGGCCGCGCGTCGTTGGCCGGATGATGCAGGTCTTTTTTCATCGATGACAGCCTCCACACGTCACTGGAGGATTCACTTCCCATTCCTCTTTAAACTTCAGGCCAATCTCCCGCTGGGTTTCCGCAGGTCCGGGTGTCCATTTCATGTTGTAAATTTCAGACGGCGGGCGGAGGAAATTTTCTGGCGCGCGATGGCAGTCGAGGCACCACGACATGCTTTGTGGCTCATGCTGGTAGACGACCTTCATCTCGTTGACTGCCCCGTGGCAGCTGTAGCAACTCACTCCACGGTTCACGTGAACCGCGTGGTTGAAATACGTGTAGTCCGGCACTTTATGGATTCGCACCCAGTCCACCGGCTCGCCCGTTTTCCATGCCTCGCGAACGATCTCCAGCTTCGGGCTGTTCGCTTGAATCTGCGTGTGGCACGCCATGCAGGTCTGCGTGGTTGGCACGTTTGAGTGCGAGGCCACCTCGACAAAGCTGTGGCAATACCGGCAATCCATCCCGAGTTGGTCGACGTGGATGACGTGCGAGAACGGCACTGGCTGAGTCGGCATGTAGCCGACCCGGGTATATTTCGGAGTGAAATAGTAGGTCACGCCGAGCACGACCGTCGTGCCGATGACGCCGAGACACACCACGATTTTTAGTGGGAGCCAGTTCGTCCATCTTGGAAAAAAATTCGCCATTAATCAGTCCGCAAAATCAGTCAGCCGTCGCATCACAACGAGTTGACGGAAAGGTTACGAGCTTGCTTGTCTGCTGGTCCGACAATTCTTCCAGAAAATATAATGACGCAGGGCAAGGTCGTGTGCATGAGTTCGAAGCCCGGAAAGGTTGCAAAATCCCGGTTGCTTCTGTCAACAGATTCAATGAAATTTCTTTTTTGCCCATGAATATTCGACTTGCCGCCCTCCTTTTTTTCACATTCCCGATTTGGGCAAGCGCGCAGTCGACCGCCCAGCCCCCACTCCCGACCACCTCGCTTCGCATTGGCCCGCACGCGATCACCGCAGAGGTCGCCGACGACGACTCCGAGCGCGCGGCAGGACTGATGTTCCGAGATTCCCTTGCGGATGGTCACGGAATGATCTTTGTGATGCCGACGATCGGGCCGGCAAGTTTTTGGATGAAGAATACGCGCATCCCGCTCTCGATTGCCTTCCTTGAAGCGGACGGTCGAATCGCCGAGATCCACGAACTGGAAGCCTTCAACGAAAGAACCGTCCGCAGCACATTTCCCCGAATCGCCTACGCGCTGGAAATGCCCAAAGGTTGGTTCACCAAGAAAAATATCTGGCCCGGCGAGCGAGTCACCGGCCTCCCTCCAGGCCCTCGTTGAGCTGATCTCCCATGAAACTTCCTCCGACAGCCCGCCTCTACGGCATTCTCGATCTCGGTTACGTTGAGCCTTCGTCCGCGATGGAGGTCGCGGATCAAATGCTCGATGGCGGCGTGCAGATCCTCCAGCTTCGCGCCAAGAAATTTGCGCCGCCAGAAATCTGCGCCCTCGCAAAAGACTTGGCCCCTCTCTGTCAGAAATTCGGTGTCCCACTCATCCTCAACGATCACCCGGAACTTGTCAGGGAGAGCAGAGCAGACGGCGTCCATGTCGGCCAAGATGATCTTCCTGTCGAAGCCGTCCGCAAGATGGTCGGCGAGGATGCCATCGTCGGTCTTTCCACTCATAGCGTGGAGCAGGCGAGTGCGGCGAGCATGCTTCCAGCAGACTACATCGGATTCGGCCCCCTGTTCGCGACGCCAACGAAACCCGACTACTCCGCGATCGGAACATCTGGGATTTTTGAAGCCCATCGCCTCGTCAACCTCCCGATCTTTTGCATCGGCGGCATCAAGCGCGAGAACCTCCCGGAGGTGATGGATGCCGGTGCGAGCAGAGTCGTGATTGTCTCAGGGATTCTTCAGGCACCCGACATCGTCTCCTATTGTCGCAGCTGCTTGGACCTCCTCACTGCCATCGACGCGGATGTTTGATTCCTAGCCTCGGGGGGCGACCTCATGGAGCGCGAGGGCGATCGATTTCTCGATGACCGCGATCTGCGCGTTGACGCGGTCACGGATATGAAATTCGGATGGAGTCTCGACTGTAAATGTCCGGCGGGCGTATTCGAAATGGAGAAGAAATGCCTCTGGCCACTCGGACATCGAATCGGGGCGGATCCGGCGCCGGATCACTCCACCGGATGCCGAGCGCCCCTCAACCTGATTCCGCCGGTCCACAAGAATATGCGGCGAGGCCGCTTGCAGGAGTTGCTCGGCCCAGTAGGGCTTTGCCGCGGCGGCCTCATAGATGTAGAGCCCGGTCGCATCGAAGTCTTCGTGGAGCGCGATGGCCACATCAAATTTCCTGCCACGAATCTCGCGGATCTGCGCGCCAATCGGATGCGCGCGCGTGTGGTAGCATCGGTTCAGGTCGCGCCCCCTCTGGTCGAGGCGGCTGTTGTTGACGAGGCCCCATGGGTTGAGGCACGGGAAAATCGTGACATCAATTTTTTTGAAAATCTTGGGATGTTTCTCCGCCCAGCGCACGAGAGCCTCTGTCGCGGCTGCCTCGTCTCCGTGAATTCCGGCCGAAAAATAAATTTGCGGAAGTGACAAATCCGCAGGCTTCGTGCGCAGAACCAAGAGCGGATAACCCGCGACCGTGGCAAACGTCCGGATCTCCAACTTGCTGGCGCGGGCGACCCCACGCCATCGACGGGCTAAGTTGTTGAAATTGTGGGCCAAGGCCAACTGGTTTACCATCAGGTCACGTTGGCACGAATCGCGAGAGAAATCCCGAGGAAAAATCCGCGCGTCCCGCCGCTCCCCGTCGGTTCTATTTGTTCCCGACTTGCTCCGCGACGAACCTGGCGACCACCGCGGCATCTTCTGTGCCGAAGACAGCCTCTCGAAGCGGCGGGCTCCCGAGGTCCTGCCGTCGGATCTCCCCGCCCTGCCAGATCCATGCTTCGGTCGAATACGGACCCACCCGACGCGGGTCACTCCAGGTATGAATTCCCAACAACGGGGTCTTCAACGCAGCGGCCAGATGCATCGGCCCGCTGTCGACACTCACGACAAACCGCGCACCGGCCAACAGTGCGGTAAGATCGCCGAGGGATGTCCTGCCCACCAGATCGATCACCTGCCCGCCGAACCCGCCCTCGACACTTCCAAAACCGGCCAGCACGATCTTCAGGGGCGAATGCGCCGCGAAGACCCGGATAAACTCATGGATCGCCGCCCCGGACATCGCTTTGTCCTCCCCACGGGCAAACGGATGGAGGACAATGTAGGCCCCATCGATGGAGGAAACGATCTCGGACGACTTCAAAGAGATGGGGAATTCTTTCTCCTCCGGAATCTCAATCCCGATGGCCGGCAGGCAGGCCAAATAACGATCTACCGCGTGCTGGTCGCGAGCGACGCTCGCCACGCGGCTATAAAAAAAGCCCGCGCCCTCGCGGGCATCGCTCAGACCGACAGTCTGCGCGCCTCGCGCCATGGCGGCCATCATGCCACTTCTCAGGAGACCCTGAAGATCCAAAGTCAATTCCGGCTGCAGGCCCCCGAGATCCATGAACCACCGCAACCCGCGAATCCCACCCGCGATTCCTCGGAATTCCTGGCGGGGAAAAATATGCGTGCGGGTGATGGCGGGATTTGATTCCAACAACGGCTGCCATCGCGGATCAACGAGCCATGTGATGCGTGTCTCGGGCCATGCCTCGTGGATCGCCGAGGCGACTGGCAGGGCGTGGATCACATCGCCCATCGAGCCAGGTTTGATAAGGAGCAACGAGCGCGGCGGGTTCATTCGGACGCCGTCAGCACCGCCCTTCACCGGCCGACAGAAAGCCTCTCTGCCAGCTTCTTCGGCAGCCCGGCGGCAACGATCGCTTTCTGCGCAGCGGCGATATCGTATTCGAGGCGCTTAAGGGTGATGGAATTCACGTTCGTATCGTAGATGCAATACGAGGCACGCCAGTCTCCATCCCGCGGCTGGCCAACACTCCCGACGTTGACGAGATATTTTTTCCCGGGCGCCAGCGTGATCGTATCGAGCGTGTGGCTCCGGACGCTACCGTCGCGGACGTAGGCTTTTGGCGCGTGGGTGTGACCGATGAAACAGACGGCCGTGTGCTGGTAGCTGAAGCTCGCCGCCGCATCGAGTTGATTAAAAACGTAACCCCATTTGTGCGGGGTATCGAGCGTGGCATGGACAATCGTAAAGTCGCGCACCTGCCGCTGCAGCCGGAGCGAGCGAAGCCAGTCCTTGTCGGCTGTCGTGAGCTGCTCGCGCGTCCAGGTCATCGCCTCCTCCGCCAGCGGATTGAACCCTTCTTGATCCCCGAACATTGACGCCTGCTCATCATGGTTTCCCTTCACCACCGGACAATCAAGACCCCGGACGATGTCGAGGCATTCTTTGGGAAATGCATTATACCCAACGACGTCGCCCATACAGACATAGTGGGAACAGTTTTCTTTCTGTGTGTCCGCAAGAACGGTTTGGAGCGCGTGGAGATTGGCGTGAATGTCGCCGAATATGGCAAATCGCATGTGTGTTTTCTGTCCCGGATGGGAGAGTCAGGGCTTTTGTTCTACTCTCTCCGACTCGGGAATATCCAGTTTCTTTTCCATTTCTGTCAGCACATTGACGAGGGTCGGCAGGCGCTGGGACTCGCCTTGAAGATAAAGTTCGCGCAGCAGATCATACGCCTCGCGCTCGCGTCCGGGGCATTTTGCCATCTCATAGCCGGCAAATCTCCGGCAGTAAGGAGGGGCGTCCGGGAAGCTGGATGCCATAAGGAACGCATCGGCCGCACCACAGTGATCCTCGAACTTGTCTCGGAGCAGCACCCCGAGCTGGAGGTAGAGCTGGTAGCGGTCGGGGTTATTGCGAATACCGCGTTCCAACAATTCTTTTCCCAGCTCAAAATACTGCCGCTGGGCGCGGATACGCAGCGCCTCGCTCGGTTGCTTTTCGTCCTGCATGGCCGCCACGCTCGCATTCCACGCCATGTGCCACGCCGCCATGTCCCAGTAGAGGAGCGAGCGGGGCTGGAGCGTCGTCACCGTATCGAAAATCCCGGCCATCCGCCCCCACTCGGTGTTCTCCCAGGCCGTGTGCGCCTCGATCCAGAGGAAAGCCGCGAGCGGCGAACGAAATCCGCTGAGCGCGGCAAGAAATCCCATCTGCCCGACCCGCTCGCGCAAGTCGAGATTGAGGTCGGTCTTGCGAAAATGCGCCGCCGCGGCCTCGCGCTGGATGCGGATCTGCAGCGGCAGGAGCGCTGCGCCGCACAGAACGAGGAGACCAAATACGCCGAGGCGTCGCGCGATCATAGCTCGCGTCCGGCGAAGGCTATCGCGGCGAGAAAGAAATATACGGCAACATATAAGCCTCCGAGGGCCATGGTTTGCAAAAAGAGTCCGGTAGGGACGGCCACCCCAGCGATCACGTCATCGGTGAGATTGAATGCTTGCAGGTCGGGAAAGATCAATGCCACCACGGCGGCTAGGACACGGGTCCACCACTGGATGTCGACGCCCGCCAGCCAAAATTCCCGGGCTGTTGCCTGCAAGTGCCCGATGAAATACACCGCCACCGCCATGAGGATCGCAAAGATCCCGGAGGTCGAAAATGTGGAAATGAAAAGGGTCAGTGACGCCAAGAGCGCCGCTTTGACAAAGATGATCACGATCCCCGGCACGAGGTTGGCATTGAACGTCGCCGCCGTCACCTCGCGCACGGCCAGCGCGACTTCCTCGGCCGGTGCCCCGGCCAGTTGGGCCCGCGTCTCCGCCAACACCCAATGCTCGCGCAACCAAAGAACAGCCAGAAAGAGCCCGGTCATCAAAAGAATTGCGAGCCCAAGCAACAGCAGGATGCCGATCAGCTTCCCGAGCAGATAAGAAAACCGCGGCACCGACTTCGCCAGAATCGTGTAGATCGTCCGGTCTTCCATGTCCTTCGGCAGAAAGTTCGCTGTCGCGAGAATCGCCAGCAACGATGTGAAGACCGCCATCGCACCCAGAGAGATATCTTTCAGCATCTGGAATTGCTCCTGAAACGAAAATTTCGCCACGAAGGCGGAGTTCCCAATGATCAGAAGCGCGAAGATCAGCAGAAAATAAAACACCTTCATCCGAACCAACTCGGTGAACGTGTTCCAACCAATCGCCCATGTGCCACGGAGAGATTTCATTTTCGATACCCCACTATAAAAAAATACCCCACGCTGTCCAGCCGCCAAGGCAAACGCACGAAATGCAGGAACTTGACGCCCCTTCGTTTTGGTGGGAAAATCCCCCCGTGAACTCAAGCTTCGAAATCCGTATTGGAGACAAGGGTCGCGCGGCTTTGGGGCGTGTTGCAAAAAAGGGGGAACGGTGGAAAGTCGAACCGATTTCCGGGGAGCAATTCGTCATCACCCGAATGGTTGCGGTCACATCCAAACTCCCCGAGGCCCGCATCGTCCGTCGCCGAGGTCGGAGGATGCTGACAAGCGATCGTCCGGTCACGTTGGACGACACGCTCCGCGTCATGGAGAATTTTCCGTGAGAGTGCTCCTGGATGTTTCGACACTCGTCGCGCTCATGTGGGAAAACCATGTGCGCAATGCCCGAGTCGAGAAATGGGCCAAGGGAAAGACCTTGGTCCTCTGCCCCATAACGGAGCTTGGTTTTGTTCGGGTTTCTTCCAGCCCGGCACACAATGCAACGGTGAGCGAAGCGCGGGAGACCCTGGCTGATTTCATCCGAGACTTCTCGCCTGAATTTATCGCCGCTGATTTGCGGCAGTTGGATACCCCGGCAGCTCCCACCTCCGGCAAGACCACCGACTGGTATCTCGCGGAGTTGGCCTCAAAACACGGGCTCAAGTGGGGAACACTGGACGGAAACGCATCACATCCCTCCGCTCTCGTCGTTTAAAACCGAGCACGCAGCGGGATAGGTGTAAAAAGTCGGGCACCTCGCCGAGCCGTCCGTTGATTCCACCCGTTTCGGTGTCAAAATAGTCTAAAAAGCTCAGGGCATCCGCTATCACGCTGCTTTCTTTGCCCCCCCTACGACCGCTTTTGGTATTTTTAAATAACCAACCTCACGCACCGGCAGGCTGCCGCGCGCCGAGTCCGAGAGCGAGGAACGAGGCTCCGCTGAAAATCATGTTGATGCCGAAAAGCAATCCGAGCACCCAGGCGCTGTCGGATGGCCAACGAACGTAGACCATGATGCCGAGAACTATCGAGGCCAAGCCGCTGATCAGCGTCCACATCCATCCTGCATGAGCACGAAGTTTGAATGCGGCCACCGCGACAAAAATGCCCTCCACGATGAGAAAGATCGCAAAGATCAGCGTGATCACCATCAAGCTCGATGCCACACAAGCTAGGAGCACGACCCCTGCAGCAATGCGGATGAGACCAGATAGCCCCTCAAGAATTCGATGGCCCTGATGTTTGCCGAAAATTGCCATCCCTAACGAGATCACCCCGCTGGCCAGAACAAACGCTCCGAGGAACTGCGCGATCACGAGCGAAAAGAGCAACGGCGACCCCATCGCCGCAAAGCCGACAAAAATCGAGAGGATCCCTCCGATAATCAGCCACCCACGGCTTTTTGAAAGATCGTTCGAGGCAGAGGGAAGAGCGGTAGTCGATGACATAGACGGCGAGACTTTACGACGAAGGGCTGTAGCGCAATCCTTTTGATCGGACGCTTGGACTCCGATTCGGCTAAGTGGCACGCTCAGCGCGCCTCAAGGTTGAGGGGGAGCAAACTCATCCATCTGACGAATCGATCCGTCCGGAAAGCAGATGTTGCCGCCTTGGCCGTGCATATTACCGATTTCAATCAGCCAAGGCTGAGTAGACCAACGGTAAGGTGAGAGCGCCCCGGGCTCGAACTTGCTCGGCAGATAGTGAATCTTTGGGCGTTCGTCGGGGTTGCTTTTTTGAAGAGCGCGAAAAATGGTCGGACATCTCCAGACTTCAATCGGAGCACCGTAGGGACGGAGAGCCTCAATCCACCAATCTTCCAGCGCATCGGTTCGTTCATTATCCTGCAGTTCGGGCGGCTCTTGTGGCCATTGGGCCTTGTCCTGAACGTAGGCATTCAGCGAAGTGTGCAGCGACCGCATGTTGGTGATGCATTTGGCGTTTTCCGCACGAGCGATCAGCGGCCGATAGGCGAACGCCGCCAACGCGGCCAAGATGGCAACGATCCCAGCAACCGCGAGGATCTCTAGGACCGTAAAGCCGAGACAAGACCGACCCAGACTGGGTGATACGTCTCGGACGCCACAGCGCAAAACGGTCCGATCCAAGAACTTGAAATCAGTTCGTGGTCTGGGAGTTCCTCACTCCGTTAAACTGGAACGACTGACCGAAAAGATTCGTGAATGTCGTCGTGCCCCCAACCGTGGTGGAAATGAACGTCTGAAGGAACCCTGTGCCACGGAAAAAGTAGGTCGGCGAGCTTTGGTCAAATCGGCCACTGAAGCTGCCAGTGGCTTGGGTGTTTGAAAACGCGGCTGTCTGACTATCAAGAACTCCCGCAAGGCCCGCGTTGGCGATGCTTGCGGTAACAGGACCGCTGAAAACGAGCCCACTCGCGAAAAAGATGTAGCTGTTTGAGGTGGTCGACGTTGTCTGGATCCCGTTGCTGTAGGCAAAGCGGATGACACCCGTGAGGTTGTTGGCGCGGGCGTTGGCCTGATAGCTTCCGTCGACGCCCGAGACGAGCGGCGATCCGTTCGTGAATGGAGGTCCGCCGAGGCCGCCTGCATTCACCGCGCAAGCCGTCACAAGAACAAGAAGGGGGGCCAGTAGATTTCTCATAAGTAGTTGAGCTAGCATGTTTCGCCGAGAAAAGGCAATCTGAAACTCATAGATATTTTCTTACTGTCGGTTGAGGAATTGGATCGACTGCCCAGAAGATTTGGTTCCGTTCACCGCAACCGCGCGAATCGTAAACGTGTTTAGACCTTGGGAAAAAGGCTCACTTAATGACCAGCGTGTTGTTCCGGATGCCCGCTTCCAAGGAATCTCAATGACGGATCCACTCTCGCCGCTCGGCAAGGTGCCATTTCCGCTCTGTCCACCAAACGTCGAGTGCTGATACTCGACATAGGCAATATCAAGATAGCTCGGGAACTCAGCCCTTCCGGAGATCTGAGCGGTTCCGGAGGCGCTCGCGTTGAACGTGTCGGCGTGCGAGGTGATGACAACGACTCCATCCGTCGGGCCGACTGGCCCACCGCCATCAAAGGCTGAGGATGTCGCTGTCCCGTAGAGTTTCAGCTTCACGACATCCAGCGTGCCGACATCGATTCCGACTTCGTCAGCCACCTTGACGGTCCAAGTTCCCTGAGGTCGCTCACCCCAATTTCTGACGGTCATGAACGGCCATGCGACGAGGTTATTTTCCCCATCGCCGCTGGTCGTAGCCAGCGTGCTGGAAATACCAGAAGGTGCTGTAACGGTCACGGTCAGATCACCCCGATAGGTATGCGTTGCCGAGACTTCGATAACGACTTTTTCCAAGCTCCGAATCGCATTGCTCGTCACCGGGATCGAGACCGTGACACCCGTGGGGTCGTCGTCCGGCATCGAAAGCGGAAGCCCGGTGGCAGAAACGCTCTCCTCGATGAGAGTCCCAAGTGTCGGAGCAATCGGAGCAGCGGCGACAGCGGCTGCGGCATCGACCAAGCCGGCACCGTAAAAATGATTAAAATGGATGCCCGCGCGATTCGTGATCCATTCGGCATTCGCCGCATCATTTTGCCTCGCCGTGCGGATAAGAATGTTCTGAACAGACCTCCAAGTCAGTTGCGGTTTGGCTTCGAGCATCAGCGCAATGACGCCAGCGACAGCCGGACAGGCGGAAGATGTGCCTCCGAATGTCGACGTATAATTCAAATCCGCCGGCTCGCCCGCGGTTCCTCCGGCATTATTGTAACCGGGCGCGCCCATGATGTCGGTCGTGGTAATCCCTTGAACTCCCCCATTTGACGGCGCGCAAACCATCAAGTTCGCTCCAGGCTCGGAATAGAATACCTTCTCACCGGTGTCTCCGATGGCTCCGACCGCAATCGCATAGATCGAATTGGAGTAGCCGTCGAAATTCGAGTTGTCTCCTGGGCCACCATTCCCGCCAGCCCAGAGGAAAATCGTTCCCCGGCCACTTCGACCGTTGGTCACACCTTCCAGGAGCGCCGCTTTCGTCGCGGTGCCAAGGCCTGCGTAACCTGATCCATCCTGGGGGCCCCAGCTATTGGATTTGATCGTGATCGATTGGTTCTGAAAGCCCAATGCCTCCGCCTCGGTTGCGTCGGTCGTTGGGGCCGCGATGAGACGAATCCCCGCTAGTTGAGCGGATGGCGCAACGCCGGAGATCCCCAAGGCATTAAACCCCCTCCCAGCTGCGACGCCCGCACAGGCCGTGCCGTGATTATCCCCAACCGATGGGGTCGGATCAGTGTCGTCATCATTAAAGTCATACGACAGAGCACTCACGAAGTTGGTCGTGAGGTCCTCGTGAGCGCCTTCGAGTCCGTCGTCGATGATCGCAATGGTCTGACCGGCGCCGAGGAAGGAGTCCCACACCGAGGTGACGTTCAGGTCGATTCCAGCGACTCCGCCGGACTGACCGTTATTCAAGAGGTGCCATTGGATGGGGAAAAGCGGGTCATTTGGAGTGGCTCTGGGGTATTTTTGCGTGGCAAATTGGGGTTCAGAGCTTTTGACGCCGGGAATTTGCTCGAGGCGCTTGGACGTCGGCACGGTCTTTGTCGGATCTGCGACTTTGACCTTATAAAATCCCGGGACGGAATTCAGAGCCACCACGCTTTGCACACCCTCTGCTCTTCCCGCTGCAGCAGCTCCGGCGGCGTTCGCCTGAATCACAATGTCGTCTGTCAGGATCGCACGGTTTTCCTCTGTCCGAGGAGCCCCGTCCCTGTAGAGCACGAGGAACACACTCTCGTGAGCTGTCGTGATGAGTGACCGGACGAGCTCCTGGAGCGTCCCGAGGCTCGTCTGCTCTCCGACTTCCTTCAGCCCGCGGCCCGGAACATACACTTGGTCGAGTGCAATGGAATACGCAGAGGTTCCCGCACCGTTTGGAACGGCGGCGGATCGCGACGACTCGTCGGCACGGGAGGATTCGGATGCTCCGCAGATGGCGAGGAGCGCAAGGATCAAGCCGACGGTTTTCAAGAAGATAGCTTTCATGTTTTTATAGTTTAGGCGGTGCCCAGAACGGCTTCGGCTTGCCTCGTTTTGCCTACCATCAGCCCTGCATGAAAACAAGGGAATTCTCACCTCGCACTTTTTTCGAGATGGCCGACGGAGAATCTGCTTTGATCCTCGGGATCAAATGACTCTCTGGACGCGAACGGGCTATATTTTGGCGGCAGGGATTCTTCTATTTGTGAGCGGCGTGACTTGGGCGAAAGATCGCGAGGCCATTCCCACACCGCCACCGATGGCGAAAAATTCGGTGGCCTCGGTTTTTTTAAAGGAACCCACAGAGATCACGCTGAGCGTGGCGGGGCGGGTCGTGGAGCCCTTAACATTTCTCATTCGAAAACCTCCGGGGCGCGGGGTCTTGAGCGGCTTGCGACGGACGGGCAAAACGAGCGCTGCGGTCGTTTACACGCCGGATCCGGATGCCGGCACGGGCGATGATTCGTTTACTTTTGCGGCGAAGTCCCCGGATTCGCCGGTGTCGGCCCCGGCGCGGGTTTGGATCCAGCTTGTGGAAAAACCACCCGTGCTCGAACACGTCGAGGAGATCGATTTTGGGAGGGTTTACCTCGGGGACCGGGTCGAGAAAGATTTCGTTTTGAGGAATTCCGGAGGCGGGCGAGCCATCGGTCAGATCAAGCTCAACCGCCCATGGTCGGCGGCCGAGACGCTAGAATACGATGTCCGCTCCGGATCGGAGGTCAGACTCCGCTTAGTTTTCCAACCGCTCGAGGAGGGAGCATTTCGCGACACGGTTCAGTTGGGAAAGCTTCCCGGTCCCGGATTGATTGTGCGGGGCGAGGGCGCGGCCCCCATCAAGTGGGCTGAGGACGGCCTTGTTTTCGGAGCGGCTGAGCGGGCGAGCGGGCGGGCGACCTTTTCCATTACGAACCAGACGGACGCGCATCGAACCGCCACTTTCGAGTGGCCGGATTTTCTCGAGGCCGCGACGGAAGTCTCGTTGCCACCACAAGGGACTAGCCTTTTCGATGTTGCGATGCGCGGGCCCGTCTCGGGCGACTTTGGCGGGGGCGTCACCGTTCGGAGTGGAAACTTCGTGGGATTGCTCCCGCTCACGATTCATCCAGGACCGGCCAAGATCGTCACAGTTCCCGACGGGATCCTCGACCTTGGCAAGATCTCAGCGGACGCCGAACTGAAAGGGACGTTCGTTGTAAAGAACTCAGGGGAATCCGATGCCCCCCTCGAGATCAAGGCTCCGAACGGGGTAAGAATCCTACCGAATCCACAGAACCTTATCTTGGAGCCCGGCGGATCGAGGGAGTTTGAGATCCAACTTTCTCCACCCAACTCCGGCCCCCTCCGAATCGTTGTCCTCGCTGGCTCGCCAGGCACCACACCGGCCCGCTTGGAGGTTCGTGCTGCGGCCAAGGACACTCCCGCGACAGCACTCCCGGTCGAGAGATTCCTGACCGTGCCCGACCCGAACTCCAACGAACTATCGCCCCAACCAAAAAAATCCCCGCGGGTAGAATCAATCGAACTCGTGCGGTCGACAAAAAATGAAATTGAGATCGCGTGGGATATCCCGTCCGGAGATTATGTGGGATTCCGCCTTCAGCGCCGGGCGGTCTCGCCATCAGCGAGCGGCGAGGTCGCCGTAAACTGGATCGACTGGGACGGCGAGAAAATCTCGATGTCCAACGGCAGAGCCACGGCAACCTTAACCCGCCTCCCGGCCGATAGGTTTTGGATGATCCGCATCCTTGGAGTGAATCCCGCCGGGGCACTCAGCGAACCCTCACCGGTCGTCCGGATCGCCACCGCCAAACGCCAACCCCTGATCGTCCCGGCATGGGCGTGGTTCGGCTTGGGCTCAGCCGCAGTGGCCGGACTCGCGCATCTCGCGATCCGAAGGAGGAGGGCCCTGATGGCTCAGGAGGACGAGAAGTTGTCACGCCTCGAGGCCGAGTGACGTCCGCTTTTGGCAGCAGGCAGATTCGAGAAAATCGCGGTTGTCAAAGACCGTTGGCAGCCTAACGTCTTCCGGATGTTCCGTCTGTTCCTTTTGCTTTCGTTCGTGTTCGCTGCGGCTCCGCTGCAGGCTGCCCCGGTCGCGCGGAGCCTCGTCCGCATTGAAGCGACCTCGCAGGAACCGAACTACCGAACCCCTTGGAATCCCGGCGAAGTCTCTGGCGGCGTCGGGGCGGGTTTTGTCATCTCCGGAAACAGGATCATGACGAACGCGCATGTGGTGAGCAATGCGCGGTTCCTCACGGTGTCGAAAGAGGGCGATCCCAAACCTTACCCCGCGCGGGTCCTGCACATCGCCCACGATTGCGATCTGGCCTTACTGACTGTGGACGACGCCAGATTTTTTCAAGGCATGGCCGCATTGGATTTTGGGGGGATTCCTGAAATCGAATCGTCGGTCTCGGTCTACGGTTACCCGATCGGCGGGTCGAAGCTCTCCGTAACCCGGGGGATCGTCTCGCGAGTGGACTTCCAGCCATATTCGCATTCCGGGATGGACTCGCATCTCACGATCCAAATCGACGCGGCCATCAATCCCGGCAACAGCGGCGGGCCAGTGATGCAGGACGGCAAAGTTGTCGGTGTCGCGTTCCAAGGCTACAGCGGCGATGTCGCACAGAACGTGGGCTACATGATTCCGACTCCGGTCGTGCGGCGGTTCCTCAAGGATGTCGAGGACGGACACTATGATCGGTATGTCGACCTCGCCGTGAGCTATCACAGCCTTTTCAATCCGGCCGCGCGCGCGGCTCTCGGGTTGAGCGACGACGGGACGGGCGTGATGGTTGGGAGCGTTTACGGCGGGGGCTCAGCGGACGGAATCGTCCTCCCTGGCGATGTCCTCCTCAAGATCGACGGCCTGCCGATCTCGAGCGATGGAACAATCGAGATGGATGGAAAATCCGTTCAGCTAGCAGAAGTCGTCGAACGGAAGTTTAAGGGCGACCGCGTCTCACTGGACGCCCTTCGCGATGGCAAGCCCATCAAACTCTCGGTGCCGCTCGATCAGCCATGGCCATTTACTCTCCATGCCAACGCCTACAATGAGAATCCTCGGTTTGTAGTTTTTGGCGGATTGGTTTTTCAGCCGGTCGACGAAAATTTCATGTCGGCCTTTGATCCCGACGACCTTCGCCTGCGCTACATGTTCGACTTCTTTGTTGATGACAAAATCTACCGCGACCGACCGGAGATTGTTGTGCTGAGCGGGATCTTGGCCGATCCCATCAATACCTACGCCGGCGACTTCCGGTTCGGGATCGTCGATGAAATCAACGGTCGTAAAATCCAGCGCCTCGACGATGTCGCCACGGCGTTCGCCGATCCAGCCGATTACTATGTGATCCAAATGCTCGGCATCGGCCGTCCGATCGTCCTCGAGCGACAGGCTGTCGTCGAGGCGAGGGATCGCATCCTAGGACGCTACGGAGTCACCCGTGAACAAAATCTCGTGAAATGATCACCCGCACTCTCCTCTTCGCAGCCATCTTGACTCCGGCGATCGTCTTCGGCGGATCAACGCCAATATCGAAAGCGCCAACGGACGGCAATCTGCGCGCGGGGAATGATTCTGTCCTCCGCGTGAATTCGACCAACCAAGCCTACGACTTCTTCCGTCCGTGGACAAAAAAAAGCCCGTTCTCACGCCGGGGTCTGGGGGCGCTCATTGAGGGCGGGTATATTCTCGTGACGGCGGAACTGGTGGGAAACAGCAACTACGTCGAGCTGGAGAAAGCGACAACGGCAGAAAAGTCTGGAGCGATCGTCGAACGCGTTGATTACGAGTGCAACCTGGCCCTCCTCCGCCCGGCAGATCAGAAGTTTCTAGAGGGAATGAAACCGCTCGCGATCGACGAGGGTGCCCAAGTCGGTGATCGCGCGACGGTCATCCAACTCGAGTCCAACGGGGAAATTGCAGAAACGTCCGGCATCCTCACATCGATTACCACCGCAGGCTACCCGATGGATAATATGGGACTGCTCATTTTCCGCCTCAGTGCTCCGCTCCAGCAACGCGACGGAAGCTTCACTCTGCCAGTGATGCGGGGCGGACGCCTCCTCGGCCTTCTGATGCGATACGATGCTCGGAGCCAGACGGCTGACTTGATTCCCCCGCCAGTGATTCGCCACTTTTTAAAAGAAGCAGCTAAAGAAAACTACGGCGGATTCGCGCGAGCGGGCATGGCATTTACTTCGACGCGGGACCCGCAGTTGCGAAAATTCATCGGCCTCGATCAGCCGGGCGGAGTTTATGTCACAGAGATCCTGCCGGGAGGCGCTGCGGAGACGGCGGGAATGAAAAAAGGCGATGTGATTCTTGCGATCAACGGACTCCCCATTGACCAAGATGGAAACTACGAGGACAAGGAATTCGGGAGGATTTCCTTCAGCCATGTCACCAACACCGTGTCCCACCCCGGCGATACCATTCAGTTCAAGATTTTTCGTGAGGGTGCCACGTTCGATCTGCCGGTTCATCTCACAGCCCGCGACCGGTCCAAAATGCTGAGCGAATCTTACTTCATGGATCGGCCACCGAAATATGTCATCCTCGGCGGCCTCGTCTTCCTTGAGCTCTCGCGTCCGTTTCTTCAAGAATGGGGAGCCGATTGGGTGAAAAGCGCGCCTCAGCGACTCGTTGCTTACGACGCATTCCAATACGAAAAACCGCGCGACCGCGGCAAGGTCGTCTTCCTCTCTCAAGTCCTCCCATCCCCGGAGACCTTAGGCTACGAATCGCTGGAAAACGTCATCGTTAGCAAAGTCAATGGACGGGAAATCCGGAGCCTTGCGGACCTTGCCGAGGCTGCGAAACATCCGGTTGATGGATTTCACGAGATCGAATTTGAGGAAGATCCGGGGAAGATTTTTCTCGATGCCGCTGGCGTCGAGGGAAGCCGGGATCGGCTTCAAAAAGAGTATTCGCTCCCGGCGCTCGAGCGCCTCTGATCGCCTTGCCTCGCCCGCTCCGCATTCTGCTTGTGCCGTTCGGCAGCGAAGGTGATGTGAACCCTCTCATCTGGCTGGCGCACGGGCTGAAGGATCGCGGTCACTCCCCGGTCCTCCTCCTTACCCCTCACTACGCCCACCGCGCTGCCGGCCTGGAGTGGCACCCTATCGGAACCGAGGAAGATTTTTTGAAGCTCGCCAGCGATCCCGATCTGTGGAAGCCGTTCAAAGGCACCCTCCGCGTCGCCGCCGCGATGACAGGATCTTTGGGCGCCTTCCGCAGCGCCTTTTGCAAACTCGGCAAACAATTCGATCTCGTCGTGACCACATCCTTTAGCTTTGCGGCATCTTGTGTCGCCGAGGCCGCCGGGATTCCTCGACTGATGCTTCACCTCCAGCCGGTCTGCATGCGAAGTGTTGGAGATTTTCCCGTCATGGGTGATGAGTTCCGGTTTTTCCTCGGAGCGCCAGACTTCGTTAAGCGCCTTCTCTTTCAAAGCACCGATCTTGTGCTCGATCACGCGCTCCTGCCCCCGCTGAATCGTTTTCGCAAGGACCTCGGACTTCGTCCCTGGCGGGGCTTTTATCGAGAGGCGCTCATGTCGGGAGATGGCGTCGGCTTGCTATACCCGGGTTGGTTCGCCCCGCCGCAGCCAGACTGGCCGCCGGGAGTTCGGCAATTCGGATTCCCCATTTCCTCCCAGCCGGGCCGCGAGCTACCTTCGGACTTAGCCGCGTGGCTCGATGCCGGCGAACCACCCGTCGTCTGGACCCATGGCTCGGCAAACTTGCATGTGGGGGAATTTCAGGGCGTGGCCGTGGCCGCATCCGCAGCCGCGAAAGCGCGCGCACTCCTCGTCAGCAAGGTTCCCCCATCGACTCCCCTCGGGCCCGGCGTATTTCACTGTTCGCACGTTGCTTTCGAATCTCTCTTCCCCAAGTGCCGCGCCGTCGTCCACCACGCCGGGATTGGGACGGTCGCAAAGGCATTCCACGCAGGTATCCCCCAACTCGCCATTCCCCTCGCACACGATCAATTTGACAACGCCGCAAGAATCACCCGTCTTGGTGCGGGGCTTCGATGCCGGAAGACTCGGCGATCTGCGACGAACGCCTTGAAGCACCTCCTCGAGGCCGGGCGATTCCACGAATCTGTCCAGCGTTGCCAAGCACTTGCCAAAGCCGACCAAAAGCTAGCCGAGCTTTGCGACTTTTCTGAGAACCTCGCTCGCCATCCTCGCCTGATTTCAAGCCCGGAAAAACGTCTCGCCTAAACGCCAGGCTCATCTCGTCCCGACAGAAGGTCGGGCAAGAATTCGCAGGACGGCATCGAAAACGATCCCAGGCAATATCGTCTCCATCAACGCATCCCCGGGTTTTCGGTATCCATCGGGCCGCACCACCTCGATCAACTCGTGCTCAGCGAGGTCTGCCAAAGGACCGACGCGAGCCGCTCCAAGCTGGCAATGCAAAAGCGCAACGGTCGGTGTGCCGAGCGCAAACCCCAGATGCATGATCCCCGTGTCGGTGGAAACGAGACACGCACTCGCCTCAATCAACGCCGCAGAGAGCGGCAGCGGAAGACGCCCGATCACGTCGAAAAACGGAACCTCCCCGACTTGTCGTGCAAACATCTCAGCCTTCCCTCGGTGATCGGGTCCGCCTAGCACGAATATCGGACCGACCCCTGCCGCATGGAGCTTGCGGGCCAGTTCCACAAAATGTCCGACTGGCCAATCTCGATACGCCGCCCCACCACCACCCAACTGAAAAACCACGCTCGGTATTTGTGGCATCCCCCACCCGGTCAAGCGCTCTCTCAGTGCGGACCGGTCGGCATCACTCACCTCGTAAACCATTCTCGGGTATTTCGTCGTCGCCCCAACGGCCTCGGCCACAAGCAGCGCCTGCCGGGCCAGATGCGCGTCCCTCGCTTCGGGGCTATCAATGTTCAACGCGCACAGCCCGTCCATCTCGGTTTTCCACCCAAGCCCGACCGTGCCATGCCGATTCAAAAGATACCCGAAACTCCTCGCCTCGGGATCATGGCAACTCAGATACAATATCGCATCCCATGGCCCGGCAGCGCGGAGCTCCGCGAGCAACCGAATAAACGCCGGCGGCCCCTTGCGCAGCAGATGAAGTTTTTTGATCAGAGGGTTGTGCCGAGAGATATCTGGCCGCCGGTGATGGACGACGGCTTCGATGTGAATCCCGGCAAACGTTTCATCGAGCGCACGAAACGCCACTGAGTCGAGCAAGGAGTCCCCCAACCCCGCCGACGAAAAAACCAGCACCCTGCTCCGCCCGTTGAGTCTCGGACCACTCCAACGGGGCGGCAGCACCCGGGCGAGCAGTCCGACCGTCACGCGATAAATCCATAAGTTCAATCGCGACGATAAACTCAGCCGCTTTCGCTTTTTTGTCTGCACGCCCATGAATGATCAGTCAAATAGCTGAGGCAATGGGATGTCGAGCGACAATCCTCCTCCGGCCCCGCCGCACGGGGACTTGACAATTGCCGAGGTGGGAAATTTCGGGAATGATCCCGACACCCACATGAGCTGGAACTTCGATTTTCTCATCGTCGGCGCTGGATACTCCGGCCTCGTCTTTGCCGAGCGCGCCGCGACGGAACTCGGCCGCACCTCGCTCATCGTCGAAAAGCGCGGGCACGTCGGCGGCAACGCGCAGGATGAATACGACGACCACGGCGTCTTAGTTCACAAATACGGCCCGCACTATTTCCGCACAAATTCCCCGAAGATTCGAGAGTATCTCTCGCAGTTCACCGAATGGCACCCGGTCCCCTACCGGATCCTGTCATACGCCCAAGGCCGCTACTGGAAATTTCCGATCAATCTCAATACTTTCGAACAAATCGTCGGACACCCGGCAACGGAAGACGAGTTCAAGGAGTGGCTCGAGACCCATCGCGTCCCGATCGACAATCCTCAAAACTCAGAAGAGGTCATCATCTCGCAAGTCGGATGGGATCTCTATGAGAAATTTTTTAAAGGCTACACGCTGAAACAATGGAGACGTCACCCGAAGGACCTCGACGCCTCGGTTTGCGGACGCATCCCGATCCGCACGAATCGCGATGACCGCTACCTCCGCGAGGAATTCCAAGCCCTTCCGAAGGCCGGCTACCACAAGATGTTCGAGCGAATGCTCGCCGCCTGCGGTGACAAAGTCCGCCTGCTGCTTCACACCGATTACCGCGAGGTCCTGCCCCATGTTTCCTACCGCCACATGGTCTACACCGGGCCGATCGATGAGTATTACGACAATGGCTTCGGTGCCCTGCCCTACCGCTCGCTTCGTTTCGAGAACCAGTCGTTTACCGAAGGCGAACTTTCTGACCGCCTTGCCATCGCGGGCAAACCGGGCTTCTGGCAACCGGCCATGCAGGTCAACTATCCGAACGATGAGGACTTCACCCGCATCGTCGAGATCAAACACGCCACAGGCCAGGCGACGTCGAACACGACGATCGTGCGCGAGTATCCGGACGACTACGGACCCGGAAAAGAAGCCTACTACCCGATCCCTGCACCAGACGCCGCCGCGCTCTACAAAAAATATGAGGAGCGCACACGCTCAGAGAAAAACGTCTCCTTCATCGGCCGACTCGCGACCTACAAATACTACAACATGGACCAAGTCGTCGGTATGACCCTTGCCGATTTCGAGCGCCGGAGAGCCAGCTTCGACTGGCCGCGCTCCTCCATGGCATAAACCTAGAAACCGCAGATGAACGCAGATTTGAGCGGTAGAGACTTGCAAGAATCAAAAGCGGAGCATTTCAGGACGGTGTGGACTCGGTGTAACTCATTCCGTTAATTCCGTTAATTCCGTCAAAACTTCCTCAATCACTGGATCCGGGTTTAAGCTTCTGCGGTTTTAAGCATAAAAAAAGGCCTCCGAAGAGGCCTGCGCAAATCTTAGGGTTTCGTTTGTCTGTCGCTTACGAACGCGGCTTCTGCGCGGGAACTGTTGCCGGGACAACATCCGGCGTATGGTCGAAGTTCGGCAGCTCGGCTTCGATTTGTTGTTCGAGAAGCAACCGCTCCGCGGCGGCCTCACGCGCTGCCTGTTTTTGCTCGGCGTAATTCTGCACAGCACCCCGCTGGCGTGCCGTGAGGTGATTCCGAGCCTCGCCAAGAAACGGATCTCCCGAAGAACTGCAGCCGGCAACAAGGAGGATCACCGGGATCGCCAGCAACGCCGACGTCGCCGACGTGCCACTCGCCTCGCGCGGAGGCTCCGCATCGTATCCGGGACCACCTAATTCTTTCCGGACTGGCTTGGGCAAAGCCCCGAGAGACCAACAAATCCCTAACATGCAGATGGCATACAAGCGTAGCGATGCGATTTGAAGCGGAAAATCTCCCATCGCATGCAGAAGCACTCCGACCAGCGAAAAAATACACATGAGCAAAAGCGCCCGCGTCTCAAACGGCAGCTTGGACCCGTTTTTCGCTAGACGCCAGATCGCCATTGCGAGGCCACCGATGAAGAGCAAAAGCCACGCTAGCGATCCGATCCACCCCCACTCGACCAGCGTTTGCAGGTAGTCCTGGTGCGCATACCTCCAAATTCCGGGGATCTGCTTGTAGACATCCTGCGTGAAAAACGGAAACGTGATTTGAAAAGTTCCCGGCCCAAGCCCCCAGTTGCCGGCAGTCGGCATCATCTCTTTCCACACTGTGTCATAAACGATCAGTCGTTGGTTCTCGACGATGTCGCCAACCCCGCCTCGCGCCCACTTCTTGTAGCTCTGGTCCAGACCAAAAGCCCATCCCGCCGCTCCGATCACCACAACGGCAGCCACCGGAACCATCCAAGACGAGATCGCCAGAACCCCGGACCGCCGACGCCAGGACGCAAATTGCCAAATGCCCACCGCGACGAGCAGGATGACCGTAATGGCCATCGCCCCTCGCGAGACATTGACAAACGCGCTAGCCCCGGCGAGCACGAGCGCAAGCGCCCAAAACGTTCTGCCGCCAGTCTGGTTTCGAAACGAAAACACGGTGAACATCGCAATAAAGGGGAGGACAAGATTGATGAATGCTCCGGCATTCGCGTGGTAGCGATACGTGGCGAAAAACGTTCCGACTTTCTCCCCTGCTCCGGCCCAGAAAATATCATTCGCTCCCGTCGAAAACTGGAGCAACCCGAGGAGGATAATGCTCACCCCCGTGAGGGCGATCGTCCGCGCCAGACGTATCCGCCAGATCGCATGGCTCGCAAGATCGCAAACCACCCAGAGCACTCCGAGCAGGCCAGTGATCATGAACATCGCTCGCGCGGACCAAGCCCAATCGACTGTCCCTGGAAACTCTGCGCTCGATTGGTCGATGACGGAAAACGAAAACGACGCCTCGTCAAACACCTGTCGGGCATTAAATGTCATCCCCCAACCCTGCAACAAAATCGCAGCGGTGAGGATGAGGACGGGAATCGGAATGCGAGGGAACCGCCGACGGACTACCAAGCCCACAGCGAACAAGACCGAGATGCCAATCAACGTCCATGCCAGGACATCTTTCGCCCATGGCCGCGTCGACCCGAACGCCCACGGAGCGAATACCAACGCCGCAAGGAGCGACCATCGGCTCGCTTCCAATGGAGAAAATCTCATGTTCCTAGTGGCTTCGCTGCCTTCTTTTTGGAGGGGCGGGCATCACCCAGATTTATCTGCATCGGTTCCGTCGTGGACTTCGCGAACCAAGGACCAGCGGCCTGAATCAGCATTCGGGCCTGGGATCCGGGCGAAACACTTTCCGCCGCAGAAGTCACCGCCAGCACGGACCAGACCTTTGGAAGTTCCGCATCAGGGTTGGCTGCCACCCAAGCGGCCCCAGGCACAGCCGTAATCAATATCGCAGTCCGCACCTCACGCTTCATAGGCTGGCTCGGACGCTGGAGCGAAAAATCCGCACCTCGCGCGACCAATCCCTGATTCGATGGTTCACTTCGCATCCGGGGCGACGCAGAGGAAGCCAGTTCAGGCCTCGTCTCCATCCGGGTGATCGTCGGCAGGAGGACCAACTTTGCGTCAGCTTCGGATTTCACCACTTGGAATCCCTGCCGCTTCGCTTCCGCCGCAACTTCCTCCGCCAGCTTCTTCGCCAGCACCGCATCATCCAGCGCCAAGTCGGTCGCCACATAGACGCTCCGCAGCGCGGCCGCCTTCGTATTCAGCACCTCGCTCTCGACCGTGGCCTTCGGGCTCACGCATCCACAGAGGGCGACAATAACAGAGACCAGAGGAAGATGGTAGGTATTCATAGATTTCGAGGACACTTGACGATTTCTCAACAAAAAATCGAGCTGTGATTTTTTAATAATGCTCGCGTCTCTTGGCGAACTTCGCGCGAGAAGTGGATAAACACCCTGCGGCTCAACCCACAAAGAGTCACCTCGTTGCATCGAGAGCTGCGACATCCGGATACTCCAAAATGCGGCGATCAGCCGTCAGAAGTGAAAACCCGCCAAGCCGTGCCGTGGCTACAATCTGGCGATCGGCAGGGTCTGGATGAAAAGCTCCCGGCAAAGCATAGGACTCCAACGCAATCTCCTGAGTCACTGGCTGGGTCTGCAGGCGAAGCGCGCTGCAAGAACTGGCGATCCAATCGCTCAGCGGGCAGCTCAGAGCCAACTCACTCCGCGCGACCAAACGGGCCAATTCCAATGTGGAAACCGTTGAGATCCATCGCTCATTTGCCGGGTCTTCGAGGAGTTCCCGAGCCATCTTGCCCAAACGCTCCGAGCCCTCAAAGGCCCAGATCCACACATGCGTGTCCAGAAGAACAGTCACGAACCCGGTTCCCACTCGTTTCCAAAATCCAGCATCACGAGATCTTCCCCCGAAGGTTGTTTGGTGATGAGTCCTTTCCCGGTTCCGAGCAAAATTCTCCCGTCGCGAACGGACGACGGCGCTTGAATCTCCGCGATTGGCTTCCCTCGGAGCGTAATCGACACCGGCAGCCCGGTTGCATTCACCCTCTTAAGCACCCCAATCGCTTTCGCTTTGAATTCTGAGATCTGCATCGTCTCCATGGCTCAAATTATACTAAGTAAAGTCGACTTGGTCAACTTGAGATCTGCTTCGACAAGCCCGGAGAAACGTCAACTGAAATACCGCAGGGGTTTGCGCGGTGGGCGCGGGGGGAGAAACCGGAAAGCGGAGATTGGAAACCGGAAAGCGGAAAACTAGGACTTGAAACCGATGACTTGCATTCCTTTGCGTTCTTTGTGTCCTTTGCGCGAAACGCTTTTCCCAGAAGCCTCGCGGCTCCAAGTTGGTGTCTTTCGTGATTTCCGTGGTTCCAAGTCCTTTTCTCCAGCCGCAACTTTCAGTTGTCCTTGACTCCAAATGCTCTCACCTCCACCAGCCTGTCGCCGGACTCGATCCGGTTGGTGATTTCAGGCCAGAGTGGCAGCAGCCACGCGAGCAGGGCACTGTTGGACGTGTTGGCAATGCGCAGCCAAACGATGACCGGAGAGGCCCGGCTGGATATGGAACGGTCGGCGAAGTCCTGATCCTTGGTCATGATGCCGCACTCGTGCGCTTGGGCATATTCCCAAATGTCGGAATCCTCCGCCTCTCGCAAACCAATCTCCCGAACAGCCCTCGCATCCTGCCCTGCCTCGCATAAAGCACGGGCAAGGGCTGGCGGCAACTGGGCATCAACGACGAACTTCACGCAGGCTGCAGAACGGCGTGGTTGGCTTGGGCCGATGCGTATTGCAGGCAGGCGCGGATGTCTTCCGCCTCAAG